>Ga0207680_10001251_pt1 | contig 12009 bp, 14 predicted proteins | sample KBSS23metaG_FD_184321 | JGI IMG/M metagenome (GOLD analysis project Ga0207680, IMG submission 184321) | Switchgrass rhizosphere microbial communities from Kellogg Biological Station, Michigan, USA - KBS S2-3 metaG (SPAdes) (version 2) | ecosystem: Host-associated > Plants > Roots > Rhizosphere... | reverse complement strand
CGATCACCAACCTCAATCAGAACCAGGTCGCGCTGCAGGCCGCGCTTCAGGTGACCGCCTCGTTGCATCAGCTTTCGCTGCTGAATTACCTGCCGCAGGGCTGATTTTCCCAGGAACTTGCACCCCTGCGCGGCCCGGCCTATAGCCGCGCGCATGAACGTCGACCTTCCCAAGGGTGCCCGCGTCGTCGCTGCCATGTCCGGCGGCGTGGACTCGTCCGTCACCGCCGCCTTGCTCAAGCGCGCGGGATACGACGTCGTGGGCGTGACGTTGCAGCTCTACGATCAGGGCGCGGCCGCGAAAAAGAAGGGTGCCTGCTGCGCCGGCCAGGACATTCATGACGCGCGCCGCGTAGCGGAATCGCTCGGCATCCCGCACTACGTGCTGGACTACGAGCAGCGCTTCAAAGAGCGCGTAATCGCCGATTTCGCGTCGTCCTATGCGCGCGGAGAGACGCCAATTCCGTGTGTCCGCTGCAATGAACGCGTAAAGTTCGCCGACCTGATGGATACCGCGCGTGAACTCGGCGCCGAAGCGCTCGCGACTGGACATTACATCCGCCGTGTCGCCGGCCCGAATGGGCCGGAGCTGCACCGCGCCGCCGATCCGGCGCGCGACCAGAGCTATTTCCTCTTCGCCACCACGCCGCCGCAGCTTGCCTACCTGCGCTTCCCGCTCGGCGATCTGCCCAAGCCCGAAGTGCGCAAACTCGCCGCCGAGCTGGGGCTCATCACGGCCGACAAGCCCGACAGCCAGGACATCTGCTTCGTGCCCGGCGGCAAGTACGCGAACATCGTCGAGAAGCTGAAGCCGGACGCGGCGAAGCCCGGCGACATCGTAAATCTTGCGGGCGAGGTGATCGCCCGCCATGATGGCGTGATCCATTTCACCGTCGGTCAGCGCAAGGGCCTTGGCCTTTCCGGCAACGAGGAGCCGCTGTTCGTCGTTGCTCTCGATGCCGCGAACGCCCGCGTCGTGGTCGGTCCGCGCGCCGCGCTCGCCGCACGAGCGATCAAGCTGCGCGACGTGAACTGGTTGATTGATGCTGGCGCGCCGTTCGCCAAAGAGCCTTTTGAATGCGCCGTGAAGGTCCGCTCCATGCGCCCGCCGGTCGCCGCCCGCGTCACGCCGCACGAAGACCGAACCGCCTCGGTCGAGCTGCTGTCGCCGGAAGAAAGTATCGCGCCCGGCCAGGCCTGCGTGTTCTACGAGCGCGACGGCACCCGTGTATTGGGTGGTGGCTGGATCGCCAAGGCTGCGCCACAGCGCCTCGCCGCGGAATGAACCGCATCCGCCACGCGCTGGTCGTGGGCGGATCGGGAATGCTGGCCGGGGGTTGCCGCGCGCTACTCAACGTCAGCGACAATGTCTCGGTCATGGCGCGTGATGAGCGCCGCGTCCGTGCAATCGCCCCCGCGATCCATCCTGTCCTCTGCGACTACAAGGACGAAAGCGCTTTCGCCACCGCACTGGCCGCGCTCGATCCGCCTGATCTCATCGTCGCCTGGATCCATGGCCGCTTGCCCGATACGCGCCGCGCGTTGGCGGAGCGCGTGAGGCCTGGTGGCCGCTTCCTGCAGGTGCTCGGCAGCGCCCACGGCGATCCTTCGCATCCCGAACGTCTCGCGGAGATGGCGAAGGCGGCCGAAGCCTTGCCGATCGCCTATCAATCCGTCGTGCTTGGTTTCTTTGTCGAGAGCGGCCGCTCGCGCTGGCTGACCAACAACGAAATCTCTTCCGGCGTGTTCGCCGCGATCCGGTCCGGCGCACCGCTGAGCATCATCGGAACGGTCGAGCCGTGGACAGCGCGGCCCTAAGCGCAACGTCAGTTGCGCCGGCAACAAGACTAACGGTTCGACAGTTGGATCGGGTTACCGTCCGGGTCCTTGCCGTTGCTCAGTTGATATTCACCCGCCGACACCTTGCCGAACTTCGCGCCGCGCCTGTTCAATTCCTCGCGCGCCTTCACGACGTCCTTTGCGAAGAACGCGATCTTCGGTCCCTTCTTGCCCGGTGACGGCGGCCCCGAGTGCAGGCCGATCGTGATTCCGCCCGCGTCCAGTTCGCGCCAGCCGGGATCGTTGGTCACGACCTTTAATCCCATCACGTCGCGATAGAACGCGGTCATCTTGTCGATCTGCCGCGTGAACAGGATCACGCGCGCTGCCGTCATCTTCATTTCTTCCGCCCCTTGTTCACGCGCACCACGCCGATGCGGCCGCCGCCGCCGAGAAATTCTACGCCTGCGTCTTCGACCGCGCGCTTCACCTTCATCACCGTCTCGTAGCGGCCAGGGAGTTCATCTTCCGCCGCTTCCAGCCGCTTGATCGTGATGACCGACACGTCGGCTTCCTTCGCCAGCCGCGCCTGGTCCCAGCCGAGCAGCGCCCGCGCCGCCCGTATCTGCACATTCGTGATCACGATCTGCTTGCCATGAAGGTATCTATACTGATACTTTTTGTATCATTGGTCGGGAGACGATGTCCATGGCTCTGCATCAAACCGTTTTTCTCGAGGCGGCCCCATCCTTCCTCACCGACGACGTGTTCGCCACCGCCGAGTACTACCGCGACAAGCTCGGCTTCTCGTTCGAGACCTTCTTCGGCGATCCGCCCAGTTTTGTGATCCTCAAGCGCAACACCGCGCGGTTGATGTTCCGCCAGGTGCCGCAGAAGGCACGCCCCGCCGCGCGTCCCAACCACGCCAAATTCGCGCCGACCATCGACGCCTATATCTGGGTCTCCGACGTCGACGCGCTCGCGGCCGAGTTCAAGGAACGCGGCGCCACCATTCTCGACATGCCGTTCGATTCCGACGGCGGCAGCGCGCGCCGTGAGTTGGTCGTGCGTGACAACAACGACTACCGCATCTGCTTTGGCCGCGTGATCGGCTGGCCGGACTAACCCGCTCCCTGAAGCTTCTTCGGTGCCACGACAGCCCAAGCAGCCTTCAGCAGGTCGTGCAGCTCGGCCGCGTCCAGGTCTTCAACCCTCACGAAGCTCCACAGCAGTTTGCCCGCCCGCATCGGCGTGAACGTCTGCGGCCGCGTGTCGAACAGCATCATCTGCTGCGCCATGGGCAGCTTGAATATCCACTGGTTTTTGTCGGCGTGATACAGCGCGAAAGTCTTCTTGCCCACGTTGAACCATGGCCAGACGTGATCCGGCACCTCGTGTGCACCCGGGAGGCTGAGCGCGATCTGCCGGATCTGCGCCACCTTCGGCGCTTTCACCGCTTCAGGCGAAGGCCTCCCCCGAAAGCTCGCTGTCTTCTTCATCTTCATCGCGCTCACGCAATCCATCCCGCAGTTTCTTGGGCGCCGTATGCTTCCACGCCGCGCCGAGATAGTCGCGGATCATCCCGGCGTCCATCGCATTCACATTGATGTAGATCCAGAACGGCGAGCCGTTCCGCATCGGCCGGAAGATGCCCTGTCCCACCGCGACCAGCATCAGGATGTGATCGGGCGGCAGCCGGATCATCCAGCTCTCGGACTTGCCCCAGTACAGTGCGAACACCCGCTTGCCGATGTTGAACCAGGGGCCATGGCGATGGCCTTCCTCCCGCACGTCGGGCAGCGCCAGCGCAATCTTCTTCACCAGCTCGTATTTGGGCGGCCTTTTCATGCGGGGGCTGCGCTTCATGGGCCAGATTATGGCACGGCGGCTATGCCCGGGAATGTCAGGAGGCCTTGCCTTGACAGGCTTGGACCCCCTCCCTTACATGCCCGCCCGCGACGGGTTTGGCAGCGTAGCTCAGTGGTAGAGCAGGGGAATCATAATCCCTTGGTCGGGGGTTCAAATCCCTCCGCTGCTACCAATCCCCTGCGTAGCGCCGCCAGGTGCGAAGTCGAAAGCAGAAGGTGACGCGTGACGAACCCGGCCGCCGCCCCCACCATCGACGACATCCGCGCCGCTGCCAAGGCGATCTACGGCCAGGTCGAGCGCACCCCGACCCGTCATTCCGATACCTTGTCGCGCATCGCTGGCGCCAATGTGCATCTCAAGTTCGAGAATCTCCAATACACCGCCTCCTTCAAGGAGCGCGGCGCGCTCAACAAGCTTCTGTCGCTGACCGAGGACGAGAAGAAGCGCGGCGTCATCGCGATGTCCGCCGGCAACCACGCCCAGGGCGTCGCCTATCATGGCGGCCGCCTCGGCATTCCGGTCACCATCGTGATGCCGGAAGGCACGCCCTTCACCAAGGTCAAGCACACCCGCGACTTCGGCGCCGAGGTGATCCTGCACGGTGCCAACCTCAGCGAAGCCTCCGTCCGCGCCCATGCCATTGCGGAAGAGAAACACCTCACCTTCGTCCATCCCTATGACGATCCGCTGATCATCGCAGGTCAAGGCACGGTGGCGCTCGAGATGCTTGCCGATGCGGAAGAGCCGATCGACACGCTCGTTGTCCCGATCGGTGGCGGGGGCTTGATCTCCGGCATTTCGATCGCGGCGAAAGCGATCAATCCGAACATCCAGATTTACGGCGTGCAGGCCCGTGCCTATCCCGCGATGTTCGACGTCATCAAGCAGGCGAACCTTCCCGCCGCCGGCCAGACCATTGCCGAAGGCATCGCGGTGAAGGAGCCGGGCCTCATCACGCGTGAGATCGTGCGCGCCAACGTCAAGGACATCCTCTTGGTCGATGAAGTGCAGATCGAGGAAGGCATCGGCGCTCTGCTCGAGATCGAGAAGACAGTGGTCGAGGGTGCCGCCGCCGCCGCGTTTGCCGCGGTGCAGGAGAACAAGCAGCTGTTCGCGGGCCGCAACATCGGCGTCGTGCTCTCCGGCGGCAACATCGACATGCGGCTGCTTTCGAACGTGATCCTGCGCGAGCTGACGCGCGAAGGCCGCATCGTAACGCTGGAAGTGATGATCGAGGATCGCCCGGGCCTGCTGGCCCGCATTGCCACCATCGTCGGCGAGTGCGGCGGCAACATCCTGGAAGTCAGCCACAACCGGATGATGACGAATACGCCGGTGAAGCAGGCCTATCTCGCGATGGTGGTGGAGGCGCGTGATGCCGCCCATGCCCAGGAAATCCGCAACGCCGTCACGGCTGACGGTTTCACGCTGCGTCATCCCGGCTAGGACGCGGCGCGTTCCCCCGCGCCGCGTCCCGCCGTCCCCTCAACCCGCTTGCGCCGCTTTCTTGCAGGCGTCGTACAACTCGTCGATGTCGTACGACTTGCACTTGGGCAGCAATCCGCGCGCGCTCGCGAAATCGCCCTGCGCCGCGTAGATTTGTATGTGCTTGGGCAGCAGAACCGGTGAGTCCTCGAACTTGACGCCGGCCTGGTCCATCAATCGCAGCGCACCGGGGAAATCGTTGCGCGCCATGTGGATGTCGATCAGCCGGGAATAGACCTCCCAAGACGCCTCTGGTCCGTTTGCCGCGCGCACCAGCGCGGCCTCCGACTGTGGTTTCTGGCCGGCCTTGTCGTAGTACTCATAGGCGACGAACTGCGTATAGGCGTGATCGGTCGTCGGCAGGGTCGACGAGCGGGTGACGTCGGCTCGCGCCTTTGCATCCGTGCCCTGCGTCGGATCGGCGATATAGGCCGCCGCATCCTCTGCCGCGCCGTAGTGCGTCAGCACCGCCTGCATCGCGAGGCCGTCCTTGTCCTTCTTGGTCGGCGCTTGCCAGGGCAGCGCCGTCGGCGCGACGGGCAGCGTGTCGCGATACTGTTTGAATGCGTAGTCGCTCACCATCTTCTTGCGCTCCGGCGCAGGGTGGTGCGACACGGCTTCGTCAGACATGTTGTCCACGGCCGCGTCGAACGCGAACACCGCGAGTGTCTTCCAGTCGCCGGACATCGCGCCGCTCACCGCGCCCATGATGTTGCCGAGCGAGAAACCGCCACCGCCGCTGCTGCCGTGCCGCGAAGCCTTTTCTGCATCCTTGGCGGCCTTCGCCGCGCGGGCGGCTTCGGCTTCCTGCTCCGCCAGCTTGTCCATCACCTGCGATGCGGCGTCGGGATTGTATCCCGCCTTCACCATCAGGTCGAAGCCGAGCGCATCGGCCTCATCCTCCTGATTGGCGGACATCTGCGGTCCCAACACGTGCGCGCTGAGCTTGGAAATGTGCATCGCGAGGTTAAGGCCCATCGCGACGTCACTGCCGTTGGCGCCGGCCATGGTCGCGGCATCCGAGATTTGCTGGATCGCGGCGCCGTTCATCACGGCGTAGTACTGGGACTTCTTCGCCCAGTCCTTCTCGTGATGGCGATAGATCGCGTGGCTAACCTCGTGCCCCAGGATGAAGGCGAGCTGGTCCTCGTTGTCGAGATGCTCCAGCAGGCCGACTGTGAGAACGATCGTCCCGTCCGGGGTGCACAGCGCTTGGAATTCCGGCGCGGCCAGCACCCGAACCTGCGGCCGGAACGACGCCGGCAGCGTGACGCCCGCCAGTACCTTGGCAAGGACGTGGTTGGCATAGGCTTCCAGTGTCGGCGACGGCACGAAACCTTGTGCGCGCGCCCGCATGATGCCCAGCGCCAGCGGCCGCCCTCCGGCAAGGTCACCGTAGTCTGCCGCAGGGTGCAGCTTGTCGATCGCACGGCCGCCGCTGGGATAGCCGTTGGCGAACGCGGCGGATGTCATCATCAGGAGCGTGGCAACGCCACCTGTGAGAATGCGCTTCATCATCACTTGTCTCCTGTCGGCTTGGGACAGCCCTCGCCCATGGCACGCGTTGATCCGACCGCCTTGTCATTGCCTCCCATCGCAAGATTGCGGCAGATCGGCTTGGCGCCGCTCGCGACGCGCGCGTTCACCTGGTTTGGCAGCACCCATGACGGCTGCCCGTCGATCGTCACCTGCATCATCCCGTTGGGCGCCTTCTGCGCGATCGCAAGGCATTTGGGAAATTTGCTGTTGTCGATCGATTTGAGGCGCTTGCCGGCGGGCCCGTCATAGAGATCGACCTCGGGCGTACGCGCCGAAAGCACGGCATCGCCGGTTACGCCGGTGCACTCGTCGGTAGCGGCGGGGGCGGGCGTTGCCGCAAGTGTAAAGACGGCCACGCACGCCGTGCGCAATAGGATGGCTCTCATACTGCTTCCTCCTGAATGATGTCGTCGGGAACGCCGCCCGCGACGTGATGCAAATAGCCCCAAAACGAATCCGGCAGTCCGATCAGCAGCATTGCGGCGAGCTCGACCGAGATGAAAACCACCTCGACCCAGTTCGCGACCGATAGCCCGACCCACAACGCGAGCAGCAGACCGATGCTGAGACCCAGAAAGAATCCGAACCAGTGCCAGAAATTCTCCGCGCCTTTTTCCACGAACCAATCCCAGATGGCATCGTGTTCTTCTTCCCGCTGCACGACCAGCTTTGCCTTGCGCGCCCGCACCCGGCGCATGTGCAGGAAAGAGAGGATCAGGATCACCGGAATGATCGCCAGCACTTGCGCCGGCTCGTTGCTCATGGTGCGGCCGAAGGCGCGCATCACGTTCTGATAGGGCCGTCCGTGAAAACTGATCAGGTTGTCCAGCGCCATCGCGTGCACAAATACGTTCGGCTGCATGCCGCTGGTCGGCGTGTAGGATGTGTCCTGCGCGCCTTGTAGCGCGCCGCCATACAGCACGATGTGACCGGGAATGAGATTGGGAATGTCCTTGTCGTTCGGCGGCGCGTTGATGACGGCTTCCGCGGGCACGTAATTGTTGTAGGCGCAGCGTCCCTCCACCGACTTGCGGTCGAAGAATGCGCGATAGAATCGCGTCAGGAATCCGCTGTCGTCGTTGCACGGCGGCGACCCGCTGCGCTCGTTGAACGCGATGTTGAAGGGCGCGGTCTTGGTGCCCCACACCAGCTCCATTTTCCCGTCGAGCAGGTCGGGCGGATAGTCGGCGCCGTAGAGATCCTTGTAGACCTGCAATGCCAGTGAAAGGCATTGCTGGTCCGGTTTCTCCTGGCCGTTCGTGCCATAGCAGCGCCCTGTCGTTGGATACTGTCGCACCACGCCGTCATAGCGAATGATGGTCGGATCGAGGATCGGCACGCCCGTGCGGGCAAGCTCCTGTCGCAACGCCGTCTCGCCATAGGGAAGATCGATGCCGCCCTCGAAATAGATCGGCACGACCCATTTCTTGTAGCGCCGAATTTCGTCCGCCAGCTCGCCAATCGTCGCGTCCGGATGCTGGTCGACAAACAGGAAGTCGACGATCACGGCCTTGGGCTGGAGGCTCAGGATGGCGTCCAGGGCGCGCGCATGTTCCGAGTAAGTCCACTGCCAGGGTTGTTTCAGCCCAATCAGACTCTTCTCATCCACCACCACCACGCTGACCTTGTCGCGGCCGGTCGTTGGATACAGGTACGGCCCGGTGATCAGCAGATTCGAAACGTCCTGCGAATAGCGCTGCGTCAGGTCGCTGAAGCCGAACGGATTGAGCGCAATCTGGAGCCAGGCAAAGAACATCAGCACCGCCGCGACGAACCAGAACGGCACGCGGTCCTTGAGCTTCTCCACATGCGCGCGATTGGGCTTGCGCGCGCGGTGGACAACGCGCGCCAGCAGGCCGCCACGCGGCAAGGATTCAGCCTCGGTCGTCACGAAAAAGGGGCATCCCCGTTTGCCTGCAGACTATCGCTGCCCAAAATGGGCAAAAAAGGGTCAACCGCTTTGTATGTGTACGATGCTGTGACCGTCTGCCCATGGTTTGGAACTATCGGCTGAACTTCTCGGAAAGGATGATGGACGACACGGTGCGCGCCACGCCCGCGGCCCGCCCGATGCGGTCCAGCAAGGCATCGATGCGAGCCGGCGTTTCGGTTTCCACCGTCGCGATCAGGTCGAATGTGCCCGATACCGCCGCCAGCGAACGGACCTCCGGCATTTTCTTCAATTCGGCCGCTACGCGGTCGGCGCGCTTGGGATCGGTCTCGATCATCACCACGGCGCGCAGCTTGGCGGCGGCCGCTTCGTCCGACAGTCGCACGGTGTAGCCGCGGATCGTCCCCTCACGCTCCAGCCTTGCGATCCGCTCCTGCACGGTCGAGCGTGCCAGGTTCAGCTTGCGGGCCAGCGACGCCGTAGGTTCGCGCGCATCGGCGCGCAGCAAGGCGACAAGCTTGGCGTCTGACTCTCGCATCGGCAGGATCCGGCGAATCGCCGGGTGAGCCTGCGATTCGCCGGAAGCAAATGCAACTTCCGGCATTTCACCGCCTCCCGGGCGGTCGGCTCATGCCCCAGAATCCTTCCGATCGCGGGAGGATTTCCATGAAGAAGGTTCTGCTCGTCGGCGGCGGCAAGATCGGCGTCGCCATCACCGAATTCCTGTCGGCCACCGGTGACTATCACGTCACCGTCGCGGACCGCGATGCGGCCGCGCTCGCCCACATGCCCAGGAAGAACGTCTCGGTTCGCGAGGTCCAGATCGCCGGCGTCGAGAGCTTTGCACACGACGTCGAAGGTCATGACATCGTCCTCTCCGCCACGCCCTATCACCTGACCGCCACCGTCGCCGAGGCCGCAAAGCGTGCCGGCGCGCACTACCTCGACCTGACCGAGGACGTCGAATCCACCCGCGTTATCAAGAATCTCGCAAAGGGCGCCGGCACGGCTTTCATCCCGCAATGCGGGCTCGCTCCCGGTTTCATTTCCATCGTCGCCGCCGACCTCGCAAAGAAGTTCGACAAGCTGCGCGAGGTGCAGATGCGCGTCGGCGCGCTGCCGGTCTTCCCGACGGGCGCGCTCAAATACAACCTCACCTGGTCGACCGACGGCCTGATCAACGAATACTGCAATCCCTGTGAGTCCATCCGCGACGGCCAGCGCGCCGAAGTCCCGGCGCTGGAAGAACTCGAGGAATTCGCCCTCGACGGCACCGAGTACGAGGCCTTCAACACTTCGGGTGGCCTCGGCACGTTGTGCGATACGCTCGAAGGCAAGGTCGAGAACCTGAACTACAAGACCGTGCGCTATCCCGGTCACCGCGACATCGTGAAGATGCTGGTGCGCGACCTTCGGCTGGGCATGCGCCGCGATGTGCTGAAAGACGTGCTGGAAACCGCGATCCCGATCACTTTCCAGGACGTGGTGCTCGTGTTCGTCACCGTCTCCGGCTGGCGCGAAGGGCGCCTCACGCAGGAAAGCTACGCCCGCAAGATCTACAGCCAGCAGGTCGGCGACCGGCTGATGAGCGCCATCCAGATTACCACGGCCGCCGGCATTTGCGCGGTGTGCGACATGCTGGTCGACGGCAAGCTGCCGCAGAAGGGTTTCGTGCGCCAGGAAGAGGTGAAGCTGAACGATTTCCTCGCCAACCGCTTCGGCCGCTATTATGCGAAGGGCCACTGACAAATGCCGTCATGGCCGGGCTTGACCCGGCCACCCATCGCGCCCGCACTGGCGGGCGCTTCGACAGCATGACGATGGATGGGCGGCTCAAGGCCGCCCATGACGAATGGAGATGAGCATGGATGGCAGCAGGTTACTTTCCGCCTTCGGCATCACCTCGCGCGGCCATCACGCCGTCCATTCGCCGATCGACGGCGCCGAGATCGGGCGCGTCGCCTTCGACGATGCGAAGGCTATCGATGCGAAGGTCGCGAACGCGGTCACCGCGTTCCGCGTCTGGCGCGACGTGCCTGCGCCCCGGCGTGGCGAACTCATCCGCCTGTTCGGCGAAGAGCTGCGCGCCAACAAGGACGCACTCGGCCGCCTCGTCACGCTCGAAGCCGGCAAGATCCTGCAAGAAGGTCTCGGCGAAGTGCAGGAGATGATCGACATCTGCGATTTCGCGGTCGGCCTCTCGCGCCAGCTCTACGGCCTCACCATTGCCTCCGAACGTCCTGGCCACCGCATGATGGAGACGTGGCATCCTGCCGGTCCTGTTGCTGTGATCTCCGCCTTCAACTTCCCGGTTGCGGTGTGGGCGTGGAATGCGGCGCTCGCCTGGGTTTGCGGCGACAGTGTGATATGGAAGCCGAGCGAGAAGACACCGCTCGCCGCGATCGCCTGCCAGGCGCTGTTCGAGCGCGCCGCGAAGAAATTCGGCGCCGCGCCCGCGCATCTCTCGCAGGTCGTGCTCGGCCTGCGCGACGCCGGCGAAGCGTTGGCGAAGGACGTACGCATCCCTGTTGTCAGCGCCACTGGTTCCACCCGCATGGGCCGTGAGCTCGCGCCCGTCGTCGCCGCGCGCTTCGGCAAGTCTATCCTGGAGCTCGGCGGCAACAACGCGATGATCGTGACGCCCAGCGCCAAGCTCGACCTCGCCGTGCGCGCCATCCTGTTTGCCGCCGTCGGCACCGCCGGTCAGCGCTGCACCACGCTGCGCCGCCTCTTCGTGCATGACAGCGTCTACGACAAGCTCGTCCCCGCGCTGAAGAAGGCCTACGCCAACCTTCCCATCGGCAATCCGCTTGAAGCAGGCAGCTTGGTCGGTCCGCTGATCGACAAGCACGCGTTCGACACCATGGCGCGCGCCATCGCGGCGGCGCGCGCCGAAGGCGGCACCGTCACCGGCGGCGGCCGCGCGCTGGCAGAGAAATTTCCCACTGCGCATTACACCCATCCCGCCATCGTCGAGATGCCGTCGCAGACACCGACCGTCTGCCACGAGACCTTCGCACCGATCCTCTACGTGATGCGCTACAGCGATTTCGCCGACGCGCTCGCCCGCCACAACGCCGTGCCGCAGGGCCTGTCGTCCTGCATCTTCACGCAGGACATGCAGGAGGCCGAGCGCTTCATTGCTGCCAGCGGTTCGGACTGCGGCATCGCCAACGTGAACATCGGCCCGTCGGGTGCCGAGATCGGCGGCGCCTTCGGGGGCGAGAAGGAGACCGGCGGCGGCCGCGAAAGCGGCTCAGACAGCTGGAAGGCCTACATGCGCCGCCAGACCGCCACCATCAACTATTCCGATGCCCTCCCGCTGGCCCAGGGGATCGAATTCAACGTCTAGAAATTCGGCCTGACGGTTCCCATATTGGAATCAGGGAGGCCGTCATGCTGCACGCACTGTTCTTCTGGCCCTGGTTTTTCTGGTCGCCATTAGAT
>Ga0207680_10001250_pt1 | contig 12016 bp, 5 predicted proteins | sample KBSS23metaG_FD_184321 | JGI IMG/M metagenome (GOLD analysis project Ga0207680, IMG submission 184321) | Switchgrass rhizosphere microbial communities from Kellogg Biological Station, Michigan, USA - KBS S2-3 metaG (SPAdes) (version 2) | ecosystem: Host-associated > Plants > Roots > Rhizosphere >... | reverse complement strand
CCGATCTCGGATTTCCGGCGGCTCGCTCAATCGCGCTTCGATCGCAACGCCCGGGTGTTTCCTGCCGATGGCCGGCACGACCCGCGCGCGCAGCCTGGTCCAGAAATCGTCGACTTCGGACGGGATGTCGAACTCGTCGGTGACCAGCGGCCGGCCCTTCTGCACGTCGAGGTTCTGCACGTCGACGGTGACTGACGACGCCTTCAGCCGCGCCGCCGCCGTTTCCTTCACGAGATCGCCGAGCCCCGGCTCCGCCTTCTCGACGAACACCTTGACGTGCGCCGACGCGAGGTCCTTTCCGTCCAACTGCTCGGCGAGCTTCTCGAGCTTGTACAGACTCATCGCCGCCTGCCCCGACGGCGATCGGCCGGCGATGAACTTCCTGACTTCATCCTCGACGTCGTCGAGCGTCGTCCGATCCTTGCCGCGCTGCCAGAGGTGTGGGAATGCTTCCGCGAGCTGGTGCAAGGCGCGGTTCACGCCGGCGGCGTCGCCGCCGGTGACGACGACCGCGCTCTTTTCGCCGAACGCCTTCTTGACCACCTGGATCAATCCCTCGCCAGGCTGCAAAGACGGCCGTTCCATTTTCTTTTTCTCGATCAGCTGCTCGACGACCGGGTGAGCAGTGCCGATCAGTACGAGGATCGGCTCGCTCTCGGGTGCAGTGATCAGCCGCGCCGTTTTCGCAATCGGCAGCGACACCCCCGTCGATTCGAGGCCGAGCCGCGCGGCGAGATCGACGACGCCGTCGCTGCCGTCGCCGTCGGCGCTGAGCAGGACGTCGACGCGATCCGGGATCAGGTTGTTGTCGGTGTCGGCCAGTGCACCGTCGTTCGCATAGAAGCTCGAGAGATCCAGGTTCTCCTTGGCGCCGCCGCCCGGCCGCCGCGGCGGCGGCGGTGCCGCCGTCGCAGCGCTGTCGGCTTCAGCAGCCCGCGGCACATCGACGACGGCGGGCGATCCACCGCCGGCGCGCAGCCGCACCTGCAGCGACCGCACGTTCATGTAGGACAGCAGCCGCCTCGCGTCGCGCGAGCCGGTCGCCTTGAACTGGTTGAGCGCCACCTGCGCCTTCATGACATCGCCGCCGTTGGCGAGCTGCACCAGCGCGACGACGCGCTCGACGCCGTCGCCGCCGTTGCGGACGTGCACGACGGGAATGGTCACCGACACGGCATTGACGCCTTTGCCAGTGAGGAATTGCTTGACCTCGTCGGCGACCGTCTCGACTTCAGGACTCTTCTGATCCCACAGCTTCGGCAGATGTCCGGCGAACATCACCGAGGCGGCGCTCAACCCGTCGTCGTCGCCGCCGAGAATCGCGACCGCCGGTCTGCCGGCCGCCGTGAACGCGGCGACGGCACCGTCGCCAGGCTTCAACGTGCCGGCGCCGGTTGATTCCACGCTCAGACCGGCCTGCGCGAGCGATCTCGACCCGACGAAGATCGTCGCCGCGGTGTCGCTCTCCTGAAAGGCTCGCGCTCCTTCCGCGCGTGCGACCGGAAGATTCATCGCCGTCGTCTCGTAGCCGAGGCGCGCGGCGACGTTGGCCGCGGCAGCAACATCGCTGGCCGACGGCCGCTCAGGCAACACGATACGGGCGTCGACGAAGTCGACGACACCGTCGCCGTTGCGATCCTGGAACGCCGCGCCAGGCTTGAAGAACGTCGACAGCGACGCCGGCGCGACCACGTCGGCGGGCGCCGTATAACCGATTGCCGTGGACGCGACAAGGAGCGCGAGAGCAAGAGCTTTTCGCATGATGGGGACCCCGGAAGACAGACGGAGGGCCGCCCTTTGGGGGCGGCCGAGGGCGGGCCGAAAGCCCGCCCCTACGTCCGAATTGCTGCGTGCTTCAGAACTGGAATCGGACTGCGAACTCCGCCTGCCGCGACGGCGCGTTGATATTCGGCAGCAGCTGGTTGACCTGCCCGAACGTCGCCGACCCCGGGTTCGAGATCGGCGTGTTGAAGTTGGCGCGGTTGGCGACGTTGAACAGCTGGGCGATGAACTCGACGCGGTGATCCTGGATCCTGAAGAACTTCGAGAAACGGACGTCGAGGTTGGCGAAGCCGGAGCAGTTCACGCTGTCGACTGCGGCGAGGCCGCGCCCGGCGCGGAACGCGTTGATCGCGTCGAGGTTGAGATCGCGGCAGCCGCTGCGATAGTCGACGCCGCGCGGTGTGTCGTTGGTGTAGCCATCGTTGTTGATATCGAGCGTCGTCGCCGGGTTGAACGGCAGGCTCGAGCGAAGATCGAGGATTGCCGAGACCTGCGCGTCGTAAGGCAGCGAGACGATGCCGCTGGTGACCAGGCGGTGGCGGCGGTCGGCCAGGCCGACGCTGTCGATGCGCGTGAAGCCGTAGACGTCGGCGACCGCGTTGCGCAGCGCGCTGTCCTCGGCTTTCGCCAGCGTGTAGGACACCAGTGCCTGGAAGCGGTGGCTCATCCGCTTGTCGAGCTTCAGCAGCAGCGCCTTGTAGGTGTTGTTCGACGTCGGTTCGCCGTCAGTGACGCGCGCGAACTGCGGATACGGCCGCACCCGGGTCGTCTGGTCGGGAAGGTTGATGTCGATGTCGTCGCGATCCGAATAGCGCCATACGGAGGTGACATCGGCGGTCAGCGCGAAGTCGGACGTCAGCTGCCTGGTCACGCCGGCGGCGAACTGGTGCGCGTACGGATTGACGAGCGTGTTGGAGTAGACGGTGATGTTCGGCGGCGCCGTCGAGATGAAGGCGTCGCGCGACTGTCCCTGCAGCGGATCGGGATACGACGGGTTGGAGATGATGATCGTGCGCGCCTGCGGCCAGGTCAGCTCGCCGAAGTTCTGCAGCGTGCGCATGTTGTCGTAGAACATCCCGTAGCCGGCGTGAACGTTCATCTTGCCATCGTTGGCCGGATCCCACGCGAAGCCGGCACGCGGGCCGAAGTTGTTGCGGTCGCCGCGCGTGCTGGTGTCGATGAACGGCACGGCGATCGGGTACTGCGCGAACTGCGATCCGAGGACGTCGCCGATCTTCCCGAGCAGGCCCGTGATGTCCTCGTTGAACGAGCCGATTTGACGGTCGTAGCGCAGCCCGACGTTGATGGTCAGGCCCGCCGCCACCTGCCAGTCGTCCTGGATGTAGCCGGCGACGGTTTTCGTTGGAATGTTTGCGTAGGTTGGCAGATCCTGCCGATACTGCGTCGGCCAGGTCGTGCGATCGTTCGGATCGTACGGCTTGTCCTTCGGCATCGTCCACACGCCGGAGTAATTGTTGGTGTTGTCGCCGGCAAACGGAATGTAGCTGTAGTCGAACCCCATCTTCCACTGGTGGCGTCCACCCCAGCGTTCCATCAGATAGGAGAAGTCGTCCTTGAACTGCCAGCGCTTCTCCGGCCCCATCTGGCTGTTGCAGCCACCGATCTGCAGCGACGGGTAATTGAAGCGCGGCGTGCACTGGCCGAGACGCGCCTGCGAGAAATCGCCGGCGGCGAACTCGGCGCCGGTATTGGGCAGCTCGACTTCGTATTTCGAAAAGGCGAACTGGAATCGCGCGTCGTTGATCGCGCGCGAGTTGGCAATCCAGGTGTGACCGAGCACCGCGGAATCGCGCGGCACGGCGAAGTCGAAGTTCGCCGACGGCGTCGTGATGCCGCCGGTGTTGATGATTGGCCGGTACTCGTCCTCTTGCGCGAGGCGGAAGAAGATCGACTGCGACTGGCTCACCTCATGATCGAGCTTCGCGGTGTAGGTCCAGCGGCGCTGCTCGCTCGGATACGTGCCGTCGTACTGCGGCCAGACGCTGCCGGTGTTCACGGTCAGGAACTGGTTTTCACGGGTGCCTTCGTAGGCAAGGAAGAAGTGGGTCTTGTCTTTCACGATCGGCCCGCCAACGGTGCCGCCGTACTGGAAGCGGCGATAGTCGGGCTTCGTGGTCTGGAAGAACTCGGTCGCCGTCAGCGACGCGTCGCGGAAGAAGAGCAGGCCCGAGCCCCGCAACTGGTTGGTGCCCGACTTGGTCACGACGGTGACGAGGCCGCCGGTGGCGAGGCCGTATTCCGCCTTGTAGGTCGACGTCGACACCTTGAATTCCTGAATCGAGTCCATCGCAAAGTTCTGCCGCGGCTCGCCCATCTCGGCCCAGGTGTTGTTGACGCCGTCGACGAGAAAGCCGTTCGAGTACTCGCGCGTGCCAGCGCCGACGTTGACGTTGCCGCGGTAGAAGAAACCGCGGATGTTGTCCTGCGAAGTTCCCGGCGTCAGCATCGCGAGGTCGATCCAGCGGCGCGACGCGACCGGCAGATCCTGGATCTGCTGCGTGGAGACGGCGGTCGACACGTCGGAGCGGGTGACGTCGACGATCGGCGATTCACCGGTGACCGTCACCGTTTCGGACAACGTCGCCGGCTTGAGCGCGAAGTTGAGCAGCGCGGTCTGGTCGATGACCAGCACGATATCCGGGCGTGTTTCGGTGCCGAAGCCGCTCAACTCGGTGGCAACCGAGTAGTGGCCCGGCGGCAGCGAGACCAGTCGGTATTCACCTGTCGCATCGGACACGGCGACACGGGTCAGGCCGGTGTCGACGTTACGGGCCGTCACTGTCGCTCCGGGAATCACGGCGCCGCTCTGGTCCTTCACCGTTCCTGAGATCTGCGCGTTCTGCGCAAAGACCGAGGGCGCCAACGTTATGAAGACGATGCCGGTCAGAATACTGATCAGCCACTGACGCATAGAGAGGCCTCCTGCAGCGATCGGCTGCGCGTGAAGTATAACGACGGCGCCTTCAATTCTTTCCGCCCGTCGACAATGTTGTGCGCAGCGACGACGTCTTGCCTGGCAGCACCGGCCGGATCCGGACGGTGGTCAAAGATACGGCATCGCGCGCGGCATCTTCTTCGATGCGCTGGACCGTGTATTGGCCGTCGCGAAGATATTTCACGTTGGCCATCAAGTAGGAGAAGCCGGCCTTGGCAACCAGGTTGAGCCATTCGCCCTGTGCCGTCTCGTCGGGCGCTTCGGTGCCGCCGCTGAAGAACGTCACCTGCGGCCAGGCGTTCATCGAGAACCGGCCGGTGCCGCCGCCGCCACCGGATTCGCCGGCCGGGTTGCCGCCGCGGCCGGCGCCGAATCGACGGCTGCCGCTCGGCTCGCCGGTCTCGGCGTCGCTGTAGTAGATCGCGGTGTCCTTGTAGATCTCCTGGTTGAAGACGTACGGGCCGAAACCGTACGCCCACTTGCGGTAGCGCCCCTGCGCCCGCAGATCCATCGCGCGAACGTCGGCGTTCGTGTTGATCTCGCGGACGATCGCCTCGCGCAGCGCCGCGGTCGCGTCGGCGTGGTCGGGGTAGCGCGGATCGCGCAGGGTCCCGACTGTCGTGTACCAGCCGCGCGTCGACAGATAGGTGCGGAACCCCGGCGGCACGTACCCGGCGAACGGCTGGACCCATTCATGCGATGGGTAGCCGTGCGGGTTGAGATAGATGTCCGGCAGCCAGTCGCGCCACACGCGCGTGCGCACCAGCGATTCGGGGAGCAGCGGGTCCGCGACGCCAACCAGGGAGGCGACGTCCTGACCGAGCGCGCTGTAGCGGCCGGCGTGCAGCATGTGATTCGGCGTCAGCTTCTGAAGCTCGAAGGCCATCTGCGCGCCGTCCGGGTTCTCCACGGGATGCAGCACGACGTTCACTTTCTTCAGGATGTCCTTGTACGCCTTGTCGGTGACGAGCAGTTCGGCGAAGCGCAGGATGTGGCTCGTCGACGACACCTCGTTGGCATGCTGGCGGCCGGTGATGAAGATCGTCGGTTTGTGGGTCGTCAGCTTCGCCAGCGAGACCTGCTCGCTCGCCGTCGGACTGGTGATCTCGAGCACCGAGATATCGCGGCCGCGATACGACCGACCGGCTTTGTAGGCCTTCACCTCGGGATACGCTGCGAGCTTGCCGATCAGCTCCTCGCTCTCGTCGGGAGAAATGATGTGATCCCAGGTGACCAGCGGCAGGCCGGCATGGCCGGCAGGTGCCGGTTTCGCGTCCGCGGCGCGCACGTTGGACAGCGGAAACGCGCCGGTCGATTTCACGACGCGGCGCGCGTGGACCTCGCGCACGTTCACCGACACGGCGACGCGATCGACATGCTCGAACGACATCGCGTCGGTGTAGAGGCCGGCCGCCTGGAGACGCGCGAGCGCGTCGAGCGCATCGACGGCGCGCGAGGCCTCGCGATCGTCTTTCGCCTCGACGTCGAGACCGATCTCCGACACGCCGTCGGCACGGGCGACGGCGCGGTTGACAATCGCGGGCGTGGTCTCGATCCGGCTCAAGTCGCGCGACAGCCGCACTGGCCGATCGACATTCTTTTCCTTGTAGATCACCTCGAGCCGCGGCCGCGTCGAGGCGTTGCCCGCGTAATGAACCTTCACCTCGCCGGGCTGTCCCGGCCGATCCGGATGAATGATCGGGAAGATCTTGCCGGGCGCCGCCAGCCGCCGGCGCGTCGTCGTTCGCCCCAGCGCGTCGAAGAAGTCCAGCGTGACGAAATACAGGTCCTCGTGAATCGCTTCGAGCGAGGAGACGAGCTCCTCGTCGATGCCGATGCGGAAGTCCGGCTCGCTCATCCAGACCTCGATGTCGAGATCGCGATGGAACGGCTGCTTCTCGGGCAGCGGCCGGTTGTCGGTGACCTTCATGACGTTGTCATAGATGCGCGGCAGCACCACGGATTGATAGTGATCCCAGAAGCGTTCAGGATCGGTCTCGATCCGCTGATCGACGACGGTTGTGCCGTTGACTGCGGCCGACAACCACCCGGTCGTGACGATCACGCGCGACCAGCCGGGGAACTTCTCCAGGTACTCGCGCTCGACGGTCTTGGGCGAGAACGACGTGCGGTAGACGACCCGGCCGGCGGCGTCGGTCGCCTCGACGGAGTAGATCTCCTTCGCGTCGTTGACCAGCTCGACGGAGAACGCCTCCTTCGCAATGCCGAGATCGCGCTGGAAGATCTCGTCGACGGGATACAACTCATGCACCCATCGGCTCGGGACCATGTAGAACTTGTATTTCTTCGTCAGGTCCGGGTGATACTCGGCAACTTTCACCTTCACCGCGCGGGCGTTCTTGCCTTTCAGCTCGGGGATCACCTGCTCGGTCATCCACAGATACCCCTGCTTGTACGCCGACAGCACGCGTACGTTCGCCTCGGCCGCGCCGGCCGCCGTCAGCTGCGCGCGAGCCTCGTCGACGATCTTGCGGCGGACCTCGGGCGATTCGCTGAGCCGCGCCTCGACTGCGACTCTGGATCCGCGGGTGACTTTCGGCAGGATCTCGCTTTTGAACCGTGCCCAGAAGTCGTCCACCTCCCACGGCACCTTCAGCGTGTCGTCGAAGACGGTCACCGGGTCGGTGATGCCGCTGCTCGAGACGCGCGGCGTCACCTTGATGCCGGCGCGCTGCAGTTTGCCGGATACGTATTTCTCGAGCGCGGTGTCGCGCTTGTCGACGAAGAGGCGGACATCGAGGGCATCGAGCGGTTTGTCTTTGAGCTCGGCCGCGATCGCATCGAGCTCGGTGTCGATCTGGCTGGCCTGCCCCGCCGCTGTACGCGCCTGGAAGAACCGGTTGGCCTGCAGCGCCACTTCGCCGAGCGTCGTCGCGCCGCGGGCGTTGCTCCACACGTACGGCACGTGGCGGGCGAGGTACGATGCCGCCGCCTCTGTCCCCGCGGCATCGGCGCCGGCGACGACGGTGGCCGACGCGCTGCCGAACGCGCGCGGCACGATTTGCACGGCGCCTTCGCCAGAGTGCAGGTCGTCGAGGCGCGCCTTGCCGATTTTCACGAGCCGCTCGACCAGCGCGTTCGAGCGGCCGACCAGGATCGGATTCGGCTCGCGCTCCGGCGTGCGCACTTTTTCGGCGACGCGGGTCAGCGGCAACGTGATGCCGGTGGTCTCGAGGCCGAGCCGCGCGGCGATGTGCGCGGCGCCCAGCGAGTCATCGGCCGACCCGAGCACGATGGCGGTGTCGGTTCGGTCGGGAATCAGGTCGGTGTAGGCATCGCCGTACCAGCCTTCGATCGAGAACGCATTCGTCAGATCGAAAGTGCGGACGGGTGCCGTCGGCGCCGTTGCCGCAGCTGTCGGCGCGCCGCGTTCGCCCGGCGAGTCGGGCGCGAGCTCGTCAGGATCGATCGGCGGCGTGAGCGTTCGCTGGTTCAGACCGGTGCGCGACACCTCCGCGTGCGCGAGCACACGGCCGCTGCCGACGACGTCGATCGCGGTGGTCGCAAGGTTGGTGAAATTGAGCGTCTTGGGCTCCTGCCCTCGTCGGTGCGCGGCCTCGAGATCCTCGAACAGCTTCGCGGTCCGCGGCCCGTCGGCATCCGCCACCGATACCCGCATCGCCACGCGGGCGACCCCGCGCCTGTCACTGTCGACGATCATCGACATCACGCCTGCGGCGGACGCGTTGACGCCGTGCCCGCGCAGATAGCGGAGCGCCTGCTCCTCGACGGCTGGCAGCGTGATGCCGGTCATGCCCCACACACGTGGAAGCCGGGCGGCGAGCTCGATGCCCGCATTGAGCGTTCCCTCGTCGTCTCCGCCGACGACGATGAGGCCGTCGCCTCCGCCGAGCGGCGACGGCACAGCCGCGATCAGCCCCTGCCCCGGCTTCAGCGTCCCGACGTCAATGACCTTCGTGTCGATCAACTGCCGCACGAACCGGTTGGTCCGGCCGACCAGAATCGGCACGCCGACCGAAGCCGGTTGGCCGACCTCGGCGTCGCGAACGACGAGCGGCAGCGTGAGGGCGGTGGTCTCGTAGCCGAGGCGCGCGGCGAGGTTGGTGGCGGTCTCGACGTCGGCCAGCGCCGGCGCCGCCGGCACGATGACGCGCGCCGCGACCGTGTCGGCCAGGTTGTCGCCGTTGGTGTCGCGGGTGAGACTGTGCGGGCCGACGAGCGCCGTCAGCGTCTGCGCGGGACGGGCGTCAGCGTGAAGATGCGGTGGAGCGGCGGGAAGGGCGAGGACGGAGAGAAGGATTGCAATAAAGAGAACGCGGCTGTGCATTTGCCGCGCATCTTACGCCGACAAAACGACCGTACAAAACAAAAGGGCACCGCGTTATTGCGATGCCCCCCTGCTTCACTGGTCTGGCTCCCCCAGCATTCACGGCGCCCTGCCGTAATCAGACCAGCGACCTGCGCCACTAAAAGGCAAGCGACGTACCCGACGCGTTTCCGCGGAAAACCGCGCGAAAGCGAAGATGGACGACGATCGCGCGAACGACTTTGTCGGCGCTATTACAAATCCGTGTGACGGGTCGCGCTGAAGCCGTACACGACGAAGGCGCGCTTCAAGCGGAGCGTGATCCGACGAACGCCGGCAGGCGGTCGGCCACTTCGGCGAGCGTCGGCTGACGCTGATCACGAGCCGAAAGCAGCGGCTCCCGGATTGGCCACGGAATGGCGAGCGCCGGATCGTTCCACGCGATCCCGAGCTCACCCTGGGGGTCGTACAGGTCCGTGCACTTGTATTCGATCTGAGCGATCGGCGAGACGACGCAGAAGCCGTGCGCGAAGCCCGGGGGGATATAGCACTGGCGGAAGTTGTCGGCGCTCAGCGTCACCGCGACCCAGTGCGCAAACGTCGGCGATCCGCGGCGCACGTCGACCGCCACGTCGTAGACCTCGCCTTCGATGACGCGTACGAGCTTTCCTTGCGGGCGCCGCAGCTGGAGGTGCAGCCCGCGAAGCGTGCCGCCGGCCGAGCGCGAGTGGTTGTCCTGGACGAACGGACCGGTGATGCCGTGGGCGCCGTACTTCTCGGAATGGTAGGTCTCGACGAAGAAGCCGCGCGGATCGCTGTGGACGTCGGGCTCGATGACCAGCACGCCGGGCAGCTCGGTCTCGACCACGCGCACGTCAGATCTCGTGCTCCACGATGCGGAGAAGGTACTCGCCGTAGGTGCTCGGTCCCATGCCGCGCGCCAGCCGCGTCAGATCGTCGGCGGTGATGTATCCCATTCGATACGCGATCTCTTCGAGGCAGGCGACCATCAGTCCCTGCCGCTCCTCGATGGCGTGAATGAAGTTGGCGGCCTGCATCAGCGCGTCGTGAGTGCCGGTGTCCAGCCACGCGATGCCGCGGGCCAATTTCTCCACGTGCAGCTGCCCGCGGTCGAGATAGGTGCGGTTCACGTCGGTGATCTCGAGCTCGCCGCGCGCCGACGGCGTGAGTGCCGCGGCGATGTCGAGCACCTGGTTGTCGTAGAAGTACAGACCGGTCACGGCGAATGACGACTTCGCGGTCTTCGGTTTTTCTTCAAGGCTCGCCGCCCGGCCGGCGGCGTCGAACTCGACGACGCCGTAGCGCTCGGGATCGCGGACTTGATATCCGAACACCGTCGCGCCGACCTCGCGCGCCGCGGCGCTGCGCAGGTAGTCGGACAAATGCGCGCCGTAGAAAATGTTGTCGCCGAGCGCCAGCGCCACCCGATCGCCGCCGACGAATTCGCGGCCGATGATGAACGCCTGCGCCAAGCCGTCCGGGCTCGGCTGCACGGCGTAGTCGATCTGCATGCCGATTTCGCGGCCGTCGCCGAGCAGCCGCCGGAATCCGTCCTGCTCGTGCGGCGTGGTGATGACGAGGACCTCGCGGATCCCCGACAGCATCAGCGTCGACAGCGGGTAGTACACCATCGGCTTGTTGTAGACCGGCACCAGCTGCTTGCTGACCGCGCGCGTCAACGGATGCAGGCGCGATCCCGATCCGCCGGCGAGGATGATCCCCTTCAGAGTCGACATTGGGAGCTGCCACGAAGCCGCGGCCCATTGTCGCGCAGGCCTCTAGGCCTGCCACACGGCCGCGGGGCAGCCCTGAAGGGCTGCGCGACGGTGGCGGAAATTCTCGCGTCAGATCGCATCAGCCGAGCCCGAGCCGCTGTCTATCGTAGCGCCCGGCCTGGACCTGGTCGCACCAGTCGCGATGCGCCAGGTACCATGCAGCCGTCTGCGCGAGACCATCTTCGAAGGCATGGCGCGGCGACCAGCCGAGCTCGCGGCGGATCTTCGTCGCGTCGATCGCGTAGCGCCGATCATGGCCGGGCCGATCGGGGACGAACGTCTTCAGGTCGCGGTAGCTGCGGCCGGCGAGCGCCGGGTTCGTCGACGCCGGCCGCTGCCGCTCGAGGACGTCACACAGCCGATCGACGACCTCCAGGTTGGTCCGCTCGTTGCCGCCGCCGACATTGTATTTCTCGCCGACGCGTCCCTCGGCCAGCACCTGCATGATGCCGGCGCAGTGATCCTCGACGTGCAGCCAGTCGCGCACGTTGCCGCCGTCGCCGTAGACAGGCAGCCGGCGTCCGTCGAGCGCGTTCAGCAGCATCAACGGGATCAGCTTCTCGGGAAACTGGAACGGGCCGTAGTTGTTCGAGCAGTTCGTGATGAGCACCGGCAGCCCGTACGTGTGAAAGCTCGCGCGCACGAGATGATCGGCGGCCGCCTTGCTCGCGGCGTACGGTGAATTGGGCGCATAAGGGGTCTCTTCACTGAACAGACCGCTGGCGCCCAGTGTGCCGTAGACCTCGTCGGTCGACACGTGCAGAAAGCGGAAGGCGTCGCGCGCCGCCGGCTCGAGGTTTCGGAGAAAGGACCGCGCCGCTTCCAGCAGCACGAAGGTGCCGACGACGTTCGTGTCGATGAACGGCCGCGGGCCGTCGATCGAACGATCGACGTGCGTCTCCGCCGCGAGGTTGAGCACCGCGGCCGGGCGATGCTCCGCGAAGATCCGCGCGACCGCGGCCTCGTCGGCGATATCGCCCTGCACGAAGGTGACGCGCGGATTCTCGAGCGGCCCCTCGAGGCTCGCCAGGCTGCCGGCGTAGGTCAGCTTGTCGAGAACCACGAGGCGATCGTCGGTGTGGGCGAGAGCGTAGCGAACGAGGTTGGAACCGATGAAGCCGGCGCCGCCGGTGACGAGGAGCGTCATGAAATTAACAATTTACAAGAGGCCAATTTACAAAGGGAGCGGAAGTG
>Ga0207680_10001249_pt1 | contig 12028 bp, 9 predicted proteins | sample KBSS23metaG_FD_184321 | JGI IMG/M metagenome (GOLD analysis project Ga0207680, IMG submission 184321) | Switchgrass rhizosphere microbial communities from Kellogg Biological Station, Michigan, USA - KBS S2-3 metaG (SPAdes) (version 2) | ecosystem: Host-associated > Plants > Roots > Rhizosphere >... | reverse complement strand
GTTGCTACCGTGAGATGCGGCTGGAACTGAAGATGCGCAACGGGCCGCTGGTGTGGCTGGCGTTCCTGGTGTTTATCGGCGTTTACGTTGCCGGGTTCGATGCTTGGCTGTCGCCGGACATGAAGACATGGGATGCGGGCTCGCTGCGCCTCCTGCTGGCCGGACCGACCTATGGCGTACTGACCTACATGATGGTGCTGCTCGAGCCGAAGGATCGCGTCCACTACCGCTGGATGGAAGGGCAGATCCGCCACGGCCATGTCGCCAACGCTCTAAACGGCGTGCAGTCATGGATGATGAGCTATGCCGGTACAGTTGTGATCGGCGGGCTCCTGTTCTTCTGGCTGCTGCACGACGTGCGCGCGGCGCTGGTCGGCCAGCCGCTGGTGCTGGCCGCGCTGGGCTTCCTTACGCGTGACGTGTCGCTGTTCGTGCTCATGCAGACGCTGCCGGGCAAGCGGCGCGGCGACTTCGGGGCACTGGCGATTCTGTTCGCGCTCTATGCGCTGATCCCGTGGATCCTGACGTCCTTGAACGCGACCTCGTTGCTGTTTCTGTTCTTCCCGCAGCTGCCGTCGCCGACATTCGTCGGCGCGGTCGCGGCATGGGTGCAGGGGATCGCAGTCGCGGGTTTCGCGCTGACGCGGCTGGCGCTGACCGAGAAGGGCCAGCCGGTACCGGCCTAGACGCCGTCGGCGAGCAGGCGCTTCAGGCCGCCGTAGTTCGGCTGGTCGATGCCGACCTTGTCGCGCGTGGTGGCCGTGAGGTGATCGGGCAAGCCCGGTGTGTCGAGGTTGATCTTGCCGCTGCGGATCGCCGCACAAAGCTCGCGGTTGAGGTCCATCAGCGCGCCGTCATGACCAAGTATCTTTGCGAGCCGGGAGCGTTCGGCTTCGCCGGACGCCGCGCCATGCTCCAGCTCGCGCGCGACGATGCCGAGCGCGTTTGCCGCGACGCGGGCATGGAAGGCGGTGTGGCCCTTCAGTTCCGGCATCGCCTTCTGCTCCAGGAAGTCGCGGACGGCGACCACCAGTTCCAGCACGGAGGGTTGGTCCATCATGCTCAGATCTTTCCGCGGATGATGAGGTTGATGAGGTCGACTTCGGTCTCGGACGAGCGGCGGCCGATGGCGGCGCGTTCGACCGAATGGTCGCGCAGGAAGCCCTGGTACATGCTCATGCACATCACGCCCCATTTGAGCGAGCCGTAGACGATCCAGGTGCGCGCGTCGTCGATGCTGATCGTGCCGCCGCCGGCGATCTCGTAACCCGCGAGCAGGTCTTCAAGGTCACCAAAGCCACCCACCACTTTCTCCTGCACGCCGAAGCGCCAGGTGTTGGTGCAGATCCAGCCGATGTCCTCCAGCGGGTCGCCGATGTGGGTGAGTTCCCAGTCCAGCGCCGCTTCGTAGCCGCGCGGCGAGATCAACAGGTTGCCGTGCCGAAAATCGCCGTGCACCAGCGTCTGGCGCTTGGCCTGCGCCATGCGGGGTTCGAGCCACTTGAACGCGACCTCGAACATCGGGTGCGGATAGTCGTAGAGGTCATACATATCGCGATAACGGCGCAGCTGCGTTGGGCCATCGACCACGGGCAGCACCCTGCGCAGCTCGGGCGTGAGTTCCACCGCGTGAATGCGCGCAAGTTCTTCGCCGCACTGGCGCGCCAGATCGGGACGGATGGCGTCGAATTCCTTGTCGCGCAGGATCTTGCGGGCAATGGTTTCGCCCTGCAGGCGATCCATCACATAGCCCTCGCCGACGCCTTCGCCGGGCTTCAGCACGTGCCGGACGTGAGGGGCGCGCACGCCGGCGGCGCGGCTGGCCTCGATGGCAACGGCCTCGGTGGCCAGCGGCACTGCGGTCGACGTCTCGGTGACGACGCGCGGCAGGCCGTCCGGCGCGCGGCGCAGGATCAGCGGGATGACGCCGCCGTCGCAGACCGCGTCGAACGACCATGTCTCCTGGCTGGCGCCGCCGGAGAGACGGGTAAGGCCGTGCAACTGGTGCAGACCGGGCAGCGAGGGCTTCAGCGCGCGTTCGAGGGCAGGGGCAAAATCGGTCATGGCGGGAATCTTACACCGTGTCGCGGGGGCAGCTTCAACCGGCCTTGAGGTAGCGCACGGCTTCATCGCGGCCAAACAGGTAAAGCAGGGTGCGTAGTGCCTGTCCGCGCCCCGATTGCAGTTCAGGGTCGCGGGTAAGGACCAGTTGTGCGTCGTCGCGGGCTGCTGCCAGCAGTTCGCCGTGCACGGCGAGGTCGGCGACGCGGAATTCCACCATGCCGCTCTGGCGGGTGCCCAGCAATTCGCCGGCGCCGCGCAGTTCCAGATCCTTCTCGGCAATGACGAAGCCGTCATCGGTCTCGCGCATCGTGTTCAGGCGCGCTTTGGCGGTCTCGCCCAACGGTCCGTGATAGATCAAAAGACAAGACGATTTGCCCGACCCGCGCCCCACGCGGCCACGCAACTGGTGGAGCTGGGCGAGGCCGAAGCGTTCGGCATGCTCCACCACCATGATGGTGGCTTCGGGCACGTCGACACCGACCTCGATCACCGTCGTGGCGACCAGGATCTGGGTTTCGCCGGCCTTGAAGCGTGCCATCTCGGCGTCGCGGTCGGCACCTTTCATCTTGCCGTGGACGAGGCCGATCTTCGGGCCCAGCACGCGCTTCAGCATCGCGGCGCGGTCTTCGGCGGCGGCGAGATCGATGAATTCGGACTCTTCCACAAGCGGGCACACCCAATAGGCGCGGGCGCCGGTTGCGGTGGCCTTGCGCAGGTGTTCGATCACCTCGTCGAGGCGCTCGGCGGAGAGCGTGCGGGTGGCGATCGGCTGCCGCCCGGGTGGGCGGCCGGTGAGACGCGAGACATCCATGTCACCATAGGCCGTGAGCGCCAGGGTGCGGGGGATGGGCGTGGCGGTCATCACCAGAACATCGACCGGCCGGCCACCCTTGCCTTGCAACAGCATGCGCTGGTGCACGCCGAACTTGTGCTGCTCGTCGATCACCGCGAGGCCGAGGTCGGCGAATTCGACGTCCTCGGTGAACAGCGCATGCGTGCCGATCAGGATGTCGATCTCGCCCGCGGCGAGTGCGGCGAGCGTCGTCTCGCGGGTGGCGCGCTCGCGGCCGGTGAGCAGGCCGAGCCGAATGCCCGTTGCCTTCGCATAGGGTTCGAGTGAAGCCATATGCTGGCGCGCCAGGATCTCGGTCGGCGCCATGAAGGCGCCCTGTGCGTTCGCCTCTACCGCGTTCAGCAGCGCCAGGAACGCGACGACGGTCTTGCCCGCGCCGACATCGCCTTGCAGCAGGCGCAGCATGCGGGTGGGCGCAACGATGTCGGCCTCGATCTCGGCGATGGCCTGAAGCTGCGGCGCGGTGAGCGCGAAGGGCAGGGCGGCGATGGCGCGGGCCTTCAGGCTGCCGTCGCCTATCAGGGCACGACCTTTCTTCGCCTGCCGCATCTGGCGGCGGATCAAGAGCAGTGCCAGCTGGTTGGCGAGCAGCTCGTCATAGGCGAGGCGCTTGCGCGCCGGTGTTTCAGGCGAGAGGTCGGCTTCGCTTTGTGGCGCATGCGCGGCGAGCAGGCTCACGTTCCACGCGCTCCAGCCTTGCCCTTTGAAAAAAGCCGGATCGTCCCATTCGGGCAGCGGCACGACCTTGTCGAGTGCGCCGCGGATCGCCTTTGCCAGTAGCTTCAACGTCAGGCCCTCGGTCAGGGCATAGACGGGCTCGTGCAAAGTCAGGCCGCTGTCGTCCTCCGGCGCGACGATGTGGTCCGGGTGCGTCATCTGGAGCGTGTCGCGGAAGCGTTCGAGCTTGCCGGAGACGATGCGGCGGCTGCCCTCGGGCAGCTGGCGCTTCAGGTAGTCGGTGTGGGCGTGGAAGAAGGCGAGTTCGAGCAGCGAGGTGTCGTCCGACACGATCACGCGATAGGGCTGGCGGCGATCACGTGATGGCTTGTGGCTCAGCACGTTCACGTTGACCGTGACAATGCGGCCGAGTTCGGCCTCCGCCAGCTGCGGCCGGTAGGAGCGGTCGATCAGGCCGGTCGGCAGATCGAACATCAGGTCGACCAGGCGCGGGCCGGCGACCTTCTGGATGAGCTTCTCCACCTTGGGGCCAACGCCGCCAAGGGTGCGAATTTCCGCGAAAAACGGGAACAGAATCGACGGGCGCATGTGACGCAAAGATTATGGCCGCGGACCGTTGTTCTCAACGGAACGCGTGCTATATCCGCCCTATGACGGGTGATGAAAACGGTGGGTCTTTTGGGGCCCGCCGCAAAAGGCTTTTGTTCCGGGCGCAACGCCGCGGCTTCAAGGAGGTCGACCTGATCTTCGGCGTCTTCGCCGCTGAGGAGCTTGGAGCCATGCCGGAGGCCGAGCTCGACCAGTTCGAAGCACTGCTGATCGCGCCGGATCAGGAAGTGTACGCATGGCTGCGCGGCGCTTCGCCGGTGCCTGATGATTTCGACACGCCGGTCTTCCGGCGTCTGCAGGCGGTGTGCAACCGCAAGAACCCGACATGGAACGCCTAGATTATATCGCGCGGCAGCAAGGCCGCTTCGCCGTCACAGGTGCGCCGTCGGGATACGATGCGTATCTCGCGGTCGAAGCCGTCATGCGGTCGAAGGGGCTGGTGCTGTTCGTCGCCGCCGACGACGTGCACGCGCAGGCGGTGATGGAAGCGGCGCGGTTCTTCGCGCCCGCGACGGCGGTGCTGTCATTCCCGGCCTGGGATTGCCTGCCCTACGACCGCGTCTCACCCAAGCCGGATATCGAGAGCACGCGCCTCGCCACGTTGGCGGCGCTTGCGCGGGACGATGGTCCGCGTGAGGCGCTGGTGGTTACTACAATCAATGCGTTGCTCCAACGCGTACCGCCGAAGGATTGGGTTGCGAAGGCCAGTTTCTTCGCGCGCGTTGGGCATGACGTCGATCGTGAACGCATGGTCGCTTTCCTGTCGGGCAACGGTTATGTGCGCGCGTCGACCGTGCGCGAGCCGGGCGATTTCGCGCTGCGCGGCGGGATCATCGATTTATGGCCGCCAGGGATCGAACAGCCGCTGCGGCTGGATTTCTTCGGCGAGGAACTGGAGGCGATCCGCCGTTTCGATGCGGAGACACAACTGTCCTCCTACAAGATCGACCAGATCGAGTTGCTGCCCGCCAGCGAAGTGCCCCTCGGGCCGGACGAGATCAGCCGCTTCCGCGCCGGCTATGTCGCCGCATTTGGGCCGGCGAACAACGACGATGTGCTTTACGAGAGTGTGAGCGCGGGCCGCAAGCATCCGGGCATGGAGCACTGGCTGCCGCTGTTCTACCGCCAGCTAGACACCCTGTTCGATTTCATGCCGCACGCGCTGCTGATGCTGGGGCACGAGACCGAAGAGACCCGCAAGGCACGGCAGGAGCTGGTGCGCGACTATTACGAGACGCGCGAACAATTCCGCCGGCCCAAGCAGGACGACAAGCAGGCGATCAAGGCGCCACCCTACAAGCCGCTCAAGCCTGAACTGCTCTATCTGACCGACAGCGAGTGGGCCGACGCGCTGGCGCGGCGCAAGGTACGCGACCTGTCGCCATTCCAGGCGCCGGAGTCGATGAAGTCGGTCGATGCCGGTGGCAAGGTGGGCCGCGACTTCCAGCCGGAACGCGCCGCAGCCAAGTCCACCAATGTGTTCCAGGCCGCCGCCGATCACATCGATGCGCTGCATGCCGCGAAGAAGCGTGTTGTGGTCGCCTCGTGGAGCGCCGGTTCGTCGGAGCGCATGGGTGGCGTGCTTTCGGATCACGGACTTGGCGCAATCCGCACGGTCAAAGATTGGCCTGACACGCTGAAGATGGATGCGGAAGCGACCGGCATCGCGGTGCTGGGCATCGAAAAGGGCTTCGAGGCGCCGGACTTTGCGGTGGTGTCCGAGCAGGATGTGCTGGGCGATCGCATGGTGCGGGCCCAGACGCGGGTACGGCGGGCGCAGAACTTCCTCTCCGAGGCATCGAGCCTGGCGGCGGGCGACCTGGTCACGCATATCGAGCACGGCGTGGGCCGGTTCACGGGCCTGAAGACCATCGAGGCACTGGGCGCGCCGCACGATTGCCTGGAGCTGCAATATGACGGCGGCAAGCTGTTCCTGCCGGTCGAGAACATCGAACTGCTGACGCGCTATGGCGCGGACGATACGGGGGCGCAGCTTGACCGGCTGGGTGGCGCCGGCTGGCAGGCCCGTAAGGCCAAGGCCAAGGAACGCGTTCGCGAGATCGCGGCGGAGTTGATCCGCATCGCGGCGGCGCGCGAGTTGAAGTCGCTGCCGTCGATCGATCCGCCTTCCGGCCTGTATGATGAGTTCTGTGCCCGCTTCCCCTGGCAGGAAACCGACGACCAGGAGAAGGCCATCGCCGACACGATGGAGGACTTCGCCAAGGGCCGGCCGATGGACCGGCTGGTGTGCGGTGACGTCGGCTTCGGCAAGACCGAGGTCGCACTGCGCGCCGCCTTCGTGATGGCGATGAGCGGGCAGCAGGTGGCCGTGGTGGTGCCCACAACGCTGTTGGCGCGTCAGCACTACCGTAACTTTGCGGAGCGTTTCACGGGCTTTCCGGTCACGGTGCGGCAGCTATCTCGTTTCGTCGACGCCAAGGAGGCGAAGGACACCAAGGCACTGCTGGCGGAGGGCAAGGTCGATATCGTGGTCGGCACGCATGCACTGCTGGCCAAGTCGATCACGTTCCACGATCTCGGCCTCGTCATCGTCGACGAGGAGCAGCACTTCGGCGTCACGCATAAAGAGCAGCTCAAGGGCCTGAAGGCCGACGTGCATGTGCTGACGCTGACGGCGACGCCGATCCCGCGCACGTTGCAGCTGGCGCTGTCGGGCGTGCGTGACCTGTCACTGATCACCACGCCGCCGATCGACCGTCTTGCGGTGCGCACTTTCGTGACGCCGTTCGATCCGCTGACGGTGCGTGAGGCGCTGCTGCGCGAGCACTATCGCGGCGGGCAATCGTTCTATGTCGCGCCTCGCATCGCGGATCTGCGCGAGGCGGAGGAATTCCTCAAACTGACGGTGCCGGAGGTGAAGGTCGCGGTCGGGCACGGACAGATGTCGGCCACCGTGCTGGAAGAGGTGATGACCGCGTTCTATGAGCGCAAAATCGACGTGTTGATCTCTACCAACATTGTGGAGAGCGGCCTGGATATTCCGACCGCCAACACGATGATCGTTCACCGCGCCGACATGTTCGGCCTGTCGCAGCTCTACCAGCTGCGCGGACGCATCGGGCGCGCCAAGCAGCGGGCTTACGCCTATCTCACCTATCCGGCGGACTGGAAGCTTACCGACACCGCAGCGCGGCGGCTGGAAGTGCTGCAATCGCTCGACCAGTTGGGCGCGGGCTTCTCGGTCGCCAGCCACGACATGGACATCCGTGGCGCCGGCAATCTGCTGGGCGAAGAACAGTCCGGTCATGTGCGCGAGGTTGGCATCGAGCTGTACCAGGAGATGCTGGAGGATGCCGTGGCGCAGCTGCGCATCGGCGACAATGCGGCGGAAATCACCGATCAGTGGTCGCCCACCATCAACATCGGCGCGGCGGTGCTCATTCCGGAGAATTACGTCTCCGACCTCAACGTGCGCATGGCGCTGTACCGGCGGCTGTCGACCATCGACTCGCGCGAGGATGTCGACCGGTTTGCCGCCGAGTTGATCGACCGCTTCGGGCCGCTGCCGGACGAGGTGAAGCACCTGCTCGACATCGTCGCGATCAAGCAGCTTTGCCGCATCGCGCTGGTGGAGAAGATCGATGCAGGGCCGAAGGGCGGCACGATCTCGTTCCGCAATTCGCAATTCCCCAACCCGATGGCGCTGGTGAAGCTGATCAGCCAGCACTCCGGCACCATGAAAGTGCGGCCGGACCAGAAGGTCGTCGTCACGCGCGACTGGCCGTCGCCGGAGGCGCGGCTGAACGGCGTGAAGAACCTGATGGGGCAACTCGCCAAGCTGGCGGTTGCCGCGTAGTCTTCGCCGCATGGCGGACTTCGGATCACCGGTTCTCTACAGCCTGCGCTGGCAACGCTGGTCCGGCGCGGACACCTGCGCCGAGCCGGGGCGCGTCCTGATCTGTGCCTATCATATCGACGTCGACGAGCGGCCGAGCCTCTGGATGGAGGTCGATACGCAGGATGAGGCGCGATACATCTGCGAGAACTTCGAGCTGGCGCGTGGCGAACGCGATGTCGACTTCTGCGTCGCCTATGACGAGGACGGACGCCAGCTCTGCAACGGCGGTTTCGGCGCGGAATGAGCGCGTTCACCGACGCGCTGGAGGCCGGCGATCTCGCGGCGGTTCGTGCCTGCCCGAAGGCCGATCTGCATGCGCACAGCGTCGGCAGCGGCAATCGCGCGTTCATTCGGACACGCACCGGCAAGGACATTGCTCCGGTCTCGGCGCCGCTCGGCTCGATGGACGACATGCATGCCTGGTTCGCGGCGAACATCGGCGACATCTTCAACGGCGTCGAAGGCCGCCGGCTGGGGCTCGAGGCAGCGTTCGTGCAGGCGGTGTCGGATGGCGTCACGCGCATCGAGCTGGGCGACGATTGCTGGGTGATCACGCAGGGGTTCGCATCGGCGCGCGCCGTCGCGGACAGCCAGACGGCGGTGCATCGCTCCGCCGCGCCGGATGTCGAATGGCTGCGGCTTGTCGGGATATCGCGGCATTGCCCGATCCCCGCGATCGACCTGTGGCTGTCGCCGTTCCTGGAACTGGGGTTCTACCAGTCGATCGATCTTTCCAGCGACGAGCTGGCGCAGCCGATCGAGCGGTTCGTGCCGATCTACCGCAAGGCGAAGGCGGCGGGGCTGCGGCTCAAGGCCCATGTCGGCGAGTGGGGCACGGCGGACGATGTGCGCAAGGCGGTCGAGCTGCTGGAGCTGGACGAGGTGCAGCATGGCATCGCGGCGGCGGACGATCCGGCGGTCATGCGGTTCCTGGCGGACAACAGCATCCGGCTGAACATCTGCCCGACCTCCAACCTGAAGCTCGGCCGTGTGGAGAGTCTCACACGGCATCCCATCCGCACGCTTTTCGACGCGGGCGTGCGGGTCACCGTGAACACGGACGACGTGCTGATCTTCGGCTCCAGCCTGTCTGAGGAATTCCTGGCGCTGCACCGCTGTGGCCTTTTCAGCGCAGCGGAGCTGGATCGCATCCGTCTCAACGGTTTGAGCGACTGAGCGTCTTGAAATCGCCATTTCGCTCGTTTATCAGCGCGCCCCTGACCATCAACCGGGAGATCGCATTGCTGCGAATAAACATCCTCCCGGGCTGTCTCCGCGACATCTGACGGTGTCCCGGGGCTGACCCGGGCCAACGTTACGAAGTTCAACAGCGCCGACGCATCGCGTTCGGCTTGGAAAGAGTCATGTCCGTTTCCCATCTGCGCGTGGTGCCACGCGCCGGCGCGCCGCATCATCCGCGCGCCGTCATCCTTGCGAAGGCGCTGAAACGCTTTCGCCCGCAGATCCGCGGTGGCGTCGCCCAACTGGCGCGCCGCCATGTGCGGCTGGCCGAGCTCGCCGAGAGCTTCCCGGCGCTGCTCGCGGCGCTGGCGTGGCCGCGCGCCGGCTTCGACGCGCGCCCGGTGATCCACGGCGTGATCGGCGGTGCCCCGCTGACCATGCTCGCCGAGCAGGCGGGCGTGCCGCTGTGGCTGCGCAAGATGCCCACGGAGATGCTAGTCGCACCGCTGCCCCTGCTGCCGGACAGCGCCTTCGTGCGCCACCGCATCATCAACCACTTCCCGAAGCACGAGCGCCATGCGCCGCGCTGGTTCGCGGCCGTGTCGAGCGCGGCACAATGGGCCGACGAGGCGTTTGCCGTGTGGCAGGCTCACGCGTACGTCACCGAGACGGTGCGCCGCCGGCGCCGGCATCGCGTTCCGGACAATTCGCAGCACCTGCTGGAATTGTGGACGTGGTTCTCCGGTCAGCCCGGCACGGTCGGCCATGCGCTGATTGCCTCGCCGTGGACGCCGCAGATGCAGCAAAAGGCGGCGCTGGAAGCCCTGAGCGCCTGGCGCGGTACGCTGGAGCTTGTCCTCAATCTCGGCGTGCGGCCGATCGCGGATACCTGGCTGAAGCCCGGGCATGCCGATGGTTACGACTTCGTGCCGATCGCAAGCGCTGCCGACCTGGCCGCGGAAGGCCGGGCGATGAACAATTGCGTGCGGACCTATGCGGGCGATATCGCGCTCGACTATTCGCGGCTGTGGAGCGTGCGCAAGGACGGCCAACGCGTCGCGACGCTTGAGGTGCAGCGCAATGGGCAGATCCCGTTCCCCGTGCTCAACGAACTGCGCCTGACTGGCAATGGCGAGCCGTCGACCGCGCTTTGGCTGGCCGCGCGCGCCTGGCTGAACGGCCAGGCACCGCAGGTGTTCAGCCGTCCGGCGCCGATGTGGCACGAGAGCGATCTCGACGCCGCGATGTGGCGGGCGCTGTGGAAGCCGTACTGGACGGCCAAGCGGCGCGTCCCGTCCTGGCTGCCGTTGCGCGCGTCGCGCGAGGCGTTCGCGGCGCTCTAGACCGCCGGTCGACGGGCATGCCGCGCCCTGGGGGAGGGGGGGACCCACAAATTTCGGGTTCAATTCGGGGAATTGCGCCCTAAGCGGTTGGCCTGCCTTGAAAAACGCCTTTGATCGGGGCCGGATCGCGGCCATGCTTGTGTTCGTCCTCTTGTGGATGAGTACAAATAGGGATCATTTTCGGGGCTACAAGAACCTAGAGAAGGGAAATTTGTGACAGATTGTCAGTGTGGGCAGGGCATGGCTCTTGAAGATCGGCCGGTGCCGCTAAGGTGCGCGCGGGCTACATCCGCTGGGGGGCGTTGATGCATCGGGACATCGTGGCGTGGGGATTCCGCATCGGCGGGCTGCTGCTCGGCCTGCCGTCGCTGGCGGGGCTGGTGCTGATCCTGGCGGAGCGGCTGACGGACGCGGGCGGCAAGACGACCGACGGCGAGTACCTCGACGTCGGCACCTATGGGATCACGGGCCTGATCGCCAACGGGGCGAAGGGCGTCGGGCGGGCGTTCGACTGGCTGGGCGGGATCGCGAGCTGGGTCGAGGGCGCGCTGGCGGTGGTGCTGGGCGTGCTGGTGGTCGCCGGCGCGGTGCTGTTCTTCATCGGCCGCGGCATCGCGCGGCATGCGGCGAGCGCGGGCGTCCTCGGGATCATGCTGTCGGTGGTGTTCGCGCTGGTGTGGGCGGTGGTGCTTCTGTCGGTGAACCGCAACGCCGCGATGGCGGTGCCGGCGCTGGGGCTGGCGATGTCGCTGTACGCGGTCTGGGTGCTGGGGTGGCGGTGAACCACCCTCACCATGGCCGGGCTTGAACCGGCCAACCAGCGCGCCGCGCAGTGGCGCCATCGAACAACGGCGCGCAGCGCCAGCTATTTCACGCGGAGACGCGGAGGCGCGGAGCAGTGCGCGAACTTCCGCGTCTCCGCGTGAATCTATTGGCGCGCAGACGCGCGCCTGGTGGTTGGCCGGGACAAGCCCGGCCATGGTGAGGGTTGGTGATGCGGGTTACCGCCAGCGCAGGGTCAGGGTGTGGTTGCTGAACTCGACGCTCTTCATCCGGCGCAGGAAGGTCATGCCGAGGAGGGAGCGGTCCATGCCGGCCTGGTTCACCGTCGCGCGCACATTGGTGAGGTGGATCGGGCCCAAGGTCAGGGATGTCAGCACGACCGGCGCGCCGTGGCCGAGGCCGTTGGCGGTGAAGGTGTCCTTGTCATAGGTCAGCGCGTCGACGGCGATGCCGGCGCGGCGGGCGTCGGACGGCGACAACACGATGTCGCTGGCGCCGGTGTCGACCGCGAACAGCACGCGCACGCCGTTGACGGTGCCGGTCGCCTGGTAGTCGCCGCTTTCCGTCTCGCTGAGAGTGATGGCGCCGTTGCCGGTGTCGTGCGGCTCGGCGGGCGCGAAGGCGGTGGCCAGGTTCTCGAACGTATCGCGAAAGGTG
>Ga0207680_10001244_pt1 | contig 12046 bp, 10 predicted proteins | sample KBSS23metaG_FD_184321 | JGI IMG/M metagenome (GOLD analysis project Ga0207680, IMG submission 184321) | Switchgrass rhizosphere microbial communities from Kellogg Biological Station, Michigan, USA - KBS S2-3 metaG (SPAdes) (version 2) | ecosystem: Host-associated > Plants > Roots > Rhizosphere... | reverse complement strand
GAGTTACGTCCCACAGGCCCATGTGCGCCCACTCTTCTTGCACGTGCCACTCCGGCATTCCGAGCACGGGGTAGAGGCACACGCCACGGAGAGGAATTCCTTCGTCCAGGATAGCGGAGACTTCTTCCGTCACGTGTCGGAGCCAAGGTCCGCGGAGATCTCCGGAGTGAGAGGTTTCCGTAATCGCCAGTTCTTGCCCATATCTATGCCAAGTCCAACGTACGATATCGCGCAGGGGCCAGAGTCGTTCATCATCTGCGGAGAGTGGTTCAAGTGGTCGCTCGCATTCCCACTGATTGGTCCAGTAGTAGTTGATCCCTACGATGCCCAAGTGTCGTGACGTGCCACCCAACTCGGGAAGTAGTCGACCACTGAGAATGTCGTACGCCTCAAAGACTGCGGTTTCGTTAAACCATCGCGCGTACTCTTCGAGATCGGGTCTATCTGACGGAGCAACTTGCCGACAGATTGGATCGGCGTTGACGATCATTGCGTCTGGACACACGGACCAAATTGCGTCGATCCCTTTGATCGCGGCGCGAATCAGTTGCACTTTGAGTTCGTATGCTTTGCCCGTTAAGTAAGGTGCGAAGTGAGCGGACTCTCCTCCAGCCCATGCAAAGTACGACGGCTCATTCACTGGCGTAAACAGGAGCGGACCGGAGATGCGCGATTTTAAATATAGGGCTGCTTCGTAACAGTAGGCGGCGAATCGATCGACGAATGCATCAGAAAAAGGATCGAGGTCTGGCGGAAAACCATAGTGAAAGAGATCCCAAATTGGCTGAATGTCATGACGCCGCGCGGCCCGTACGAATGGCGCAACGCTCGAAAAATCATAACCGCCCGCCTGGTCGACCATCGCCCACCGAATGCCTTCGCGCACCGTGTTCAACCCGGCGGCGGCGGCAGACGCATAGTCCTGATCAACGAATCGCTCGTGTTGCGTCGATGCGATTTGATCGATCCAAGCGTGACCCTTATTGAAACCGGTTGCGCATTCGAAACCGGCCATGAAAAAGCTGCGAAACGGCAAGTTACCGACCCCTTGTTTGATCCATCTTCAACTCTCCAACGGCGCTCACGCCCAATTCAATAAGCTTACGATAATCTTTGGCGACTGCCGCTTCGATTCGGTTCAGTTTTGAATCTAAATCCCACAGTCCCAGGTGGACGAAATAGTCCTCTTTTGGCTTGCTTCCGCGCTGATAAGACCACCCTACCAGAGAAAACATGGGCCACCATGTATATCCAACAACTGGCACTCCGCACGTCCGCAGTTTTTGAACAGCTTCGACAGATTGTTTCATCCATTCGGCGCGCTTCTTGCCAACCGATGCGGTCTCCGTGATCATGAGCGGTGTGCGATAACGCTCCCAATATGTTTTGGATAGATCGTGAAGCAGATCGCCCGTTGCGTATCGATTTCTCGTGATCACCCGGGTACCGGATTTCGCAACCTCCTTTTGTCCGAACAGGGGGTAACAGTTGATACCGATGATGTCGGGTTTCACGGCGTTGGCGATGAAGAACTCGAATTCCTTCGGTTTGTGACCAAGCTTGGCGAGCCAATCCCATAACGGATGATCGCGCCCCACTCGTCCCATGATGAGATCAAGGGCCAGGAACACGACTTCTTGCCGCATCTCGACTTCCTGTCTCAACGATGGATCGTGAGTGAAATAGTAATCCGCAGGATCGACATGCACACAAACGATTTCCGGATCAACTTCTTTTAGCGCGCGATGAGTGAGGCAAACCGCCTGCGCGATGGAAAGCAGAATTTGAGAAAAGCCTTTCCAACCCCGACGATGCGGTGGCCACCATCCGAGCATTCCCGCGTACCACGCGTTCACACGCGGCTCGTTAAGGGGCGTGTACCACTGAATTCTTCCTTTGTATCTCTCGGCAACGCGGGCCCCATATTCCGCCATTCGTTTCGGAAAGTCTTTGTCGAGCAATCCATTTGGCAGCCACTCGGGAACACCGTAGTGCACGAGATCGACGATGGGCTCGATCCCTTTTTGGATCATCAATTCTAGGGTTTGGTCGGGCCATGACCAATCCCATTTATCCGGTGCAGGTTGGATGCGATACCATGGGATCCCGTATCGCGCGCATCGCACACCAAGCGATGCCATCAAAGAAATATCTTCGCGCCATCGGTCGTAGTGGCCGGTTAGCTCGTATTCGTCTAGCGTTCTCCCCGTGGTCTTGTTTGGTAGGGTGATGAACGTGTCTTCGATACCGGTCGCCCACAGAAAGACGTCTGGTTCCAATAGTTGGCGGAGGTTCGAATGGGCGGGCAAGCGACCAGAGAAGGGCATCTATGGGTTGGACGCCCTGAGGGCCGCTAGTGCTCCGAACGAGCCTGGGATGGGTTGGAAGCGTCGTCGGGATAGAGGAGTTTGTATGCCTTGTCGAATGGCATTCCCGTGCTTAGGAGATCCCGGAGGGCCGTGTCGTTCACGTTTGATTTAATCGCCACATGGTGGGCGACGTGGAAATCCTTGACCCCTCGCAGGAATTGCTTGAACGAGACATTGTCGTGGCGGCCGTATTCGGCGCGATAGAATCGACGGCTGCGCCATTCACGGAACTCCAGTTCGTGTCGGGTCGAACGCGAGAATAAGATTGCGCCCAAGGGTTTGAGAAAGCTACTGGCAGCCGATCCGAATTTACTTACGAAGAAGATTGCGTGACCCCAGATGACGAAGAGGATCACGGGCACGCCAACGCCGATAGCTTTAGCTAACTCCAAGATTTTCGCGCGCCGAAACTCTGCGCGATCATCTGCTTCCGATTGCCTTTCTTTGACGAGTTGTTCAGCTTCCCGAATTGCTGCCTCTGGCACATTCATCTCTGCGGCAGCGCGGATGAGATCGTCGGTGGAGAAGAAATCCATTCGACGCCGTGCGATTCCTGCCAACCGCAGGATCTCCTGCGTCTCCGAAATATTGAGAAGTTGCGGTTCGTTCACCGAAGAAACACCTCGTCGGCTTCCGGATGTTCGCGCAAATATGCCTCGAAGACGGCATCGGCACGACGACGGTCATATCCCAATCGATCTCTGAGTCGGCCAATCACGCGAAGTTTTCGCTCGGTTGCGCTTGCGTAGAACGGCAAACGAATTTCCTTTTCGAATATCTCGTCGACGATTTCCTTGGCACGCTCTGGCCGGAGCCAGATGTCTTTCATACGCTTCCATTCTTCGAACTTGTCTTTGTGTTCTAAGAGCGATTCGTTGTGGATGTGACTGTATCGGAAGTACAGAAACGCTCCTCCCCCAACCCATCCGGCTAATAGGGCGGCAACAAATATCTCACGGATGTCTATGAAGATAATGAGGAGCACGATTCCGACGAGAAGGCAAGTGTTGAAGACGGTCAATCGGAATTCGTGATTTTGCATGCGCCGGAACTCCGCGCGTTGCCCCTCCTCGCTTTCATTTTGCCGACGTGTTTCTTCAGCGGTCTCGAGCTCTTCCCGTGAGATCCCGAGTTCCTTTCCGGCTGCAACTAATTCGTCGAAAGTGATGTCGTCGCGCGCAGCCAGGCGCACCGCTGTGCGGATGATCTCGTTGGATTGAGTGTCGTTGTAGTGCGACTGCGTGGTTGCCATCGATAGTCCAAATCAAGAATACGCTTTGAAGGAGAACCGGGTGGCAGTTGTCGTATGATAATTCAATGGCGAACGGGTTCTTATCGTCCAGAGCGCGGATATTTGCCTTCATGCTGGCGGTGTCCGTGGTGGGCAATGCGCTGGATTTGATCGGGACCTACATCGCCCAGCCAACCCTAGCAACGGAGGGCAATCCCATCTATCGATTGCTTACTGCCCGAGGCGTTCACGTCACGTGGCCGATGGTCTTTCTTGGAAAGTCCGTCGTTATCGCGGCGGCCGCTTGGTTAACGACTATTTGCTTTCGTATTGTGCCGCGTAATTATCCAGAGCCCGGAGCGTCGCTAGGAGAGTTCTTTAAGCACACGTTCAACCGAAAGGACGTGTCGATCCTTCGATCGCTCTTTTCGCTGTCCAAAACGCGAATAGGGACTCTCACGCTTATCGGCCCCTCTGTTTTGCTAGCGGGTCCGTACTACGTTTATCTCGGATACGGAAATCTGGCGTGGCTCTACCGGTGGCCGGACTTTTCTGCGTTACACATTGGTTTCGTGCGCCTAGATCCGATCGTTTTCGTCTGCGCGATCGGCGCGTTCTGGGGCGCCGTCTATTTGATGTGGTTGGATTATCGGATTAGCACCGAGAATCAGCCATCGCCGTCTGTGTTGCAACCAAGTTAAGCAATGGATCCTCGCCCAATTTCATGGACGAGGATCCATGCGTTGTAGTCTTACTTGACGATCGTGACCGTTCCGATATAGTGGTGCGAATTCACCCGAAACAACGCCGACGTGTCCGTCGGGTTGCTGAACATGTTGTCTCGTCCCACGCCGGTGATTGCACATGTCATGAGCACCGTCATCAGCGTATTGCCGTCGCCATCCAAATACTCGAGCTTTACAGGATAGGAGGTCGGGCTTCCGGCGCTAGTGGCCTTGAACGCATCGAGGAAGGGTGCGACATCACTTTGCGGAATCGTGAAGTCCATGTCACTTATCGAGTCGGTAATGCCGACGTTCGGACCCGAATCGGTAATTCCGCCCCTGCGCCAAGTGAAGCTATCGATGTGACATACGCGAGAACACGGCAGATTGCCGATTGTCAGTCTGAAGTTCGAACACAGCCACGCCTTTTGTTTCTTTCCGATTTGCTTTGCAGCCTGTGCATCGATCGACGACTTACCCTCGGAGATGTCGCCTACGGCAGAAACCTGCAAACCACCAGGATCTTTCGAGTCGATGTCACAGAAGGGGAACGTGATTTGGAATGGCGTGAGCGATGTTTGAAGGACGGTTGTATCGCTCTTATCGAGGGAAGAAATCGTGTACGACTGTGCAGTCGGCTTGCCGTTCGTGTTCGACATGAGCCACTGATAGATGTCGGTGTTGTCATAAAGGCTGAACAACTGATCAATTGGGGCGACCGTAAGGAGTCCGGCGGGGGTGTACTCAGTGAATCGTCTCTGGCCGCCCGTGGTATTCCAGGAGATGCCCAAGATGGAGCCGTTCCTCTCACAGACGTGGGGCAACACGAATTGTTTGACTTGGGCGGACGAGATCGAGCTAAATGCAACGGCGGATGCGACGACGAAACTAAGTCTCTTTAGGTTGTGGGGGAACCGGTAAATCATGTTCTAAAGCCTCTCAAAAAAATTGTCCGGCCATGGCCAGACGATTTGCGCGGGGTGACCGCGTGCATCAAGTATAGGGGGCGACCGCCAAACTTGCAAGCTTCTCTCCGGATGGCAATTTCCGTTAATGCGTTAATAGCCTTTCCTAAGAGCTTGATGTGAAGAGTTTTGCGATAGTTGCTCAGCCTTCCGAATTGGCCCCAGAAGCATAAGAGTCTGCCTTCTTGCCGGAAGTCTTGAAAAGATCTCGGAGGTCCGTCGTCCAGATGGATAGAGAACGGGTTCGCGGATACTTGACGGATGCCACTCGATTCAGTATTCGTTTTGGATGCATATTGCTGTAATTCTCTATCGCGTATAGAGCATCGAAAACGCCAATTGCATTGGTCTCGGTGAGAAAATCAGCAACCCCGTCGAATTCGGCGGTCTTTTTGCCACGCATGTAGAACGCTATCATCGAGGGGGCGTCATCGGCGCCGTACTCTACTTTATAGAACCGCTTATTTCGCCATTCTTGGAAATCCAACTCGCTTCCGGTAGATTTTGCGAAAAAGAGAGCGGTGACGCCCTTGATTCCACCATTGAAGGAAGACATTGCCTGTGCAACGATGCTGACCGTGTGGCAAAGGACGAACACGATAATGACAGGGACAGCGAGAAGTAGATGAAACCAGGTTTGCTTAAGTTGAGCTCTTCGAAATTCTTCTCGGTCGTCTATTTCGGATTGCCGGTCTCGGACGATGGTGATCGCTTCGGTAATCCAACTTTCATCGATATCGAGTTCTGCGGCTGCGCGGACGAGATTCTCGCGACTAAAGGAATCCATTTGTTGGCTAGCTTCACCCGCGAGGCGTAGAATTTCCTGCGCGGCAACGTCGTCAACCAATTCTTGATGAGAACTCATCTCCTGAAGTGCTCCAGGAGTTCTGGATGGTCGCGTATTTGCGCCGCGACGATGGTTTGTGCCCGGACCTTGTCGTAGCCAAAGCGGTTCTGAAGTCGCCTCCGCATGAGGAGTTCGGGATCTCCCTGTTCTAATCTTTCCCCTAGTCGAATGGGCTCTCTTAGTATTTCCGCGACGACTTCTTGAGAGCGCTCAGGCCTCAACCAAACTTTCTTCTTTTGCTGCCAGTGCTGGAATGTGATCTCGTGTCTGGGTGTCTCGCTCAAGTGATAGCGCCGAATGAAGAAGAATGCGAGCCCTAGTACCACCCAGCTGATCGGTACGGCGTAGCGAATTAGGGAAGGCAGATCCACCCATGAAATAAGTGTAAATGCTACGCCCATAAAAGCTAGAAGAAATGCGACCCTCCGCACCTCGTGGCGTTGCATCACTTTAAACTGTGCTCGCTGGCCCGCTTCCGAACTTTCTTGCCGATATTTTTCTTCTGCTTGGATGAGTTCTTCGCCCGTGATCCCCAGTTCTTTGGCAGCGGCCACGAGTTCTTCGAAACTGATTTCACCAGGGGCGGCAAGGCGAACCGCGGTGCGTAGGATCTCATTTGCCTGCGCATCGCTGAATCGGACCTCACCTTCAGACTGAGATATCTGCACTGAACTACTTATAGGTTATCCGAGCCTTCCTGTGCATGCAGTACCGGTTCTTCGAACGCTGCAAGATTTCGGCAGTAGAATCAGTTGAGCCATGCGCGCGCGACTCTCGACCATTTTTCGGCTTCAAGAGCTTGGCTTGACGGTCGTGATTCTCGTTCTGGCGGTCATCCTCTCGTTCACCGCGCGCCAGGTCGACCCGAGCACCGGGAAGACGATTAACACATTTCTCAACGCGAACACTCTGATCCAGATGGCCACTAACGCGAGCTTCTTTGCGATCATGGCGGTCGGTGCGACCATGGTGATCATCACTGCGGGCATCGACCTATCGGTTGGTTCGACGGCGGCGATCAGTGGAATATTGATGGGTGTTGTGTTGAACGCGAAGCCGTTCGCGCATTTGACTGGCATGGATGCTTTGATACTTGGCGCGCTCGTTTGCTGCGCGATTGGAGTTCTGTGTGGATTTCTAAATGGGGTGATGATTGTGGGACTGAATGTTCACCCGTTCATCATCACGATTGGCACACTTTGGATTTATCGTGGCTTAGCCTTCGTGTTGAGCGGTGGACAGAGCATTCTTGTTCCAACCTCGCTCACTGATTTCGCCAAGGCACCAATGGGTTTAGGGCAGGGCCTCTATCCGGTGCCGATGCTCTTCATGATCGTCACTTGCGTGTTCGGAACGATCTTCTTATCTCGGATGGTTGCGGGGCGGCGCGTATTCGCGGTCGGTGGAAATGTGGAAGCAAGCCGATACGCGGGCGTTCGTATTTCTCGTGTCTTGATAGGTGTCTATGTCATCTCGGGTTTATGTGCGGGGATATCGGCTTTCTTGGCCGGATCGTTCTATGGCGCCGTTTCGAGCAACGATGCGAGCGGTTACGAACTGTATGTGATAGCCTCGGCGGTTGTTGGCGGTGTGAGTTTGTCGGGCGGTAAGGGAAGCGCTCTGGGCGCGACGCTGGGGGCGATCCTGATCGTCTTGATCAGGCAGGCGATACAAACTTTGCGCTGGGAGCAGAACTACGAATGGATCATTGTCGGCGCGGCAATCATCGTCGCGGTGGTGGTGGATCGGTTTAGTCGGCAACTGGCTGCTAGGAAGGCTTAGAATCTGGAATCTCGGATCTCGGATCTCGGATCGATTCTCGTAGTCGGGGTTTTGATGGCTTCGACGCTCGCACCAATATCTCAAATCGAAGATCCGCGATCCGAGATCCCAGATCCCAGATTCCTCTGGGCCGGTTACAATGCTCAATAGGAGGATGCACATGAACTGGAGAGGATTAGCTTGGACGGTGGCGATTGCGGTGGTGGCCGCAGGCTGTTCGTCCGACACAACCACAACAACGACTTCGACCACGGGGGCAACCCCGACGGCAGGAACGGGAAAGAAGACGGACCTTAAAATCGCGCTCATTGCAAAGAGCTCGACCAACCCCGTCTTCTTGGCCTCGAGAACGGGTGCCGAAGCCGCAGCCAAAGAACTCGGCCCCAAGAACGGGATCAACATCACGATCGACTGGCTCACGCCGCAACAAGAAAGCGGTGAAGAGCAGGCGAAGAGAATCGCGCAGGCAGTGAACTCGGGCGACAACGTGATCCTGATGTCGTGCTCAGATGCGGCCAAGGTAACGGGCGCGATCAACGATGCGGTGGCGAAGGGTGTTCCCGTCATGACCTTCGACAGCGATGCCCCCGCTTCCAAGCGGTTCGCGTTTTATGGGGCGGACGATGACGCGGTCGGTGCTCAGGTGATGGATGAATTGGGCGCCCAAATGGGTGGGAAAGGCAACGTCGCCATTCTCGCCGGAAATCAAACTGCGCCGAATCTTCAGAAGCGCCAGCAGGCAGTCAAAGACGAGGCGGCGAAGAAATTCCCGAACATCAAGATCGTTTCCACTTTCTATCACACAGAAACGCCGGACGACGCATCCGCTGCCGTCCGCAATGCGATGAGTTCGCATCCTGAGATCAACGGTTGGGCGATGGTCGGCGGATGGCCGCTCTTCGCGCGATCGCTTCTGGACATGGATCCTTCGAAGGTGAAGATCGTTGCAGTGGACGCGCTTCCTGCTGAGTTGGATTACGTGGACAAGGGCGTCGCACCGGTGTTGTTGGCTCAGCCTGTTTATGACTGGGGTTACAAATCAGTGAGCATCATCGTCGATCACGTTACGAACGGTAAGGATGTGCCAGTCATCAACAAGATGGACCTGCAGAAGGTCACGAAAGAAAACCTGAACGACTGGGCGGCGACGCTTCAGAAGTGGGGCTTCAGCGGTATCGATCAGAAGTATCTGACGGCTGCGAAGAAATAGCGGTTAGAACTGTGGATCGAGCATCGTGCTCGATCCACAGGTAGTCCATTTATGTCTCTCATCCAAATCCGCGAGCTGAGCAAATCATTTCCCGGTGTCCGCGCACTGGATTCGGTGTCGGTGGATATCGAGGCGGGTTCGTGCCACGCGCTGATGGGTGAGAATGGGGCGGGCAAGAGCACGCTCGGCAAAATCCTTTCCGGTCTCTATCAGCCCGATTCCGGCACGATTACGCTTGATGGCAAACCCGTCAAATTCCGATCTCCGCGGGATGCGACCGATGCAGGAATTGGAATGGTGCATCAGGAACTTCTGTTTTGTGAGAACCTGAGCGTTGCCGAGAATCTCAATCTTCATTTGCCTCCGAGCAATGGGCCGTTCTACAACTTTCATGAAGCTCATCGCCGTGCGATCACTTTTCTGGAGACCATTGGGGCAGATGTCGACCCGGATCAAACGGTCGGCGGACTTTCGGTCGCGAAACAACAACTTGTGCAGATCGCTGGGGCGATTGCGTTAGGCGCTCGTGTTCTCATCTTCGATGAACCGACGAGCAGTCTTTCGCAAGGTGAGGCGGAACGCCTTATGCACCTCATCGATGACTTGAAGGCAAAGGGCGTTACTTGCATCTACGTTTCGCATCGGCTCGATGAAGTTTTCCGTATCTGCGATCGCGTCACCGTATTGCGCGATGGAAAGTTAGTCGACACGAAAGGCGTGAAAGATGTCGACCGGGCGGCGCTCATCGCGATGATGGTGGGACGCGCGCTTGACCTATCCGCTACTCCACAACAAATTCAGGAAGGCGCAAAGGAAATGCTGGTCGTCAACCAGTTGCGAGATGAGCCGCGCATCAAGGAAATCTCCTTTACCGCGCATGCCGGCGAAATCGTGGGTCTTGCCGGGCTCGTCGGCGCGGGAAGGACTGAGACACTTGAAGCGCTTTTCGGTCTTGACAAGTGCGAAGCGACAAGCATCACACTGAAGGGCCAGCCGTACAAACCGCAGTCGCCTGCGGATTCCCTAAAGCATGGGCTCGGATTGATTCCTGAAGATCGTAAGCGTCACGGACTAGTGCTCATGATGAACGGGCGACAAAACATCAGTCTTCCAATCCTAGGCCGACTTTCCCGCATTGGGTTTCTCAAACGCCAGGAAGAGCGCTCACTGGCAAAACAGTATTTCGAAAGGTTGCGAGTGAAGGCGCCGAGTATCGACTCCGGCGCAAATGGTCTTTCGGGCGGGAATCAGCAGAAGCTCGTCCTCGCCAAATGGGTTGCCGCCCAGTGCGATGTACTCCTCGTCGACGAACCGACCCGCGGGGTGGACGTGGGCGCAAAGGCGGAAATCCACGCGCTTCTCCGTGAACAAGCCGCCCAGGGAAAGTGCATCGTACTTGCCTCGAGTGAACTTCCCGAGCTCCTTGCCCTTTGCAATCGCATCCTCGTGATGCGAGAAGGGAGCATCGTCGGGGAGATCGAAGGGGCGAAAGCCGACGAGAAAACGGTCATGCGTATGATGGCGGGTGTCGCGGTCGCATAAAATGCAACTGCGCACATGATTTCTACTCTTGCCGCCCTTCTCGCCCTCAGCCAAGTCCGCCAGCCGTTCCCGGTGGATGCCCTCGACATCAGCACGATTCAACAAGGCTGGGGAGAGCCGCATCGCGCGCAAAGCGTGGACGGTCATCCTCTGAAGGTCGCGGGGACAACGTTTGCGGCAGGTATCGGAACGCACGCGGAAAGCGTGATGGCGATCGAGTTGGGCACGCCTGTCGACGGTTTCATCTCGGCGATTGGAGTGGACGACGAGGTCGGCACGAAGGGCAGCGTGATTTTTCAAGTGTGGGGCGACGGAAAACTTCTTGCTCATTCCGCTGTGATGCACGGCGGGGATCGGGCCGACACGATTGCCGCAAATCTGAAAGGGGTAAAGGTGTTGTTGCTTGTCGTCACTGACGCGGGCGATGGCATCGATTACGATCACGCGGACTGGCTGCGGCCGGAGTTATTTTTGAAAAGTCCGCCGAAGCAATTGCCTAAGGCGATTTCTTTGAAGGACGATCCGCCGATGAAGATCGCGCATATTGTGCCGGGTAAGCCAGAGATTCACGGTCCGATGATCGTCGGCAGTTCGGTTGGTAAGCCGTTCCTGTTCAAGATTCCAGCGACAGCATTTGCACCGCTGACCTACAAGGCGAAGTTGCCTGATGGATTGCATCTGGATTCCAAGACGGGGATCATTTCAGGGAGTCTGAGGCAGCCTGAAGTTTACGTCGTCCCTTTACGGGTTTCAACGAAGAAGGAATCGGTGACGCGCAATCTTCTGATTGATGCGCACGGGACACTTGCCCTGACTCCGCCGATGGGATGGAATTCGTGGAATGTTTGGGGCACGAAGGTGACCGCTGCTCGCGTGTCGGATGCCGCGCGGATGTTCGTCAAAAGTGGACTGGCCGACTACGGATATCGATACATCAATATCGACGATGCATGGGAAGCAGGACGGGACCCTGATGGCGAGATTCAAACGAATGAAAAGTTTGGAGACATGAAGAAGCTCGCCGATAGTGTTCACGCGAAGGGATTGTTGCTTGGCATTTATTCATCGCCGGGCACGAAGACGTGTGCCGGTTACACCGCCAGCTACCAGCATGAGCAGCAGGATGCGAACACGTATGCGAAGTGGGGAGTGGATTATCTGAAATACGACTGGTGTTCGTATGAGCAGGTCGCAAAGGATCACAGTCTTCCCGAGTTGGAGAAACCGTATCAGCTTATGGGTTCTGCTCTGCGCTCCACGAATCGCGACATCGTGTTCTCCATGTGTCAGTACGGGATGGGCGACGTTTGGAAGTGGGGAAAGGATGTTGGCGGAAATCTATGGCGAACAACCGGCGATATTTTCGACACGTATC
>Ga0207680_10001238_pt1 | contig 12063 bp, 7 predicted proteins | sample KBSS23metaG_FD_184321 | JGI IMG/M metagenome (GOLD analysis project Ga0207680, IMG submission 184321) | Switchgrass rhizosphere microbial communities from Kellogg Biological Station, Michigan, USA - KBS S2-3 metaG (SPAdes) (version 2) | ecosystem: Host-associated > Plants > Roots > Rhizosphere >... | reverse complement strand
GGCGGCGCCGGCTCGGCCCAGTTCGCACAGCTCGGCAATGGCGGCCGCAACACGGCCGGCAACAACAGCGGCGACATCAACGTGAATGCCGGCGGCGCTGTCACCCTGACCAGTGGCGCGGGCACCGAAGCCTATGTGCAGATGGGCCATGGCGGCGCGGAGTCGAACACCGGCGCGACGAACGGCTACAGCAACACGGGTGCCATCACGCTCGCCGGCCAGGACATCATCCTGAACGCAGGCACCGGCCAGGCCGCCTACGTCCAGGTCGGTCATGGCGGCTTCAAGGTCGGCGCCGGCATCACCGGCGGCACCGCGACCAACAGCGGCGCGATCACGATCACCTCGGCCCACACCGTCGCGCTCAACGGCAACGCGGGCGGCGGCACCGATGCGTACATGCAGATCGGCAATGGCGGCGGCCAGAGCAACCTGAACCCGGCGGCGGCGGCCAGCGGCACCGACGGCGGCGACATCGTCGTTACCGCGCCAAACGGGGCGGCGGGCTCGGTCACGCTGACCGCGGGCTTCGGCGCCAACTCCTACGCCATGATCGGCAATGGCGGCTATTCGGCGAACGCCGGCCCGGCGGCGGCGGCGGCCAACTGGACGATCACGGGCAACATCACCGTGACCGATCTTGCGCTCACCGGCGGCCAGGGCACCGGCAACGAGTTCGCGGCCATCGGCAATGGCGACGCCTCGAAGAACTCGGTTGGCAATGCCGGCGGCAATATCACGATCAACGCCAACGGCCAGATCACCTACACCAACGGCAAGGTGATGCCGTCGTCGATCGCGACGATCGGCAACTTCACCGGCACCGGCACGACGTCGGGCACGCTGACCGGGGCGCAGCCGCCGTCGCAGGTGACCACCGACCCGGTGGTCATCGGCATCGTGACCGTCAACACCGCCGACAACAACAATAACAACGGCAACAACAACATCACGACCATCAACACGACCGTGTTGCCGCCGTCGCAGGATACCAGCGGTGGGGCCACCAACGTGCCGCCGCCGAGCGCCTCGACCACGCCGGGCGCGCTGGCCTCGCTCGACAATGGCGGCGACAGCTCGACGCCCAACAGCTCGGACAGCGCGACCACGCTGATCGCCGACTCGCTGGACGGCGCCCGGAAGGCGGGCTCGACCACGATCCTGGCGGGCATGCTCAAGCAGACCAACCCGGCGTCGGGGTCGAACACCGTGCATGGCGTCCCGCCGGCCGACCAGGATTTCTCCAGCTGGGGTAACGAGGCCCTGTGGCAGTGACCGTGAAACGGATCTCATCTCTTCTTGCCGCCGCCGCCTTGTGCGCGGCCGGCGCCACCGCGTTCGCGGCCAATTCGGGCGGCACGCTCGGTCAGACGCTGACCGGCGAAACCTGCACCCTCAACGGCGGCAAGATCGCCTGCGGCGCCGATCCGTCGGCGGGCACGCTGCGTGCCTCCACGTTGACGGCGACCCTGCCGAACGACGGGGCGGCGCGCCGCGCGGCGATCATGGCCGGCGTCAAGGCGCTGCCCGAAGGCCTCGCGACGTCCCGCGACGTGGCGTGCGATCCGGGCCAGTGGCTCGGCAACGGCGCCAATACCGTGCTCTTCCTCTGCAACCTGCGCGCCTCCAACTGGCCGCGCGTCATCCTCGTCACGGCCAGCGGATCGACGCTCGCGGCAGCCGAAGGCCTGCCGTCGATGCTGCCGGTGCTCGAAACCGCGGCCACCGGCGCGCTCGGCCTGCCGCCGGCGCTCGGTGAAGTCGAGGCCGCCGAGACGCTGGTGCGGGCCAAGTACCCGTCGGCGCTTACCTTCGGCAGCAGCGACTTCGCCACCTACAAGGGACAGGTGGAGTCGGCGCGGCTCTATGGCGGCGCGGACAATTATGCCGGCGCCGAGGATTCTTACCGCAAGGCACTGGCGCTCGAGCAGAAGCTGTTCGGCGACAACTCGCTGGCGGTCGGCGAGACCCTGGCCGAACTCGGCCTGCAGGTGTCCAACCAGGGCCGCTTCGACGAGGCGGCGGCGCTGTTCAACCGCGCCGCGCCGATCATCGAAGGCTCGTCCAGCAACACGGCGCGGGCGCGGCTCGCGTCCTACCGCGCGCTCGACGCCGCGAACCAGCGCAAATACGACGACGCCCTGAAATTCGCGCGCGAGGCGACCGCGCAGCGCCGCGCCGAAGTTGATTCCGCCAAGGCCGCGTCGGTCGCCGATGCGGCGAACAGCGGCGAGCTGACCGCGCCGGTGGCGCTCGAAGGCGAGCTGGCGCATTCGCTGCGCATCGAATCCGAAATGGCGCTGCGCCTCGGCGACAACGCCTCGGCCCAGGCGGCCGCCGAAGAAGCGCTCTGGATCATCACCGAAGAACCCGGCCTGCCGCTCTGGTGGAAGCCGGAGATGGTGGCGCTGATGGGCGAAGTGAACGCCGCACAGGGCCGCGTCGTGGTTGCCGAACGCGACTTCCTCGACGCGCTGGCGATGGACCAGAAGCTGTTCGGCGACACCGCGCCGACGGCGCGCGCGCAGCTGCGCCTCGGCCGCTTCTATGCCGACCAGCAGGTTTACACCGCGTCGGTGAAATCCTTCCGCGACGCCTTCAAGATCCTCGACAAGGATCCGGTGGCACGTTCGCAGATCGTCGCCGATCAGATCGTGCCGTTCCTGACCGCCGCCACCGCGCTCGGCGCGCAGGACCCGGCGCAGAAGGCCGCGCTCGACGCCGACATGTTCCGCGCGGTGCAGCTCGTGAATTCGGGCGTCGCCGACCAGACCATCGCCCGCGTCGCGGCGCGCGAAGCCGCCGGCGATCCGGCGCTCGCCAAGATGGTGTCCGATCTCCAGGCAGCACAGACCCTGCGCGACAACGCCCGCCTTGAACTCGTCGCCGAGAACGCCAAGCCGAACGACGAACGCAGCGGCGCGATGGTCGCGAAGTATGAGGCCGACCTCAAATCGAGCCAGACCAACGTCGATGCGATCCAGGCGAAGGTGGCGCAGTCCTATCCCGACTACGCCAAGCTCGCAGACCCGGGGCCGGTCGCGCTCGCCGATTTCCAGCGTCAGCTCCAGCCGGGCGAGGCCTATATCGGCTTCATGGTCGGCGCGAAGCGCAGCTACGCCCTGGTCGTGACGCCCGGCGCGCTCACCGCCGCGCCGCTGACCGCGACCAGCGACACGCTGGCCGATGACGTCACCGCGCTGCGCAGCGCCTTCGTGCCGAAGCTCGGCCGCCTCGCCGAATTCAGCCTGAAGAATTCCTACGCGCTGTATCAGCAGCTCCTCGCCCCGGCGCAGCCGGCACTGGCGGGCGTGCACCACATCATCGTCGCGCCGGGCAGCAGCCTCGACAGCCTGCCGCTGGCCTTGCTGGTGACGTCCGATCCCAAGGGCGGCTATGCCAACGCCGACTGGCTGGTGAAGCGCATGGCGATCAGCCAGGTGCCGAGCCCACGTGCCTATGTTTCGCTTCGCGCCGGCAGCCATGCCGCCGCGCCGCGGCCGTTCTTCGGCGTCGGCAATCCCGCCTTCACCGGCGATGCGACGTCGGGCCGGGCACTTTCCGCTCTTGCTTCCGCCTGCGGCTCGGGCGGCCCAACCGACCCGGCGCTGCTGCGCGCCTTGCCGCCGCTGCCGGGCACGGCCGCCGAGGTGCAGGCCGTTGGCGCCAGCTTCGGCGCGCAGCCGGGCTCGATCCTGCTGGGCGGCGCGGCGACCGAAGGCGCGGTGCGCGGCCAGAAACTTGGCGACTACCGCGTCCTCTATTTCGCCACCCACGGCATGCTGCCGGGCGAGCTGCACTGCCAGGCCGAGCCCGGCCTGGTGCTGACGCCCGGCTCGGCGTCCTCGGCCGCGAGCGACGGCCTGCTCACCGCCAGCGAGATCGCGACGCTGAAGCTGAATGCCGACCTCGTCGTCCTCTCGGCCTGCAACACGGCGGCCAGCGGCGGCACCAAGATGGGCGGCGGCGCGCTGGAAGGCCTGGCCGACTCGTTCTTCGCGGCCGGCGCCCGCGCCGTGATCGCCTCGCACTGGGAGGTGCCCTCGGCGGCGACCCAGAAGCTGATGACCGGCGTGTTCACGCGCTATGCGAGTTCGCGTGACCTGGCCGAGGCCTTACGCCAGTCGCAATTGGCCCTTATTGCCAATCCCGCAACGGCACACCCCTTCAACTGGGCTGCCTTTACGCTCATCGGCGATGCCGGTGGTACGGTGGCGCGCACCGCTTCCGCGCGCTGAGACTGGAGACGACTATGCGCAAGACACTTCTGGCGATTACCGCGGCCCTGCTGGCCGCCGGATCCGCACACGCCGCGAACCTGATCGTGGTCGAGGCCCGGGGCATCTCGCTCAAGCCCGGCACGCAGCTCGACGCGGCCAAGCCGCTCACCCTCAAGCAGGGCCAGCATGTGACCCTGATCAGCGAGCAGGGCGCCACGCTCTCGATCGACGGCCCGTATAACGCGGCCCCGTCGGCAGGCGGCGGCGGCAAGAGCGTCGCGGCGACGCTGGCGGCGCTGGGCACCGAGCGCAGCGCCCGCACCGGCGAAGCGGGCGTGACCCGCGGCGGCGCACCCAACAAGCTGCCCGATCCGTGGCTGGTCGACGTGACGCGCAGCGGCAATGTCTGCCTCCAGGAAGGGCTTCAGCCGGTGTTCTGGCGTCCCGACGCCAAGTCGCCTGTGGCGCTGGTCGTCATGCCGGTGGACCGCAGCTGGAAGTCCAAGGCCGACTGGGCCGCCGGCTCCAGCCGCATCACCGTGACGACCGATGTGCCCATGCACGGCGGCGCCGCCTATGTGGTGAACTACGCCGGCACCGACTACGCGCTGGCGGTCAATACGGTGCCGAACGGCCTCGCCAATGACTCGATGCGCGCGGCATGGATGGTCCAGAAGGGCTGCGAGGCGCAAGCCGAGGCCCTGCTTCACGCGAGCAAATGAACGGGATCCTGGCGCGGCTGTCGGCGCTTCGGCGCAACAAAACCGCGCTCAACGCCGCGACCGCCATCGTCATCGCGCTCGCCATGGCGCTGCTCGCCATGCTGGCGGTCGATCGTATCTCGTTCCTGACAGGCGCCGACCGCTTCGTGCGCGACTGGGAGGTCGCCTACCAGTCGACGCCGGAAGACCAGGATTCCAACATCCTGATCCTCGCCGTCAACGAGCAGACGATGCAGAATTTTCCGTATCGCTCGCCGCTGGACCGCGGCTTCCTCGCCAATCTGCTGACCACGCTCGACAGCAAGCATCCCAAGGCCATCGTCATCGACTATCTGTTCGACCAGCCGACCGAGCCGGCCAAGGACGACGCCCTGCGCAAGGCATTGCGCGAACTGAAGACACCGGCCGTCGTGAGCTATTTCGAGGCGAACACGACCGTCAGCGCGGACCAGCAGAAATATCTGAATGCCTTCGTTCCGCCGAAGATGCGGGCGCTGGCGAATATCGGAACGGACCAGACCGACACCGCCCGCTGGATCATCCCCGGCGGCAAGACTGCGGCCGGCGAACGCCTGCTGAGCGTGCAGCGGCGCGCGGCGCAAATCGCCGGCGTCCAGACGCCCGATGAGCGTGTGTCGATCATCTATCGCGCCGGCAAGGAGCGCGCCCCGATCTTCTCCGAGATGACGGCCTGCGTGACCGGCATGACGACCTGCCTGCCGATCGCCTTCCTGCCGCCGACCGTATTCCAGAACCGCATCGTCCTGATCGGCTCCGATCTCAGCATGGTCGACCAGCATCGTACGCCGTTCGCGACCGATCCTTCCGACCCCCGCGCCACACTGCCCGGCGTGCAGATCCTCGCCTACGGCATCTCGCAGTTCATCGAGCACCGCAGCGAGCCGGAGCTGACATGGTTCCAGGACTTCCTGCTCGCCCTCCTGTTCGCCGGCCTCGGCGCCTGGCTCGGCCTGTTCGACTACCAGCTCGTCCTGCGCACCGTTGCGATTACCTCGCTCGCGGCGGCGATCTGGGGCCTGGGCGTGTTCGTGCTCTATGGCGAGTTCGGCATCATCGCGGGCCTGATCGCGCCCACCATTGCGCTGATCGGCTCCTTCGGCGCCGTGGAGTCCATCACCGGGCTCGATGCCCGGCGCCAGCGCACCTTCATCCGCAACAGCTTCTCGCTCTACCTGCCGCCCAAATTCGTGCAGCAGATCGAAGACGATCCCTCGATCCTCGAGAACCTGGGCGGCGTGCGCCGCGACATGAGCCTGCTGTTCACCGACATCCAGGGCTTCACCACCATGGCCGAGAAGCTCGACCCCAAGGACGTCGGCCGCGTGCTCAACGCCTATCTCGACGGCATGACGGGCGCGGTGCAGAAGCATGACGGCACGGTCGACAAATATATCGGCGATGCCGTCTTCGCGCTGTGGAACGCGCCGGTCGATGTCGACGATTACGCGACCAAGGCGGTCCGCTGCGCCCTGGACATGGACGCTTTCACCGAGAAATTCCGCACCCAGATGAATGCCGAAGGCATCCCGCTGGGCATGACCCGCATCGGCGTGCATGCCGGCGCGGCCGCGGTGGGAAATTTCGGCTCCAAGGTGCGCCTCAGCTACACCGCCTCGGGCGATGCGGTTAACGCCGCCTCGCGCCTGGAGGGCCTGAACAAGACCTTCGGCACCCGGCTCTGTGTCAGCGACGCGGCGAAAGTGCTATGCCATGGCATCACCTTCCGGCCGATGGGGTCCGTGATTCTCAAGGGCAAGACCGAAGCGCTCGACGTGTGGGAGCCGTTGCAGGATGGTCAGGCGTCAGAGGATTTCCTCAAACGCTACACCACGGCTTATGAGGCCGTGCGTGACCATGACGACTCGGCCCAGCAGTTGTTCGCCGGCCTTGCCGCCGACTTTCCGGACGACCCGCTCATCGCGTTCCACCACGAGCGCCTGCGCGAAGGCGAGAGCGGCGTGAAGATCAAGATGACCGAAAAATGATTCTTTGGTCGGCTCTCGCGCTTGTCTTCATGCTTGCCGCCCGCTTCTGGGGCGTGCCGGCGTTCGCTGAAACGCTCGGTCCTTATTACACCGTCGAGGTCGGCCGCTGGCTCGTGGTCGGCTCGGTGGTGTCGGTCACGCTGCTGATCGACGGCCTGATCCGTTACTATTATTGGACGCGCTATCTCCAGCGGCGGTTGAATCGCGAAACGCCGGCGCTGATCCAGGACATCCTGACCATTGCCCTGTTCCTGCTGGGCCTGTCGCTCGGCCTGTGGTGGCAGGAAGGTTTCTCCTTCACCGGCTTCATCACCGCCTCGGGCGCGACCGCGATCGTGCTCGGCATCGCGCTGCAAACGGTCATCCAGGACTTGTTCAGCGGCCTGTCGATCAATCTCGACGGCTCCTATTCGCTGGGCGATTGGTTGACCATCTATTCGGACCAGATGCCCGAGCCGATCTACGGCCGCGTCACGCACATGACGTGGCGCTCGACGTTCCTGGCGCAGGACGACGGGCGGCGCGTGATGGTGCCCAACCACATCGCGACCGCGAATCCGGTGATGAACCATTCGCGTCCCGCCGACGCCAAGCGGCTGTCGGTCGAGGTCGGCGTCGATGCGCGCATGCCGTCGGACCGGGTGGTCGACATGCTGCTGGGCGAAGCCTTCAAGGCGGCTCGCCGCCCGGGGCTCGCGCGCACCCCGGAGCCGAGCGTCATCCTGACCAAGCTTACCGCCGACGCGATGTTCTACGAGGTGCGGTTCTACTTCCATCCCGACCAGATCGAGCCGGGCGTCGCGCGGTCGATCGTGCTGGGCTCGGTGCAGGACGTGATCATCCAGAACCGCATGCCGCAGCCGGTGACGCAGATCGAGCTGACCCAGCCGCCGGATCTGGAACTGGCCTTCGGCGAGCATGAGATTCGTGGCGCGCTGCACCACGCGACCCTGTTCTCCAACGTGCTCGACGAGCTCCAGTCGAAGGAGCTTGCGAGCCTGTGCCGGGTGGTCGATTTCCCGCGCGGCACCAACCTGATGCAGCAGGGCGATCCCGGTGCCTCGATGTTCATCATCCTGGAGGGCGCGGCGCGCGTTAGCGTGCTGGGCACCAACAACGACCCGCGCGAGGTCGCGGTGCTGGCAACCGGCGACGTCGTCGGCGAGATGTCGCTGATGACCGGCGCACCGCGCAACGCCACCGTGACGGCGCTGACGCGGTTGCGCGTGCTGGAGATCACCAAGGGTCCGGTCGGCGAATTGCTCGAGCGGTCGCCGGAATTGCTGCAACGCTTCAGCCACGTGCTTGCCAAGCGCGAGCAGGAGCGCGCGGCCATCGCCCAGCGCGTGATCCAGGTCGCGGCGGTCGAGCAGGACCTGATGGCGCGGATGAAGGCGTTCTTCTCGCGCGTGATCGGCAGCGAACCCGCCAAGCCGAACTAGTTGCTGCCGGCTTGGCAGGCGATAAGTCGGGCGGCAGCGAGTCGAAATTCTACAGGCGTCTCATCAAGAAGGCGGATGAGCGTTACCAGGCACATCTGGACAGGTTGCAGAACGAGAAGCCGGCCAGGAAGGACCGATAAGATGGCGAAGACACTGGACGAGGTTCTGGCAGCCCTTCCCAAGGCGCGCCGCGACAGGATCGACGCGCGCTATGAGGAACTTCGCAAGGAGGTGGAGAGTCTCGCTGCACTGCGTAAGGCGGCGGGAAAGGCGCAGGTGGATATCGCGGCGTCGCTCAAGATCAGCCAGCCTTCGGTATCGAAGATTGAGAAGCAGACCGACATGTACCTCTCGACCTTGCGTAACTATGTCGAGGCCGTAGGCGGTGACCTGGAATTGGTCGTTCGCTTCCCACGCCAACCTTCTCTGCATCTAAGCGGGTTGGGCGACGTCCTGGGCCTGGGGGGAGCGTCGCGTGCGCGCGGTAAGCTTGCACGCGGCGGTATGCGCCGCACTGCCAAGCGCGCCTAAGAGCGCGTCAACGCGCGGTCCGTCAGGCCAGCAGCCCGCTCGCCATCGCGAACAGCATGCCGATATAGGTCAGCTGGTGGATCAGCTGGTCCGTGCCGAACAGGATCCAGTAGCGCTGGTCGGTGATGCCCCAGTTGTAGCGCTTGTCCACCGCCGACTTCATCCAGTCGGCGTGGTAGTGCACCACGAATTCCACCGCCAGGATGATCGCGATCGCCTTCACGCTCGCGCCCAGGATCAGCAGCGCCGGAATGGTGAAGAGGATGTGCAGCCCGGAATGGATGAAGCCGCCGAAATGGCCGTAGATGCCCTTGGTGCGCACCTGGTACTCGGACTGGAGCACGAAATCGCACAGGAAGTGCTTCAGCTCCAGCGCCAGCAATGCCCACAAGGTGAGAGCCAAAGCCTGGCTCATTCCATCGACGCCCTTTTTTCCGCTTCCGCCCGGTCCCGTCGATAGTGCATATCGTGGGTTACGGCAATTCTAAGCTGTCACAGCAATTTCCCGTATCCCGCGCCCATCCTTGTGTTCCGTGGGGGCCAGACTAGGATTTACACCGCCTCAACCGCAGGGCTCGGGACAATGACGGCACCGTTGGTGGGACAACCGGTCAAGCGGAAAGAGGATTTCCGCTTCATCACCGGTAACGGGCGCTACACCGATGACCTTGCCAAGGCAGGCCAGACCTACGCCGTTTTCGTCCGCAGCCCGCACGCCCATGCCCGTATCAATTCGGTGGACATTGCGCCCGCGCTGAAAATTCCCGGCGTTGTCGCGGTCCTGACCGGGGCCGACCTGGACGCGGACGGCGTAAAGGGCCTGATCTGCGGCTGGATGATCCATTCCAAGGACGGCAGTCCGATGAAGATGGGCGGCCATCCGGCACTGGCGTTGAACCGCGTGCGCCACGTCGGCGACCAGCTCGCGGTGGTGATCGGCGAGACGATGGGCGCTGCTGCGGCGGGCGCCGAAGCCGTGGCGGTCGAGTACGAAATCCTGCCCGCTGTGCTGGCGCCGGAAGACGCGCAGGCGTCGCCCGCGCTGATCCATGACGAGGCCCCGGGCAACGTCATTTACAACTGGCACCTGGGCGACGAGGCCAGGACCAAGGCCGCGTTCGCCGGCGCCGCGCATGTGGTCGAGCTCGACATCGTCAACAACCGCCTGGTGCCCAACGCGATGGAGCCGCGCGCCGCGATCGGCGAATACGATGCGGGAACCGGCGGCTTCACGCTCACCACAACCAGCCAGAACCCGCATGTCGCGCGGCTGGTGCTGTCGGCCTTCGTGCAGATCGCGCCGGAGCACAAGCTGCGCGTGATCGCACCCGATGTCGGCGGCGGCTTCGGCTCCAAGATATTCATCTATCCGGAAGAGACGGTCTGCATCTGGGCCGCGAAGAAAGTCGGCCGTCCCGTGAAATGGACGGCGGACCGGTCGGAGAGCTTCCTCACCGACGCGCATGGCCGCGATCACGTCAGCAAGGCGGCGCTGGCGCTCGATGCAAACGGCAAGATCACCGGCCTGAAGGTCCACACCATCGCCAACCTCGGCGCCTACATGTCGACGTTCTCGTCATCGGTGCCGACCTATCTCTACGCCACGCTGCTGTCGGGCCAGTACGACATCCCGGCCATCTATGCCGAGGTCGACGCGGTTTATACCAACACCGCGCCCGTCGATGCCTATCGCGGCGCCGGCCGTCCGGAGGCGACCTACGTCGTCGAGCGCCTCGTCGAGGAAGCCGCGCGCCAGTTGAAGCTCGATCCCGCGGAGCTGCGCCGCCGCAACTTCATCAACACCTTCCCGCACCAGACGCCGGTGATCATGGCCTACGACATCGGTGACTACGGCTCGTCGCTGAACGAGGCGATGAAGATCGCCGACGTCGCCGGCTTTGCCGCGCGCAAGGCCGCCGCGGCGAAGAACGGCAAGCTGCGCGGCCTCGGCTACGCCACCTATATCGAAGCCTGCGGCATCGCTCCGTCGCAGGCCGTCGGTTCGCTTGGCGCCGGCGTCGGCCTGTGGGAATCCGCCGAAGTGCGTGTGAACCCCACCGGCTCGGTGGAAGTGCTGACCGGCAGCCACAGCCACGGGCAGGGGCACGAAACGACCTTCGCCCAGCTCGTTGCCGACCGGCTGGGTGTGCCGATCGACACCATCGAGATCGTGCACGGCGACACCGACAAGGTGCAGTTCGGCATGGGCACCTATGGTTCGCGGTCGGCCGCCGTGGGTCTCACCGCGATCCTGAAGGCGATGGAGAAGGTCGAGGCCAAGGCCAAGAAGATTGCGGCGCATGCGCTCGAAGCATCCGAGAACGACATCGTGATCGAGAACGGCGAGTTCAAGGTCACCGGCACCGACAAGTCGATTGCGTTGCCGATGGTCGCGCTCGCCGCCTACACCGCGCACAATCTGCCCGACGGCATGGAGCCGGGCCTGAAGGAAGGGGCGTTCTACGACCCGACCAACTTCACCTTCCCGGCCGGCGCCTACATCTGCGAGATGGAAGTCGATTCCGCCACCGGAAAATCCACCTTCGTCAACTTCGTGGCGGCGGACGATTTCGGGCGGCTGATCAATCCGATGATCGTCGAAGGCCAGGTCCATGGCGGTCTCGCCCAGGGCATCGGCCAGGCGCTGCTCGAAGGCGCGGTGTACGACAGTTCAGGCCAACTGCTGACGGCGTCGTTCATGGATTACACCATGCCGCGCGCCGACGACCTGCCGTCGTTCAAGCTATCGCACACCACGACGCTGTGTCCGGGCAATCCGCTCGGCGTCAAGGGCTGCGGCGAAGCCGGCGCGATCGGCGCGTCGGCGGCCGTCATCAACGCCATTACCGATGCGATCGGCAACAACAAGCTCGAAATGCCCGCGACGCCCGATCGCGTCTGGCATGCGATTCACGGCTGAGAGGGAGCACGAACCATGTACCAGACAACTTACCATCGTCCTTCCTCGGTCGACGAAGCTGTGGCCGCATTCGCCAAGGGTTCGGACTCGAAATATCTGGCCGGCGGTCACACGCTGATCCCTGTCATGAAGCAGCGGCTGGCTTCGCCATCCGATGTGATCGATCTCGGCAAGATCAAGGAACTGATCGGCATCGAAGCCTCGGCCGACACGCTGACGATC
>Ga0207680_10001237_pt1 | contig 12068 bp, 12 predicted proteins | sample KBSS23metaG_FD_184321 | JGI IMG/M metagenome (GOLD analysis project Ga0207680, IMG submission 184321) | Switchgrass rhizosphere microbial communities from Kellogg Biological Station, Michigan, USA - KBS S2-3 metaG (SPAdes) (version 2) | ecosystem: Host-associated > Plants > Roots > Rhizosphere... | reverse complement strand
AGTAGCAGGATCCCAATTGTTCCGCAGGCGGAGGCGAGATCTCCGGCAACGATGGTCCACCGCCGGTCCCAGCGATCCGCGAGAGCGCCCGCGAAGGGCGAAATCAGCATGCCCGGCAGGGTCGCGGCCAGGGCAATGCCGCTGAACTGCAGGACCGAGCCCGTACGCTGGAAAAGCCAGACGCCGAGGCCGAAGCCGGTCAGCCCAGAGCCCAGGGCCGATACGACCTGGCCGAACCAGATGAGGGCGAAGAGGGCCATCGAACGATCGATTCTTCCGTTCTGCACGCGCTTCCTCCGGCAATGAACGAAGGTGGCGACTATTGTAGCGGCAGTAGGCAAGCGCCGCCAATCGCCGCTAATATCGGAAGAAGGTACCAGATATCCGGCAGACGCAATAAGGGACGAAATGTCTGAAAGAGCTCCAGTTCGTCGGAATCGGCTTTCCCATTATTGGGAATTGACAAGAGGATCGGGTGGGCCTAACCTCTAAGTATGCTAGGAAATCGCTAACGCTAAATTCCCGAGCTCGAACGCGGTCCATAGGGACCGTTAAAAGTCCAAAAAACCAGGAGGACACATTCATGCGTGAGTATCCAGCGCGATTCGTGAAGTCTCAAGGTGCGATCGTCGGGCTCGAGAGTTACTCTGGGCCACAGGCTTTCGATCTGGTCGCCGACGAGCTTCGGATGCTGATGATCGCCACCTGCTGCCAGGACATCCCGCCGCTCCTGCTCATCGGCGAAGACAGGCCCGTCTTTGGCATGGACATGCGCGGCCAGACCATCCGCGGCGGCTCCGTCCAGGACAAAGATTTCTCCATTGCCAAGTGCAACACCGACTTCGACGCGGTGCTCAACAGCCTACAAGTCAAGAAGGCGGCCTTTCTCGGGTACTCGCCGGGTGGGTTCTTCGCCGCCCATTACGCCATCGCTAATCCTGACAAGGTCGCGGCCCTGATCCTGGCCGAACCCGCGATCTTCACCGACACCGAGGACCTGATCCAGCGCGCCCGCCTTGCCGAGGGCGGTGACGCCGTCCGCGCCATGGAGGCAATGCTCCAGTACATCGACCCTAGCATCTCCAAGGAACAGAAGAACGCGCTCGCCAAGGAGGTCGTCAAAGACTGGCAGAGCTCCGAGATCATGGGCAAGGTCTTCCGTCTACACGGCGAAGAGCAGATCCAGGAGAAGGACCTCGAGGCCCTGCGTAAGTTCCCGGTCCTGCTCATCGGTGGTTCCGAGAGCCCGATGAACTTCCACATCAAGCGGATCGCCGCCGCCGTGCCGGAAGCCACCGTCTGGTGGGTACGGGGCGCCACGCACCTCGATCTGTTCAGCGAACACAACGCGTCGGAGATCGCTGACGTGGTCGGCCGCTTCCTGAAGAGCCTGGACATCCAGACTTCACCGAACTTGACGTTCCCGCACTACCGGATGACTGAAGGCTATGTGAAGCCGAAGCAGATCCTTCCCACCTGATTGGGGATGTTGCTCGCACTCAAGCATGCCCGACATCGCCCCGGCTCCGCAACAAGCCGGGGCATCCCGTCTTTCCTCAATGACCGGAACTCCCCCTGCCGACAGATGATGCCGATGCGCGCTCTGTCGCCGAAACCCGTGTGATGCGCAGTCTGGGCTTCGGTGGCTCCGGCCACGACTGGTCTTGCTGTCTCCTGGACTCCGAAGGGGAGTTGGTCAACGCCGAGGAGGCACTGCTGACGCGCCGCAAGTACGGCCTAGGTGCAGACCTCCTCCGCAGCCGCGCGCGCCAGGCATGTCTCGGTGATGGGCGGCTGTCCCCCGACGACGTCGACTACGCCGTCGCCTGCGATTTGGTTCCCCTTCCCCTGGCCGCCCCATTCCGGCACCGTCTCGTCCGCATCCGCCACCACCTCTCCCACGCCTACGGCGCGTTCTTCGCCAGCCCTTTCGAGAAGGCGGCCGTCCTAGTCGCGGACAACTCCGGTAGCCCGCTACAAGGGGCTGCCGGCATCACCGGCGAGGAGCGGGAGGTCGAGACCCTCACGTACTGGCAAGCGCAGGGGCGCGAGATCCGGCTGCTGGACGCAGTGTCGGGACGCCACGTCCTGCCCGTTGTGCGTCCCACCGACTACTATCAGCTTGGCGAGACCGACAACTCCCTGGGTCATCTCTATTGCACTGTCTCCGAGGAGCTCGGGTTCACGTACCGGCCACCCGGGCGCGCCGGCATCTCCGAGGACGGAAAGACCATGGGATTGGCCGCATATGGCGATGACCGCTACGTCGCGGCTCTCGAGCCGTTCTTGGAGCTGCTCGACGATGGTCACGTCCGTCTGCGCCTCGCCGACGGCGAGCTCCGGGCCCGGGTGCGGGAGCTGCTGAACGACGGGAAGACCCACGAGCTTTGCGCCCGCCGCGCCGGCGTGGCCTTCGCCTGCCAAGCCTTGCTGGAGCAGGCCTTGCTCCATGCCGCGCGTCACCTGCGGCGAGTCACGGGCGAACGCTTCCTGGTGATGGCCGGAGGCGTGGCTCTCAACTGTGTGGCCAACTCGCTGATCGCCCGCCAGGCAGGCTTCGAGAACGTCTTCGTCCTGCCCGCCGCCGGCGATGCCGGCAACGCCCTCGGCTCGGCGCTCTACGGCCTGATCGAGCTCGGCGGCCATAAACGGCCTGCCTGCCTCTTCTCCCGCCTGCCGTTCCTGGGTCCCGTCCAGACGGCCGCGGCCCACGAGGAGGCGCTCCGGGAAGCAGCGACCCGTGGTCTGGTCTTCGTTCCCTCGGAAGATCCCGTGGCCGCTGCCGCAAGGGAGCTGGCACGCGGCCACATCGTCGGCTGGTACGAAGGTCGCTCCGAGTTCGGCCCCCGGGCACTTGGCCATCGCTCGATCCTCGCTGACCCCCGCTCAATGGAGATGAAGGACCGCATCAACGCGGCGGTCAAGAGACGCGAGTCCTTCCGGCCCTTTGCGCCCATCGTCCTGGACGACCGGATCCGCGACCTGTTCGACGTGCCCGAGGCCGGCGCCGCCTCTCTGGAGTTCATGCTGATGGTGGCCCCGGTGCGCGAAGAGTGGCGCTCGCGCCTCCGCGCCGTGGTGCACGTGGACGGGACAGCCCGCCTTCAGGCGGTCACCGAGCAGCGCTACCCCGTCCTGCACCGTCTCCTACGCCTCTTCGCGGACGAGGTGGACGTGCCCGCCCTGCTCAACACGTCGTTCAACATCGCCGGAGAGCCTATCGTCGAGACGCCTCTGGATGCTCTGGAGTGCTTCCTGAACAGCGACATCGACCTCCTCTTCTTGGAGGACCGGCTGCTGGCCAAGAGCGGCGGAGGGATTCCGGCATGACGGGGGTCCGCCTGCGCGGCCTGGTGTTCGACGTGGACGGCGTGCTGCTGGACAGCTGGGGCTTGATGCAGCACGCCATGAGCCATGCGCACGCCTCTTGCGGCGCCCAAGGCGAGGTGCCGGTGGAGGCGTTCCGGCGCCAGCTCGGGCGCCCCCTTCCGGAGATCGCCGAAGCGCTGGGGCTGCCGCCCTCCTTCGTCGAGGCATACCAGGCGACGAGCCGCGCCAACGTCTCCATGGCAAGCCTCTTCGAAGGCGTTCCCGAGACTCTTGACGAGCTCCGCTCCTACGGGCTGAAGCTGGCCCTCAACACCAGCAAGGACCGCGTGCGCACCGAGGAGATGCTGAGCCGATTCGGCATCGCCCAGCACTTCAGCGCCGTGATCACCGCCAACGACGTCGCCCGGGGCAAGCCGCACCCGGAATCGCTACGCAAGGCAGCCAGAGCGATGGAGTTGGAACCGCTGGAGATAGCGTTCGTGGGGGACAGCCCCGTCGACATCCAGTGTGCCCATGCCGCCGAGGTGCTGCCGATTGCGGCCACCTGGGGGATGAGCACGCCCGAGGAGCTCCGGGCTGCTGGCGCGCAGCTGATAATCTCCCAGATCCGAGACCTGACCACTCTCCTCGGGCATCTTGAGGACGGAGGAAACCTACGTGTCTACGAGAAGCGAAGCCACTGAAGCGATCCAGGGACTGGACGACTCGACTTCCGACAGCGTCGAGCGGGCTGCCGTGCTCGGCGGCTCCCCCGCGGTGCGACGGCCGTTCCCGCGATGGCCGCAGTCGGGAGAGTTGGAGAAGCGCCTTCTGCACGAGGTCGTGGAGAGCGGCCAGTGGTGGCGGATGACGGGGAGCCAAGTCAAGGCCTTCGAAGCCGCCTTCGCCGCTCATCATGGTGTGCGCCTGGCGTTCGCCGTGACCAACGGCACCCACGCCCTGGAGTTGGCTCTGCGCGCCCTCGACATCGGCCCCGGCGACGAGGTGGTGATCCCCTCCCTGACGTTCGTGGCCACGGCGATGGCGGTCTTTACCATGGGCGCCCGCCCCATCCCTGTGGACGTGGCTCCCGACACGTGGTGCATGAGCCAGGAGGCAATGGCAGAGGCGTTCACGCCGCGCACGAAAGCGGTCATCCCGGTCCATTTCGCCGGGCACATGGCCGACATGCCCGCACTGACCTCGGTCTGCGAGCAACACGGGATCCCGGTCATCGAGGACGCCGCCCACGCCCACGGAGCGAGTTGGGAGGGGCGCCCTGCCGGCTCCTTCGGCCAGATGTCGGGCTTCAGCTTCCAGAACTTCAAGCTGCTTACGGCAGGCGAAGGCGGCATGCTCCTGTCGACCGACGAGAAGCTTTTCGATCGCTCAGTGCTGATCGCCAACTGCGGCCGGCCTGTCGGCGACACGCGCTACGAGCACAGCCTGCTGGGATCGAACTACCGCATGTCGGAGTTCCAGGGTGCCATCCTCAACGCCCAGCTCACCCGCCTGGAGGATCAGGGCAGGATGCGGGAGCACAACGCCGCGTACCTCGGCCAGCGCCTGGGCTCGATCCCCGGCATCCATCCCCAGATACGCGACGCGCGGATGACACGGCATTCCTACTACATGTATGTCTTCACCTACGACCCGGCTGCCTTTGCCGGCATGGATCGGGCCACCTTCGTCGCCGCCCTGGCCGCTGAGGGCGTGCCGGCATTCCGCATGTACCCCCGGGTGCAGGACACCACGCACTTCGCCCCTGCCCTGGTGAGGAATGGAGGGGAGCCCCGGAACCTGCCCCCCAGCCCAGTCAGCCTGGACCTCGCGGACCGGGGCGTCTGGCTCCACCATCGCGCCCTGCTCGGCGGCGAGGAGGAAACGGAGCAGATCGTCAGCGCCATCGAAAAGATCCGGCGAGAGGCCCGGCAGATCGCGAAATGTCCGGTGCACTAGAGAGAGCCGGGCCGAGCGCCGCCCGGCCGTCCGTCGCGATCGCGGGTGCCGGCTGGGTGTCCCACCACTGTTACCGACCCGCGCTGGCTGAGAATGGGCTGCGCCTGAGCGCGGTTGCGGATCCCGACCTGGAGGCCGCCCGCCGGCTGGTGGCGGAGGCGGGCGAGGGAGAGGCCGTCTCCGAAGCCGGGGATCTCCTGCGCTACCCGGCGGACCTGATGGTGATCGCCACGCCGAACGCGCTGCACGCTCCGCTCAGCCGATCGGCGCTCGCTGCCGGCTTTCGCGTGCTCTGTGAGAAGCCCCTCGCCCTGTCGCGAGCTGACGTGGAGGATCTCCTGGTGGATGGGTCCGGCCGGCTCGCCGTGAGTTGCCCGTATCGCTTCCGGGAGGATATCCAGGCTCTCGCCGGCCTGGCTCGGAGCGGAGACCTGGGGGAGATCTACCGCGTCCGCCTGAGCTGGGATCGGGCTCGGGGTGTCCCACAACCCGGCTCCTGGTACACCCAGCGCAGGATTTCCGGAGGAGGCGTGCTCGCCGACCTGGGCCCCCACCTGATCGACCTCGCCCTGCTGTTCACCGGCCATCCGCAGGTGCTGGAAGTGTCCGCCTGGACTGGTACGCTCCTCTCGGGGTCTGACGAGTATGCGAGTTCCTGGATGAGCTCCAGCTCCCGCCGTGGAGACGTGGTGGACGTGGAGGACCAGGCCTCCCTACTTCTCAAGCTCGCCAGCGGAGTGGCGGAGATCCACGTGAGTTGGGCAGGCCACCGAGGCTGCGACAGTACGCGCCTCGAGTTGGAGGGGACGAGAGGACGAGCCGTGCTGAAGACTCTTCTCGGCTACTCGACCGAGGGCCCTGTCTCCCCTCCCCGTCTTGATGTCTTCAGGGCAGGCGGAGCCACCAGCCGCGAGTTGCCGTTCGAGAGGAGGCCTGCCACGGACTTCGGCCGCATGCTGCGAGCCTGCCTGGACGGTGGCTCGGTCTTCCCTGGGGTGGCCACCGGGGAGCAGGCCCTCGCCGTGGTGGACGTGCTCGAACGGGCTTATGCCGATGCCGGAGGCAGAGCTCATACGCCGGAGGGCCTGCGCACCTCGCGAAGGCCGCGCTGACCGCTCCATGCCCACCACTGCCGCTGGCCGACGGGCAGGTCTGGGAACTGGACTTGCGCCACCGCGCAGCGGAACACGTCTTCGACGCAGGGGTCCTGCCGACTCCCCGTGAGCTCCTGCATACGCCGGAGCATGTCCGCCGGGTCGGCGCCCACCAGATCTGCAAGGCCGCGGTAGCCGAGTCGCCAGAGGTCTTCCGCCGAGGCAGGGCCGACCGAGTCCAGCGTCTGGAACTCGCTCAGGGCCACCAGCTCCCGGCAGCGATCGAGATCGAGCCCCGTCGCCTCGGCCACGTCCTGCGGCCCAAGAGATGAAAGATCGGAAAGCAGGATCCGCGCCGCACGCAATGCGCGACGCTCCTCGTCCGAGACATACAGCCTGGGGCTCTTGGGCTTGCGCGGTTTGATCCTCATCGGCTCCTCACGGGAGGCGGGCCAGCGACGTCAGCGAAGGCGCGAAGAAGTACTCCCCCCCGCACATGGTCACGTGACCTCCGAAGTTGAAGGCCCGGTGCTCCGACAGCGGAGTGGCCCACCGGGTCGGCCAGATCTGGCCGGACGGAGCGATCGGCTCGCCGGGCTTGCGGACCTCGAAATCCTGGCCCGTCAGCGGATCTCTCCCGGTCAGCGGGGTCCGCCGTAGGGAGTCCTTGGCGTTCATCCAGATCGACTGGATGTGCTCGAACTGCTCGCTGATGTCCCTTTGGAAACAGAGGAACAGCATGCCCACTCCGGAGGTGGGCATCTCCTCCAGAGTCTGCTCTTCGCAGGGATGCTTTAGCCGCTTGCCGTAGGGGAGTCCCCGCCGGACGATGCGGTGGGAGCGCTCCTGGCGGCTGATGAGGTGGTCTCTGCCCTTCTGCGGCGACTTGCGGATCTCGTCGCCCCGCGGGTTGGCCTTGCGGATATGTGCCTGGAAGGGGCACTTGAGCCCGGCGGGATCTGCGGCAAAATCGAAGTTGTTCGGCACCGGGCTGCACATCCCCGGCGCATACGCCATGCTCAGGGGCGTGCCGTCCCGGAAGCGACCGACGACCAGGGCGCCCGCGCGCTCCACGTCCGGAAGACCCAGCTCCCGCGCCATCTCCAGCTCCATCTCGCGGAATCCGCGCACGTTCTGCGCAAGCTTGCGGTAGACCAGGTAGCTGCCGAAGGAGGAGGAGGAGTCGGCGCAGGTATCGAGGTCGAGGACCAAGTCGAGCCCCGCCGAGGGGTCCCATATGGAGGCGCCATCCAGGAGCGTCCCCTCGCGCTCAAGGTCCTCGATCAGGAAGAGAGGCTGGCTTCGGCCATCGACAAACCCGAAGTGCTCGATTCCGTCGCCGTTGTGGTTCACTAGGCGGTGCCCCCGCTCAACGCCGAGGACCCGGCCGAAGCCCGCAACTTCGGCAGCGATCCCCCTGGCCAACCGGTTAAGTTCGCCCGGATCATCGTGCATCAGCAGGACCAGGGCATGGATCTCGCCGCGGAAGTGCTCGTCCCAATCCTCGATCGGCGGATCGTTGAGCAGCGGGCGGGAGAACTTCATCCCGTCGCGGAAGCGGCAATCCGCCGGCAGCCGCTCCTCCGGTACACCCAGGGCCCGATAACCCGTGGCCGAGAGGAAGAAGCTCGCTAGCAGGCTCCTGCTAGCGCCATGGGCCTTCTGCCGGCCGTCCTCCTCCAGGTGCTGCCGGCAGGAGGTCACCAGGCCCGTGATTCGGGAGCCGATCCAAGTTTTCGCCTCAGCCGCGCGCCATGGGTCGAAGGCGAGGAAGACATGGAGGGCCTCGTCTCTCTCGAAGCCGCGCAGGATGTTGCCCTGCAGGCGCTCCAGCAGATCGCGCAAGTACCGGGACTGGTGGTCGATCGGTGAAGAGAAATCGATGGACATCATGTCTCTCTGCTAGATTGTGCCATGGCCAGCCACGGCGCTGGAGGCCAGAGAGCGCCCTGGGCTCTCCGGCAACTCCCGGTCGAGGAGACCTGCGAGCGTGCAGGCGATGTCGGGACAACTCGCCACCGGTCCCCGGACGCCACAGCCGAAGCGGGGCCCCAGTCCTATCCAGAAGCTCTTCCGCCGATGCCAACCGGTCTGAAGGTGCCGGTACAGCCGGGTGGCCCAGCGGGGATCCCCCAACGGTTGATAGCGCTCATCGAAGGGCTCCACCACGAGATCCGGCGCCAAGTGCGAGCAGGGGCCGGGGTAAATCTCCGGGCCGCGACGCACCGAGCGGATGAGAGGCTGTCCAGTGTGAGGGTTGGCGGCGGCCAGTAACGCCTCCTGCACCTCCCGCAGGCGGGCCTCTTCGTCGGTCTCGGCCACGACGCCGTCGGTATGCCGCCGCCGCAGGCTCATGTTGATCCCATGGCTGCCCTGCACCGCTTCCGAGGCGACTGTGCGGCGGTAGTCCACCTCCCCATCCGACATGGCCAGGAGACCAGCCTGCGCCAGCACCTCGTTGAGCGAGACGTAGGCATCTAGCGGGCCAAAGCCGAACTCCGAGAAAACGATCAGGTGGTCCTCGGGGCCCAGGAGCGAAGCCGCCTCGCCCAGGAACCGGTCGGCGAGGCGGTAGGCCTGCCAGAGGATAGAGCCTTCGTCGTCCTCTCCGGTCTCCACCTCGCGCCACCAAAAGTGAGACAGCCGGTCGAGAATAGTGAGATTAAACACGAAAAGCCGGGCGTCACTCGCCAGGAGATGGAGGCACACCCGCATCCGCAGTTCCTCGACGCGGCGGACCCGGTCGAAGAACTCGCCGCGCGTCTCGCCCTTAAAGAGGACCGAGGCGTCATGCGCATAGGGTAGGCCCGCGCGTGCCAAGTCCCTGAGCAAACCGGGAGGGTTGGATGCATGCAGGGTAGGATAGAAGGGATAAGTGATCAGAAACTCCGCGCCCGGCCGCGGCGGATGCGTGCCGAAGAGGTTGACGACGCAGGAGCGCACCTCCGGCCAGCGCTCCCAGAGCCAGGGCACCGCCACGTCCTCCGCGCGCAGGACCCGCGGCAGGTCAGACAGCCGGTCGCCACGGACCGGCCAGAGAGAGAAGCAGCCGTGCTCGCCGGGGAGAGCGCCGGAGAAGGCCGTGACCTGCGCCGGCAGCTCGTAAGGTACAGGCAGGCTCTCCAGGTTCCCCAGGGTTCCGCGCTCTTCCAATTCGCGGAAGGAAGGCAGCGCACCATCGCGCCCCCATTTCTCAAGCAGTTGGGGAGCAGCCCCTTCCAGGATGACGACAACGGTTCGTGGCACGGCTTCGAAGCTAGCAGATAGAGGCGTCGGAGGCAACGCCGGAGCGGCGAAAACGAGCCTCGGCCGCGCTTCTCTTTCTCACCCACCTTCGGATATGCTCCGTGTTGTCGTGCCGAGCGAGAAGCCCACTTTTCGCCTTTGGAACCATCCCAAAAGAGGTGACCAATGTTCAAGAAGCTGACACCCAACTTCATGGTCGAGGATGTCGACAAAGCCATCGAATTCTACCGTGACATCCTCGGATTTCAGGTCGTTCACACGGTTCCCGGAGAAGGGATCACGAACTTCGCCATTCTCCATGAGGGGGGTGTCGAGATCATGCTACAGGCCAAGAAGTCCCTCCTGGAAGACGTGAAGAGCGTCGGCGAGCAGGACATTTCCGCCAGCATCATCTGCTATCTTGATGTCGACGGGATCCAGGCTCTCTATGACCGCATCTGTGACAAAGTCGACGTCATCGAGCCGATGCGCAAGACTTTCTACGGCATGAACGAGTTCTACATCCGGGACCCCTACGGCTACGTGCTGGGCTTCGCCGAGCGCATCAAGTAGACCGCGGACCGTGCCTCATACCACACGATGCCCTCGATTGGATGGAACCGGCGTTGGGCTATGGACCTCCGGCGATTCCTCGCCAGCAAGGAGTCGGATTACTACGGGCAGCAGTGGGGCGATCCCAGGCTCAGCGGCTGGAGGTACTGGATCACCAAGCTGAGGCACGGCAAACGCATTCCCGGGGACCTCTCCAGGGTCGTCAAGTGTTACATCCGGCCCTATGTGGACGAGCAGTCCGTCGTCCTCGAGATTGGGGCCGGGGGCGGCCGGTGGACCCAGTTTCTGACAGCTGCCAGGGAGCTCCACCTCGTGGAGCTCAATCCCCAGTTCTTCCCCTATCTGGCGGAACGGTTTGCTGCCGTTCTCCCCAGAATCCACTTCCATGAGACCACCGGATACGAACTGGGCGCTGTCCCCCCAGCCTCGGTGGACTTCGTCTTCTCCTTCGGTACCTTCGGACACCTCGATCCCAGCGGCATCGACCTCTATCTTAGTGAGATCCGGCGGGTGTTGAAGGACGGAGGGACCGCGGTTATCCACTATGCGGACCGGACGAAGAGGTTTTTTCGCGATCTCGACGAAAGGGAACTGGAGGCTTTTTCCGTGATGGACCGGAAAACGATGGAGGACCTCTTATCACGCCATAGCCTGCGGGTGCAGGAACACGAAATCCGCCTGCTAAATCATAGCAATATTGTAATGTTTGGCAAGTAGGCAGTGGGCCGGGGCCGGTCAGGGCTGAGCGGCCATCAACCCGAGAGCGTGCATTGCATCCCGCGCCAGCTCGCGCCAGCGTTCGCCTGTGATCGGGAATCGGCTCAGCTCGTAGAGCAGAGGCCCCGCTTGCGGAGGCCGGGTGAAGTCGTAGTCCGGCGCTAGCCGGAAACTTTCGTGGGGCGCCAGACAGAGCCCTCTCAGCAAGGCCCGTTGCGTCCTGAAACATGCCAGCATCCGCTCTTTGAGCTCGCGCTCGGACGGCGTGAGTTCAAGTATCCAAGGCGTAATAGAAGACCCAGGTGCCGCCGGCAGGAACTCCTGCACCAGTCGGTCGCCCGGGCCGGTGGCGCTGGGCTTCGCACGGTAAAGCGCAATTTCAAGTATTGCGGGAGAAGGTCGGCCCTCGCGACGGAGGAGTTTCACGGCAGCGTGAATGGCAAAAGCTGTGGCATCGTGGTCGGGGTGTCCTCCCTCGTAGGCGTGTGTCACAACGAGGCTGGGCCGTAACTCCGCGAATCGGGCCGCCACTTTCCGCGATAGTGAAGAGAGTTCGCAAGCGGCTTCCAAATCCGGGACGTTCAGGCAATCGAGGCTCGACTCCTTCACACCTGCCATGGTCATGGCTGCGACAAGTTCTCGCCGACGCTCGGCCGCGTATTCCGCATGACCTCCGACAAAACCGGAGGGAAGAAAGCGGCGGTCGCGAGGTGCGCCGTCAGTGATATGCAGCACCCGTGAAGAAGATGGCAGCCTCGAGAGAAGGATTCCGGCTCCAATCGTCTCGTCATCTGGGTGGGCAACCGCGACTATCAGCCTCGACAATTTCAGGTGCCTCCCAGAGCCGGAAGCGACGGCTAGACTTCGTGAGCAGGACTTCGGTGACGAACCTGTCGATCAGTTCCTGGAGGTTGTGCCGCTGGCGGCCTGCCAGCCCCATGGTACGCCTCACACGGATATCGGTCTCCGTCTCCTGCGCTCAATCCCGGGCATTCGGCTTCCCATTGAAGCAATGGGACGCGACGTACCGGAATCCGCTCCTGATGTTGGCCAAGCGATCTCCCCCTTGTCCAGAGGGGAAATTTTGGGGCAAGTGCAGACTGAAGTGCAACTGGAGGTAGCTTTCGGGGCCGGGAGGTCTGGCTCGTTGTTCGCCAAGGTCTGGCTACCTCAGGTGAAAATCAGGAACTC
>Ga0207680_10001222_pt1 | contig 12145 bp, 12 predicted proteins | sample KBSS23metaG_FD_184321 | JGI IMG/M metagenome (GOLD analysis project Ga0207680, IMG submission 184321) | Switchgrass rhizosphere microbial communities from Kellogg Biological Station, Michigan, USA - KBS S2-3 metaG (SPAdes) (version 2) | ecosystem: Host-associated > Plants > Roots > Rhizosphere... | reverse complement strand
TTTAGGCGTGATGCTACGGTTCCCGGCGGGCAGCCTAGAATTTCGGCGATCTGATCGTAGGAAAGCTCTTCGGTGTAGCGCAGGATCACTACCATACGCAGCTCCGGCGCTAGCTTCGCAACCGTTTGCTGGACGCTCTCCTCTACTTCGCTACGCAGTAAGCGCTGGAGGACGCTGTCGCCCGAGGCGCGCAGAGTGGCTAACGGAGTCCACTTGCGGCCGGCGCGCCGGTGGTCCAGGCAGCTGTTCACAACCAAGCGGTAGAGCCACGATTCAAACTTCGCTTCGCCGCGGAACTCGCTGATTTTCGAGAGCAGTTTGAGAAACGTGTCCTGCGCGATGTCGAGGGCTACGGACGAGTCGCCTGAAAACCGCAATGCGATGGAGTAAACGCGGTCGCGATGGGCGTCGAACAAGGCGGCGAAAGCATCGTGATCGCCTCGCTGGCAGGCCTCGATCAGCTCCCGGTCATTGGCGTCTAGCACCATTGGAAAAAGATTAGACGGAAGACGGCCGCGGATTCTTCGCGGAATCTTCAAGCCAGCGCCGCATTTCCGCGCGGGGGGCGACTCCGCTGCGTTGCATCACCATTTTCCCGCCGTGGAAGACGGCGAAGTTGGGGATGGATTGCACCCGGTAAAGCTGGGCCAGATCCGGGTGCGCTTCGGTGTCTACTTTTAGGACCAGCGCGCGGCCCGCCATTTCTTTTGCTAGCGCTTCGACTTCGGGCGCCGCCATGCGGCATGGTCCGCACCAGGCCGCCCAGAAATCGACGAGTATCGGCACCTTGGCTTCTTGCACGATCTGCATGAAATTGGCGCTGTCAGCTTCGATGGGTTCGGAGGCGGGTTTGAGAGGAGCCTTACAGGCGCCGCAGCGTCCGGTGTCGGCCAGATGCGCAGCGGGGATGCGGTTGTTGGCGCGGCAGGACGGGCAGCGGGTTATGGTGGTGAAAGCCACGAGACCTGCCGCGATTATCGCACTCCGCAGTGAACTAGTAGACGCCTGCCTCTTTTGCCAAGTCGTGTCTTAGTTCGTGGTCCAGAGGGTAGACAGCCGCTTCTGAGGTGGTGGGATCGATCACGTGCTTAACCTCGGCCACATGATTTACCGGGAAGCCTGTCAGGCGCGCGTGCTCGCGAATTAGGTTTTCGTTGGGCGCTACATAGATGCAGTAGATTTTGTCTCTAGTCACGTAGCTTTCGACCCACTGCACTCGCGAGCCAAAACTGCGGAGCGCAGAGCAGGACCGGTCGGACAATGCGGCTAACTCGGCGGGCGATAGCTGGCCCGCTCCCACGAAGTTTCGCTCAATCACATACTTGGGCATCGAGGCTCCTTCCAACCGGGGAGTATATACCGAATTTTCGGCGTGCGCGCGGGTCGCCGCGACGTGATGGACCCGATTCATTTTGTCGATAACTCGCGCCATTTTCTCTCTTGCCCGCCTCCTGCGGAAAACGTTACCCTTAATATGAACCCTCATGCTGAAACCACGAGTAGAAGCACCCGACGACCTCAACCCTCAGGAAACCGCCGAATGGGTTGAGGCTCTCGACGATATCATCGATCAAGTAGGTCCTGACCGGGCCAGTTACCTGCTCGAACACCTGATGGAACGCGCTGCCAACCTGGGCGTACGAGTTCCACTGCGTTGGAATACACCTTACATCAACACCATTCCGCCCGAAGAACAGGTGCCTTATGCGGGGGACCGGGCCATCGAGTGGCGCATTAAATGTTTGGTCCGCTGGAATGCGCTGGCAATGGTGGTGCGGGCTAATAAGCATGACGCGAACATCGGCGGCCACTTGGCCACTTACGCTTCGCTCGCGACGTTGGTCGAGGTCGGCTATAACCACTTCTTCCGCGGCTCGTATCAGGACGCGGCGGCTGGAAAGCTGGCCGGTGATTTTGTCTATTTCCAGGGCCATGCTTCACCCGGCGTTTACTCGCGGGCGTTTCTCGAAGGACGTTTAAGTGAACAGCACTTGGAGAATTTTCGTCACGAGCTGCGCGATCACCCTGGGTTGTCGTCCTATCCGCATCCGTGGCTGATGCCGGACTTCTGGCAATTCCCAACGGTGTCGATGGGGCTGGGGCCCATAGGGTCGATTTATCAGGCGCGGTTCATGCGCTATCTGGAGAATCGCGGCATCGTTCCAAAAACGGAGCGCAAAGTCTGGGCGTTTCTGGGCGACGGCGAAACCGATGAACCGGAATCGCTGGGCGCGCTGACGCTGGCATCGCGCGAAAAGCTCGACAACCTGATCTTCGTGGTCAACTGCAATCTGCAGCGGCTGGATGGGCCGGTGCGCGGCAACGGCAGCATCATCCAGGAATTGGAAGCGGCATTTCTGGGCGCCGGGTGGAACGTCATCAAGGTAGTGTGGGGAACCGGCTGGGACGATCTGCTGGCCCGTGATTCGAGCGGCTTGCTGATCAAGCGCATGCATGAGTGCGTCGACGGCGAGTATCAGGCGTTTCGCGCCATGGACGGCGCTTATATCCGCAAAGAGTTTTTCGGCAAATATCCGGAGTTGCTCAAGCTGGTGGAGCACATGAGCGACGAGGAAATCTGGGGCATGCGCCGCGGGGGCTTGGATCCGCTGAAGGTTTTCAACGCCTACCATCGCGCCATGCAGCACAAGGGCCAGCCCACCGTGATTCTGGCGAAGACGGTGAAGGGCTACGGATTGGGCGAGGCCGCGGAAGGCCGCATGACGGCGCATCAGCAAAAGAAAATCGGCGACGCCGATCTGCTCAAGATTCGCGACCGGCTGCAGCTTCCCATTTCGGACGAGTCTGCACAGCACGTCGACTTCTACAAGCCGGCGGAGGACTCGCCTGAGATCCGTTACTTGCGCCAGCGCATCGAAGCGCAAGGTGGACCGCTGCCCACGCGCGTGGTGAAGCCGATCGAGATCCAGTCGCCTGCCATCGAAACGTTCAAGGAAGCGCTCGAAGGGTCGCGCGGCCGCGAGGCTTCGACTACGTCGGCGTTCGTGAGCGTGTTGAAGTCGCTGCTAAAGTCGCCGGACCTGGGTAAGCTGGTCGTGCCCATCATCCCCGATGAGGCGCGGACCTTCGGCATGGAATCGTTGTTCCGCGAGTACGGAATTTACGCGAGTCTCGGCCAGCGCTACAAGCCTGTCGATTCCAACGTCCTGCTGTATTACAAAGAAGCGCAGAACGGCCAGATTTTGGAAGAGGGCATTACGGAGGCGGGTTCGATGGCTTCCTGCCTGGCTGCCGGCACTGCGTACGCGAACTACGGCGTGCCGATGATTCCGTTCTACATCTACTATTCGATGTTCGGCTATCAGCGCGTTGGCGATCTGGTGTGGGCCTTCGCCGATTCGCGAGGCAAAGGCTTCCTGATGGGTGGGACTTCCGGGCGCACCACTTTGCTGGGCGAGGGATTGCAGCATCAGGACGGGCAGAGCCCTATCCTGTTCAGTGTGGTTCCGACCTGTGCGATTTACGATCCGGCCTACGCCTACGAGCTGGCAGTGATCATTCAGGACGGCATCCGCCGCATGTATCAGGAGATGGAGGACCGCTTCTATTACATCTGCGTGTACAACGAAAATTACGTGCAGCCGCCGATGCCGGGGATCGAGAACGGCGTTTCGCCGGAATTGCGCGAAGGCATTCTGAAGGGCATCTACAAATACCGCGCGTCGGAAAATGGTCCGGCGGTGGCGCAGTTGTTTGGCAGCGGATCGATCTTGAATGAAGCACTGAAGGCCCAGAAGATTTTGGCGGAGCGCTATCAGGTGGCAACCGACGTGTGGTCCGTCACCAGTTACAACGAACTGCGGCGGGAGGGCTTGGCGGTTGACCGGTGGAACCGGCTGCATCCTACCGAAGTACCGCGTGTGGCGCACATTGCCAGGCTTTTTGAGGCCGAACCGGGTCCGATCATTGCATCGAGCGATTACATCAAGGCGGTACCCGATCAGCTCTCGCCATGGCTGGGTTCGCGGCTGCATACGCTCGGGACCGATGGTTTCGGGCGCAGTGAGAACAGGGAGCACTTGCGGAAGTTTTTCGAGATCTCGGCGGAAGCGATTGTGCAGGCGACGCTCTCGACGCTGGCGCGCGAAGGCAAGATTGATGGCGAGCGTGCGCGCGCGGCGATCGCGGAACTCGGCTTCGACGCTGAGGCGCCGGATCCGGTGACACAATAAAATCATGGCCCCACAAGAACAGAGCGAGATCGTAAAGTGTCTCGAAGATAGCCGCGCCGATTTTCGTGCCGCGGCGGAAGGGGTTTCGGAAGCGCAAGCCAAGGTGCGGCCGGAGCCGGGCAGGTGGTCTGTGCTCGAATGCGTGGAGCACATCGTGGTCGCAGAGGGCCGCTTCCTAGGCTGGTTGCAAAATCCTCCAGTGGCCGAGCCCGCGCCGCCGATGGATAAAGAAAAAGAGGCGAAGCTGTTGCTCGGCGTCTCGGGCCGCTCGCAGCGCGTGAACGCGCCGGAGCCAGTGCATCCTACGGGCCGTTTCGCGACGCTGGCGGAAGCGCTCGCACAGTTCGACGACACACGTGCCAAGAGCATCCAGTTTGCGGAAAGTACGGGCGCCGGGCTCTATTCGTTGGCTGCCAAGCATGCGTTCTTTGGACCGGTCAACGGCGCGGAGGTAATGGTCCTGATCGCCGCGCATGCCCGCCGCCACGCCGCGCAAATTCGCGAAATTCGGGCGGCTCTATAACGCTCGTTCGGTGATATACTTTTTTCAAAGGGCCCGGCCCCTGTTCCCGCCGTTTCCTGCTCCCTGTTTGCGCATCAATCCAAACCTAGGAGCACGAAATGCCTACTCGCAGAGCTTTCACTGCCCTCCTGGCGGCTGGTTTCACTGAGGCCGCTTTTGCGCAGCGCGCTGCCGTTCCCGGCGCTGCACCTTCCGCAAACACCGTCTGGCTCAATGGCAACGAATTTCCCGAAGGGCCGCCGAAGGCTTCGGTTGAAGCCATGGCGCGCGTGATCGGCGAATCGAACCGCTACCACTATCAGGAATTCCCGGCGTTCTACTCGACGCTAGCCGCGGCCGAAGAACTGACGGCGGACCAGATCCTGGTGGGCGCCGGATCGAGCGAGGTGTTGCACGCGGCGATCGAAGCCTTTACTTCCCCCACCATACCGCTGATTACGCCTTGGCCCACGTACGAAGCACCGCCGGAACTGGCTCATGCGAAGAGGCACAGGGTGATTAAAACGCCTTTGAACGCGGCTTACGCGCCGGATGTTCACAAGTTGGCGGGGGAGGCGGAAAAGGCCGGCGGTGGGCTGATTTATTTGTGTCATCCTAATAATCCGACTTCGGTACTGACTACCCGCTCCGATCTGGCCTGGCTGGTGGACAATCTTCCCGCAAACACTTACCTGCTGGTGGATGAAGCGTATTTGCACTACGGAACCTCGCCCGAAGCCATGACCGCGATGTCATTCGTCAAGGCAGGGAAAAATGTCATCGTGTCGCGCACGTTTTCGAAGATATACGGCATGGCGGGACTGCGCGCCGGATTCGTGGCCGCGCGCCCAGATCTGATTCAACGCATGGAACCGTTCCGCAACAACGTCATCAGTATTGTTACCGTGCGCGCCGTACTGGCGGCGCTCGATCTAGGCTCGGATTTGATCGAGGAGCGCCGCGCGAAAATCGATCACACCCGCAGCGACCTATGCGCCTGGTTGACGGAGCGCAAGATCAACTTCATCCCGCCGCAAGCGAATTTCATCGTTATCGAAACCGGTCAGGATGCGCGCCATATACAGGCGAAAATGCTTGCGAAAGGCTTTGCGATCGGCAGGCGCTTCGACACGCTCGAGAAGATGACGCGCGTGACCATCGGAACCGACGCCGAAATGGTCAAGTTCCGCCAGGCTTTCTCGGAGGCGCTTACGAGTTAGTACACTGGCTCTTGATGATTCAGGTCACCGAAGAGCAAGTTCGCGAACTTTTATCGATGGAAGAATGCGTCCGCATCATGCGCCAGACGTTTTTGGCGCTGCGGGCGGGGACCGCCTCCAATCAGCCGCGCCGCCGGATCTATCTGGACAACGGCACCACGCTGCACAGTATGGGAGGCGTTTACGGGAAGTATTTCGGGACCAAGTTCTATTCGACCAATCCCAAGCACGGTGCGTACTTTTTCTTTTTCCTGTTCGACAGCGAGACCGCGCGGCCACTGGCCCAGTTCGAAGCGAATTATCTCGGGCAGATCCGCACGGGTGCGGCTTCCGGTTACGCTACCGATCTTTTAGCGGTACCCGGACCTATCACGCTGGGTGTGATTGGCAGCGGTTTTCAGGCGCAGTCGCAGATCGACGCGATTCGCTGCGTGCGCGAACTCAAAGACATTCGCGTGTGGAGCCGCAATCAACAAAAACGCGAGTCGTTCGCTGCGGCTAACCAAGCTCGCGCCGTCACCACTGCCGAGGAGGCTGTGCGCGGCGCCGATATCGTCGTCACGGCGACGCCGTCAAAGGATCCGGTGATCGAAGATTCCTGGATCGTTCCCGGAGTTCATGTCAACGCGATGGGTTCCAACCGCGAGCAGCGCCGCGAGTTGCCGTCGCGGCTGGTCCATCGTGCGGATCTCATCGCAGTCGACTCCATCGAGGTCGCGAAGATCGAAGCGGGCGACTTGATTATGGCGCCAGTGGACTGGAACGACCGCCGCATTGTCGACCTGGCGAAGATCGAGCAGCGGCCTGCCGGCAAGCCTATCACTATTTTCAAATCGTGCGGTTTGGGAGTGGAAGACGTCGCCGCCGCGGCCTACGTTTACGAGCGCCTGGTTTAATCCAGCTATTCTTGGACCGGCATCTGCGTATCGGAATCGCGCCACGCACTCAGCTTGAGACGGCGGCACACCCAGCACAGGCCTTCGGTGGAGTTGGGAGCGCACTCATCGCCGCACACTGTGCAACGCGCGGGCTGCTTCATGCGATCGGTTTCAATCGCGCGCTTGGCCTCCTCGATGAGGGCCTGCGGAATAACCGGAGTCTCCGGCTCAATTTCAGGGACCAACGTGCGTTTGCGTCTCACATATCCACTATATCAGTAGATGGGCGGCGTTGTAAGATGCTAGTAACGCACTTGTAATCGACCCCTCATTCATGTCCAAAACAGCTTTTCTTTTTCCGGGGCAAGGCTCCCAGTTTGCCGGTATGGGCAAGTCTCTTGCCGGGGCCTATCCCGAAGCCGCGCGCGTGTTTGCAGCGGCCGACGCGGCGCTGGGATTCTCCATTGCGAAGTTGTGTTTTGAAGGTCCCGAGGAGGAACTGAAGCGGACCGAAATCACGCAGCCGGCGATGGTGACCGTGAGCGTCGCGGCGTGCGCTGTCCTGCGGAGCAAAGGCTTGGTCCCCGATTACGTGGCGGGCCACAGCTTGGGCGAATACTCCGCCCTGGTGGCCGCTGGGTCACTGAACTTCACGGACGCCGTGCGTCTAGTGAACAAACGCGGCCGCTATATGCAGGAGGCGGTGCCGGCGGGAGTCGGCGCCATGGCTGCGTTGCTGAAGCTGCCCGAAGGAGCGCTGGATCGAATTCTTGCAGAGGCCAGCCAGGGGGAAGTGGTCACTGCTGCGAATCTGAATTCACCCGACCAGATCGCGATCGCCGGCCACACCGGCGCGGTGGAACGCGCCGCGGAGCTGGCGAAAGCCGCCGGCGCGCGTCGTGCGGTCATGCTGCCCGTGAGCGCACCTTTCCATTGTCCGTTGATGAAACCTGCACAGGAGCGCCTGAAGGCCGATCTCGACGCCACTGAATTCCGCGATCTGGCCGTGCCCTTGATCAACAACTGGCAGGCGCGTGAAATACGGACTGGCGCCGAAGCGCGCGAAGGCCTATATCAACAGGTGCCGAATCCAGTGCTGTGGGCGGATTCGATACGAGCGCTCGCCGCCGCGGGAGTCACGCGCTTCATCGAAGTCGGCGCGGGCGGAGTGCTCAGCGGGCTGCTGCGCAATATCGACCCGGGGCTCACCGGCTTGAAGTTCGGAGAAGCGGACGACTGGGACAAGGTAAAATAGCTAAAGTGGTCCCGCGCACATTCCAGATTGGTCCGATCCAGATCGCTCCGGCGACGGTCCTGGCGCCCATGGCGGGCGTCACCGACACGGTTTTCCGCCGCCTGATTCGCAACCAGGGCGGCTGCGGCTGATCATGACCGAGTTCACCAGCTCGCACGGCATCGTGGCTTCGGCGCGCGCGACCAAGCCGACGCGGACGTTCCGCTACCTGTATTTCGATCCCGAAGAGCATCCCATCTCCGCGCAATTGTTTGGCTCCGACCCCGCCGTGATGGCGGACGCGGCACGCCATTGCCAGGACATGGGATTCGACATCGTCGATATCAACTTCGGCTGCCCGGTGAAAAAGGTGGTGACGTGCAACGGTGGCTCGGGGCTGCTGCGCGATCTGCCGCTGGTGGAAAAGATCCTCAGTAGCGTGCGCGCTGCCATCTCGATTCCGCTCACGATGAAGTTCCGCGCCGGCTGGAACGACCGCGAACTAGTGACGGTCAAAATGGCGCAGCTCGCCGAAAATTGTGGTCTGCAAGCCATCGCCCTGCATCCGCGCACGCGCGAGCAAGGCTACAGCGGCCGCGCCGATTGGACGCGTATCGCCGAAGTGAAAGCAGCGGTGAAAATTCCGGTGATCGGCAACGGCGACATTGTCACACCGGAAGACGCGGTCCGCATGGTGCGCGAAACCGGTTGCGATGCCGTGATGGTGGGGCGCACGGCTTCCTCGAATCCCTGGATATTCCGGCAGATTGCGGAATACGCTGCCACCGGGCACTACACCATACCGCCGGAGAGCGCCCGCTACGGGATCATGCGGAGTTACTACGGGATGCTCATAGAGCACCGGGCTATGGATGCCGCGGGCAAGATGAAGCAGTTCGCCACGTATTTCACGCACGGCGTTCGTAACGGTGCACAACTCCGCGCCAGCATTTATCACGCGCACGAGACCGCGGAAATCTTGGGACTGGTGGACGCGTTCTTTGAGCGCGAGCTGGCCGCTCCCGCCGCCTGAGCGCTCTTTACCAGCCGTCGATTTTCCGGCCCGCCGAAATATCCGCGCGTGCTCCGGCGCTATCGCCCACCGCGGCCCGTGACTCCGCCCGCGCAAAGTAGGTGTGGGGGCGCTGCGGATCTTCATCCAAGGCTCGGCCGAAATCCGCGATGGCCAACTGGTGCTCGCCCATTTGCTGATAGGTGGAGGCCCGCTGGAAATAGTTATCTAGGCTCGGTTCAAGCTGCACGGCCCGCGTAAAATCGTCGAGCGCCGGCTGCAGGTCTCCCTGCGACCGGCGTGCGGTGGCACGCAAGTTATAAGCGCGTCCGAGGTTCGGATCCTGCGCGAGAGCACGATCGGCATCAGCGACCGCGTTAGCGTATTCCTTTTTTTCCAAGTGCGCGAAACCTCGTTCCGTCAGCGCCGGGGCGTCATGCGGTTCGAGCTCCGCCACGCGGGAGAAGTCGCGGATGGCCAGATCCGATTTGGATTGGGCGACGTACGCGCGGCCGCGCATGCGGTAGGCTTCGGCGAAATTCGGCTGCAAGTCCACGGCGCGATTGAAATTGAGGATGGCCTGGTCGTAGCGGGTGGATTTCAGCAGACGCACGCCGGCATCGAAGGCCTCACGGGCGTTGTGCGGTCCGGTCAGGCCCTGGTAAAGCGTCCCACCTGCCAGGATTGCCAGCAGGGCGACAGCCAACCACTTCATCAGCCGCTTGTGTTGTTCGCGCTCCACATCTTCGGCGGTCACCGGGATCTCCACCAGAGGCATACTGGCGGCGTCCGCGGGCCCCGATTTGATTTCGGGATCGCTCATTGCTCCTATCATAGAGGAACATGAAACAGGTGCACTTAATTACGGATGGCGCGTGTCTGGGCAATCCCGGACCGGGCGGATGGGCCTACATTCTACGCTTCGGCGAGCACACGCGCGAGATGTCCGGCTCGGAAAGACACACCACCAACAACCGCATGGAACTCACCGCCGCGATTGAAGGTTTGCGCTCTCTGAAGCATGCCTGCAAGGTAGAGGTGATCACCGATTCCGAGTATCTGAAAAACGGAATTACGACTTGGATACACGGCTGGAAGCGCAACGGCTGGAAGACCGCCGCGAAAAAACCGGTAGTGAATCAGGACTTGTGGATGGCACTGGAGGAGGCCGCCGACGGCCACGACATCCACTGGACCTGGACCAAGGGCCACGCCAATCACGCGGACAACAACCGCTGCGACGAGCTAGCGACTGCGGCGGCCCGCGAACAAAAGTAGGGTTAGCCGAAACACTTCCCCCCCTCGCGGATCAAACAGGCAGTGAGGACTATATCTATGCGCAAAACATTTACTGCTGGTTTTTTCGGGGTCACTTTGCTGTCGCTGAGTGCCTTCGGTCAAGAAGGATCGTCCCCCATCGGGTTCGGAGTGAAGGGGGGTGTCCCCTTGAATGACGCGTTCGTCGTGCGGCAACAGAACCCCGTCGATTACATTGCCGACACGCACCGCTATACCTTTGGACCGTACGTCGAAGTGCGCCTCCCCGCCGGCTTTGGGGTGGAGCTGGACGCACTGTATCAAACCTACGAATATCAACAAGTGGTGCCGTCGCCGATTCGGGATCGGAACTCGCACGCTTGGGAATTTCCCTTGGTGGTCAAGAAGAGATTCCTGCCGGGACCTGTGAAGCCGTACATCGAGGCAGGGGCCGCTTTTAGCCATTTGAATTTCGCGGACTTCGCGGAGTTGCACGATCGCAACACCTGGGGCTTTGTTGTCGGCGGCGGAGTGGATCTGAAGGTGGGTCCGCTGCACTTCACGCCGGAGGTTCGTTATACGGGATGGACCTCACGGCACTTCGACAGTCCTGGCACGCTGCTGCAGTCGAATCGCAATGTGGCGGCGGTGATGCTCGGAATCGGATTCTAAACAGTTCGAGGCGGGCGGCGCGATTCTACAATAGGAATTATGCTTAAAACATTTTTCCTATTCTTTGTTGGGATCGTACCGGTGGTTGCTCAGTCGCCCTTTGGGTTCGGCCTGAAGGCGGGCGTGCCGTTGAACGATGCACTATCGGCCGACCTCGGTGCACCGGTGGCTTACGTCGAGAGCACCCACCGCTATATCATCGGTCCGTTCGTCGAAGTGCGCTTGCCCGCGCGATTCTCGGTCGAAGTGGACGCTCTTTATAGAAGTTACGAATACCGCCAACTCTCGGGTTGGGTAGTGGCGCCGCCAGCCGTATCCCCCGGAGCCTGGGAGTTTCCGGTGCTTGCGCGCAAGGCTTTGTTCGGCGGACCGATCCAGCCCTACGTTGAAGGAGGCGTCGCGCTTAGCCACTTATCCGTGAGCGACGTCGTCGAATTGAATCACCGCAACAACTATGGAATTGTTTTAGGAGCCGGGGTGTCGCTGCACTTGGGCTTGTTCCGCATCGCTCCGGAACTACGCTACAACGGCTGGGCGTTCAAAAATTTCGATAGCCCCTTGGGCTCGCTTCAATCCAACCGAAATCAGGCTGCGTTCTTGGTAGGGATCAGCTTTTAGAGCTGACCGCTGAACGTTCTCAAAACAGAAAATCGAAATCGAGACGGAATCGCCGTTTGTGCTGCCCCAGAAACTCGGCGAACTGCGGGTCGGCGACGTTCAGCCGGACGGTGTCGGGGTTCCAGTGGTTCGTCACGTTGAACATGCTGAAGGAAAACTGCACGGCGTGCTTGCGAACGTGAATATCGCGCGCGATGCGGTAGTCGAGCGAAAGGAACGGCGGGAACCGGCGCGCGTTCGGGAGGCCGGCATATTGCTGGGCGGCATCGAGCGCGGAGTAGGGGCGGCCCGTGCGGTACTCAAACAGGGGCGCGATCCGTGTGACGGCGTTTAGCGGAATGATTCCCCAAATGAGAATGCGGTGCGGCGTATCCAGGTCCGCCGTGGTAAAGACATCCGGCCGGATCATTGCCGGTGGGGTATCGCCGAGATACTGCACCAGGTCGTTGAGGTTGGCGCGGCCGGAACTGCGGCTGTAGGACGCGAACAGTTCCTGGCCTTTCCGCGGAACGATTCGCGACACCAGTTCGAATTGACGATACACGGAGCGGCCATTGCC
>Ga0207680_10001217_pt1 | contig 12165 bp, 17 predicted proteins | sample KBSS23metaG_FD_184321 | JGI IMG/M metagenome (GOLD analysis project Ga0207680, IMG submission 184321) | Switchgrass rhizosphere microbial communities from Kellogg Biological Station, Michigan, USA - KBS S2-3 metaG (SPAdes) (version 2) | ecosystem: Host-associated > Plants > Roots > Rhizosphere... | reverse complement strand
CGATCGTGTCTGAGACCCAGACCTGCTTCAGAGCGGCGATGAATGCGACACCGTTCTGTGCCATGGGCTACTCCTTGGTTTTTACCGAGCAGCCGACCTCGCTTCCCGTGCGGCAATTGCACCGGCAGCGACTCGACCCTCATCAGTGGACATGTCGAATCGCTCAGAACCGGGGATACCAGGAGTGGTCGCCCGTGGACCCATGCGTGAGTCCATCCGCTCCTGTACCTGGCTCTCCACCAACTCTTTCCACTCGGCCACTGCACCGATGACATCCGGCTTGCCGAACTGGTCGGGGTTGTCGAGAGCCTGGGCGAAGATCCATTTGGAGACCTTCTCGTCGACATCGTCGCCGAGAGCCTCTTTCAGTTGACCTTCCATTTCGCTGCCTACTTCATCGGCGTATTCGTCGGCTTCAGTTTCCCGCTGTTTGGCTTCGGCCTGTTCTGCTTCTGCTTTTTCGCGAGCTTCGATGCGGTCCACGCGGGGGTCCCTGAACTCAAGATCGAGATCGTCGGGCTCCTGCGCCTCTGCATCGGCTTCAGCCTGTTCTTCTTCGGCGCGCTCCAGGTTGAACATCTGGAGTACGTCGTCTTCGGAAAGGCCGAGCATCGTCATCGTTGCGCGACGTTGCTCAGCATCTCCTTCGCGAAGAGTGTCGAGGATGGTTTGCAGCTGGTCTGCGGTTCTGAGCTTCTCCCCCATCTCCATGTTTTTCTGCGTCCACTGTTTCTGCATCTGGTCGTGGCGCTCTTTCAGCCACTCAGGGGACGCTCCAGACTCGGGGATGGTGGAAGGATCGAAGTCGGTGAACGACTCCTCTCCTGAACTCGGCTCCGCCTGGTCCGGGGCTCCGGGGGCTTGGGCTTCGTTGTCCGGCTGGTCCGGGGTATCCGGGGCCGCTGGATCGAGGATCTCGTCAGACACGAGAGACTTCTCCTTTGTTTTGCAGGGGACAACTGGCCGGTCGCCTGGTCCTGTTGGTTAAAGGCGTGAGGGGAAGTTCGGTGACCCGCGCTTATGCAGCGGCGGGTTCGGGCTGGTTGCCCGGAGAAGACGGCTGGGGCATCGAGGGCATGACCTTCGGCGCCCCGGCTTGGGCTGCGTTGGCCGCTCCCGCCTGTTCTGCCATCGTGGTCTGGAGTTCCGCTCGACGCTGCGCGGCTTTGCTTTGGATGTCCAGCACAGCCTTGTAGACGAGCAGACCGGCGCTCTGGCGCTCCGGGTCCAGCTCGTCCCAATCCGAGGTCATAAACCAGTTCTCCAAGACCGCCTTGATGATGTCCCCGTTTTCGAACGGTTTCGGGAGCCATCCGGGGACGGAGGTCATCTGGAAGGGCTGCCCGGTCCTGTAGTCGATGACAGGTTCGCCGCTCACCGGATCGAGGAGGGGTGCTTCCTCTTCGGGCATCAGCGGGCGCGGAGGGATGCTCCAGAAGGTCCCGTTCTTGATCTGGGCGATCAGACGGTAGGTGCGGGCTTCCTGCCGTTCGAAAGGCTCGGAGAGTTTGTCCGGGTTCGCCTGGTTCAGCGCAGTCAAAAGCAACGGCGGCGGGAAGTAGCCGGGGAATTCTCGATTCATATTCAAGATGCGGCCTTCGATGGCCGCTCGGGTCCGAGGTTCCAGCGAGCCGGGGTCGACGCGAACGTCGGTCTGACCTTTGATGTCCGCCCCTCGGAATTCGGCGAGGTCTTCCCAGCCTGCCGCGCCTTTGAAGTTCTTCAGACGCTGTTCTGAGTAGCGGCGCTGGACGAGCGTCAGGTTGTCCCTCGCGACCAGTGCGTGAACGTCGGCCAGGTCGATGATGAAGTCCTGCCAGGCGACCTGGTTCAGTTCGTAGATCGCCTGTACCTGTTTGCCCGATTCCACGGAGGCCGGGACTTCAGTGTCGAAGGAGATACGTGAAAGCTCTTCCTGGGAGATCTGACGCTTACGCTCGATGTCCTCGGGAGCGTTCTGGGTCGGTTTCCATTCCGGTTTGACGTTCGATCCGGCGACGACGTTGGGGTCGGTTTCGATCACAAGACCAGGCTCGTCGGTGATCGGGGTGATGATCGATCCCTCCGGGGCCATGACCTGCGGCACCTGGGCAAGCTGAATCCACTCCTCGCCCTTGTTCATGGACATGTCGTAGGAGCGCATCGGCTCGACCAGCGACTGAACCAGACCTCTGTTCTTGTCGGAGGCCGCGTCGATGGCGTAGGACAGCCTGTGAAGGGCCGGCTCGTCCACCACTTTGCCCTCGGCGTCTTCGACCGGGTAGCGCTCTTCGGGGAAGATTTCCCGGTTGTTGGCGATGACCAGACGACGGCCTTCGGGCCACTTCGGGCACGGCCGCTCAAGGTATTCGGTGACCATGACCAGTTCGGTGCCCGAGCGGACCTTCGGGTTGGGCTTGGCGACCTGGGCGGATTCCGCGTCAGCCTTCAGCTTTTCCCCGTTGTCGATGAACTCCGGTTCCTCTTCGACCATCGACACGGGCTTGGCGGTCTCGGTGGCGATCCATCTGGACTCCTCGAACTCGATGCCCGGTTCGGAGATGACCTCAAGCCCCCCGAGGACCACGAGCTTGATCTCACCCATGCCGACGTATTTCGGTTCCTCAGGGTGTGGCTGCCCGTAGTAGGGGTTGAGGATCTGCTTCCCGTTCTCGTCCTCGATCATCGAGTGCTCGCCTTCGGGATGGCGGGAGACATCGACGTAGGGACCGACGCTCGAATCCCAACGGGAGCCGATGAAGCCTTCCTCGGTGACCAGGGCGTTCCAGATCAGCTTCTTCATCGCCCGTTTGACTTCCCACTTGTCGTAACCTGCGTAGAGGACCTTTTCCGCGATCTGGGCGGCAAGGAATGCTTCCTCGGTTTCGTCGGACTGGATCACTTCGTAGCCCGGTATGCGCTGGACGGCGGTGGAGATTTTGCGCTTGATGATCGGGCCGAGAAGGTCGTGGCTCCGACGCACCCGGTGGTCCGGCATGAGCCCGCCATCGGAGATGGCCACGGTGCTCGTCTGGTTGACCTGAAGGCGGTCCTCGGTGATGAAGACGTAGTGGTTGCCGTTGACGAATTCGATGGCCTGCTTGCGGCGTGCCTGTACCTGTTTCAGGCGTTCCCGACCCCTGTCGAGCCGTTTGGTGACTTCCTTCGGCGGGATCTTCGGAGGGATGAGCTTCTTCGTCGGCTCCTTCTCTTCATCTGAGGGAGTCCGTTTCCCTACGACCTTCGCCGCCACTTCGGTCAGGCTTGCCATCAGTTGTCCCTCGGGATCTGCCCACGCGAGATCATGAGCTGCTTGTACTGCTCATCGGTCCAGACGCGCTCAGGCTTCTCCCGCTTGGGGATGTTCTCCACGATCACCTGCTGGGGTTCTGAGATGCGCCTCACGAGCTTCTCCCGCTCCTTCTGGGCGTAGACGTACTGGACGACGTTCAGACCGATCAGAGCCACGCAGATGACCGCCAGCGCGATCACGCGCCTTCGACCGTCACGAGCCTGTTGCCCGAGTCCCTGAGGAAGTTGGCCTTGTTGCGGACCCCGGCGTTGGTCGAGACGACCACGCGTCCCGCCGAGTCGAGCGGTAGCCCGTAGCGGACCTTGGAGATCGTCGAGCCTTCCGAGACGCAGACCGCCCCGGTGCTCGTCACAGGCCAGCCGTTCCGGACGCGCGCGATGGTCCCCCCGGCTTTCGTCGCCAAGGACCCGGCAGAGGTACGCAGGAGCCCTTCCCTGCGTCTGCCGGTGCCTTCGGGTTTGATGACGAGTTTCCCGCTGGATCGCAGGAAACCACCGGGGAATGCCGACATGTCCTACGCCTTGGCTTTCGGTTTCTTCTTGGCTTTCGGTTTCGCTTCAGGCTGATCGTCGGTCGGAGTCTCCAACGGCTCGCCACGGGGATCGGTCTCGGGGCGTGCATCGGGGGCGACGACTAGTTGGGAGTCGGTGCGGTTCTCGCCTTCGAGCGTGCTCTCCCAGTAGAGGCGTGAGCCGTCCACGTCGTAGATGCGGAGCCCGGCTTTACCTTCACCGTCGAATACGTCGTCGGGGTTTAGAGCGGTGCAGGCGGGCGGCTTCTCGGTCGGGTCGATGATGATCACCTGTCCGGCCTGACAGACGATCTTCCGGACGGGACCCGGCAGGGTGTTGGAGCTTCCGGTGTTGCCTTCGAGGATTGGGCTCATGATTTAAGGATCTCCTCCTTGGTGGGCTCTACGAGTTCCTCGGCGGCGGCGATGATCGCCTCGTCGGGAAGCTCGATTTCAGGGTTGTGTTCGAGGATGACTTTGCTGGCCACGGCGGCCCCCGCGTATGCGAGCTTTGCCGCCTCGGCGTGGGAGTGCAGAGCGGAAGCTTTGGCGTTGCGGGTCAGCTCGGCGTTCTCCGCGACGAGTTCAGCGCGTTCCTCCTGGAGCTGCGCGCCTTCCTGGTAGGTCAGCATCCCGCAGGCCTTCCCGCCCTTTTCGACCATGTCGCGGCGGAGGTAGACGTTGTGGGGATCGTTCCCCATGTAGGTCACGTCAGGACCGAAGTCCACGAACGGACCATCTCCACCGCGCCCGGTCACGACGCACTTCTTCGGGAGGAAGTCGAGTTTGTCTACGAGTCGGATGCGGCTCATGGTTCTCCTTAGCTGAACTTCCCCACGATGCCGTGGGCTTTTTTCGGGGGTGGATTGAACTCGCCTGCCGTGCCGGGGACCCAACGTTTTTCGGTCCGTTCCTTACGGCCTTTGCGACGCTCCTTGGCGATCTGGTGGGTCATCGCGGCGTAGCGAAGCGCGTCACAGAAGTGGTCGTTCTTCTTGACCACCCCGAAGGAACCATCCGCCTTGGGTTCAAGGCGATACTTGCCAAGCTCTTTCAGAAGGTGGACGCATCGGGAGGAGATCCAGATCAGCGGTTCCGGTTCGCCGTCGGCGTTTTTATGGCTCAGCCGACGCATGACCTCGAACACCCCGGCTTCGACTTCGTTCTGGGCCGGGATCACCTTCATCCCCGCTTCCCTCCACGCCATGTCGATCCGTTTGCCGGTGGCGAGTTCGCGGGTCCAGGCGGAGGGGTCGATGATCCGGTACTTCGGCTCCTTCGGTATCCCCCAGCGCTCCCGTATGTCGAAGATCCGTTCAGCGCAGTTCTCCGGAATGGCCGAGACGCCGGAGGCTTTGTACTCGTCGTAGACGCCTAGGCGTCCTTCCTGGTCGAAGCCCGTGAAGAGAACCGCCGTGACCTGCTGACCGGGATCAATCGAATCGACTTGCAAGAGCGGGCGGATGCGTTCAGTGTCGACCAGCGATTCGTCGACCACATGGATCGCGGCGGAGAATTCCGGATAGACCAGCCCCTTGAAGTGGGTGTAGTTCCCCTCGGCGTAGGAGGCTCTGACGGTCTCGGGGATTTTGGCCAAGGCCCCTTCGAGCCCCGCCTTCGAGAGATAGGGGTTGTCGTAGATCGAGGAGCGCACGACGATCAGTCCGTTGGGGTAGTCCTCGGATTCCGGTTCCTCCCAGACCTGCGGGGCTCGTTCCGGTCCCTTCTTCTCCTCGAACTCGTCATGGGTCCAGCCGAGACCGTGGATCGGGGAGTAGGCGAAAAGCTCTTCCCCGTTGACCTCCGCCAGGCGCATCGAGGTGTTCCAGCGGATTTCTTCGCCCTTGTCCCCTTTGGGTTCCTCGTCGTAGAGGACGATCTGGCGGGTGACGCCGCCGAACTTGTTCACGTCCTGCTCCAGCGTGAGGAAGTCGATCATCCCCCCGTTGGCGAAGTGGAGCTGGTGGTCTTTCTCCTTCCAGGCCTTTTCCCAACTACCGCCTCGAAGCTGGGACTCGGGCACCCATTTGTGAAGGGTTTCCATCACCGACATGAGGGTGGCGCCGAAGTCCGGCATGATCACGCGGGCCTTGACCGGGGCCTTCCAGCGCTTGTAGGGCTTCAGGTGCTCCGGGACCATGTCGTCGTCGACCAACTGAATGACGACGTAGACGACACCTGCGGTGGACTTCCCCGAGCGCGTGCCGCCCATGTAGACCTTCGTCTTAGCCTCGGAGGCCATGAAGGCGACCTGCTTGGCGTGGGGGCGGAACTTCTGGAGCGGGTTCTCGTCGAGGGTCGACATGACCTCGGCGAGGAGCTTCTGAACCTCCGGGTCCCTCAGTTGCTCGGGGGTGGCGTCGATCTTCAGGCCGCCCGGAAGCGTGACGCTCATACGGCCCCGACCGAGTATTTGGATTCCAACGCCGCGAGCTGCTGATGAAGCGAGGAGTCGCCGGGCTTGTTGGCCGCTTCGGCTTTGGATTCGTGCCCCGGTAGTTGGACATCCACCCCGAGGCTCTGAAGTTTCTTGACACGCTTCGTCAGTTGCTGGAAAGGCGTCAGTTCAATCGGTTTGTCCGAGAAGCCGGGCTTGCCGTTCTTCTTGGCTCCCGCGCCTTCGGAGATCGTCGCCACCGTGCCGCCTTCGGAGAAGGTCATCCCCGGCTGTGAGGAGAAGGTTCCCGGGGTGCTCGTGCTCCCTGCACTCGTGAAGGAGCCCGGTTCCGCGCCTAGCTGAAGTGCCTGCTTGCGGCCCATGCCGGGGACGTGGCCGACGTTGTACTCGGAGAGGTATTCGGCCGAGGGCGCCGGGTGAGGCCCGAGGCCACCTGCTCCCGAGTCACCCACGGAGGTCCCCCAGTAGATCGTTTCGCCCTTCTTGTTCACGTAGCTCAGGAAGGTGTGTCCGGCGTTGTAGTAGACCGTCAGGGCACCGGGGCCGGGCTTGAGGACCGATCCCATGTCGCCCGAGGTGAGGGGGGCGGTCATCACATTCGGCTCGACCTTGTGGAGGACGTAACCGACCGCACCAGAGCAGTCTTTCCCGGCTTCGTCGAAGGAACCGTGGCCGCCACCCCACACGTAGGGTTCCCCTTCGATTTCTTTCATCGCCGTCTCTGCGACGACGGTGCGCTTGACGAGTTTGGGAGGTGCGGGGCCGACTCCCCCACCGCCGACCTTCAGCCCGAGATCCTTCGCTTCCTTCTTCGCGGCTGCCAGGTTCTTCAGCGCTTTGCGGGAGGGCTTTGAGCCTTCGAAGGCGTTGAGGATCGCCTTGGCTTCGGCCGAGTGTTCTTCGTAGCGTTCGGGGAACGCCGACCCCTGAACGGTCTGGGCCAACTGACCTGACGTTTCCCCCCCACCGCCAGGAATCGACGGATCGGTTTTGGCCTCGTCGTAGAAGTTTTCGGCCCCTTTACGGACGTTCGTCGGTTCGGGGTAATACATCCGCCGTTCCTGACGCCAGCCTTCGGAGTCGGCATCTCCACCTTTGAGGTTTTTGAATCCGTAGGACTCGACGAGCCCGGTCTCGGTGGCGGCGAGTTTTTCCTTGCGGGTGGCGTCGTCTTCTTCGCCCGTGCTGAGGACGGTGCGCAAGTTCCGTTCCTGTTCGGGCGTCTGGATCATCCCGATCCGCAACGACTGCGGGGCTCTGCTGGCGCGGACTTCCTTCTTGGCCTGCCTCACGGCCTGGCGGGCTTCTTTCCGTTCCTCCGGAGTCCCTTTGAGTTTCGGATTCGGTGGCGCCTGGGCGGCCTTGTCGCTGGCGAGGATCGCGGTCGATGCCGGAAGCTTGCGCTGGTGCATGGCGACGGGGATCGTCTTTTGCTTCGTCGGCCCCGGAACCGAGCGTTTGTGTTCGGCCACGGTGACGGGTTTGTCCAGGTTGGATTTCTTTTCGATGCCCTGGACAAAGTCCTTCGAGACCTTGACTTCCCGTTTGGGGGTCAGTTCCCGGTCACGACGACGGACATAAGTTCGGACACGCTGGACCCTTTTTCGGGAGCGAACGGCTTCCTGATGCGCTTTGCGGGCGACATCCTGACGGACATCCGAACGGCCAAAATGCTGCGTTGAAACTTCCCCGGAAGGTGAGACGGAGACCGTAGGGGTGTTGGCGGCGGTCGGTTCGACGCTCCCCGCCGCCTTGTTCCCGCCCCCGCCCTTCTGGGCCGTGGGACGGACGGTCGGAGTCTTCGACGGAGCTACCTGGGTGGGTCTACGGCCGCCTTTCGACGGTGCTCCGACGATTCGCTCCATCTTACTTCTTGAATCCCCGCATCTCGATGGCCAGACGGGCGCGCTGAGCGGTCTTACCCGACCCCTTCGCGGCAGCCTCCTCCTTCGCGAGTGGGATCTTCTGACCCTGCGGAACCCCTAGGTCTCGGTGGAGCTGGCCCTTCCGCTTGATCGCATCCTGCAACCACTTCTGCGCCACGGTGTTCCTTTCGTAAGGGTCGAGACCCCACGAAAGGGGGCCTGCTAGTCGGTGTCTCTGAGAATCACGATCTGCGGAGTGAAGTCCTGAACGACCTCTTCGAAGGTCTCCGCGCGCTCCTGCATTCCGCGCTTCCAGGCCTCGTCGGCTTTCGCCTTGAAGTATTCGGCGAACTGTTCGCACATACGCAGTTCGATCTCTCGTTCGGTCATCGGGAGCCGTCCCTCATGCCGAGGGCCTCTTCAGCGGCGTCTCTGGCCCTCTCAGGAGGCATCCCTCGGCGTTCGAAGGCTGCGGAGAAGTTCTTCAATTTCTCGGCCTGTGAGAGGACGGGCGCGGGCTCCTCTTCGACTTTCCCGACCCACGTCTGCCTGGCGCCCTCCGCGATCTCGCCGCTCGTAGGCGCGTCTGGGTTGAAGAAGGGCTCGGTCAACTCGTGGATCTTCGAGAGGATTCCTTCGACCTCTTCCCGCTTCTTCTGCTCGTCGGAGATCAGACCGGCGACCATCTCTTCGAGTGCGGTCGGAATCTTCATCTGAGTTCCGCCCTGACTTTCATTTCCGCGAAGGCAAGAGGAAGCGTCGGGTGTCGTTCCCTCGCAAGGCGGGTGAGCTCCTTCGGGTCCATTCCTCCCGATCCTTTCGTCGGCGCGGTCTCCTCCGAGGGAGCCACCTTGTCGGCGACCGGCAAACCCAGCGCCTCGCGGATCAGACGAGACAGTCCATGCGGCGCGGCTCGTCTTTGAAGCTCTTCCTTCTCCTCCGAACTCACGCGGAACTGGATGACGTTGTCGAGCCTCATACGAGCGATTCCTTCTTGAGGATCTCCACGACTCGTTCCGCGATCCGCTCGACCAAGTCATCGGTGGGAGGATTGACGAGCAACGATCCGCCAACGGCGGGGCCTCCGTGCGTCTTGTCATGACAATTGACACAGAGAAGGCGACCATTCGCCAACGTGTCCTGGCCACCTTCTGCCCGAGGCTTGATGTGGTGAGCGTGGTGGTAGGCGCCGGTGTCCTGCTCCGTGGCGTCACATTCCTCGCAGCGGTTAGAGGCGCGGTTTCGCACGGCTTGCCGCCAGTTGGAACGTTCAGTGAAGACATGGGCTTCCCTCTTGCTCTCCCGACACGACGCACAGAGCTTTCCCTTGACCGCTGAACTTGACGGGAACCAAGTGTCGCCGCAGCCATCGCAGATCCGGCTGTAAGGCGGTTTCCGGATTCGCGGCTTTTTCTGCGGGCGGCCCTTGTCGCGGCACTCTTCGGAGCAGTAGGACAGACGACCATCCGCTATCGGTGCGCCGCAGGCCCGACAGGAGCCACCCTTTCGTTCGTGGAAGACCGTTGAAGGCGACTGGCAAGGTTCGCCGCAGTAATGCTGGTTCGCGATCGGTGAAAACTCCCGACTGCACGTTCTGCAATTCCTCATTGGGCAATTGTACTGACAGTACAGGACGCCAGTTGGTCTGATTTTGCGCATCTGGGCCGCATATTGATATTGGCGGCGCGCAAGACTCCGACCCCTTCCCTCCCCCCCTTGGTCTTTTGTTCGGGGATGGTTCGAGGTTCAGACATCCAGGGAGACACGAAGGTCTTAGACGTGGCTCTGTAGAGCCAAGTACATGCAGTCATCAGGACTGAGTGAGTGCAAGACAGACGGTCTTGTGGTCTCGTCAGTTGAGGCGTCGTGCGTGGAGGCTTGGCGCTACCGATTAGCCGCCTGAGACCTACGCGCAGACGGAACAGCTATCTAACTGAAACCACTTGGTTGCGTGAAGTTCTAGGTTCGGTTCAGCCAGCGGTGACCGTCGAAGGCATAGACGTACTGCCCGTCGTCGGTCTGGTGCAGCCGGTACTCGTCGATAGCGGGCGGTTCGTTGACCGGGATCGCTTCGGGAGGGACGTAGATAGCGAGACTACGGGACGCGGGACGCGGGGTCGCGCCACACGGAAGATCGGACCGATTGCATCCACGATGCGGCCATCAAGGTGGCCACCGATGCATTCCGCCTTCCAGCTCATGCGTTGCTCTCCTCCAACGTCAGGTCGTACTTCTCAAGGTGTGGAGACTCTTCACCGGGGAGGGTGAGCTTGATGCCGTGGCGGGTTTCGAGCTGCTGTTTGATGTCCCCGTAGTCCATGCGGACGATGGAGGTCGGTTTGCCGCCGATGGCCATCGCTTTGCCCAGGGAGATGTCCATGCCCACGTGCAGCTCGTGCCAGGCCTTGAGGAGTTCGGGGGTCTTCAGGGCTTTGATCTCATCGGTGCTGAGGCGCGTCTCAAGCTCCGATGCGACGGAGCCGAGGAGTTCCACACCTACACGTGCGAGGCCTAGGGTCCTGTCCTCCATCGCTGCGTACACCGAGGAGCCCATCTCGGATTTGACCTGCTGGAAGAGTTCTCGCTTGTCCGTATAGGCCCAGCGCTTGACCGTGCCGTAGGGGACTTTGCAGGGAGGGCGGTTCTCCTCTTTCGCCGCCTCGTTGTAGCTCTCCACCGCTCGTACGTAGGGCTTAGGTTTGGCGCTGGCGAGGACGAAGAGGGCCATCGCCTCTTTCTGTTCAAGCTCTGAGTACGGCGAGCCAGGCATCAGATTTCGCCTTTGGCCAGTGCTTCGCGTACCCTTTTGCAGTAAGCAGTCCAGAACTCCGAACGTTGAGCCGGATCAGCCCAGAGCTTGTCCAGAACGGCCTGCGCAACCTCTGCGCTTCCCTCGTGGCGCTTGGATCTGGCCACCACTTTCCAGGGAGAAGTTCCGTCAGGCATCTCTAGCGCTCTCGTCTCTCTATGGTCTTGGTCATCGAAATTCGGACTCCATGTCGTCGGTGGTGCGCTGAGCGTGGCTCTTGACGTAACCGTGGCGCCATGACATCTGAAGGCGAGCCTTGAAGGTGGGTGAGACGATCATCCGGGAGCCGACCACCGAGTCGTAGATCCGCTGCGCGCTCTCGGGTGAGAACGGCTCCGGACATCGATGGGAACTAAGCCACGTGAGGCCGCCGAGGCTGAACATGCCGCAGACTTTGCATTCCGCCTTGGAGAAGGTCAGAGGCTTGCCGCCAGACTCGAAGAGATTCAAGAAGTCGCTCATCTGTGGCGCTTTACCTCTCGGTCAACTTCAAAAGCGGGCTATCGGTGTAGAGCGCTTCTTGCATCGACTGCGAGCCCTTCGGCCAGACATCCTTCATCGCCTTTTCTAGGCCGCCCATGCGCGTGGTGTAGCCGAATCGCTCCATCCTCACGGACTCTGGCAGGGCGTAGAAGCGGCGCCACCAAGCGTTGCTCTTCTCGCGGGTCTCAAGCGCAGCCTGCCGTTCGCGGCTCCATCGGCCTTGGCTGACGCGATGGATGCGTTCGACCTCTGATTCATCGATGCCGTTCGGGCCTACCTCGCAGACGACCGGAGGGCAGGAACAACCGTGGTCGTGCGCGACGAACTCATCCTCGTAGTAGTCGTCGGTGGGTAGCTGCTCAAAACAGAATGGGCAGATGCCGACGACACGTCTCTTAGCTTCAGGCAAAGGAATCTCCTACCACCAAAGGCGCGCCGATTCGCGGTAGACCTTCTATTGAGCGAATCGAAAGCCCAGCTAACGACAACAATTCTACCCGATCCGGTCGGACACTTTGCGAGGGTCGAGAAGGCCCACCTTGCGTTCTCCCGCAGTTACCGCCTGCTCGATCCGGTTCAGATGCCGGGTGAGATCGACTCCGGCGACACTTTCCAGCCGTTTCACCCGATGCGCCAGCGGCTCTTCACGCTCTTCTGCGCGTAGCTGATATTGCAACAGGGCGTAGCGCTCGCGGGCTTTCTGAGAAGTGGCGGAGTTCCAGATGTCAACATCGTCCCAACCTTCGGGCTCAGGCGGCTCTCCTGCCGCCTTATGGGCCTCTGAGCGCTCATCTGGGGTCACCACGG
>Ga0207680_10001209_pt1 | contig 12230 bp, 11 predicted proteins | sample KBSS23metaG_FD_184321 | JGI IMG/M metagenome (GOLD analysis project Ga0207680, IMG submission 184321) | Switchgrass rhizosphere microbial communities from Kellogg Biological Station, Michigan, USA - KBS S2-3 metaG (SPAdes) (version 2) | ecosystem: Host-associated > Plants > Roots > Rhizosphere... | reverse complement strand
TCATTGAGGGAGCAGGCCATGCCGTGGAATTTCGGCGACCTTCTGGAAGCGATCGAAACCGTCGTGCCGCCCGACGCGCCGGCCTTCGTGCACGGCACGCGGCGCATCACCTGGGGCGAGACCAGCCGGCGCACCAACAACCTCGCCCGCGCGCTGATCAAGCGGGGTGCCAAGCCCAAGGACAAGATTGCCTTCTACATGCGCAATCGTCCGGAGTATTGCGAGACGCTGGCGGCGGCGTTCAAGGCGCGCATGACGCATGTGAATGTCAACTACCGCTATATCGCCGACGAGGTGTTCTACATCTTCGACAATTCGGACGCACAAACCGTCGTCTATGGCACCGAGTTTCGCGACATCATTTCCGAGATCCGCCCGCGTCTCACCAAGGTGCAAACTTTTGTCGAGGTGACCGACGGCGGTGTGCCCGCGAACTTTGCCGATAATTTCGATGCGCTGTGCAACGAAGGCGACGGCTCGCCGCTGAACATCGCGCGCGCGCCGGATGACGAGTTCTTTATCTATACCGGCGGCACCACCGGGATGCCCAAGGGCGTGATCTGGGCGCACAACGATCTGCGCGAGACCTCGCTGATCGCCCTGCGCAAACTGGGCCCTGTGCCGGAGAACACGGCGCAGGTGATCGAGCAGATCAGGACCGCCGGCCCCGGCGGACGCCTCTTGCCAGCGTGCCCCTTGATGCACGGCACGGGCCTCTTGATGGCGCTGTCGACCATGCTGGCCGGCGGCTGCGTGATCACGCTGACGCACCATTCGCTCAACGCCCACGAATTGTGGAAGGCGGTCGAGGACAACAAGGCGATGACTGTGGTCATCGTCGGCGACGCGTTCGCCAAGCCGATGCTGGCCGCGCTGGAGGAAAATCCCGGCCGCTATGCCACCTCGTCCATCGTCAACATCGTGTCATCCGGCGTGATGTGGTCGCGCGAGGTGAAGCAGGCGCTCCTCAAGCACATCCCGCAGGCGATCATGGTCGACAGCTTCGGCTCATCGGAGGCGGTCGGCTTCGGCACGTCGATGATGACCAAGGACGCCGAGGTCACGACGGCGAAATTCCAGGTCAGCGACCGCGTGAGGGTGTTCGACGAGCAGGACCAGCCGGTCGAACCGGGCTCCGGCGTCCGCGGCTTCGTCGCCATGCCGGAACCGATTCCGCTCGGCTACTACAAGGATGCAAAGAAAACCGCATCGACCTTCAAGACCATCAATGGCGTGCGCTACTCGATCCCCGGCGACTGGTGCATCGTCGAAGCCGACGGCACGCTCACGCTGCTCGGCCGCGGCAGCGTCTGCATCAACACCGCGGGCGAGAAGGTGTTTCCCGAAGAGGTCGAGGAGACGCTGAAGCTCCATCCGTCGGTGGACGACGTGCTGGTTGTCGGCGTGCCGGACGAGAAGTGGGGCCAGTCGATCACCGCCGTGGTCGTGCCGAATGGCGAGATCGACGAGGAAGACCTGCGCGTCCACGTGCGCGGCAAGCTCGCCGGCTACAAGACGCCAAAGCGCATCCTGGTGGCAGGCGTGTCGCTGCGCGCGCCCAACGGCAAGGCCGACTACAAGGGCGCGCTGGACTTCGCCAAGCGCGAACTTGGCATTGCATGAACAACGGCGCCCTGATCGACCAGGCCTCGGCGGTGATACGGGCGCGCAGGAACGGCGACTACATGGTCGGCGATGTCGGCTGTGCGCTGCTGACCGACAAGGGCAATGTCTATCTCGGTGTCTGCATCGACATGCAGTCGGGCATGGGCTTCTGCGCCGAGCACAACGCCATCGGCGCGATGATCACGGCGGGCGAGACGCGCATCGTCAAGATCGTCGCGGTGTGGAAGGCCAACGGCGCCGAGCACGTGCTGAGCCCATGCGGCCGCTGCCGCGAGTTCATCTACCAGACCGACAAACGCAACATCGACACCGAAATTGTCCTCGGCGATTCCCAATCGGCACGCCTGAGCGAACTCCTGCCCTATCACGACTGGTTCAAGCCGCGCGCCGGATAGCAAAAAGCCCGGGCGGCTTGAAGCCGTCCGGGCTCACCTTGCGCAGGGGCGCGAGGAGTTATTCGTATTCGGCGGACGTCACTTTGGTGTCCTTGTCCCACTTGATCGTGATGTGCGAGATCGTGCACAGGTCAAAACCGTCCGTCCATTGCGGATGTTCATTGTAGCCGGTCCAGGACACCTGGAGATCCCAGTCGCAAGTCTGGCCGCGGCCGCCGGGGAAGTGGATGTGCACCGTCGCGCCGTCGGCAAGCGTGTCCTGGCCCATGACGTCGTCACCCCACTCGGGCTGTCCGTGCTCGCCGATCCAGATCGAGCTGATCTCGTAGCCGGTGTCGTTGGTCAGGTCGAAATCCTGCGGCGCCGCGTTGGCGGCGACAGGAATCATCATCATGCCGGCCACCACTGCGGCAGCCGAAAGCAAACGCATCTTCATTTTCAGTACCTTTCGAAATTTTCCCCTCAGGGTGGGGAGTGAAGAACCGGCGCGCGACACATTCAAGATGCGACAGCCTATGCGGCCAAAAATGGTCGGCCGGCCGATTCTTACATTTTGTCCAGAATCGCGGCTTTCCCCGGGGCGAACCTCAACAAAAAGCCCGGGCGGCGGTGCGCCCGGGCTTCTTGAAGCAAGCAGTATGTCCGTGGCGCTACTTCCAGTGCGCCCAGGTCTTGCCGGTCTTGCGGTTGTAGCTGAGCGAGATCTCCGAGATCGTGCAGAGGTCGAAGTTCAGCCACTGCGCCGTCGAATCGTCGTCGGCGTACTGGACCTTCAGGTCCCAGTGGCAGGTGTTGCCGCGGCCGTGCGGAAACACGATCGACTGGGTGGCACCGTTCTCGATGTTGTCGCCTTCCATGATGTCGTCGCCCCAGTCGGAACTCGACGTCGGGCCGATCCACACCGCGCTGATGGCGTAGCCGGTGTTGTTGATGAGGTCGAAGTCCTGCGGCGCGGCAACGGCCGGTGCCGCAACAAATGATAGTCCGACAGCCAGTACGGCCGCCGCGATGAACGCTTTCATGAAGTTCCCCTATAGAGCTTCGCGAGCTTGCAAAGCTTGTATTCGACTAAGCGGGCCTAGCGCGGTTTCTTCAAGGCGAAATCTGGCGGAAACCCGTACCGCGCCAATAATGGTCACGCCTCGGCAGCGAGAAGCTTCTCCAATGCCGGCAGTTCATCGGCTTCGTGTGCCGGTTTGTCCCAGCGAATGCGGTTAATGCGCGGGAACCGCATCGCCACGCCGCTCTTGTGCCGCGTGGAACGCTGTAGACCTTCGAACGCGACCTCCAGCACCAGTCCGAAATCCTTGTCGGCCCGCACGCTGCGCACCGGGCCGAAGCGTTCGATCGTGTTGTCGCGCACGAACTTGTCGATCTGCTTCAGCTCCTCGTCCGTGAAGCCGAAATAAGCCTTGCCCACCGGCGTCAGGGCGCGGTCGCCATTTGCATCCTCGCGCCACACCCCGAAGGTGTAGTCGGAATAGAAGCTGGAGCGTTTGCCATGCCCGCGCTGCGCATACATCAGCACCGCGTCGATCAGGTGCGGATCACGCTTCCACTTGAACCACGGCCCTTTCGGCCGCCCTGCTTCGTAGAGCGAGTCCCAGCGCTTGAGCATCAGGCCTTCGGCGATCTGCGGATCGCCTTCCGGCGGTTCTGCACGCAGCCGCGCCAGTTCCTGCCAGGAATCGAACGGCTGCAGCGGCGACAGGTCGATACGCGAGGATTTCAGCCGCGCGATGAACGCCTCCAGCCGCTTGCGCCGTTCGGCGAATGGCAAGGCGCGCAAATCCTCTTCGCCGTCCATCAGCAGGTCATAGGCGCGGATGCCGGCGGGGAATTTCACGATCGTCTTGGGATCGGGGTTCTTGCGGTTCAGCCGCTGTTGCAGATCGCCGAATGTGTCGACGCGGCCGTTGGTCATCACCAGCAATTCGCCGTCGATCACGCCCTCGAAGTTCAGCGCCGCCATCACGTCGGGAAAGGCATGACCGATATCGTCGCCGGTGCGCGAATAGAGTCGCTTCTCGCCGCGCTCGCTCGCCGCCTGCACGCGGATGCCGTCCCACTTCCATTCGGCGGCATAGTCCTGGGCATCGTACTTTTCGAAGTCCGTCGCCTCGTCGATCGCCTGCGCCAGCATCACTGGCCTAAAGCGGGCCGGCGCATCGGGTGAGGGCTTGTCGCTGCGCTTCTCCAGCCACGCAAACAGGTCTTCGTAAGGCGGGCGCTGCGAGTGCCAGACCTCCTCGATTTCCGCGACCTCGACGCCGCCCAGATCGGCCAGCGCCTGCTTTGCCAGCCGCGCCGACACGCCGACGCGCAACGCGCCGGTGAGCAGCTTCAGCAAGGCCCAGCGCCCATCGGCATCCAACGTGTCCAGCCAGCCTTCGAGCAGACGCTGCACCTCGCCGCGCGAGGCCGTCCGCAGCGCATCGACCACCTCCGGCAATTCCGGCTCGCGGTTGGCGCCGGGTTTGCTTGGCCAGATCAGCGCCACTGTCTCCGCCAGATCGCCGACGAAATCGTAGGACAGCGCGAACAGTTCAGGATCGAGGCGCGCTTCCACCGCCTTGCGGATGAACGCGGGTTTCGCGGCATCAAACGACAACACGCCGGTCAGCGCCGCAAGCGCCCAGCCTCGCTCCGGATCGGCCGTCTCGCGCAGATAATCGCGCACCAGCGTCAGCTTGGTGTTGCGCGACGGCGTGAAGGCGAGTGAGTCGAGCAGGCGGGCGAAGGCGCGCATGGGACCTTTCGATCAGTACCCCAGCGACCAGTCCAGCATCTTCGCATTTGGTCTGGTTGCGAAGCGCCAGCCGCCCTCGTCGATCATCCGCCGCACGTTCTTCGCCAGCGCTTTGTTGTCGAAATAGCGCAGCGCGCCCGCCTCCAGCAGCGGATAGACCGCCAGCGTGCACTGGGCGCAGCAGAACGCGCCCTTGGGATAATCATTGTGGAAATGCGAGCGCATGATGCCGAACGAAACGTCTTTCTCGACCCGTTCATAGAACGGCGAGTCGCCGTAACGGTTGCCGAGCGCCTTGCGCCCGGCCAGCAACAGCGCGCTCCGCACGAACGTGCCCACCGGTGCGCCGGAAACCGAAAATCCCGCCGGGTGCGCGATCTTCGCCGGCCGCTTCCACTTGGGATATTCGGCCATGTCCTTTGGGATATTCGTCTTGACGAAGGCCGTGTCGCCGGCCGGCAGCTTCTTCTTCGTGCGGGCCGCGTCAGCGACGGCGAACAAGCGCTCGTAATCCATGTCAGGCTCCCCTAGTTCTCGCCTTCATCCTCATCATAGCCGACCAGCGACAGGGCGCGCGCCTTCTGCCCGTTCAACGTCGCCCAGCGCAGGAGCGCGTCTTCCTCGCCATGCGTGATCCACAATTCGTCCGGCTTGATCTCGGCGGCCGTCATTGTCAGTTCGTCCCAGTCGGCATGGTCCGACAGGATCAGCGGCAGCTCTACACCGCCCTGCCGCGCCCGCGCACGCACCCGCATCCAGCCCGAGGCGAAGCACACCACCGGATCGGGAAAGCGCCGTGCCCAGCGGTCCTGCGTCGCGCTCGGCGGCGCGACGATGATCGCCCCCGCGAAGTCCGCCTTCTTGCCAGCGGTCGCCGGCGCCAGCGGCCCCAGCTTCACGCCGAAGGATTCATACAGTGCGTTCAGCTTTTCCAGCGCGCCATGCACATAGATCGTCTCGTCGTATCCCGCCTCGCGCAGCAGGCAGATCACGCGCTGTGCTTTCCCCAGGGCATAGGCGCCGACCAGGTGCGAGCGCTCGGGAAACTGCGCCACCGATTTCAACAGCTTGGCGATCTCGTCGGTGTCGGGCGGATGGCGGAACACCGGCAGGCCGAACGTGGCCTCGGTGATGAACACGTCGCAGCCGACCGGCTCGAACAGCGCGCAGGTCGGATCGCGCCGCCGCTTGAAATCGCCGGAGACGACCATCGTCCTCCCCTTCCACGTCACCACCGCCTGCGCCGAGCCCAGCACATGCCCGGCAGGCGCCAGCGATACCGTCACGCCGTTGATGTCCGCCGTCTCGCCATAACCTGCCGGCTGCATCGCGCCGGCGAAATCCTCGCCATAGCGCTCGCCCATGATCGCCAGCGTCTCGCGTGTCGCGAGCACCTTGGCGTGGCCCGGCCGCGCATGGTCGGCATGGCCATGCGTGACCACCGCCCGATCCACCGGCCGCACCGGATCGATGTAGAAATTCCCCGGCTTGCAAAAAAGGCCCGCGGGACTGGGGCAGAGCAGGTCTTCGTATTTCATGCCGCAAGTGTAACGCCGGCCTCCTGCCAAGTATCCGGCAGCATCCTTCGGGGCTCGGCTGGGCCTCGCGCCTAAGGATGACGATGAATCGGCGCCATCCTGAGGTGCGAGCGCAGCGAGCCCCGAAGGATAGAGCTAATCCACCTTCGCCAGTTCGTAGCGGGGGCTCAGCAGGTGCACCACCAGTAGCGCCAGCAGGTACGCGCTCGCCCCGACAACGAAGATCGGCGTGTAGGTGTGCAGTTGGTCCAGCACATAGCCGGTGTATTTCGACATCAGCATGCCGCCCACCGCGCCCACCGTGCCGCCGATGCCGATCACCGATGCCACCGCGGCGCGCGGGAATACGTCCGACGGCAGGGTGTAGAGGTTGGCCGAGAAGGCCTGGTGCGCCGCCGTGGCTAACCCGATGATCGCCACCGCCAGCCACAGATTGTCGGCATACATCGCGAACGCGATCGGCGTCACCGCCAGCGCCGCGACCAGCATGGTGATCTTGCGCGCCGCGTTGATGCTGAAATTCATCTTGATCAGCTGCGACGACAGCCAGCCGCCGGCCACGCTGCCGATGTCCGACATGATGTACACCGCGACCACCGGCGGCCCGAAGGTCTTGAGGTCCAGGTGATAGCGGTCGGCGAAGAACCCCGGCAGCCAGAACAGGTACATCCACCAGATCGGATCGATCAGGAATTTGCCCAGCGCGAACGCCCAGGTCTCCTTGACCGTCAGCAGGCGCGTCCACGGGATGTTCTTGTGCGCCTCGGTGTCCGGCGGGTCGCTCTCGATGAAGGCGATCTCGCCCGGCTTGACGTTCTTGTTCTCGCGCGGGCGCGTATACAGGAACCACCACGCCGCCAGCCAGATCACGCTGAACACGCCGGTGACCACGAACGCCCAGTGCCAGTCGGCATAGATCACCAGAAGCGGCACGATCAGCGGCGCGATAATGGCGCCGATGCCCGAGCCCGCGTTGAAGATCGAGGTCGCGAGCGCGCGTTCGCTCTTGGGAAACCACTCCGCCACCGCCTTGACGCCGGCGGGGAAGTTGCCCGACTCGCCCAGGCCCAGCCCGATACGCACGACGGTAAAGCCGGTCACGGTCCGCACCGCGGCGTGCGCGACATGCGCGATGGTCCACACCACGATGGCGACCGCGAAGCCCAGCTTGGCGCCGATCTTGTCGATCACCCAGCCGAAGCCGAGATAGCCCACCGCGTAAGCGGCCTGGAACCAGAACACGATGTCCGCGAACTGCGTCTCGCTCCAGCCGAACTCCTGCTGGAAGTTGGGCTTCAGGAGCCCCAGCATTTGGCGGTCGATGTAGTTGATCGCGGTCGCGGCGAAGAGCAGGGCGCAGATCACCCAGCGATAATTTCCGGCGCGCGCCGAGGCGGCGGCAATCACCGCACCCTTGTCGACGGGCGGAGTCTGAACGTTCATCGCTTGTCCCTTACCTGGCCCCGTACTTTTATCTTTGGGTCTTCACCCGCGCCTCGTTGGACGCGAGCTAACAAGCTGGTTCAGGCGCGGGCTGCGCGAGACGTTTCCGTCTCCCCTTGCGCGGCGGCCGCGACGCATTCAATCCCGCCGAGCGGTCCGAAGTCCACCCTCGCGCGCTGTCCGATGGCGATGTCATGGATACCGGTGACGGCGCCGGTGGAGATCAGCATCCCGGCCTTCAGTGGCCGTCCGCGCCTGGCGGCATGCTCCAGCAGGAACCGCAAGGATTCGATCGACCCGCCGGGCAGGTCCGATGCGGCACCTTTGCCGGCCGATTTTCCTTCGATGAAACTCTCGCAGGTCAGGCTCTCGTCGCTGCGCGAACGCCAGTCGCCGACCGCGCCGCCCAGGATCAGCCCTGCATTGTTGCCGAAATCGCTGACCACCACGGCCGGGCCGAGCGCGTTGATCGTCGCCAGCGGGCTGCCCGCCGTTTCGATCCCGATGTGCATGCCGCCAACCAGGGCGCGCGCTTCCTCGGTGGTCCAGTCGGCCTTCGCGGCCGGCGCATCGCGCCCAACCACCAGCACGAATTCTGCCTCGATCGCGGCGAAGCCGCCCCTGAACACCGGGAAGTCCACCGGCTCACGGCCCGCGCGGCGCAATTGCCGCGAGAAGATGGGACCGGCCAGCCTTGTGCGGCCGAACTTCGCCTCGAATTCGGCACCTGCAACGCGGCCGATCTTCCAGCCGATGATCTCGTCGGGCCACAGCGCGATGGCGGCTTCCTGGTGACGGTAACCGGTGGCCAAATCGGGCGGCAAAGCGCCGGGGAAGTCCGGCAAGGATCGCGCGGCCAGCCGGGCCGCCACGAAGTCCTGCGCCACCTTGTCGGTCAAAGTCCCCCGCTCCACGCCGTCCCTGTCCAATCCCTATGTCCCGACGCTTTTTGCGTGGCTGCGATTGTGTCTAGAGGAAACCGGTGTCATTTTCAATTGCGCGCGCCGGAAACCAGCAAGATCGTCCCGAACGGGGCGGGGCGATCCAAATCGAGGGAAGAACGCTGTGATCAGGAGATATGTGACCGGCCTCGCCGTGGTGCTCGCGGCCGCCGCCTCCCTTTCGGCCGCGATGCCACAACCCCCGGCGCCCCTGGCCGCTGACTCACGCCCGCTCGCCTTCCCGGGCGCCCTGGGCTGGGCGGCGCACACACCCGGCGGCCGCGGCGGCCGCATCATCAAGGTCACGAACCTGAACGGCGAAGGCCCGGGCAGCTTGCGCGAGGCGGTCGAAGCCAAGGGCCCGCGCATCGTGGTGTTCGAGGTCGGCGGCGTGATCGATCTCGATCGCAAGACGCTCAAGATCACCGAACCCTTTCTCACCATCGCCGGCCAGACCGCGCCGTCGCCGGGCATTACGCTGATCCGCGGCGGCATCGACATCGGCGGCCATGACGCGATCATCCAGCACATCCGCGTGCGCGTCGGCGAGGCCGGCGCGGCGAAGAAGAGCGGCTGGGAAGAGGATGCGTTCTCCACCGTCGGCGACGCGCACGACATCATCGTCGACCACTGCTCGTTCTACTGGGCGACCGACGAGAACATGTCGGCCTCGGGCCAGCGCTTCGTCGGCGACACGCCGGAAAGCTGGCGCGCCCACACCTCGCACAACGTGACCTTCTCCAACAACATCGCGGCGGAGAGTCTCGCCTACGCGACGCACTTCAAGATCGAGCATTCGAAGGGCTCGCTGATCCACGACAACGCGACCAACATCCTGATCGTCAACAACCTCTATGCGCACGACTACGAGCGCAATCCGCTGCTGAAGGGCGGCGTGCACCTGGCGATGGTCAACAACCTGATCTTCGATCCGGGCCAGCGCATCGTGCACTACAACCTGATGGCGGAGGAGTGGGGCGATCATCCCTGGCAGGTGGGCCAGCTCACTGCGGTCGGCAACGTCGCCCGCGCCGGCCAGTCGACCGTGCCGCACATCGCGTTCCTCGAGATCGGAGGTTACGGCGATCTTCAGTACTACGGCAAGGACAATGTCGCGGTAGACCAGATCGGCAATCCGCTGCCGATGTTCGGCCGCTACACCACCGCGCCCGCGAAGATCATCCAGGTGCCCGCGCCGCCGCTCTGGCCGGAAGGGCTTAAAGCCATGCCGTCCAGTGCCGTGCAGCAATACGTCCTGCACAACGCGGGCGCGCGGCCATGGGACCGCGACTTCGACGACGTCCGCCTGATCGCCGATGTCGCCGAAGGCCGCGGCATCATCATCAACAGCGAGAACGACATCCACGGCTACCCGGTCCAGAAGCCGACCGCCCGCCCGTTCAACGAAGCCGACTGGAACCTGTTCGACATGACACCGAAGCGCCCCGACGTGCTGGACTCAAGCGCCCACGCGCACGGGACGTAGCTGCCGAACAAAAAAGGTTGTCATGGCCCGCGACTGCGGGCCACCCAGGTGACATCTTGGGTAGTGGGTCAGTTTGATTTGTGCTTACAAGGTGCGCGGCGCACCAACTGGATGGCCCGCTGTGGCGGGCCATGACAGGTTAGGATGTTTGGCGAGCCTCATATTCCTCGGCAAGCAGCGCGTAGAAGTACTCGTCCCACCAGACACCCGGCGCGCGATACAGCGCGGCGCGGAAATGCGCTTCTCGCCGCAGCCCGAGCTTTTCCGCCACGCGCCAGGACGGCGTGTTCTGCGGCTGGCAAGTGGCGATGACGCGATGCGCCCTGAGCGAGCCGAACGCATGCGCCATGAGGGCCTGCGCCGCCTCGGTGGCATAGCCTTTTCGCTGCGCGCCGGGCCGAACACCCAGCCGATCTCCTGCGTGTGCGGCTCGAACCATGGGTGAAAGGGCATGTGCCCGATCATGTGTCCGCTCGTTTTTTCGACCACGGCGACAGCGGTTGCGTCTGCGCTGGCCTGTCTCAGCGCGAACGTGCGCGCAGCGTCTTCATCGAAACTACCTTCGGGAAGAAACGCGGTGACAGCCGGATCTGACATGTAAGCGAACACAGCCGGCCAATCGCTTGCCACGATGGTGCGCAGGCGAAGACGTGGCGTCTCGATGTCGGTGATCGGGCTCACCAGCCATCTCCCGGCAGCCGGCCCGTGTCGCCCAGCGTGTCATAGGCTTCCGACAATGCGCGCGTGAATTTCCCATTGGACGCCAGCGCGTGTGGAAACACATTATGCAGCTGCATGAACAGCATCGTGTCGTTCACGCCTTCGCCTGTGCAGGCCAGCCCCAGTTCTCTGAGCTGCGGCGCCAGCGGATCGATCAATTCGACATCCTCGCGCGCGCGCATCCGCACGAACCGCATCCACGCCGCGATCGGCATCACCAGACGGTCGAGCGGCCGTCCTTTGCCCAGCGCCGTCTCGATGGTTGCGAACAACCGGTAGGGCAGCTTCTGCGATCCGTCCCACGCGATCTGTCCCAGATGATGCGTGATCGCCGGATTGGCGATGCGCGCCAGCACATCCTCGATGTAGGCGGGCAGATCCATCCTGGCCGGCGGCGTCAGCGTCGGCGCGATGTCCTCACTCACCAGCGCCCGCACGAACGCCGCCAATGCCGCATCCGCCATCGCGTCGCGCGTCGTCTGCCGTTTCCGCAGCAAGCCCACATAGGCCAGCGTCGAATGCGCGCCGTTCAGGATGCGCAGCTTGGCGTTCTCATACCCCGCGACGTCGCGCGTCAGCGTCACGCCCGCACTTTCCCAGTCCGGCCCGTGCACGCCGCGCACATCTTCCATCACCCATTGCACGAACGGCTCGCGCTGCACCGGCACCATGTCGAATGCGCCGACATGCACCGCCACGCGCGCCTTCAGCGCCTCGTCGCTCGCCGGCGTGATCGAATCCACCATGGTCGACGGAAAGTGCGCCTCGCCCTCGATCCAGCGCGCCAGGTCGCGGTCGGCCGCGCGCGCGAACTGCGTGACCGCCCGCTTCAGCCGCTCGCCATTTCCCGCGACGTTGTCGCAACTGATCATCGTCAGCGGCGCCGTGCCCGCACGCTGGCGCCGGCGCAGCGCCTCCACCAGCCAGCCAACCAGGCTCTCCGGCGTGCGCGGGTTGGCCAGGTCGTGCGCGATCTCCGCACGCCCCGTATCCAGGTCACCGCCGCGGGTCAGGCAATAGCCGTTCTCCGTCACCGTCATGGTGACAACGCGTGTCGTGGCCGCGACCAGCCGCGCCATCGCCGCCTGCGGAAAGCTTCGTGCCGACATCGCCTCGCGCACCGCGCCGATGACGCGGTAGCTCGGCGCCGTGCTCATCTCCGCGATGGTGTAGAGGCCGTCCTGCGCCGCCAGCGCTTCGGTGATCGAGGTCCCGCGCAATGCCACGTCGCAGATCCCCCAGCGCGGATCGTCCCTCAAAAGCCGGTCGACGTAATAGGCCTGGTGCGCGCGGTGAAACGCGCCCGGCCCGAAATGCACGATGCCTGAGATC
>Ga0207680_10001208_pt1 | contig 12231 bp, 12 predicted proteins | sample KBSS23metaG_FD_184321 | JGI IMG/M metagenome (GOLD analysis project Ga0207680, IMG submission 184321) | Switchgrass rhizosphere microbial communities from Kellogg Biological Station, Michigan, USA - KBS S2-3 metaG (SPAdes) (version 2) | ecosystem: Host-associated > Plants > Roots > Rhizosphere... | reverse complement strand
GTGCCCTTCGACTTCTCGACGCGCACGATCTCCAGCACGTCCTCGGCGGTCAGGGGCTCGAAGTAGAGGCGGTCGGAGGTGTCGTAGTCGGTCGAGACCGTTTCCGGGTTGCAGTTGATCATGATCGTCTCGAAGCCCTGCTTCGAGAGCGAGAAGGCGGCGTGGCAGCAGCAGTAGTCGAACTCGATGCCCTGGCCGATGCGGTTGGGGCCGCCGCCGAGGATGATGACCTTCTTCTTGTCGGACGGATGCGCCTCGCACTCGGCCTCGCCGCCGAAAGGCCGTTCGTAGGTGGAGTACATATAGGGCGTGAGCGCGGCGAATTCGGCGGCGCAGGTGTCGATGCGCTTGAACACCGGGTGGACGTTCAGCCTGTACCGCGCAGCGCGGACGTCTTTCTCGCTCTTGCCGGTGAGCCTGGCGAGGCGGGCGTCGGAAAAGCCTAGCTGCTTCAGGTAGCGGAATGCGGATGCTTCGGTCGGCAGGCCGCCGCGGCGGATGGCGTCTTCCGTGGCGATGATGGCTTCCATCTCGCCGAGAAACCACGGGTCGTATTTGGTGATGCGCTCGATCTCGCTCATCGGGAAGTCGAGGCGCATGGCCTGCGCGGTCAGACGCAGGCGGTCGGGCGTGGCGCGGGCGAGGGCGGCGCGGATCTTGTTGGGATCGTTGGGCAGCTCGATCTCGTCGAGGCCGGTGAGGCCGGTCTCCATCGAGCGCAGCGCCTTCTGCAACGACTCGCCGAAGGTGCGGCCGATGGCCATGGCTTCGCCGACCGACTTCATCGAGGTGGTGAGCAGCGGCTCGGCGCCGGGGAATTTCTCGAAGGCGAAACGCGGGATCTTGGTGACGACATAGTCGATCGACGGCTCGAACGAGGCCGGCGTCACCTTGGTGATGTCGTTCTGGAGTTCGTCGAGCGTGTAGCCGATGGCGAGCTTGGCGGCGATCTTGGCGATCGGAAAGCCGGTAGCCTTCGACGCCAGCGCGGAGGAGCGCGACACGCGCGGATTCATCTCGATGATGACCATGCGGCCGTCGGCCGGGTTCACCGCGAACTGCACGTTGGAGCCGCCGGTCTCGACGCCGATCTCGCGCAGCACCGCGATGCTGGCGTTGCGCATGCGCTGATATTCCTTGTCCGTCAGGGTCAGCGTGGGGGCGATGGTGATGGAGTCGCCGGTGTGGACGCCCATCGGGTCGATGTTCTCGATCGAGCAGATGATGATGGCGTTGTCGGCCTTGTCGCGCACGACCTCCATCTCGAATTCCTTCCAGCCCAGCACCGACTCTTCGATCAGCACTTCGTTGGTGGGCGAGGCGTCGAGGCCGCCTTCGACGATGGCGTAGAACTCTTCCTTGTTGTAGGCGATGCCGCCGCCGGTGCCGCCGAGCGTGAAGCTGGGCCGGATCACGGCGGGCAGGCCGACGAGGGCGAGGGCTTCCTTCACGCGCGCGGCGGATTCGGCGGCGAGCTCCATGATCGCGGCGCCGCGGCTGTCGTACATGAACTCGCCGTACTGGTCTTTCTTGTGGCGCACCTCGCCCTTCAGCGTGACGCCCTTGGGCACGTCGAGGCCGATCTTCATCATGGCCTGGCGGAAGCGCTCGCGGTCCTCGGCCTTGTCGATGGCGTCGGCGGAAGCGCCGATCAGCTCGACCTTATGGCGCTGGAGAGCGCCGTTCTTGCGCAGGCTGAGCGCGGTGTTGAGCGCGGTCTGGCCGCCCATGGTCGGCAGCAGCGCGAAGACGCGGCCTTCGGGAACGTTCGGGCGCTCGCGCGCGATGACCTTCTCGACGAACTCGGGTGTGATGGGCTCGATGTAGGTCGCGTCCGCCATGTCCGGGTCGGTCATGATGGTGGCGGGGTTCGAGTTCACCAGCACGACGCGGTAGCCCTCGGCCCGCAGCGCCTTGCAGGCCTGGACGCCGGAATAGTCGAACTCGCAGGCCTGGCCGATGACGATAGGCCCCGCGCCGATGATCAGGACCGTGTGGATGTCTGTACGCTTGGGCATTGCTATCTCGGCGCGCGCAAACGGACCGGCGCGGGAGTGCGCTTTTCGGGCCGCTGACGTGCAGGTTAAGGGGACCGTTTAGACAGGAGTCGCCCGGCGGGCAAGCCTAGTAGCGAGATTTCGAGGCGTCAGTTGTGAGCAACGGTCCGGAGGTATTGGTCCGCGTCAAATGGCCGGGCCAGAAAAGAGGCACCAGCGGTAGTCCGGCGGGCCGAATGGATGGGGAGCGTCCCTTCCGGCATGCGCTTTGACTGCAGCAATGTCGCGCCCAGATTTTCCCGGCGGATAGGTCAAAAAATCGATCGCGTTGCCGTTGCCATAAGCGACTCGGGTACCGTCGGTGAACTCGATCTCGAATAGCGTATACCCCATGCCGCTCTCGCCTTCCCGATACAAAGCGTTGGCAAAATGTGCGGGCAACCGTGACGGACTGTCCTCGAACTTCACGACGGTTGAGAGGGGTAACTCGTGCTTTCCTGCATCGTCGGTGGGCCACACGCCCCAGTGCGGATACCACTCGGACGCACGAACGACATAGACGCAATCTTGCGATTCGCCGGAGCTCAGCAGCGCCTTACAAGGCCAGTAGGTGAGCGAACCGCCGTCAACAGCCTTGATACCGCGTAGCGAGTCACGCTGTACGGACGAAAGCTCGGGATAGGGATGCGCCGCGACTTGCAGTCGGTTCCAATCGTTCATTGAGAAGTCGGGCGTAAATGTCATCCCGTTGCGCGATACGCGCCTCAGCAATGCTCGCAGACTTTCCAGAGTGGGTTCATCCATTGCCGTGACCGTTAGCTACGCCATTTCAGGGTGCGGTCACCTTTGATGGGGCTCTCGAAGGGTTCGCCGGTGCGGGTGGATTCGGCCCAGGCTTTCTTGAGGCGCGTGTACCACATGGCGGGGACGTCGGAGTCCTGGATCAGCATCAGGCTGGGATTGAACTTGAGGCCTTCCTTCTGGAGCTCGACCATCCTGCGGTCATCGGCGAGGAAGGTGGGGCCAAGCGCCATGAAGAACGGCTTGATGAAGCCGAGCCAGGCCGGCCAGTAGAATATCTGCGTCACCTCGGTGGTATCCGCGTCGCGCGGCGTGCAGGTGGTGAGGCCGACGACCGCGATCTTGCGGCCCATGACGGTGCCGGTGATGTTCTCGAAGCGGATCGAGGGAAGCTCGAACGTGATCTCGGTCGCGACGTCGGCGCCGAGGATGCCGTACATCGGCTTGGTCGGCTTGTGGCGCGTCATCACGAAGCCGGTGGGCAGCGGGGCGTAATTCTTGACCTTGTCCCTGGGCGTCACGCGCCACCACCAGCGGCCGTGGACATAGGGCGCGTGCGCCGGGTCCATCAGGCCGATGACGGCGTGGTCGATGGCGCAGTTGAAGAGCTGGGCTTCGTGCCAGCGCGGCTTGGCGTTCGGCACCTGCACGCGTGGCGGTTCGTTCGTGGGCGGCGCGGTCTCGCGGCCCGGCGCCGGCATGTAGACCCAGATGAGTCCGTCCTGCTCGCGCACGGGATACGACTTCACCTTTATCTTGGCGGCTTCGATCTGTTCGCCGCCGACGAGCGACGGGATGAGCGCGCATTGGCCGTCGCCCCTGAAGCGCCAGCCGTGATACGGGCACTCGACCGTGTTGTCGGAGAGCACCTTGCCTGCGGAGAGCGGCACGCCGCGATGCGGGCAGATATCGCGCAGCGCGAAGACCTTGCCGTCGCGGCCACGGCCGATCAGCACCGGTTCGCCCAGCATGATCTCGCGACGCAGGCCGGCCTTGCCCACCTTCGCGCTGAGGCATGCCATGTACCAGCAGTCGCGTAAGAACAGCGGAACGGCGTCCGCTGTCGCTGCGATTGTGGGCTCGACCGTCACGGCTGTGTCGGTGGGGCCGCTGGAGCGGCCGGAGTTTTCAGCAGGTCGTCGAGCGTGGTCATGAAAAGCTGGCCCTTCCAGGCAGGCAGCTTATACGCCCATCCGGCGGCATGTGCATTGATCGTGGCGGCTTCCTTGGCCGCGTCGGGCTTCTCGGCATCGGCCTCGGCGGTGATGGTGGCCCAGTAGCCGGCGCCGGATTTCAGCACATTCACGGTTACCTTGAGGCCGTCGAAGGTCAGCGTGGTGATGTGCGCCACGCCCGCGCCGCTGAAGTCGAGATTCGAAGCCGCCTGCACGTCGTCGAAACCGAAGCCGGTGATGCCGGCGGCGATGCCGTCGGCGATGGTGGGATCGGAGACGGTCTTGCCGGGTGGCAGCGGCGTCAGCGTGAAGTCGGGCTTGCCCGGATCGAGACGCTGAACCGTGTAGGTCGGGCCGTTGTCGGCGGGCGAGACGTCGGCGGCGCGGATGCGGGCGCGGTCGACATTCATCACGGTCTTGTCGAGCCAGTCGGTCAGCGCAGCGCGCGGATCGAGGACCGAGCGGGTGAGCCAGCTCTGGCTCTCGCTCGGGCGGCGGACGAACAGGCCGACGGCGCCGGTGGGATCGCCGATGTCCTCGCTCTTGCCGGCGATCAGCGATGCCAGCTCCTTGCCTTTGTCGTCGCCGACGGTGATCGCGATGCCGTCGCCCTTCGGCGGCGTCTCAAGGCCGACGAAGTGGAACCACTCGGGCCGCGCGGTCTTGGGCTCGATGGTCTGGAGTGCGGCGAGGCCGACCAGCGTGCGCTGAACCAGGTCGAACGAGGCGGGATAGTTGCCGCGTTCGGGCACGACCCAACCCTTTTCGGGGACAAACACGACGTCGAAGGCGCCGGCCTTCGACACGACATGGATGTGCGCGGCGTGGCGCACCTGCTTGGCGAAGCCGGGAAAGAACTGCGCAGACGTGGAGGCGGATTCGCCGGAACTGCTCTGCTGCCAGACGACGACGATGGCGAGCAGAAGTGTGATGATCGCGGCGACGGCGAGCACCACGAGATTGCGGCGGCGGGGATCGGCGAGAAGGGTGTTCATCGCATCCTCCCTCAAGCCGGCGCCAGAGCGCGGGCGCGGCGGCGGCGGCGCAGCCACGCGAGCACCAGCGCGAAACCGGCAACCAGGATGGGCACGAGCGCGATGTTCAGGACGGCCAGGATGTTGCCCAGCGTGTCGACGTCGGCGCGCAGGCCGCGCTGAACATCGCGCAGCTGGCGGCGGGTCTCGAGCAGCTCCTTCTTGAAGCGGTCGATCTCGGCCTGTTGTTCGGCGGTGAGACCGGCGTTGCCACCCTGGGCGCCGCCGCCTTGTTCCAGCTCGTGCAGACGCTGCTGCACCGCGGTCATGCGCGCTTGCAGGGCTTCGGCTTCGGCCTGGAAGTTCTCCTGCGCTCTTGTCTGCATGTCCTTCACAACCGTAAAGGGGCGATCGTTGGTGGCGCGGGTGCGCAGGCTGATGAGGTCGCCGGAGCCGGACAGGTTCTCGATCGCGTTCAGCACGAAGGCGCTGTTGTCGGCGAAGGGTGCGGCGACGCGCTTGCCGTAGACGTTCTCGACGCGCACCCAGAAGCGGTCGTCGAAGATGTCGGTGTCGGCCATGACGATGACGTTGATCGGGCCGGTGGACTGCTTGACCTGCGGCGGCAACGAAGGCGGCGGCGCCTGGCCGGCGGCCGTCATCGGTGCGGGCGGACCGTTCTGGAACGCGGTCTGCGCCGGGCCGGAGACGCGGGCGGCAATCACGAACTGCTCCCCGGTGGCGCGCATCATGCCAAGCAAATCCTGTGGCCGCGGATTGAAGCGCACGGATTCGGCATCGAGCAGCGCGGCTTCATTGGAGGAGCGCACCAGCGGCGTGAAGCTGGTGGTGGCGCCCTTCAGGCCGTGCAGGGCACCGGCGCTGGCGAGATTGATCGCCTGGAGGTTCGCGGTGACGGTGTCCTTGCGGTCGAACTGGTCCTGCGTGACGTGCAGCCAGATCGGATAGCTGGCGACCGGGTTGCGCGGATCGGTCGAGATCTGCACGCGCTGCGCCAGCTTGGCGTCGGCGATCACCTTGCCGGGTGCGTAGCCGATGCCCCAGGCGTGGAAGAGCTGCGGCAGGTCGGATTGCGGGTTGCCGCCGCCGCCCATGCCGCCGCCCATCGAGAGCTCGGAGTTCGGGTCGACGAACACCAGTGCACGGCCGCCCTTCAGCACGAACTGGTCGATGGCGTAGAGCATCGCGGCACTGAGGGTGGACGGATGCACGACCATCAGGACCGAGACGTTGGCCGGAATCGTGTTGGCCGCAGGCTCGATCATCTGCGTGGCGTAGGTCTGCTGAAGCTCGGTGTAGATCGCGTAGGGCTGAGCGCCGCCACCCTGCAGCGCCGCCATGCCGCTCGCGCCTTCGAGCGGAAGGCCGGAGACGATGCCGAGCACCGGCTTCTCGGGCTGCGAGAGATGGAAGATCAGGGTCGACAGATCGAATTCGAGGAACGGCTCGCGCTCCGACGTGAAGTAGGGGATGACCTCCTTGCCGTCGATGCGGTTGGTGCCGACGAGGCCGAAATAGACGGTCTCGCCGCTGTCGGTCGGTGCGCCGGTCAGGCCGGCGCCGGTCGCCTCGTCCTCTTCCGGCGTGAAGGGCTCGGGGTCGATGTCCTTGAGGATGATCTTGCCGTGGCTGAGCGCGGCGTATTGCGCGAGCAGGTCGTGCACACGGCCGGCATAGGCGCGGGTCTGGGCGTAGTCTGCCGCGATCTTCTTGGAGAAATAGAACCTGAGCGTGATGGGTTCGGGGATTTTCGAGACGATGTTGCGGGTGCCGTCGGCCAGGGTGAACTGGCCGTTCTCGGTCAGGTCGATCTGTGCCGTGGTGATCCAGGCGGCGGCGACGATGTTCACGCAGACGAAGGCGATGGCGGCGAGAACCAGCGCGGCGACGGCATAGGTGCGGCGGGAAAGCGGGGTCATCTCAACCGCCGCTCTTCTTGAGGTCGACGACGACGACGTTGGCGGTGAGGAACAACGCGATCAGCGAGAAGAAGAAGACCAGATCGCGCAGGTCGATCACGCCCTGGCTGATGGCCTGGAAGTGGGTGAGAAAGCTGAAGGAGGAGATCGCGTTGATCAGAGCCAGCGGCGCCCAGGCGCGGAAAAAATCCAGCACCAGCGGCGCGCCCGAGACGCAGAACAGAAAGCACACGGCCACGGTGATGACGAAGGCGATGACCTGGTTCTGGGTGGTGGCCGAGATGCAGGCGCCGATGGCGAGATAGGCGCCGGCCATCAGCAGGCTGCCGATATAGGAGGCGACGATTACACCATTGTCGGGGCTGCCGAGATAATTGACCGTGATCCAGATCGGGAAGGTGAGTGCCAGCGCCACCGCGATGAAGGCCCACGCCGCGAGAAATTTGCCGGCAACGGTCGCCCAGAGCGGGATGGGCAGGGTGAGCAGAAGCTCCATCGTGCCGGTGCGGCGCTCTTCCGCCCACAGGCGCATCGAGATCGCGGGCACCAGAAAGAGATACAGCCAGGGGTGGAAACCGAAGAACACCGACAGGTCGGCGATGTTGTTGTCGAAGAAGTGGCCCACGTAGAACGTGAACGCGCCCATCGCGAACAGGAAGATCACGATGAAGACGTAGGCGAGGGGCGTCGCGAAGTACGCGGCGAACTCGCGCCGGAAGATCGGCCAGATGTGTTTCATGCTGCCGACGCCTTCGTCTTGGCAGCGTCATGGGTGGTGATTGCGCGGAAGACTTCGTCGAGACGGCCGGGTTCGGCGTGAAGTTCCTTCACATCCCACTTCTCGCGCACGGCGAGTGCGCTGATGTCCTCGATGGGCAGGGCGCCCTTGCGGGGAAAGGCGGTGACCGTGACGGTGTCGCCGTTCACGGTAACCTCGGTGCCGGCGACGCTGGCGAGACTCTTGACCTTCATCAGGGCATCGGCGCGCATTGTGGCGGGCAGCACGATGGTCACCGCATTGTGGTAGCGCGAGCGGGCGAGTAACTCGGCCGGCGTGCCGTCGGCGACGATCTGGCCGCGGTCGATGATGACGGCGCGGGTGCACATCCCGTCCACTTCTTCCAGCAGGTGGGTCGAGATGATGATGGCTTTCTCTTTCGCCATGCCGCGGATCAGGTTGCGCACGGCGTGCTTCTGGTTCGGGTCGAGGCCGTCGGTCGGCTCGTCCATGATGAGGACCGGCGGGTCGTGCAGGATCGCCTGGGCGAGGCCGACGCGGCGCTTGAAGCCCTTGGAGAGAGTCTCGATCGGCTGGTCGAGCACGCCTTCGAGTTCGGTCTTCTCAACCGCGGCGGTAACGCGGGCCTTGGCTTCCGCGCCCTTGAAGCCTCGGACCTCGGCGATGAAGAGGAGGAACTGGCGGGCGGTCATGTCGCCGTAAGCAGGGGCACCCTCAGGCAGGTAGCCGATAGCAGCCTGGGCGGCGAGCTCGTCGGTCTCGACGTCATGGCCGCAGACCCGCACGCGGCCGGCCGTGGCCGCCAGATAGCCTGTCACCATCTTCATGGTCGTGGACTTGCCGGCGCCGTTCGGGCCCAGGAAGCCCAGGACTTCGCCCTTGTTGACCGTCAGCGACAGGTTGGAAACAGCCGTGTAGGGGCCGAAGCGCTTGGTCAGTCCCTCGATTTTAATCATCACGCCCGAAAGTCGGAAAACCTAGAGTTTGCTTAGAGAAAGGCTGACCCTGCCGCAAGTTTGCGGTGGCTTAATGATGCTTCATCCCCAACACACCTAGTTGACTTAGTTGAACGATCAATCAAGTATGGGTCCATGGCGGAAGACACCAAGATGCGGCTGGCCGTGACGGCGATGCGGCTGTTTTCGGAGAAGGGCTACGAGTCGACCTCGGTCGCCGACATCCTGAAGGGTGCGGGCGCCAATTCGGGCAGCCTCTATCACTTCTATCCGACCAAGCAGGACGTGCTGATCGAGGTGCTGCGCATGTATCGCGACGGCATCTTCCCGATGCTGCTCGCGCCCGCCTGGGAAGGCGTCCGCGATCCGATCGAGAAAGTGTTCGCGCTGCTGGCGCAATACCGCCGCGCGCTGGAGATGAGCGAGTGCGTCTATGGCTGCCCGATCGGCAACCTGGCGCTGGAGCTGCACGAACCCGATCCGCCGGTGCGCGACCTGATCGCGGTGAATTTCGATGGCTGGGTGCGGGCGATCGAGGCGTGCTTTGTGGAAGCGGGCGCGCGGTTGCCCGCCGACCTCGACCGGCATGGCCTGGCGATCTTCACACTCACGACCATGGAGGGCGGGGTGATGCAGTCGCGCACCCACCGCAACCTGGAGGCGTTCGACCGTTCGGTGGCGATGCTGCGCGACTACGTCACGCGGCTGGAAAAAGAAGCAATGGAGGGGAAGGCATGAAGAGGATCACAGCAGCGGTGCTTGCCGCGTGCGTGCCCGCGACAGCGGGGGCGGCCGACATCAAGGACACATCCTACCGCGATGCCGAGGGGCGGCGGGTGCAGCAGCTCGAGCTGGTGGTGCATGCACCGGTCGGCCGCGTGTGGCAGGCGTTCACGACCGACAAGGGTTTCATGAGCTGGGGCGCGCCGGTGGCGCGTGTCACGCCGGGCAATGGCGGGATGATCGAGGCGTCGTACAGCTTGTCCGCGAAGATCGGCGATCCCGAGAACATCAAGAACCGCATCGTGCTGTATGTGCCGGAGCAGGAATTGGTGCTGCACAACGAGCATGTCCCGAAGGGCGCGCCGTTCAAGACCGAGGTGATCGACAAGATTCGCACCGTCATCCGGTTCGAGGATTTGGGCGGCGGCCGGACGAAGGTCGTCGAGTCCGGCGTCGGCTACGGTGAAGGCGCGGATTTCGACGCGATGTACGCGCTGTTCGCGTCCGGAAACCGCGAGGAATTCTCGGCGCTGGCGCGGAGCCTCGAAGAGGGACCGGTGGACTGGAAGGCACAGGCCGCGGCCGCGAACGCTTCGGTCGGTGCGAAATGAAGCGGATCGCGATGGGGCTGGCCGCCGTTCTGGCCATGACGTGCGGTGCCTGGGCCGGCGTCAAGGACGACTCGTTCAAGGATGCGAACGGGGCGCGGGTGCTGCAGGAGTCGATCGAAGTCGATGCGCCGCCGGTCGATGTGTGGGCGGCGTTCACGACCGACAAGGGCTTCATGAAATGGGCGGCGCCGTGGGCGCACATCGTTCCGGGCAATGGCGGGACGATCGAGTTCGCCTTCGCACCGAACGGCAAGGCGGGCGATCCGGCCAACGTACGGCACCGCATCCTGGTCTGGCTGCCGGCGAAGATTCTGATCTTCCAGAACGAGTACCTGCCGCCGGGCCCTGGCCCGTTCGATGCGGGCGCGTTCGGCGCGGTGCGCACGATCCTGACGTTCGACCCAACGGGCCGCGGCACCACGGATGTGACGCAGACGGTGGTCGGCTTCGGCGAGGGCGACAAGTTCGACCGGCTCTATGCGCATCTGCATGACGGCAACGCGGAATATCTGACGATGTTGGCCAGGAATTTCGGGGGAAAGCGATGATCAATTTCCGGCAGGTGCAAATTGCTTCGGCCATCGGAACGGTGTTGCAGCTCGCCATGGTGATCGCCGGACACTTCGTGCCGGCGGTGGCGGCGCTGTTCGCGATCGGCGGCATGGCAATCTCCGCGATTGCCGGTGTGCTTTACGGGCGGACTGCGGCGACGCTAGGCGGCGGCGCGCTGGGCGGCGCGCTCGCCGGCGGCGAATGCGCGCTGATCGGTATCGCGGTCTCCTGTGCCCTGGGTGACGTGGACGCCATGGTGCTGGTGTTCGGAACCATCGCGTCCGCGGTTACCGGTCTCATCGGCGGAATCGCCGGCAGGTTTGTTCCGCGCGCGAATGTGTGAACGGCCGCGCCGTTGATTGGCCACGATTGACCGCCAGGATCGTTAGCAACGCGATCCAATCGTGGGAGCCACGCCGATACAGAGCGAATCCACCGCCTTTGACGGCAAGCTGGTGCAGCGCGCGGCCATGGTCGGCGTCGCGATGCAGATCACCATGGTTGTGATCGGGAATTACGTTCCGTGGTTCCGGCAAAATTTCTATGCGTTCGGCTGTTTGATGATCGCTGGGCTCGCCGGCCTGTTCTACGCGCGCGAGTTCGCCAAGGGCTATGCGCGCGGCGCGCTGGGCGGCGCGATCGCGGGCGGCACTAGCGGCGTGATCGGCATCAGCCTGGCGAATATCCTTGGCCATGTGGCGCTGATCGTGCTTCCGTTCGGGGCAGCGCTGACGATCTTCGTCGGCGCGATCGGCGGACTGTTCGGGCAGATGGCCGCGAACATCCGCAAGTTCACGAACATGGATCGCTAGAGGTTTCTCATGGGACGATTTGTGAAGGCGACGGATGCGCTGATGGCGTATCTGACGAAAACCGGTGCGCGCGAGACGGCGGCGCAGATCAAGTGCCGCGAAGAGACGGCGAAGATGCCGAACGCGATGATGCAGATCGCGCCGGAGCAGGGCGCGTTCCTCCAGGTGCTGGTGAAGCTCACGAATGCAAAGCGGTACGTCGAGATCGGCACGTTCACGGGCTACAGCGCGCTCAGCGTGGCGCTGGCGATGCCGGCGGACGGCAAGATCGTTTGCCTGGATGTGAGCAAGGAGTTCACGGACAAGGCGCGCGGCTACTGGAAGGACGCCGGTGTGGACGGGAAGATCGACCTGCGGCTGGGGCCGGGGCTCGACGCGCTGGACAAGATGATCGCGAACGGCGAAGGGCCGATCGACCTGGCATTCATCGATGCCGACAAGCCCAACTATGACGGCTATTACGAGCGGGTGCTGAAGCTGCTGCGGCCCGGCGGCTGCGTGGCGCTGGACAACATGCTGTGGAGCGGCGCGGTCGCCGATCCGAAGGTGACCGACGCCGATACCTCGGCGCTGCGGGCGCTCAACGCCAAGATACAGGCGGACAGTCGCGTCGACATGGCGCTGGCGACGGTCGGCGACGGCGTGATGCTGGCGGTGAAACGCTGAGCTTCATTCCGCGGGATCATCCTTCGAGGCCCGCCCCGCTCACGTCATGCTGAGGTACGAGCGCAGCGAGCCTCGAGCATGCGGGCCGGGCACCTCAGGATGACGTGCTGGTTTCAAGGAAAAGAAGAGCTCAGCTCTTGCGACGGTCCCGTGACAGGGACAGACTTGGCGCGATGGCGGAAGAACCCATAGCGTTCCTCCGCGCGGCCAAGTCGCCAGCCGCGCGGACGGTACATCAGGGCGGACAAGCGGCCGCGCAGGTGCGCTTCGACCGCGGCGAACTCG
>Ga0207680_10001193_pt1 | contig 12289 bp, 5 predicted proteins | sample KBSS23metaG_FD_184321 | JGI IMG/M metagenome (GOLD analysis project Ga0207680, IMG submission 184321) | Switchgrass rhizosphere microbial communities from Kellogg Biological Station, Michigan, USA - KBS S2-3 metaG (SPAdes) (version 2) | ecosystem: Host-associated > Plants > Roots > Rhizosphere >... | reverse complement strand
GGCGATCTTCCTCGCGTGAGCGAAGTCCTTGGGCGTGTTGCCCGCGTTGACCACGAGGAGATACCGGTCGCCCTCCCGCCGGTACACGAGGAGGTCGTCGATGAACGTCCCCTCCGGCGTCAGCATGGCGCTGTACTGGATGCGGCCCGGGACGAGCTTCGAGACGTCGTTGGTCGTCAGACGCTGAAGGAAGGCGAGGGCGCCCGGTCCCTCGACCTCGAACTCCCCCATGTGGGAGACGTCGAAGAGCCCGGCGCGCTCCCGGACGGCGCGGTGCTCCTCCCGGATTCCCGAATATTCGACCGGCATTTCCCAGCCGCCGAAATCGACCATCTTCGCGCCGAGCGCCCGGTGGACGTCGAAGAGCGGAGTGCGCTTCAAGGCAACGGTTTCGGTGGTTTCAGTCGACATCGGGGCCGCAAAATTACATCGGGGGGTGGGAAAGGTCAATCGGGCTTTGGCGACGGCTTTCCGGCTTCGAACGGCCGATCCGTGACCGTTGAGATTGCCGCGGCCGCTTCACGGCCTCGCAATGACGAAAAGGTCGCCCTCATCGCGCCGCCCACCTTATCCGTCATTGCGAGCGAAGCGAAGCCATCCACCCTCGGAGCCAGATTGCCGCGGCCGCTTCGCGGCCTCGCAATGACGGAGGGGCCGTCATCGCGCCTTCCTGCTCCAGTTCCCTCGCGTCTCTCGTCTCTCTGCGCCATCGCGCCTCATCCCCCGATGCCATCGCGCCTTCCCTCCCGTCATTGCGAGCGCAGCGAAGCAATCTCTTCTCCCTCCCGGTAGGATCCTTCGAGCATGCCCCCTCCCGCCAACATCTCTCCTCGCCTGCTTTCCGAAGTCGCGGACCTCGGCGAGGGTCGCGCGCTGCGGCGGGGCGAGACGCTCTACGAAGCGGGCTCCCCTCCCGGAGATCTCTTCCTCGTCATCTCCGGCGAGCTCCGACTCGAACGGACGACGCCGGCCGGGCCGCAGCCGCTCGGATTCGCCCGCGAGGGAGACTTCGCCGGCGCCGCAGAGGCGCTTCTCGGCATTCCGCGCGTGGGGCAGGCGATCGCCATCCAGGAGTCGAGTCTCTTCGCCATCCCCGCCGCCGAGCTATTCGGTGGTGCACCCTCCGCCGAGCTCGGAGACTTCGTCTTCCGCGGGCTCGCTTCGCATCTCCGCGCGCTGAACGACGAGTTCGGTAACTTCTTCCCGGGGAGCGCCCGCGGCAAGACCGAGACGCCGGACGGCGGAACTCCCATCGACCTCCCGGCCGAGGAAAAGACCAGAGCTCTCGCGGCCGGTCTCTCCATCGCCGACGCCGCGCTGCTCGCCGCCATCTGCCGCGAGGAAGCCCACGCGGAGGGCGCCGTGATCTTCCGCGAAGGAGACGAGGGCCGCGCGCTCTGCGTCGTCGCCCGCGGACAGGTGCGGATCTCCCGCCGGATCGGCGGCGCCGGAGAGGAAGCCTTCGCGATCCTCTCGCCCGGCGCGATCTTCGGCGAGCTCGCCGTCTTCGACGCGGCCTCCCCGCTTCGCTCGGCCGACGCCATCGCGCACACGGACTGCACGCTCCTGACGCTTGATCGCGCGGCGATCGAACAGCTCCGCCACGACGCCCCAGCGAAGGCGGCCTCCCTCACGGCCGCGCTCTGTCGCCTGGTCGCGCAGCGCATCGCGGAAACCTCCGAGCGGCTCGTGCGGTGGAGACTCATGGCGGGGATGTTCTAGGGAGGTCCTAAGGATCTTCTAGAAGATATCCACGCATCGAAATCGGACCGTATTGTTTCCGTACAAAAATTCACATGTCCCCATTTTGAATCTGCGCCGATAGGTAAGGAGGTGGCAAACTGTCGAAATTCTGCGCTGCTCGACCCAAGTCGCACTGGTCGAAGAAACCACCGAGTTTCATCTGTTGTTCGCGTTAGACTGAACGCGGTCTCAACGATTCTGTCAAGGAGTTCACAATCGTGAAAAACAATTCGCCCCGGGCGACGAAACGAAGGTCACGTCTATTCCTTCCCGCCTTCATTTCCGCGCTTCTTGCCGCAGGTTTCACGACAGGCTCATGGGCAGGACCGAATTCCTGGACTCCTCTGGGTCCGGGCGGAGCCGCCGTCGAGTCGATCGCGGTCGCTCCGTCCGACGCACAGAAGATCTACGTTTCATTCACAAATTCACCGAGGACCATCGAAGTGTCGACGAACGCAGGCGCAACGTGGTCCAAAATTGCTACCGCCGCGACGAGCCCCTCCCGGTTTGTCGTTGCTCCAAACACATCGACGACGGTCTATGCGATCGATGTCTATGGTTATGTTTCCAAGAGCACCGATGGGGCGGCGACGTGGACGGCAATCGCGCCGAACTTCGAGTTCGGATTCTATGCGGTCGACTCCCTGGCCATCGACCCGTCGAATGAGAACGTGATATTCGCTGGAACCTCTTATTCCGGGCTGTTCAAAAGCGTGGATGGAGGGGTAAATTGGGCACGGGCTGGAAATTTTCCGGTACCGATCGGAACCTCAGAGCCCGTGACGGACATCGTCATCGACCCCGCGCAGCATCAACGGATCGATGCTCTCGAGGGTAGTCCCTTCCGATCTCTCGACGGCGGCACCACGTGGACCGATATTCGGGGAGACCTCCCGTCGTCGGTTTCTCCCAACCGCCTCGCCGTCGACCCGAGCGACGCCCAGACGATCTTCATTGCCGCCGATCAGAGCGGCATCTACAAGACCGTGGATGGCGGGTCACACTGGAACGGGCCGGCCGCGGGAAGCGCGGGGTTCGCATTCCGGGTTCTGGCGATCGACCCTGAGTCCCCCGCGCACATCTACGCGGGCACGGCGCAGAATGGGCTTCTCCAAAGCTCGGATTCGGGCGCGAACTGGGGTCCGGCAACGAATCTTTGCTCGAGCACGGTTTCGTCCATCGAGATCGACCCCGGCGACCACACCCACGTCACCCTGGGCGGCAGCGGCGGTTACTTCGAAAGCTCTGATTCCGGCGCCGACTGGACACGCCGGACAAACGGCCTTCCAGATTCGGACGCGGTGGCCTTCTCCATCGATCCTTCGAATCCGTCTCACTTCTATCTCGCCACCTATGGCAGCGGTGTCTGGGAAACAACGGATGCCGGTGGCACATGGGCGCAGCTCTGCGATCCGGCCGCCAACGCCAACGTTCTCTCGCTCGCGGTGGGCTGGAGCCCTCCGCTGACCCTGTACGTCGGAACGGAAGACGGAGTGTTTCGGAGCGTCAATGGAGGCGCAGAGTGGACTTCCGAAGGGCTCTCGGGCCGGCCGATCGGCTCCATGATCGTCGATCCGACCGACTCGACTCACGTCTATGCCGGGGACAACTTCACCTTCCGCCACAATAGCAACAACCTTTTCTTCTCGAATGACAGTGGTGATCACTGGTCCGACCCGGTGACGAGTCTGCCTTCCTTCTCTGCTGTGTGCGGTTTCGCGGTCGATCCGGACGGCGTCGCCGTCTACGTCGCCTGGGTCAGGCCATGTTGTTCCACGGGAAATGTTTCGAAATCCACCGACGGCGGCGCGAACTGGGCAAATACTCACGTTCCGGAGGATCACCCCACGAATGCCGTCTCCCTCGATCCCGCCCATCCCAAGACGATCTGGGCGTCGACCGATGCGAAAATCTATCGCAGCACGGACGGAGGGGGCGCTTGGACGATCTTTACAAATTTTGGAGCGGTGGGTGTTGTTCCAGATCCGAACGATCCGTCGACCGTTTACATCAACGTTCCGAGCCTTGCGAAGACGACGGATGGCGGCGCCACGTGGAGATCGTTTTCCGGCCCGGGGTTTCTGCAACATTTCGCCCTCGACCCAGCCAACTCCGATCGTGTCTATGGAGCCTTCATCGGATCCGGCCTGCAGGTTCTCGATCAGGTACCTCCCCAGGTCGATTCGATCGCCCCGGCTTCCGGTAACACGACGGGAGGAACGACGGTCACGATCCATGGACAATATTTCCTCAGGAGTATGACGGTTCTCGTCGACGGAACATCTGTAATTCCGAGCACCACGACATCCACGACGATCACATTCGTCACGCCCCCTCACTCGACGGGTCCGGTGGACATCGAAGTCATTGCTCCTTCGGGTCAGAGCGCAACGCTCCCATCGTCTTTCACCTACGAGTGCCTCTCCCCCTTTACCGCCCTGGTCGGAGGTGGTGGGGCCTACTGCGAGGCCTCCGGAGGGAGCGGCCAGATCTACGCGACGCTTTCGGGTGTCGGTCCCTGGACGATCGACTGGTCGGATGGCGTAGAACAGCACGCCGATTCCAGCTTCGCCGATCGATTCGTCTCACCCGCAGAAACCACCGACTACACGATTATCAGCGTCTCCGACTCGAGCGGCTGCGGGGCCGGGGAAGCGTCGGGAAGCGCCACGGTGACGGTCTACCCGCTGCCCGCCGCGCCCGTCATTACCGCTCCCCTTTCCGTTCCCCCGTTCGTTCAAAGCTCCGCTTCCGTCCCGCCGGCCGATGGCGTTTCGTACATCTGGTCCGTCACGCTCGGCCCGGCGGACATCGTCGACGGAGGGAGCGCACAAATTGCATTTCTTCCCTTCGTTGCCGGCGTGCCGATCGAGCTCTCGATTTTCGAATTTGATACGACTCACGGGTGTCATTCTGAGACTTCCAGCGCACCCATCTTCGTCGATTTTCTCGACGTTCCCGCCGGAAGAGCCCTCCACGACGAGGTCGATGCGATCGCTCAGCACCACGTGACGAACGGCTGCGACATCGAGGGGGACTTCTGCCCGAATCGCACGGTCAACCGGCTGCAAATGGCGGCCTTTCTGGCTCGGGCGCATGATGGCGGCGACGAGTTCATCCCCGCCTCCGGGAGCGTGAACGGAACTCCCTACGACTGCGATGCCGGACCTTCCTATTTCTCCGACGTTCCCCCGAGCAATCCGTTCTGCCGGCACGTGAACCGCATCGCGGCGCTCGGCATCACGCTCGGCTGCTCGCCGCAAGCGTATTGCCCCAGCGGAATCGTCAGCCGCGGCCAGATGGCTCTTTTCATCGCGCGAGAAATCGCGCCGGGCGGAGCCCCTCCATCTTCCTATTCGGACGGCGCGACGGGTCGATCGTACGACTGCTCGATCGCGCCGCCGTTGACCGACGTCGCCGCCAACAGCGCTACCTGCAATGCCGTCGGCTACATCTGGGCCAAAGGAATCGTGGACGGTTTCGGCGACGGCACGTTCCATCCGCTAGGCAGTTTAACGCGAGCTCCGATGGCGAAGTTCATCGCCCGAGGCTTCGACCTGAGGCTCGGACAATGAGGGGGCGGAGACCAGTGTCTCACCGATCTCTCCAGGCTCTGTTCGTCGTTACCGCGCTTTTCTGCCTGTCCCGGTCGACGCGCGGAGGGATCAACGAATGGACATCGATCGGGCCGAATGGAGCCCGCATCGGCTCCGTGGCGATTGCTCCCAGCAACCCGAACATCATCTATGCGGGGACGATCGGGACCCTCAAGGGGATCGGGCTCAAAAGCCTGGACGGCGGCGTGACTTGGGCGCCCCTTTCCATCCCCTTCGACCCGAACCTCTATTCTCCCGCGGTCCGCGTCGCCGTCTCGCCGCTCGACGAGAACCTGGTGTTCGCCGGATCGGAAGCCGAGCTCCTCAAATCGTCCGATGGCGGCGCGACGTGGGCACGACCGACCCGAATCGTGTTCGGGATTTCCGCGATCGCGTTTCAGCCGGGCTCTTCCACCGTCTTGTGGGCCGCCTTCAGCAACGGAACCCTGCAAAAGAGCATCGACGGTGGATCGACCTGGCGTTTCACGGCTTCCTTCGGATCGCCGGAAGGAATGTCGATTTCCATCGACCCTTCGAACGTCGATAACGTCTATGTTGCGGTCGGGCGCGTCTATCGAACTCGGGACGGAGGGGTCTCGTGGTCGTTGATCGACGACTCTCTCCCCTCGGGTCCCGCGGCTCGCGCTCTGACTTTCGACCCGACAGACTCCACGGTCCTCTATCTCTCCCGAAACGACGGGATCTTCCGAAGTGCGGACTCCGGCGCGCACTGGACCGGCCCCGCGACGGGGACGGACTTTATTTCCTGCCTCACGGCGGTCGTCGATCCGTCTGATCCATCGACCGTCTATTGCGGAACGGAAGAGCTCGGCCTGTTGAAGAGCACGAACTCGGGCGCCGCATTCTCTCCGAACGGCGCGCTTTGCTCGAGCACCGTCCTGTTCCTGAGCATCGACGGCGCCGATGACACCCATCTGATCGCCGCCGGGGCGGGCGGCTTCTTTTCTTCTTCGGATTCGGGTACGAACTGGGAGAGCGGGGATCTCGGCGTTGCTCTCGCGGACGTCATGTCGCTCGCCCGAGACTCCTCGAACTCTTCGCGCTTCTTTGCGGCCACGCTCGGCGCCGGAGTCATGGCCAGCACCGATGCGGGTCTCGACTGGAACTCCGTGTGTGACCCAGCCGAGAACTCAAATATCTTTGCCATGGCGGAGTCACCGTCTTCGCCCCAGACTCTCTACGTCGGAAGCGGCAATGGCATCGAGAAAACCACCAATGGCGGTGCGGTTTGGGCCGCCGCGGGGTTGGCCGGCGAATCCATTCGTTCTCTCGCTGTGGACCCCTCGGACGCCGATCAGGTCTATGCGATAAACGCCAACGGCGAATTCTTCCGAACGTCGGATGGCGGCGCGAACTGGGAATCGGCGCTGGACGGTCTGCCACTCGGCGCTCCCGGCGCCTCGGTATTCACCCTTCCAGGATCGCCTTCGATCGTGCTCGTTGCAAACGGCGGCGTTTTCCGGAGCACGGATTTCGGGGCACATTTTCTTCCCACCAGTCTCTCCTGGATCGATCGGGGAACGTTTGCCGCCGATCCCCAGAATCCCTCGGTCGTCTACGTTTCCGGGTTGGGCTTTTATCGGAGCAGCGACGGCGGGGCGAACTGGACGACAATTCCTGAGGGACCTTACTTCGCCGACTGCGTCGCGATCGATCCCTCGAGCTCCGACGTCATCTATTCCACGGCCGGTTCGCTCACCCACAAGACCATCGATGGCGGCCTGACATGGAAATCGTGGGGGGTTCCTGTCGAAGGGCCTTCTGAAATTTCGACGATCATCCCTGACCTTGCCTCGCCGTCCAGACTCTACGGCTCATTCCACGATGGATCGGTCGGAGTTTTCGATCAGGTCGCGCCGATCATCGACTCCGTCGACCCGACGACGGGAAACACCGTCGGCGGGACGCTTCTCACGATTCACGGCTCGGGTTTCATGCCCGAGTCGGAAGTCATGTTCGACGGTGCCCCGTTGACCACGATCGCCGTGACCGGATCCTCGATCACGGTGCTGACACCCCCTCATCCCCTGGGGGCCATCGACATTCAGATCTTGAATCCGACATTTCTCTCGGCGACGCTGGTCTCCGCATTCGAATACGTCTGCGAAGCTCCATTCACCGCGATCGTGCATGGAACAGCGTCGATCTGTCCCGGATCCAGCGCGACACTGCAGGTTTTTCTGTCCGGCGTTCCCCCCTGGACCGTGCACTGGGCCGATGGACCATCGGTCGAGACGAGCGATTCTGTCATCTCGCGATTCGTGAGCCCGACGGCCCCCACGACATACGCGGTCGATTCGGTCACGGACTCCAGCGGCTGCGGCCCCGGGACACCTTCGGGAGTCGCGACAATAACTCTCAAGACTCCGCCTCCCGCGCCGACGATCACCGCGCCGCTGACGATTGCCGCCGACGCATCGAACGTCGTTGCGACCGCTTCTGTCGAACCGGGGAATGATGTCCAGTGGGAAGTGGGGAACGCGCTTTCGAATAGCAACAGCAGCAGCCGCGAGATCACCTTCACCCCACTCGGACCGGGAGCAACCGTGCGTCTGTCGGTGACCCAGTGGGATTTCGCCGGCACCGGCTGTTTCAGCGCGCGCGCAACCCGGCTCGTTCAAACCGATTTTCTCGACGTCCCGCCGGGAGCCCCATTTCACGATGACATTGCCAACATCGCCGAGCACGGCGTCACCATGGGCTGCGGCGGCGGATACTTCTGTCCGGGCTCCCCCTTGTCGCGCACTCAGATGGCGGCGCTCATCACGCGGGCTCTCGTCGGATCCGCCGCTCCCATCGTCGGCGAAGTCCATGACTCTCCGTACGCGTGCGTGCCCAACGGCGTCTCGTACTTCGACGACATCGATCCCGGCAACCCTTTCTGTTCATCCGTTCACTATCTGGCGGCGAACGAGATCACGTTCGGTTGCGGACTGAGCGATTTCTGCCCGGCGAACCGGGTCACCCGGGGACAAATGGCGCTATTCCTGGGAAGAGCAATAGCTCCCGGCGCAACGCCGCCGTCCTCCTACTCGGACGGAGCGACAGGGCGTTCCTACGACTGCACGGCCGCCTCGCCTTTCTCGGATGTCGCTGCCGGCACTTCGACCTGCAACGCGGTCGGTTACCTCTGGGCGCGGGGTGTCGTTGACGGATTCGGGGACGGTACCTACAAACCCCAGGTCGTGCTCACCCGGGCGCCAATGGCCAAATTCATCGCGAGAGCCTTCGGAATGGAGCTTGGATCGTGAAACTTTTCACTCATCTTCTTGTCGCTGTTCTGGCCTGCGGCCTCGCTCGCGCGTCCGCCGCGCTTCCGCCCTGCGATTCCTGCCCGGCTCCTTCCTTCGCCGGTGGAAGAGCCTACCGAAGCGGGATCGTCCTGCCTCTGCTCGGCGACTTCGACGAAGATGGGGTGCCCGACTATGTCTACCGGGCCGACCCCTTCCTCATCACGGCCCGAGGGGATGGAAACGGAGGTTTCGTTCCAACCGATGTCTCACCGGCATTCGGAAACCTAGTTGCCGCGGCTGACTTCGATTCCGACGGGCACTTGGACCTGCTGGTCACGGACGGCTTCGGCGGTATGGACATCTTGCGTGGGCACGGAGACGGCACTTTCGAGGCCCCTCATCCGGACGCGCACATCGACGACGCCAACGTTTTTTCCCCCGTCATCGCCGACGTCAATAACGATGGCGTCCCCGACATCGTTAACGGCTATCCCATTCTCTCCGTCCGGCTGGGAATCGGGGAAGGCTTCTTCAGCGCGCCGCTTGTGGCCGACAACGATGACTTCGCCTACGACATCGCCGTCGGTGACCTCGACGGGGATGGGCGACTCGATATTCTCGCGAAAGAAATAGACGGTCTTTTCTTATTTCGTGGAAACGGCGACGGTACATTTCTGGAGGATCGGAAACTGTTCGAGCCCCTGGGGCAGGCCGTTGTCGCGGACATCAATGGTGACGGCATCGCCGACGTGGCCGGAGTCACGACTGTTCGCGTCAGCGATTTCACATCTCAAGCCGCTATCCGGTATTTTTTGGGAACCGGAAACGGGGCGTTCGGCGCGGCGCAAACCCTTCTGTTGCCCGGTGATGATCAAGTCATCACGCTTTTTCGCTTAGCCGATGCCGACGGAGACGGTTCTCCTGACTTCATCGTCTCGAAGGAAAAAAGGATCCGAGTTTATCCGAACCACGGGGACGGGACCTTCGATGTCGCTCGAATCTTGGTGGCAGAAGGCGATTTCGCCTTGAAGGATCTGAATGGCGACGGGCACCCTGATCTCGTTTTGGCCGCGAACTCTGTGGCGGTTTTTCTCGGAACAGGGGGGGGATCCTTCGCACAGGCGACCCGCCGGGGCATTACGCCCATTTACACGACCTTCAATTTCACGCCCGCCGTCACGGGAGATTTTGACGGCGACGGCCACCCCGACGTCCTTGTCCTTTCCTCGGGTGACTTTTTCCAGAACCCCGGAAGCGTCACCCTTTTTCTGGGAGACGGAGCCGGGCATCTCAACCCCGGACCCGCGTTCGCGAGCGGAGCCCGACCGGATCTCGCCGTCGTGGCTGACGTTGATCACGACGGCAAGGACGACCTCATCATCGAGGAAATCCGCGACGGTCAATACGGGATGTCGATTTACCGCTCGACTGGGGGTGGCCAATTCGCTGCGCCATTCCGGATCCTCGGCCTCTTTCCGCCGGTCGTCGTCGCCGACTTCGATCACGACGGCAAGACGGACCTGGCAGGTTCTCCCGATGGGATGATCGCCGTTTTCGCAGGAAATGGCGACGGGACATTCCAGAACGCGCGATCCACGTCAATTCCCATCGGCCAGAATCTCGCCGTAGGCGACTTCAACCACGACGGATTTCCCGACCTCGTCAACGCCGCTCCTATCGGATCGACAGTTCTTCTCGGAGACGGATCGGGGGGGTTCACGCCGTCGGCAGCATTGGCGGGGACGGGCGACGGCCCTTTGCTCTCGGTCGCCGACTTCGATGGAGACGGGAATCCCGATATCGTCGTGCGGGGAGGCGTGTCGGATGCCATTCTCTATCGAGGCGACGGCAAGGGTGGCTTCGACGAGGGAGCGGAGATCCCGTTCTCGTCCAGCGCCAGCGCTATCCTCGCCGCGGACATGACCGGGGACGGGCTTCCCGACATCGTCACTCTCTCCGACTCGGTGTCGGTGTTCGCGTCGAGGGGAAATGGATCCTTCGCGACACCCGCGTCATTCGTGGCGAGCGGGCGCAGTCCGATGATCGGCGACTTCAACGGGGACGGCCGCCCGGACATCGTCCTTTTCGACGATACCGCATTCTCGTTTCTCTTCAACACCCGATGCGTTCCGAAGCACCTGAAAATCGTCCAACAACCATCGTCGTGTGATGCCGCCGGCACGCCATTTACCGTCGCGCCCGCCGTTGCGGTCGCTGACGACGGCGGAAACCGGATTTCATGTGGCTCCGTCACGGTGACCGCATCGCTCTTGGCTCGCGCCGGAGGAGGAGGACCTCTTCAGGGAACCACCACCATGGTGACTTCCGGGGGCGGCGTCACTTTCGACAACCTGTCACTGAGTCCGGTTGCTTCCGGGACGCATCTGGTTAGCTGGCCGGGAGGTCGTCTCCACTTTTCTTCGCCCGGCATCGCCAGCGTCGGGACGAGGAGTATCACCGACGGCCTCTCTGTCTCGCTTCCGCCGAGCATTCCCGGATGCTCGTCCGCCAGTTCTTTCTTCGATTTGCCGACGAACCTCGATCGATACGAGTGGACGTATGACGGCGCCGTCGTCTCACGATCGCCCGTCCTGACGATAGAGACCTCATCGGTCGGCTCTCACTCCGTGTCCGTCACGATCTCGAAAGATGGTTGTGTCGCGAGCAGCGTCTCGACCCTGACGATCGATCCCACGCCGCCCCCTCCTTCCATCAGCGCCCCTCCCGAAGCGGCGGCCGGACAGACCGCCCTGACGGCGATGGTCCCGAATCCCGGAGAATATTTCTGGAGTATTCAGAACGGAACCATGACTTCCGGGCAAGGATCCGATCACTTGATTTTCAATGCCAATGCGGGTGGTCAGGTCATGACCATCTCCGTCACTTCGCTCAACGAAACGTGCGCTTCGCAGCCCGGGCGAGTCCAGATTCCCGTAGACTTCCTCGACGTCCCTCCATCGAACCCCTTCCATGATTTTGTCGCCGCGCTGGAGAAGGCCGGCGTTACTGACGGTTGCGGATCAGGAAATTATTGCCCGACTCATACGTTGCGCCGGGACCAGATGGCGGCAATGATCACCCGGGCGACGATTGGGCAGGCGCCGGTTTCCGGGAGTCTGGGGGGCCTCGGGACTCAGTACGACTGCGACGCCCACGGATTCACCGTTTTCACGGACGTGTCGCCCACGTATCCCTTCTGTGCGTCGATTCACCACATCGCTGCTCTCGGCATCACAACGGGATGCGCGCCCGAGCGCTTCTGCCCGGCGGGCCTCGTGACGCGGCAGCAGATGGCCCTTTTCATCGGCCGCGCCATCGCGCCGGGTGCGACGCCGCCCTCTTCGTACTCGGACGGGACAACGGGGCGCTCGTATGACTGCTCGACCACCTCCCCGTTCACGGACGTCGCGGCGAACACCGAAGTGTGCAACGCGGTCGGCTACCTCTGGGCGAAGGGGGTCGTGGACGGATTCGGTGACGGAACGTTCCATCCGCTCGGGCTGCTGACCCGCGCGCCGGCGGCGAAGTTCATCGCGAAGGGGTTCGGCTTGACGCTAGGACCGTAGCGGTGTCGGCCGCTTCGCCGTAATCAATAGGACAAGGAGGGAGGGTCGTTGCCGAAGGACCCGGCATGTCGGTGAATGGAGATAGCCCCGCGGGATGGTTCGTCGTGTTCATATTTGCGTCGATCTGTTT
>Ga0207680_10001180_pt1 | contig 12341 bp, 9 predicted proteins | sample KBSS23metaG_FD_184321 | JGI IMG/M metagenome (GOLD analysis project Ga0207680, IMG submission 184321) | Switchgrass rhizosphere microbial communities from Kellogg Biological Station, Michigan, USA - KBS S2-3 metaG (SPAdes) (version 2) | ecosystem: Host-associated > Plants > Roots > Rhizosphere >... | reverse complement strand
TTAGGATCGAGGCGATCATTGGACCATTTGGTCCCCATCCCAATCCCTCACCGATCAGCTTGTTTTTGGGAAGAGTCAGGGCGGTGATCACGGCGAACACCACCACCACACAACCAATGAAGAGGGGCCAAGAAAAAATCGATCTGGTGGCAACGTTTATCGCAATGACCATGACGACATTGATCAGAAAGACCTGATTCAAACCAAAATAGCCGTCAGCCAGAGCCTGCAGTTGGTTTGGATCGCTCCCGCCTCCTCGCGTGTACCCCGCATATTGGGGCGGCGGTGCGGAGAAATTCCCCTGAGGAGGAAGGTTTGAAGGTTCGCCGGAGGGTGGCACGTTGCTCATATTTAAGTAAGCGACGTGCCAAACGAACTAATTGGTGCGCCTCATCAGCAGTCGATGAATCGGCTGAAATCAGGAACGAGGGTTTTGGCCAGCTTCTGATCGACGACACCGACATACCACGGCTCTTCCTGAGTTTGTGGTGATTCGTGCCAGTCGTACAGGTAACCGCTCACAAGGCTCTCGTGAGACAACCAATCAGAGAGGTTGTGGCGGGGGAGCCACGTCTCCGTGAGAACAGGATAAAAATCTGATGGCATCGGGGGCTGCATCAGACGGTAATCGTCGGACACATCCACCACGATAACTTTCGCTAAATTGTATTGCCACAGCTCGCTTCCAATGCTTGCCATTTCGCCTCCGTGCTTGCCCTTTCAAGACGCGGCAATCCCGTGAGAAGACGCATTATGTTTAGCGAGATTTTTGTGGCTCCCTATTGGCCACTTCTTCCGTCTTTCGGCACATGAATGGGGTGCAACTCGAAGGATTAACCATGCATGTGAAAGACCTGGAGAAGTCGGTCGAGTTCTACTCCCGCATCCCTGGCGCAAAGAAGAAGATGCACTTTCCAGGAAAGTTCGCGATGTTCCAAATGGGTGAAGGTCGGCTAGGACTGCTGCAGGCGGAAAAGCAAGGATTCCACGTCGAACTGGGCACTGGGAAAAAGCTCGACGAGATGTATGAAGCGGTACTCGCGGCTGGCTTTAAACCGGAAAGCCCCCCGACGGATCGGCCATGGGGCAGAAGAGACTTCATCCTTCTTGACCCGGATGGGAATATGTTGGAGTTTGACTAAGCTCAGATTCTGGATTCTTGATCCTAGATGCCGGAAACGTTTCTGCCCTGCCAAAGTTATCCAGAACCCGGCATCCAGTATCTTCAGAGCACCACTCACCTATGCAAGCAGTAACTCCAAAGGTCCGCCTCCTCGATCCCCACACGGTGAATCAGATCGCCGCGGGCGAGGTTGTCGAGCGCCCGGCGTCGGTGGTCAAGGAACTCGTCGAAAACGCGATCGATGCCGGAGCCACGCGCATAGATGTAGAGCTTGTCGACAGCGGAAAGACTCTTATTCGGATCAGCGACGACGGCTGTGGCATGGAGATCGAAGATGCAAAGATGGCGCTCCAGCGCCATGCGACCTCCAAGATCGACACATCAGAGGATCTGCTCGGCGTGAAGACTTTGGGATTTCGGGGTGAAGCCCTGCCCTCTATCGCCTCCGTTTCTCGAATGACATTGTCGTCCGCTACAAGCGACGGACTACGCTCAGTGTTGAAAGTAGAAGGCTCGGAAATCCAAGTCCCCGAGGGAACGTCTGGACCAAGAGGCACCGAGATTTCCGTCGAGGACCTCTTTTACAACACCCCGGCGCGACTGAAGTTTCTAAAGTCGGACACGACAGAACTGGGCCAGGTCATCGAGCAGATTTCCCGCTACGCGATTGGCTTCCCTTCAGTAGCTTTTTCCCTCGCCCACAACGGGCAAGTAGTGATGCGGACAACTGGCAACGGAGACATGCTCGACGCTATCTCCAGCGTCTGGGGCCGAGAGCTGGCTCGGAGTCTTGCCGAAGTCGATGTCGTCGCGGCAGGGATGCACGTAACCGGATTCTTGAGCCCTCCCCACGTCACCAAACCCACCCGATCCATGCAATACGTGTGGGTCAACGGCCGCCCGGTCAGAACGCGGACGTTGACGGCGGCCATCGATCAGGCGTACCGCGACATCACTCCAGAAAAGCGCTATCCGATACTCGCCCTGAAGATCGAGGTCGATCCCGCACGAGTGGATGTGAACGTCTCGCCGACAAAGAGCGAAGTGAAGTTCCAGCACGAAGGTGCCGCATTCGACGCCATGCGAGTCGCGGCCAAGACCGCACTCATGGAGCATGGGATGATGCCCTCGGCAGAGGGACTGGCGGCGGCGAACGAGGCACTTGCCGCAATCCGACAAGGTTCGAATCCGTCGACTTACGATTCACGATTCACGTCTTACGATTCCTCAGGTCTCAGCTCGCAGCTCTCTAACCTTGCCGTTAACGCACAGGCGCCCTTTGATACACCCGTTCCCATGCCGTTCAGTGGAATCGAGGCGCCGAGCGTTTCCAACGAGCGATATCCATTCGGCGAATTGCTGGAAGGTCTTCGCGTTCTCGGTCAGTCGATGAACACGTTCATCATCGCGGAGACCACGCGCGGAATCGTGATCATCGATCAGCACGTTGCTCACGAACGAATTCTCTACGAATATCTTTGCGGTCTGAAAGGCAGCAGCGCCATCGAGAAGCAGCCACTTCTCACACCGCTTACGCTCGAACTCGATCGCCGATCAGCGATTCTCATCAACGAAAAACTGGATGAACTCAGACGCATCGGATTCGAATTAGAACCATTTGGTGGGGAGAGCTATATCGTCCGCGCCGTCCCCGCCGCCCTCCGATCCAAAGACCCGCTGCGGGTCCTCCGCGACCTAGTCGACGAGCTTGTCGAGGTGAGCGTGACCAAGCGGCTCGTCCCGACGCGCGAACAGATCTGGATCACAAGCGCATGCAAGATGGCGGTGAAATCCGGGGATCCCCTGAGCCACGCCGAGATGGAGAAACTCATCGTCGATCTTGCTTCGACCGAAAACCCATACCTTTGCCCCCATGGCCGGCCGATCACCATCACACTGTCCCGGGATGAGCTTTTCCGCAAGTTCAAACGAACCTAAAGAACCGACCGGGCGTCCGCGAACGTAAACTAGAGGCGTATGCGAGCTTTCGCAGCCTTCTTCCTTCTGCTCTTGACCGGTGCCGCTTTGGCCGCCGACATCCCCTTCCCCGACACCCCCGCTAACCACTGGGTGTACACGAGCATGAAGCAAATCCGTAAGGATCACCTCTGGTACCGCGCCAACGACAACATCCCGAAACGCCCCGTCCCGACCCGGATGGATGTTGCCAAGAAAGCATTTCTATTGGCCGTCGATTGTCCAAACCTTGTCGAATCGATGAAGAGAACCACCGCTCTGGCGAGAGGAAAGCCCGACAATGCGCAGACAAAGAAATGGGTGCAGCAATATCAGAAGGCATTTCCAAAAAAGAAGATTCTCTATCAAACGCATGTGAAACAAGTCACGAGACTCTGGAAATATTTCCGACCCGAAATCATGAGTGTTGCAAAGACTTTCAAGGTCGATCCGTCGACGGTTGGTAAACGATTAGCAAATGCACAAGTGGAGATCGATCGACTTCATCTGAATAATTCCGTTGTCATCGTCAAGAGGTCGAAGGTTTGACCACGCCTGTCACCACGAAGTCCTCTAAAACGCGAACGCAGGCGGAAACATCGGGCGTCGATCTCAATAACATCCCCGCCCATGTCGCTGTGATCATGGATGGCAATGGCAGGTGGGCAAAGAAGAAAGGTCTTCCCCGCTTGCTCGGCCACCGCGAAGGCTACAAGTCATTAAGAGGAATTCTCCTTTCTGCGAGTGAACTGGGCATTCAGTTCCTCACCGTTTATGCGTTCTCCGCAGAGAACTGGCGACGCCCCGAGGACGAAGTCAAGGGCCTCATGTCATTGATTGAAAAGGCGGCCCGCGACGAGCTTAGGCTCATGCACCAGAACAACGTTCGAGTCAACGTGAGCGGCCGAATCAACGAGTTGCCTGAGGGTCTCCAAAGAGCGCTAAAGGATGGCATGGAGACGACGAAAAACAACACCGGCATCACCTTCACTTTGGCCGTCAACTACGGCGGTCGCGCCGAAATTGTCGACGCGGTGAAGCAGATCGTTAGTAAAACTAACGATTCTTCAGAGATCACGGAAGAGGAAATCGCCAAGCATCTTTACAACCCCCACCACCCCGATCCCGACCTCATGATCCGAACTGCGGGTGAGATGCGGTGGAGCAACTTCCTCCTTTGGCAGGGAGCCTATTGCGAGCTCTATGTAACTGAAAAAACCTGGCCTGAGTTCGCTACGGCTGACCTCATCGATGCCCTGAAGACCTACCAGCAAAGGACAAGAAAGTTCGGAGCGGTGGTCGAGTAGGCGCACAAACCGCCTTTCAAACCGTAGATACTAGGGACGTCCCGTTTTCGTGTCGCCTTGGCTCACGGGAGCATGACCCCATAAAGGAAAGAAACCAGCAATGATTACCACTCTTCTAGCCTTCGCACTCATGAGCGGCGTGACCCACCCGCAAAAGCTTTCTCTCACGTGCCCTGTCACGGGTGAAGAAATCACGACGCCGATCGCGTCGTTCAATTACAAGGGAGCTCGGTTCGACATGTGCTGCGGCATGTGCCCCGGACCTTTCGAGAAGAATCCCGACAAGTATCTGGACCCAGAGAAGGTCAAGGATCACGCAGTCGGCGTTTCCTACTTCGACCCAATCAGCGGTCAAGCCGTAAAGGCTGACGGCAAGGACGTTATCGGACCAAGCGTCTATCACGGAATTGCTTACTACTTCCAGAACGCGGACGATCAGAAGACCTTCGATGCCGAGCCGAAGAAGTACACCGAAGTTCCTAAGAAAGAAGCGATCTACTGCCCTGTCATGAAGCGAGAGGGTTATGAAGTTTCCCGGTCGGGCGGTTACGCGGACGTCGATGGCGTTCGCTATTACATCTGCTGCGGCGATTGCGCAGGCGAATTGAAGAAGGATCCTGCAAAGTACCTGGATGCCGACGCTGCCAAGCACGTCCACGACGTCGTCGCAGTCAAAGCTAAGCCCGCGAAGTAAGCGACTTAATTTCGACTGGAGCACGCGGCACAAAGCTCACGCTTTGTGCCGCTTTCTTTTTGTCGTCTGGAGTTGTGTTGTTGGGGAGTATGTTTACAGCGCGACCGGCGAGCAGAACGATGATCGTCAACGAAATGATCGACTGGATCATCATAAGCGCCTTTGCCCAGCGGGTCAACGCACCGGTATCGGCCGGGGACAATGCCGTACTTGTGTTGAAGGCGAGAAATAGATAGTCGACGAATCCGGGCCGCCAATTCTTTTCACAGGTCCGGGCGCGAACTTCGTCTGGCATGCTCATCTGCGGAAAGTAAAACGCGCCGTAATGGTGTCCAGGTAGCTTCCCCCGTTCTGCGGGTCCACCCGCATCGAGCCGCCAGTACCAAGACGCGAAAACGATGATGTTCACAGCCCAAAGTGCAACTGCCGATCTAAGCAGGTCCGGGGCTGGCTCAAGTCCCCCCACCACCGATTTGATGAGCAGGGCAACAGAAACAGCCAAGAATATGGTCAAGGCGGCAGAAATCAGGTGACCCAAGACAATTGCGGCCTCCTCTCGATCGTTTGCGATCGCAATCCACGCGGGCACCTCCAGAGCAGCTACGCAGGCGATTGGAACCCACGGTGGGCCCGGCATCAGCTTAGGTGCCAGCACCATGTAGAGTGCCGCGGCCGCGACGAGTGCAATTACAATTGCCCACCGTGGCTCGGGCTCGTCAAACTCCCGCACAACCGTCGATTTCATGCTCCATCAATAGACGAAGCAAAGGCGAGGAAGTTGGCGGCCCGCTGCTTGTGAAACCATAAGCAAAAGCTCGTCTGGTCTGAACCTCTCGCTGTCGACGGCAATGACGTAAACCAGATTGGGTGTCAAATCCCAAGTTCGAGGGATTCAAAGCAAGATTCGCCTCTCCAGTTACCTTCTTTTAACCAAACTTCGACGCACTTTGAAGGGACTCGTCATGCCTTGCCAACGGACAGCAAAGTCGGTGCCCGAAACTCGGTTAAGGATCGACGATTCACAAACCAGAACACTGCCAAGTAGGAAGGGTGCGTTCGATCATCTTTGGGGCAACCTTCTATTTCTGCTTTCGACAAGCGTTTGCGGTGCGAAGGAAGAATTCGATTGTTGTGACCTCGGGCATTCGAGATGCGTCAAATGTTTTTCGCGCAAATTCATTCATTTAGGGCGAATGGTGATTTGCGCAGGTATTTCTGCTTGCTTTGAAAATTCTATTTGCATTCTTTTTCGTTCCGTAATACGATGTTCTTCACTTGGTCATGCACTGGCACGACTACCGGGTACTCATATGAATGCAAAGCGCGGCTCCAAACTCGCAGCCCTAACTTTCACGGCCTTTCTTTTTCTTCTGATCCATGGGACGAGCGCGGGCGACAATCGAAAGTCCTTCGCCGCAACGGCCGGAACTGGCTCCTCGAGCACTGGAGATGTTCCTCCAGGGGCGCGCTTTGATGCCACTTACTACCCACCACAAATTGCCCTGCAATCCCAGATGAACGAATACAGGTCAAGAAATTCTTGGGGTGTCTCCGGCGGGTCAACAAAACATGCGGTTCAAGCGTCATTCTTCCTCCCAGCCCCAGCGGGCTGGAAGGTGCCTAATCCGGCTGATCCGCCCGGGATTTCATATGACCCCGTCACTTTTCCCACGAACAACTTAAGCTTCTTCTATTCGGAGGCACACTCGTTCAGAACCGGATACCCCACCGTGGACAAAGCGCCAAATTCGTCGCCGCAACCGGATCCTGGTGATAGCGGTCGCATCTATCAGTTCTACAACGATGGTTCCTCCTTGAAGAGCCAAGACGTCGTCTCCCTCATAGGTGATTGGCGGCCCAAGGACACCTATTACGACTTTTATGCCCTGAATCCAACTGAGCTCGGGAGTCGAACACTGCAAATAACGTTCAACACCATCCACCCGCCGAACGGAATTTCGAGTTCACCGCAAGGCGCTTATCAGCAAATGTTCGGGAATGATAGTGTGATCTTCCAAGCTGTTTCAGCGACCACCATCAATCCTCAAACTGTAAGCGTCCTGTTTCGAAAAATCAAAAACTATCATGTCTTGAATTACATTCAAAATATTACGCACACGGTTGATCTCGGCGATGGTATTTTTGCCCATCCGTACCAATACACCGAATACTATTGGGCTCCGCAACAACTGATCACCTATGAGTCATGGACGTTTTCTTTGCGCAAGCTGCAGTATGGGGACGCGTCAGTCGACACACGAGAAGCAAACTACGACCCCAACGTAGCGGTAGAGGACATCACCGATCAAACCGAACGAGATCACTACAATTTTGGAAGTTGGGTTTTCAAGGGCGGTCTCTTTGTCGGCAGAGTTCCTGTTGCAAGTGGGGATCACAGTGGCCTTGCACGGCTCCAACTCTATGCGCCCGCCAGCACGACCTGGAGTGGAATCACCAAATGCGCAACCCTTAGCATGTTCTATATGGGCTATCCGCCTGACATCACTGGATTCACGCATGATGAAATCATTGGCATGTACTACGTGGATCCGAATGCGCCAGTGACGACGGAAGCAGGGGTCTCCTGGGACTACAAGTGGGACACACCACCCACTGCCGTGTACTCAAAAGAGTTCTACGATCCGTCAGGACCGATAACCCCGCCTCCGGTTAATGACTATGCCAACTGGTATATGACCCCTGGCACAGGTCAGGTCCCGAGGCTGGATATGAGAATGGTGAACGAGGGGCTCAACAACACATGGCGCTATTTCGGCAGCAAAGAATGGAGTCAATTGCCAAATTCGCCCTGGTACCAGGTGGATGGATGGCCACGTGTCTGGCTGCTCGACCAAACAGCCTATAGCTCGTACTAATGAAAAGGGTCGCCGTGTATCTGGTTCTCGTCGTCGCGGTGGGAATAGGCACCGCCATTGTCGGAAGGCACTCTCGAATACCTTCTTCGGTGCGCGGAAATGCAACTTCCCAACCGCTCGCAAATCTCGCCGACCGTGCTCGGAAGGATCCGGCTCGGGCCGATGAAATCTATCGCAAATACATTGATGAAGAATCCAAGAGCAACCCTGCCAGCGCAATGCAAGCGCAAATGAGTCTTGCCTTTAGCATTAGCCGCCGGGGCGACTATAAGGAAGCGGCGGCGGTCTTTAGAGATCTCAAATCTAAAGCGGACAAAACGAAGATATCTGCAACGAACAATCTGAGCCTCGAAGCAGAATACGAATCCGCAGTCTGCGAGGAAGCGGGTGGCCAGAAAATGAACGCCTACGCAGACTTCAAGAAGATCATTACTAACCATCCAATGTCTGACTACGTTTATGGCGCGGGCAAGCGAATGCGGGAAATCTCCGGTGGTGATTTGCAACCCGGCGACGAAGAGCTGATCGAAGCCTGCATACAAAAACAAGAAGAAGCGGGCAGACTCGCAGCGGTAGATTGCGGTCCGCAAGTGCTCGCGGAAATTTTGCGAAGGAGAGGTCGAACGGCTCCGTCCATTCAGGAACTTACTGCGATTTGTGGCACCGACGCTAAAGGAACAAGTGTCGCCGGAATGCGAAAAGCACTCAAGGGATTTGGGATGACGAGCTATGCGGCAACTCTCAATCGAGAAAGTTTCTCGAAGCTTTCCACTCCAACAATTTGGTTAATCGCAGGACATTACGTGTTGATCACAGCGCTATCGAACACGAACGCCACCATTTTTGATCCATCCGACTCCAAAACAAAGCAAATTCCGTTGCCTGCGGACGACGATTCGTTCCAGGCAGATGTCATTACATTTTCAACCCCTGATATTTAGGATCTAGCCATGATGAGATGCCACTCTAGAGTCTTTCGCGCCACTGCCTCCGCAGTGGTCTTTGCGCTGCTAAGCATGTATGTCCCCGCCGTGACTGTGGCTGGCATGATGAAGCGGAACCCTCGCGCCAAAAAGCAGCATTCGCGATCGCATTTGATGACCGCAAAGGAGCAGAAGGCAAAATTCGGGGCGGGCGAATGTGTGGCATTTTGCGGGAACACAAACTATGCCGTATCGATTGATGGGGTCAATATTGAAACGGGCAACCTCGCGTTATCGACAGCCGATCTCACCTTTCACGATAGCTATGGCCCAACCGCGGCGGTAACTCGTACTTACAATGCGAATGATGTTGACGAAGGGCCCTTCGGTCCCCGGTGGACATTTACGTCCGACATGTGTGTGGCAGTTCTTGGCTTGGCAAAGCCTGATGGAGTGTCGATTCATGCGCTTCCCCAGTCAACCGCGGATCTGATCAATGGCGCTGGTGTTCAACAGATCTATCTCAAGGATGCCAGCGGAAAACGGACGAGCATCCTTCAGGAAGCGGACGGACGCTTTGCCGAATCACCTTCCGAGCACAACGATATAGAGCCCACCTATGCAAACGTAACCGTTAATGGCACAATCTGGCGATTAACCAGTCAACTCGTTATCAAGACGCCCGACGGCATGCAGTTCACTTATGCCAAGGAAGGCTATTGTCCAAACGCGAGCGCGATGGATCAGACAACTTTCACAGCGCCAAGCAACCTACTGAAATTAGTCGAATCAAAGGATCGTTTTGGTAACAAGACGACGTACGCTTACAGCAACGACACGGTCAACTTTTCAACTGAGCGCGGCATCTTTGCCGAGAACAGGCTGCTAAGCGTCACACAGCAGAATGGGCAATACATTTCATTTACGTGGTCTGGCAACCGAATCGTTTCCGCGACCGACGGAACACGATCCATTAGCTACCAATATGACAGCCAAAATCGACTCGTTGGCGTGGTCTCGCCGGGAGGGCGACTCACTCAATATGTTTGGGGCAACGATCTTTATGGGCCGAATGTTGGAGACGCATACATTGACTCCAACAAATATAGTGGCCCTGGCGCCCACAACTTAATCGTCGGCCAAACTGATTGCAGGGGTCTGACAACGACCTATCACTACGGAATGGGACAGGGATGGGACCTTGGAGTTGGCACGCATTGGACTGTGTTCTGCTATCACGTAGATCATCCAAACGGTACGAACACTTTTATCAGTCCCGATGCATTGTCTGGCAGACCTCTATGCATCGACCCCGCGATCGATAGCTCCACGGAGCCGGACTATCCGCCGCTCAGCGGAGTAGTTGTTGTTCAACCGGGCCGAACCGTGGTCTTCACCGTGAATTCAACTTCGACGACATTGACTTGCCAACCACTTCAAGTTTCTCCTCTTGACGGTGGCATGTACGCAAAACAACTTTGGACCAAAACATACGATTTGGCAAGTTCAAATCTAATTGAAGGAGATACCTACGTTGGTCAGAATGCGATCGGAGATGGTCTCTCCCAATCCCGCCTGATGGATCCTCAAGATTGGCAGGAACAGGCAACATACATCTCGACTCATTACAACACGTTCGGCAAGCCGCTGTCTCGCACGGCGACATTCCACGAGTCTCCAGTAGATGGCGACGCTCAGCGCCCTGACATCGTGATGACGACCCAATACGGTTACTGGGGGAAAGACAAGTTCTATCAGCTTAAGGCCCTGCAGGATGCCAACGGGACCTTCATGTATCAAGACTATGTGTCGACCCTTTCAAGCGACTACGGAACTGGAAACATAAAGTCCATTTATGAAGGGACGCGCACAACGTTCACCAGCGATCCGACAGCACATGTTCCCAGTTACACATCACCGCCAACTCCTCCTCCGACCTGGAAATACAACATCACACCCGCGGTGCCAAGTCAATATACGAAGCAGTATTTCTATGACCTTAAGGGGCGAGTAATCGAGGTCCGCAAATTAGCGAATGCAAATTGGGGCCACACAGTTAATACAACCTCTTACGACGACTCATTGGCAGGACAAGGAAGGATTCACACGACAATTGAGGATGTCGGAGGTTTGAACAGGACTTCTTCGATCGATGCATACGATTCATCGGGCGCCCTAACCCAGATGACTGACCAAGCCTCTCACACGGTTCATTTTCAAATTGACCCCGATGGTCACATGCTGTCCGTTTACGATGTCATCGGTGGTGTGAACCATCCACTCATGACATACACTGTCGGTACCGCAGGCATCTCAAACGCAGCGCTCCTTGCTGTAACTGATAACCTCACGGGTGTCACGGATCAATACACTTATTCGACTTCCGGTGCAGACATCGGGACAGTTAATCGCCTAACTGAAACCAATGGTACGGATTCCTATAGCATTCTCTCTACTGCCGACGGAAATGGAGACATCGCGACGGAGACGTTTCTCACTCCTGCCGGCGCAAATTCTTATAGCTTCTCAGATCGGATTGCCGTTGGCGAATGGCCCACAGTCAAGCGGGTCGCCCGAACCGCAACCGTGTTAGACCAAGACCTTGCTCCGACCAGTGAACAATTTGACTACACGTTCGATACTCTGGGCCGTCTGACAAACGCAACCTTTGCCATGACTCCTTCCGCGAGCGCCCCTCCGCATTGGCAAGATTCGCGGGCCCGCGTACATGTCGATTTCGATGTCATGGGCAACGTCCGTCATCTTGAGCACTATTGGGAGACCCTCGCGCAAAATCAGAACGACGGCTATTACTACGCTGAAACTAAAATGCTTAAGGAAGACTTAGGTTATGACGATTTCGGCCAGCAGCGACTAACCGCTGATTACTACGAAAACGATGGCAGCAATAACTGGCAGGGCACTCGCGCCATCGACTACGAATACGATCCCAACTTCGGACAGCTGTCTGCCATTCACTACAACGACTTGCTCCCGAATCCCGATCAAAGCTGGACCTACGATGCCTTAGGTAATCGCCTATCCGACTCGGCCCGTCCCGGCGCCTGGACGTACAACGCTCAAAACGAACTCCAGGCAGATCCAACGTACAACTATCAGTACGACACGTATGGAAACCGAACGGCGAGACTCATCGGACAGAACGTAAACACCACCTACGCATATGACACGATGGGGCGAATGGATTCCGTAGCGAACGCTATGGGAACAACGAATTACACTTATCGCGGCGATGGAAAGCGCGTCGCGAAGATTGGCCCGAGTTCCCAATCCCTTTATCGCTACGCCAATGGACAGTTGTGCGAGCAGGTCGACATCTCGAACGAATCGACTAATTTGACTGAATTCGCTCCGCTCGGCCGAGGCATCGATCGTATCCAGACGGCTAACGGCATTTACTATCCGATCTACGACGAACACCAAAACATGGTCGCAAAGTTA
>Ga0207680_10001175_pt1 | contig 12354 bp, 13 predicted proteins | sample KBSS23metaG_FD_184321 | JGI IMG/M metagenome (GOLD analysis project Ga0207680, IMG submission 184321) | Switchgrass rhizosphere microbial communities from Kellogg Biological Station, Michigan, USA - KBS S2-3 metaG (SPAdes) (version 2) | ecosystem: Host-associated > Plants > Roots > Rhizosphere... | reverse complement strand
GACGCCGTCGCATACGGCGCGAACTTCGAGAACCACCCGGACGCGATTGCGCTGCTGTCGCGCGACCGCACGCTCTGGGGCAACCCGCCCGACGTGATCCGCCGCGTCCGCGACCCGAGGCTGCTGTCCGAGTCGCTTCGCAGCCGTGGCCTCGCCACGCCAGGAACCACAGATCCTAGAACCAGAGAACCCAGAACCGAGAACCGCGAAGCCCGAACGCCGAACGCCGAACCCCGCTGGCTACTGAAACGCCACGCCTCCGGCGGCGGCCGCGGCGTTCGCGAGTGGCGTCCCGGTATGCCTGTGCCGAGCGGGGCCTATCTGCAGTAACTCATCGACGGCGCGCCGCTGTCGATCATTTTTGCTGCCGCGAACCGGCGCGCGATTCCGATCGGCCTCACCCGACAGCTCGTCGGCGACGAATCATTCGGCGCGTCGGGATACCAGTATTGCGGCACCATCCTCACCGCGGCCGGCGAAGACGATCAGGTGCTCGCGGACGCACGCGCCGTCGCAGACGCCGTGTCCGACGAATTCGGGCTGGTCGGCGTGAACGGCATCGATCTGATCGTCGCCAACGGTATTCCGTACGCGATCGAAGTGAACCCGCGCTGGTGTGCGTCGATGGAGCTGGTCGAGCGCGCCTATGGTCTCTCGGTATTCGGTGTGCACGTCGCGGCGTGCCGCGACGGCGTGCTGCCCGATTTCAAGCTTGCGAACGTCCGTCGTTCGGCGCCGGCGACCGGCAAGGCGATCGTGTTCGCGCGTCGCGACGTCACCGTCGGCGACACGTCGACGTGGCTGCCGACGGGCGAGGCGCATACACATGAGATCCGCGACGTGCCGAGGCCCGGCACGCGTATACGCGCCGGTCATCCGATCTGCACCGTGTTTGCCACGGCCCGCGACGCGCACGCGTGTCGCGGCGAGCTCGTCTCGAGGGCCGAGCACGTCTATGCGGCCGTGGCTGGCATGCTATGATTTTCGCTCGCGAATCCGCTCGCTGGGGGACGGTATCCGATTGCAACCAAAGCGCTTCATCATGAATGCCGGCCGCACGACGAAGCAGGGCCAGCAGATCAACGTCGGCAAGGATTCGGCGGAGTACCAGGCAACCGTCAGCACCGTGACCATGCACGCCGAGGACATGAAGGCAGCGGGCATCCAGCCGGGTGGCAGCGTGCGGATCAGCACGGAACACGCGGCGGTCGTCTTCAGGTGCGTCGAAGGCAAGGTGCCGCAGGGGATGATTTTCGTGCCCTATGGACCGCCGACCTGCCAGTTGATGGGGCGCAGTACCGATGGCACCGGGATGCCGACGTCGAAGGGTTGGGAAGTTGAAGTCGAAGCCGTCGCGTAAAACGACATCACGGCGCGGCCGGAGCGCGAGCCTGTCAGGCGAGCGTACGCCTGTTGTCGCCAGCGTGTCGGCGTGGGAGATGATCGAAGCCGGCCGCTACATGCCTCGCCGGATCCGCGGCAGCTTTCCGGGCCGCGAGCTTGGCTGAACCTTCGTGATCCCGCCCGGTCCGGGCGGCAAAGAGCAGAAGTGAGCCTCAACCAGAGAAGCCTGAACGTCGTCAAGAACGCGACCTGCACCTTCTGCGGCTGCGTGTGTGACGACATCGAGCTCCACGCCGACGGCGATCGCATCGTCAAGGCGAAGAACGCGTGCAGCCTCGGCGATGCGTGGTTCAAGCATCACACCGCGGAGCGGGCGTTTCCCGACGCGCTGATCGATGGCAAGCCGGCGTCAGTCGACACGGCGATCGAGGCGGCGGCCAATTATCTCTACGACGCCAACATGCCGCTCGTCTACGGGTTGAGCAACGTGACCTGTGAGGCGCAGCGCGAAGCGGTGGCGCTCGCCGAGTCGATTGGAGGTGTGATTGACAGTCACACCTCGCTTTGACACGGCCCCACTGAGATAGCCGCCCAGTTGGGTGGCAAGATCACCTGCACGCTGGGCGAAGTGAAGAACCGGGCGGACTTCATCATCTACTGGGGCGGCAACCCGGCGGAGTGTCATCCGCGCCACTTCAGCAAGTACACGCTGACGCCGAAAGGGAAGTTCGTTCCCGAAGGCCGCAAGGGCCGGACGATGGTGCTCGTCGACATCCGCGAAACGCCGAGCGCGAAGGCGGCCGACATCTTCCTGCAGATTCGTCCCGGCAAGGACTTCGAGGTCGCGACGACCTTGCGTGCGCTCGTCAAGAAACAGCGCGTCGATCCGGCGCTCGTCGCCGAGACCGGTCTCAGCGTCGAGCAGCTGCAGGACATCGTCGATCGGATGAAGCGCGCCCGCTTCGGCGTGATCTTCTTCGGGATGGGCGTTTCGATGACGCGCGGCAAGCACATGAATTCGGGCGCGATCCTCAACCTCACCGCCGAGATGAACGCGTTCACGAAGTTCGTCTGCATGCCGATGCGAGGGCACGGCAACGTCACGGGCGCCGACGTCGTGCTGCGCTGGACCACCGGTTATCCCTTCGGCGTCGACCTCTCGCGCGGCTACCCGCGGTTCAACCCCGGAGAGTTCTCGACGGTGGATCTCCTGGTCCGCGGCGACAACGACGCGGCGCTGATCCTCGGCGCCGACCCGGGCGCCACGATGCCGCAGCCGGGCATCGAGCACCTCGCCCGGATCCCGACGATCGTGCTCGATCCGAAAGTCACTCACACCAGCCGCCTCGCGCGCGTGCACATCACCACCGCCGTCACCGGCGTGAGCGCGCCCGGGACCTCGTACCGGATGGACGAGATCCCGCTGCCGCTGCGGCCGGCGCTGACCTCGCCGTACCCGACCGACGAAGAGGTGATTCGCCGCATTCGCCGCGCGGTCGCGGCAAAGCCGGCGTGGACGCCGGCGCCGAGCCGGATGATGGCGATCGCGTGAACCGGTCGCGCCGTCTCGTGCCGCAACGAAGCCACGAAGGCACGAAGAGCAAAATGTTTTTTCTTCGTGTTTTCGTGTCTTCGTGGCGTCCTCGATAATGCTGCGAATTACCGGGGGGACGGTCTACGATCCCGCCAACGGCGTCGACGGCGCCGTTCACGACCTCTACATCGCCGACGGCCGCATCGTCGAGGCGAGCGCGATGGCCGAGGGCGCGCGCACGATCGACGCGACCGGGATGATCGTGATGCCCGGCGGCGTCGACGTGCACACGCACGTCGCGGGTGGCGCGCTCAACTTCGCGCGCGGTCTGGTGCCGGAGAATCAGCGCGCTGCCCGCAAGTTCCTGCACCATGGCGACCGCCGCGCCGGCCTCGGCGGCATGACGCCGACCACGTTCGCCACTGGATATCTGTACGCCGGAATGGGCTGGACGACCGTCAACGAAGCAGCGGTCCCGGTATTGTCGGCGCGCCACACCCACGAAGAGCTGCACGACATTCCGCTCGTCGACAAGACGTCGCTGGTGCTGATGGCCAACAACGAGTTCGTCCTCGACCTGCTCGAAGCGGGCGAAGTCGAACGGGCGCGGCACGTCGTCTCGTGGTTGGTCTGGGCGGCGAAAGCCTACGGAATCAAAGCCGTCAATCCCGGCGGCGTCGAGGCGTGGAAATGGGGCAAGAACGCCAACACGCTGCACGCGCCCATCGAAGGCTACAAGACGGTGACGCCGGCGATGATCATCGAGGGGCTGGCGACGATTGCCGACGATTTACATCTCCCGCATCCGGTCCACCTGCACTGCAACAACCTCGGCGTCCCCGGCAACTTCGCGACGACGATCGAGACGATGAACGTGCTGCAGGGCCACCGCGCCCATCTCGCGCACCTGCAGTTCCATGCCTACGGCGGCGACGACTGGACGACGATGCGCTCGGAGTCGGCGCGGGTCGCCGACGCGTTCGCCGCCAACCCGAATCTGACGGCTGACGCGGGCGCAGTCCTGTTCGGCGACGCCGTCACGATCACGGCCGACGGTCCGTGGCAGCATCTGCTGTATCAGCTCACCGGGCGGAAGTGGGGCAACCTCGACGTCGAGAACGAGACCGGCTGCGGCATCGTCCCGTACGTCTACAGGGATCGAAACCTGGTCAACGCCGTGCAGTGGGCGGTGGGGTTGGAGCTGCTGCTGCTGATCGATGATCCGTGGCGGATCTTTCTGACCACTGATCATCCGAACGGCGGCTGCTTCTGGCGCTACCCCGAGATCATCCACATGCTGATGAACGCCGAGTTCCGCCGCGAGCAGGTCCAGCAGCTGCCCGAGAAGGCGCGGCAGCGGATCCTGCTCGCCGATCTCAATCGCGAGTACACGCTCGCCGAGGTTGCGATCATCACTTCGGCCGGTCCGGCTCGATCGCTCGGCCTGACCCGCAAGGGACATCTCGGCGTCGGCGCCGACGCCGACGTCACGATCTATCCGACGAGGCCGGATCACGGGTTCCTGTTTTCGTACCCGCGCTACGTCATCAAGGGCGGCGCGATCGTCGTGGAAGAAGGCGACGTGCGCGAGGTGGTCGACGGCAAGGAGTTCATCGTCAGACCGGCGTGCGACGAGACGATCGAAGACTACATCCGGCCGCTGTTCGAGAAGGTCTACACGATGTCGTTCGCCAACTACCCGGTTGAGATCGAGCGGCTGCGAAACCCGGAAGTCGTCACGCCCGACGCCCAGTAGCGGCCGCGTCGCGCGCGCACCTTTGCGGTCTCTGCGGTTAACCTCGACGCTCTCGAACGATCACTGCGTGTCATGCTGACGCTCACGCTGAACGAAATTCCATCGGTGCCGCTCGAGGCGGAGGTGCTGTCGCCGGACATCCTGGCGCCACTCACCATCGAGGCGATTCGAGCGCTGCCGGTGCATCTCGGCAAGCGGGAGCGGCGCCTCGACGACTTCTTCACTGTCGACGGCGAGCCGGGCGACGAGATCGAGCTGCGCGGCGACCTCGCGCGAGTGAAGTGGATCGGCCGCGCGATGACGCACGGCACGCTGCGCATTCGCGGCAACGCCGGCATGCACCTCGCGTCGGCGATGCAGGGCGGAACCGTGGACGTGTTCGGCAATGCCGGCGACTGGCTCGGTGCGGAGATGTCAGGCGGCGTCGTTCACGTCCGCGGCGACGCCGGCGGACAGGTCGGCGCTGCGTATCGCGGTGCGCCGACCGGCATGCGCGACGGCCTGATCGTGATCGACGGCGGCGCCGGGCTCGAAGTCGGCATGCGGATGCAGCGCGGGACGATCGTCGTCGGCGGGCCGGTGCGCGATTTCGCCGGGCTGCAGATGAAAGGCGGCACCATCGTGCTCGGTCAGGGCGCGGAGCTGCGAACCGGCGCCTGGATGAACCGCGGCACGATCATCTCGCTGCAGCCGATTCCGCTGCTGCCGACTTTTTCATACGCCGCCACCTACAACCCGACGTTCCTGCGCCTCTACGCGAGACGGTTGGCCACGTTCGGCTGCACGCTGCCGTACGACGAACGGCACGGCAGCTATCAGCGCTACACCGGCGACGCAGCGGTCCCCGGCCGCGGCGAGATCCTGGTGTGGCGCGCGAACCGCTGACGCCGAACGCCGGCGGCCTTCGGCCGCGCGTCGGGGCTGGGGGCTTGGGGCTAGCTGGCTCGAGGCTCGAGGCTGGCTTGAGGCTTGTGGCTGGCTTGAGGCTTGAGGCTTGAGGCTTGAGGCTGGCTTGAGGCTTGAGGCTTGAGGCTTGTGGCTTGCTTGAGGTACAAGTCCAGACTCTGACCCCGCGCATCGCCGACACATTTGCCGAGGCCTTCGACATGCGCGCAGCGCGGGTCGTGATCACCGCGCATACGCCGGGCTGGGCACGAACCGCGGCGCAATCGATGACCGGCTTCGCGACGTCGGTGATCGGCTGCAAGGTGGAAGCGGGCATCGAGGCCGAACTCGGCGTCGACGACACTCCAGACGGGCGTCCCGGCATCAGCGTGCTGCTGTTCGCGTTCGACGCCGCCGGGCTCGGCCAGCGGCTTGTCGATCGCGTCGGCCAGAGCGTGCTGACCTGTCCGACGACGGCCTGCTTCGACGGATTGCCGGACGCGGCGGAACGCGTTCCCGTCGGCGGCCTGCTGCGGCACTTCGGCGATCGCTACCAGTCGAGCAAGTTCCTCGACGGCCGGCGCTACTGGCGCATTCCGGTCATGGAAGGCGAGTTTCTGGTGCAGGAATCGTTCGGCGTGCAGAAGGCGATCGGCGGCGGCAACCTGTTGATTCTCGCGCGCGATCAGGCGGCGGCGCTCGCCGCGGCCGAAGCCGCGTCGCAGGCGATGCGTGCCGTGCGCGGCGTGATCCTGCCGTTTCCCGGCGGCGTCGTTCGCAGCGGGAGCAAGGTCGGCGCCAGGCACTACAAGAACCTGATCGCGTCCACCAACGACGCCTACTGCCCGACGTTGCGCGGCCGCGCCGGCGTCGAGAGCGCGCTGCCCGACGACGTCAACGCCGTGCTCGAGATCGTCGTCGACGGTCTCGACCGCGCCGCGATCGAGGCCTCGCTGCGCGCCGGAATCGACGCCGCGTCGCTTCCCGGCGTCGTCGAAATCACCGCCGGCAATTACGGCGGCAAGCTCGGCACGCACCACTTCCACCTGCTGAAGCTCGCAAGCTGACCGGTGCGCATCCTCGTCTACGAGTTCGCGAGCGGCGGCGGCCTCGCCGGCCGCGACGTGCCGGCGTCGCTGGTGCGCGAAGGATCGGCGATGCGGGCAGCGCTCATCGCCGATCTCTGGGCGATCGGCATGCACGAGATCGTCACGACGGCGGACGCCCGCTGCGCCGGTGATCTGCCGCGCGGCGTCGAAGTCGTGACCCTCCAGCGAAGTGTCGCAGCGCCGATGCTCGATTCGGTGATCGCGGACGTCGACGCCGTGTGGCTGATCGCGCCGGAGACCGATGGCTGCCTCGAACAGCTGGCGGCGCAGGTAGAGCAGCACGGCAGGACGCTGCTCGGGCCGGGCGCGGCCGCAATCGGCGGCGCGTCGAACAAGGCGCAGCTCGCGCGGCGCCTTGCCGACGTCGGCATTCGTCATCCAAGGACGCGGAGCGCCGCAGCGTCCAGCCGCGCCGAGGCAGCCGCCAACGAAATCGGCTATCCGGTCGTCGTCAAGCCAGTCCGCGGTGCTGGCAGCTGCGGCGTCTGCGTCGCGCACAACGCGCTCGACCTGCAGCGTGCGGTGGACGCCGCACGAGACGCGGGCGGCCGCGACGAGGTCCTTGTGCAGGAGTACGTGCACGGCGCCGCCGCCAGCGTCTCGCTGCTCGCCAACGGGGGTGACGTGGTCCCGCTGGCCGTGAACGCACAGACCATTGGCTTGCCGCCTTCATTCGAGTATCTCGGCGGAGAGACGCCGTTCGAGCATCCGCTTGCCGCGCTCGCCGTAACGGCGGCGCTCGACACGTGTCGAGCGGTCGCCGGACTGCGCGGCTTTGTCGGCGTCGACGTCGTGCTCACCGGGACCGACGCGGTCGTGATCGAACTGAACCCTCGCCTGACGACGGCATATCTCGGCGTGCGCGCCGCGATCGACGAAAACGTTGCCGCGCTCGCGCTCGCCGCGTGCGCCGGCGATCTGCCTGCGCAGCCGCGGCCGCGCCGACAGGTTCGCTTCACGGTCGACGGCGCCGTGGTGATCGATGGCCCGGCGCGGAACTTCACTGCCGGGGCGTTGGCATGATCACCGATATCCTCGGCTGGGACGTCGGCGGCGCGAACATCAAGGTTGCGCGGATCGATCCACGTGTGCCAGGCGCGCCGGCGGTGATCGAGCAGCCATTCCCGTTGTGGCGCGATTTCGATCGCCTGCCGTCGATGCTCGCCGAGCTCGCCGGCCGGATTGTCGGAGCCGCCGACGTCGCGCCGCCGGTGATGGCGATCACGATGACTGCGGAGCTCGCCGACTGCTTCGCCACCAAGCGCGAAGGCGTCGCCTTCCTCGTCTCTGCATTCGCGCGCGCCTTTCCACGATCGATCCGGTGGGTCTTCGCCACCGACGGCACCTTTCGCTCTGCCGAGGATGCCCGGCAGCAGCCGCACGACGTCGCGGCCGCCAACTGGATGGCGACTGCGATGCTGGTCGCGCGCACGCACGCGGATGCGCTGCTCGTCGACGTCGGCAGCACCACCACCGACATCGTGCCGATCGCCGGCGGACGCGTCGTCGCCGCCGGCCGCACCGATCCGGCGCGGCTGCGATCGGGAGAGCTCGTCTACACCGGCGTCTTGCGCACTCCGGTATGCGCCGTCATTCGTTCGGTGCCGCTCGAGGGCGGCCGCAGCCGCGTCGCCGCCGAGCACTTTGCGATCGCCGCCGATGCGTATCGATGGCTCGGCAAGATCCAGGACGGCGACTACACCTGCGAGACACCGGACGGCCGCGGCCGAACCGCCGACGCCGCCGGCGCACGGCTGGCGCGCATGGTCTGCGCCGACCGCGAAACGATCGACGTCGATGATGTGACCGCGATCGCGGTTCACGTCGCCGACACGCAGTCGCGGCAGATCGCCCATGCCATTCGCCAGGTGCTCCGGCGGCGGGCCACGGTCGCGCCGCAGGCTGCGGTCGTGGCCGGCGCCGGCGCGTTCCTGGCGCGTGCGGCCGCCGAAGCGGCAGGTCTCGCGGTTCGCGATCTCGCCGCCGAATTGGGATCAGCTGCGGCGCGCGCGGCGCCGGCCGCCGCGGTTGCGCATCTGCTCGCCGACATGCTCTGCACGCCACCATGACGATCGATCTGCGGATGAACGAACGGGCGTGGGCCCTCGCCGATCGCTGCGTCGCCCGCGCCGATGAACTGCGGATCGCGGTTCACACGCTGTCGAGCGGCGCCCGCGTGATCGACGCCGGCATCGACGTCAGCGGCGGGCTGGCCGCCGGCGCCGCGCTCGCCGAGCTGTGCCTGGGCGGGCTTGGCCACGTCGCGTTCACCTCGATGGCGATCGGCGGCGAATCGTGGCCGGCCGTGCAGGTGTGGACCGATCATCCGGCCGCGTCGTGCATGGCGTCGCAGTACGCCGGGTGGACCATCAATCCGGCCGGGTTCTTTGCGATGGGATCGGGTCCGCTGCGCGCCAGGGCGCGCGTCGAACGCGAGCTGTTCGCGAAGTTGGGCTACGCCGAGGACGCCCGCCGCGGCGTGCTCGTGCTGGAAGGGCGCACGCGTCCCACCGACGACGTCGTGGAATGGATCGCCGGCAAGGCCGGCGTCGCTGCCGGTGCGATCACGGTGGCGATCGCGCCGACGGCGAGCCTCGCCGGCGGGATCCAGATCGCGGCACGCGTGATCGAGACCGGGCTCCACAAGATGGATGCGACTGGCTTCGACGTCACCCGCGTGCGAAGCGCGTTTGGGGTCGCACCGTGGCCGCCGCCGGCGCGCAGCGACGTGCGCGCGATCGGCCGCACCAACGACTGCATCTTGTACGGCGGCCAGGCGCGGTATGTGGTCGACGCCAGCGACGACCAGCTCGCCGCGCTGGCCGAGCGGCTGCCGGCCAGCGCCTCGCCGGACTACGGCACGCCGTTCTACGAGGTCTTCAAGCGCTACGATAACGACTTCTATAAAATCGATCCGATGCTCTTCAGCCCCGCCGAGGTCTGGCTGATGAGCGCGACGAGCGGCAACACATTCCACGGTGGGCGGCTCGCAGCGGACGTGCTGCGCTCGTCGCTGCTCGCCATGGCTGATGGCTGATGGCTGATGGCTATGGTCGATGGTTATGGTTGATGGCTGGCTGATGACAACGGTGGATGGACCATTGCCCTCAACCATTGCCATCAGCCATCAGCCATCAGCCATTGACACTCATCAACCATCAACCATCAGTCATCACGATGACAGCGATGCAGGTGGTCATTCTCAGTAAGCCCGGGTGGCACGCCGATCAGTTGTGCCGCGCGCTCGACGAGCGCGGACATTGCGGCCGCGTGCTGCCGTACGAGTCGCTGGTCGCGCGCTTCACCGGCAATGCGCTGTCCACGCTCACCGGCGATCGCACGTCGATCCTCGACGCCGACGCGGTGCTGGCGCGCTTCATTCCTGCCGGGTCGCTCGAGCAGATCATCTATCGCGTCGACGCGCTGCACTGGATCGAAGAGCATGGCGTCCCGGTGTTGAATGCGCCGCGCGCGATCGAGCGCTCGGTCGACAAGTTCTATACCGACGCGCGGCTGCGCGAAGCGGGGCTGCCGACGCCGGAGACCGTCGTCTGCGAGGGTGCGGCCGATGCGATGATGGCGATCCGCGCCATGCTCGACGAGCCGCGAGTGAACGCGCTCGACAACGCCGTCGTGATCAAGCCGATCTTCGGATCGATGGGCCATGGGATCGTGCGGGTCAGCGATCCGGACGTCGCGTTTCGCGTTCTCCAGCCGCTCGATCGGATCGGCGCGGTGTTCTACGTCCAGCGTGCCGTCGAGTGCGGCGGGCGCGACGTGCGCGCGTTCGTCGTCGGTGGTCGAGTCCTCGGCGCGATCGAGCGCCGCGCGCCGGACGGCGACTGGCGCGCAAACGTGTCGCGCGGCGGGTCGGCGCGGCCGATCGCGCTGTCCGCGGCGTGGGCCAGCCTCGCGATTCGCGCTGCGGCCGCGATCGGCGCCGACTATGCGGGCGTCGATCTGCTGCCGGGTTGCGACGGCGGCGCATTCGTCCTCGAAGTGAACGGCATTCCCGGATGGCAGGGGCTGCAGGCCGCCACCAGGATCGATGTCGCCGCTGCGATCGTCGATCATCTGGTCGAGCGCGTTGGATCCGGCCAGCCGGCCGGCGTGGTACGCGCATGATCGAGACCGCCCACCGTGCATCCGGCGAACGCGTCGGTGCAGCCGATGTCGCGGCCGCGGCGCAACTGGCGTGTTTGCTCGAAGCCAGCGCGCCCAAGCCCGGCAACGTGTCTCCAGCCCGCCAGTTCGAGGATCTGCGCTACGAAGATTTCCTCGCGAGCGCTGCCGCGATCGGCGCGCCGCTCGCCGCCGCCGGCACGCGTCCGCTCGGCGAGACGGTGCGGCTGGCGATTGAAGCCACGGCGCGGTGGTCGCGCTCGAACGCCAACCTTGGGATCGTGCTGCTGCTCGCGCCGATCGCGCGCGCGGCGTTCTCGACGCGATGCAGCCCGAAGCCTTCAGGCGAGCGATCAACGACCGATGAACTTCGCGAAGCCGTCCATTGCGTCCTCGACGCGACGACGGTCGATGATGCGCGCGAGGTGTACGCGGCCATCCGTCTGGCCGCACCGGGCGGGCTGGGACGCGTGGCCGACCAGGATGTAGCACACGCACCAACCGTGACGCTGGTCGAGGCGATGCGGCTGGCATCGGGCCGCGACGCTGTCGCTCGCGAGTACGCGACCGGGTTCGAAGTGACGTTCGGGATCGGCGTCCCGGCGCTGGCGCGCGCGCGCGGCGACGGCCTGGGCTGGAACGACGCCATCGTCGAAACGTTTCTCACGCTGCTCGCCGCCGCACCCGACACGCACATCGCCCGCCGCAGCGGCACGGCGCTGGCGCTCGAGGTCACACGTCTGGCGGAGTCGACCCTGGCCGCCGGCGGCGTGCGAACGATGGCCGGGCGCGAGGCGATCGCGCGGATGGACGGCGCACTGACCGACCCGCGGCATGCGGCGAATCCCGGGACATCTGCCGATCTCACCGCCGCCGCCATCTTTGTCGTGCTCCTCGGCGGCGGCTGGCAATCCGCGCGCGAAGCAGCAGCGCCGGGAGGGCGCGATGCCGCAGCGCGGTGAATTCCGCGTCTCGGTCGCGAAGGACTATCTCGTCTTCGCGTCGGCGCATTTCATCACCTTCGCCGGACACCGCTGCGAGGGGCTGCACGGCCACAACTACCGCGTGCGCGTCACCGTCGAAGGCGCGCTCGACCAGGACACCTGGTTCGTCTTCGACTTCGTCGTGCTCAAACGGCTGATGAAGGAACTGTGCGACGAGATCGATCACAAAGTGCTGCTGCCGCTCGAGAACCCGAAGATCCAGGTCACCGAGGAGGGCGATGCGGTGATGGTCGCCTACGAGGGCAAGCTGCGCTACCGCTTTCCGCGCGTCGACTGCTCGCTGCTGCCGGTGCCGAACACGACCGTCGAGATGCTGGCGGAACTGCTCGCCGGCCGCTGCCTCGCGCAGCTCGAGAAGATCGGCGCAAAGGGGCTGACGGCGATCGAAATGGAAGTCGAAGAGAACTTCGGGCAGTCAGCCGTTTATCGCCAGACGTTGGCGCCGGGCACTACCGACACCTGACGATCACCCACACGCCGCAGCATACTGGCCGTTGCTGCATTAAAGCTTTAACGCAGAGAGCGCAAAGAGCGCAGAGCTGCGCAGCGACGAGCGTGCGGCGCGCGCGGATCTTCGTGATCGCGCTTTGGTTCCCGTAA
>Ga0207680_10001169_pt1 | contig 12381 bp, 12 predicted proteins | sample KBSS23metaG_FD_184321 | JGI IMG/M metagenome (GOLD analysis project Ga0207680, IMG submission 184321) | Switchgrass rhizosphere microbial communities from Kellogg Biological Station, Michigan, USA - KBS S2-3 metaG (SPAdes) (version 2) | ecosystem: Host-associated > Plants > Roots > Rhizosphere... | reverse complement strand
TCGCCGCCGCGCTGAAAGCCGGGTGCTCCGGAGCGGGAAGGGTCACGCTCTTCGATTCCGAGGGGCTCGCCGTGACGATCGCCGCGGAGCTCAAGGGATTCGATCCCGCCGAGCACCTTCCCGCCCGCGAAGTCTCGCGGCTCTCGCGCGCCGTTCCCATGGCGATCGCCGCGTCGAGCGAAGCGCTCGCGGACGCTGGCATCGAGCCGGCGCGCCTCACGCTCGAGGAATCGCGCGCCTTGAACGTCCTCCTGGGAACCGGCGGGGGCGCCATCGAGTTTGCCGAGCGCATGTACCACCTGTACTACACCGGACAGCAGAGAAAAGCGTCCGCGCACACGATCTCGACGGGCACGATCGGGACGATGTCCTCCGAGCTCTCGATGAAATTCGGACTGCGCGGTTCGTCCCACGTGATCACGACGGGATGCGCCTCCTCGACCGACGCGCTCGGCTACGCGTTTCGCGCGATCAAGCACGGAGAAGGCGAGATCTTCCTCGTCGGCGGCGTGGACGCGACCATCGTTCGCGGCATCATGGAAGGCTTCATCCTCATGCGCGTGGTCTCGACGGCGCACAACGACGCGCCGGCCGCGGCGTCCCGGCCCTTCTCCGCCGACCGCGACGGCTTCCTTCTCGGCGAAGGCGCGTGGATGTTCGTCGTCGAGGAACACGAGCGGGCGCGCGCCCGCGGAGCGCGAATCTACGGAGAGATCCGCGGCTACGGGGCCACGTGCGACGCTCACCATCGGATCCGGCTCGACGAATCGGGAGAGGAACCCGCCCGCGCGATGACGCTCGCCCTCGGCGAGGCCGGCCTCGCCCCGGGGGACGTCGACTACCTCGCCTACCACGGGACCTCGACCGAGTTGAACGACCGCGTCGAGACGCTCGCCGTCAGGAAGGCCTTCGGGGCCGCTGCGTCCCGCGTCGCGGGCTCCTCGATCAAATCCATGATTGGCCACCCCCAGGGCGCCTGCGGGGCGGCCGGTGTCGCCGCGACCCTTCTCGGGATGCGCGACGGCTTTCTTCCCCCGACGATCAATCTCGAGTCCCCCGATCCGGCCTGCGACCTCGACTACGTGCCCAACGTCGCGCGGCTGCGGTCCTTTTCGACCGCCCTCTGCAACTGCATCGCGTTCGGATCGAAGAATTCCGCGCTCGTCCTGCATCGCGCATCGTGAGCTTCCTCGTTCCCCAACGGCGCCCCCAGCCGGAGCTCCTCGATCAGAAAGACCTTCCCATCCGGGAGATCGAACGCTCCCTCGCGGATATCCGGTGGGTCAATCGGTACTGGGGCGGCCATCGCGCGGCGGATGTTTCGATCTTTCCCCGGATCCTCGCCCGCGCCGGGAGGCAGACGCTCCTCGATCTCGGCGCGGGATCGGCGGACGTGCCGGAGCGGCTCGCGCGAAAGGCCGCCCGCCGCGGGATCTCTCTTTCCTTCTGCTCTCTCGACCTGCAGATCGCGCATCTCGCCACGGCCCGCGGCCTTTTCGGCGCCGCCGCCGGGGAGCTCGTCGCCGGCGACGCCCTTCGCCTGCCTTTCGCCGACGGGAGCTTCGACTGGGCCCTTTCCGCCCAGTTCTTTCATCACTTCTCGCCGGAGGAGAACGTCCGCGTGCTCCGCGAGATGGGCCGCGTCGCCCGGCGGGGCGTTTTCGTCCTCGACCTGCGGCGGCATCGGGTCGCCCGTGCGGCCGTGATGACATTCGGTCCGATCTTCTTCCGCAGCCCGCTCACGATCGAGGACGCGCGCATCTCCGTCGAGCAGGCCTACACGATCCCGGAAGTCGTCGCGATCGCGCGCGCGGCGGGTCTCGAAGACGTCGACGTTCGACCGGCTCCGCCGTTCCGCCTGGTGCTCTCTTCGCGGCCGGCGAACGGAACGGCGCGCGAACCTTGAACGTCCGCGCCCTCGTCCGTTGAGCGTGGACGCCGATGTCGCCATCGTCGGGGCCGGGCCGGCGGGATCGTCCGCCGCGATCGAGCTCGCGCGGAGCGGCTTTTCCGTCGTCGTGCTGGAACGGGACCGCTTCCCCCGCCACAAGGTGTGCGGCGAGTTTCTCTCCGACGACGCCACGGCCGATCTCGCCCGCTGGGGCCTCGACGCAACGCTCGCGGCAATGTCGCTCGAGAAGATCGTCCGGGGAGCCTTCTATTTCGGGAAGGACCGTTCCGTCGAATTCCCTCTCCCCCGCGTCGCGACGGGAATTTCGCGATACCGGCTCGATGCCCTTCTCGCCGAGACGGCCCGGCGCTCGGGGGCCGACGTCCGGTTCGGCGCGAAAGTGGGGAGCGTCTCGGGAGACCTGGCGCGGGGCTATGGAATCGCCCTCGAGGGCCACACCGCGCCCCTCCGCGCTCGCGCCGTGATCGCGGCGTGGGGGCGCTGGAGCGCGCTCGATCTCGCCCTGGGACGGGAATTCGCGGCACGGACGAAAGGAAGATTCTTCGGCTGGAGCCGTCACGACGAGGGAGACGCGTCCCACCTCGCCGGCCGCATCCATCTTTATTTTTTTCGGGGAGGCTATTGCGGGCTCTCCCGGATCGAGGACGGCGCGGTCAATTTCGCGGGAGTGGTCGCGGAAGACGAGCTTCGCCGCCGGGGCGCCGGATGGGAGCGCTTCCTTTCAGCCCTGCTCGACGAGGAAAGCGCCCTCAAGGCGCATCTGTCGCCACTCCGGCCCGCGCGCGGCGTTCTGGGGACTTCGGCTGTCTTCTTCGAGCGGCATGCCCCGATCTTCCGGGGGATCTTCGGAGCGGGCGACGCCGCCGGCGTGCGCGATCCGTTCACGGGCGACGGCCAGGCGAGCGCCATTCGCGGAGGCGTGGTCGCGGCTTCGGCGCTCGCGCGATTCCTGCGCGGCGAGCTCGATCCGGCCGGGACCGAGCGCGCCTACCGGGCGGCGTGGCGTCGCGAATTCGGCGCGCGGTTCACATGGGACGCGATCTTCCGAAAGGCGCTTCTCTCTCCGCTCGCCCGGCGGGCGCTTCTTCCCCATGCCCTGCCGCTGGTGAGCGCGGCGATCGAGCGAGCGCGCCTGAAGCGGAGGCCATGAGCGTCGGCCGCGCGATAATACACGAAACAGCCACGCGGCGCGCGTTCCGGGAGCGGAGTGCCGCGAGACTCCGCCGCTCGGATCGCGACCGCAAGAAAAAGAAAACCGTCCGAGCGAAGCGAAGCTTCGCGAGCTCCTCCCGACGCCCGGAAGCGAGAAGCTGCCCGCGAGTTCTTTTCCTCAGGAGAGCCGGCAGGGAGACGCGGGACAGAGGGTTCCCCCGTTTTGCGCGGTACGCGATCGTAACCCTATCCTTTTGAGCGTCGCGCAAAACGGGGAGGCGTCCCGCGGCCGCCCGACACCGTCGGCCGCGCGCCCCGCTCCGCTCTCGCCGCGCAGCCTCCCACGGCGCAGACCTCCTCACCTCGGTTACTTCGGCGAGACTTTCTGCGCCGTGACCTCCGCGGCCTCGGGTAAAACCCTCGACCGCTCCGGCGCTCCACGAGAGCTGGACGTCGCGACGCTCGCGGAGCTCGGATCGCAACCGCGAGAAAAAGAAAACCGTCCGAGCGAAGCGAAGCTTCGCGAGTTCCTCCCGACGCCCGGAAGCGAGAATCTGCCGCGAACGTCGATCAAAAAAGAAAACCGGGCGGGAGACTCCGGACATGGGGCCCCCGCTCCGCGCGGCACGCGATTCGAAACCCGATCCTCTAACGCGTCGCGCGGAGCCGGGGTGGATGTCCGGAGGCAGGACCCGCCCGGTTCACGCTCTCCACAGCCGGCGTTCGCCGGCTGTTCGAGCGATCACCATTCTTCGTCGAGCTCTTCCTTCTTCTCCGTGCCGTGGCTCGCCGCCTCGGCCACATCCTCGTCGCCCGAATCCCGCAGATCCTCGGGAAGATCGGCTTCGGCTTCGCGCGCGAGCGCCTGGGCATCGTGGGTCGCGCCCCATTCCTGCAGGCTGTCGTTGTAGCGTTCGCCCGATTTCCAGTCCCCTTCTCCCTGAACGCCGGAGCTCGCGCTCGACGCGGAAGGCATGGGACTCGTCGAGGGCGTCGACCTGGCGGCAGGCTTCCCGCTCTTCTTCGCCGGCGACTTTCGCGGCGCGGGCTTCGGCGCCGGCTTGCGGGCAGCGGCGCTCTTTCGCGAAGGGGCCGAGCGCGCGCGGGCCGGTTTTTTTCCGGCGGGGCGGCGAGCCGCCGCTTTCTTCTTCGGGGCAGCCTTTCTCGTCGGCTTCTTCGCGACTTTTCTCGCCGCGGCTTTCCGCGCCGGCTTCTTTGCGGCGACCTTCCGCGCCGGCTTTTTCGCGGCAGCCTTCCGCGCCGAGGGCCGGGATCGCCGGGATTTCGCCGGCGTGAGCGTGGTCTTTTTCTTCGTGGAGGGGCGCGACTTCGCGGCCCGCTTCGACGCTCCCCGCTTCGTGCTCTTCTTTTTTGCCGCCGGCCGGCGGGCCTTTTTCTTCGTCGCCATCTCTTCTCCTCTTCGTCGCCCTCGGTTCTCCCCGCCGGGAATCTCCCGGTCCCTATAATCATATATGGGGTCTTCCGGCCGGATTCTCGCCCGCGCCGACCCGAATGGCGTTCGGATCGAGATCCTGCCGCCGATCTCATCGCCGCCGCTCGCGCGCCGGTTCTACGCTGCCGGAAGCGTCATCGCCCTCGGCAGCATCCTCGCCGTGCTCCGGATCGCGGCCGAATGGAGGCAGGTGGCGAACGGACGGGACACGGTCCCGCTCCTCCTTCTGGCCGCCCTCACGGCCGCCGTCGTCCTGGGTTCGCCGTTCGCCCTCTTCGGGCTCGCGGCGCTCCTCTTCGCCGAGGAAACGCTCGAGATCGGTTCCGCGGAGATCGTCCGGGAAATCGCCGTTTTCGGCCGCGAGAGCCGACGGCCCCTTCCCCGCGCCGGGGGAACGGCGGTGCGCTGGACGACCTGGCCGGTCGCCCCCTGGTGGACGTGGACTTTCAAGCGACTGGCGCTCGTTTCGGGGCGGGAGCGGATGGGAGTCGGGGCCACGCTGGGAAATTCCGAGAAACGGGAGCTCGCCCGACTTCTGGAGGACGTCCTCGATTAGAATCAAAGGGATGAGTGCAATCCGGGCCATCCTGAAGACCGAGCCATCCGAGTACTCCTTCGACCAGCTCGAGAAAGACCGCGCCACCGTCTGGAGCGGAATCCGGAACTTCGCGGCGCTCCGCAACCTCGAGACGCTCAGAGTGGGGGACGCGGTCGGGATCTACCACACGGGAGGGGAACGCGCCGTCGTCGGACTCGCGATCGTCACCAAGGCCGCGCACCGGCCTCGCGGGGAGCCCAACCCGAAGTTCCTGGCGGTCGAGGTTCGCGCCGGGCGGCGATTTCCCCGTCCCGTGACGCTCGACACCCTCAAGGAAGATCCGATCTTCGCGGAAAGCCCCCTCGTCACCATGGGACGGCTGTCGGTCGTCCTGCTCACCTCGGAGCAGGCCGATCGCCTCGCGAGCCTCGCCGGCCGGCGGCGAGAGACCGGCTCATGAGCCACCTGAGCGCGACGGCGCTCGAAAGCTACGACCTTCCTGATTCGGTCCGCGAAGGGATTCGCGAAGCCGGATTCGTTTTCGCCACGCCGATCCAGGAGAAGGTCCTTCCGATCGCCCTCTCCGGCCGGGACGTGGCCGGCCAGGCGCAGACGGGAACCGGAAAAACGGCGGCCTTCCTCATCTCCGGCATGACCCGTCTCCTGCGCCAGGACCCGCCCGCGCACCGGAGAGGACCGCGATTCCTCGCGGTCGCTCCCACCCGCGAGCTCGCCCTCCAGATCCGGCAGGACGCCGAAAAGCTCGGGGCGCACACGGGTTTGTCGCTCCTCGCCGTGTTCGGGGGCGTGGACTACCGGAAGCAGCGGGATTCGCTGCGCGAGCACCCGGATCTCCTGATCGGAACGCCGGGGCGCCTGCTCGACTACGAAGGCCAGGGCGCGACGACTTTTCGCGACGTCGAAGTCCTCGTGATCGACGAAGCGGATCGGATGTTCGACATGGGGTTCATCCGCGATCTGCGGAAGATCTTCCGCAAGTGCCCGCCCTACGACCGCCGGCAGTCGATGCTCTTCTCCGCGACCCTCTCCCCCCGCGTGATGGAGCTCGCCTACGAGCACATGAACGACGCGGTGCGCGTGGAGGTCGAGCCCGAGCGCGTCACCGCGCGCGGCATCCGCGAGGCGCTCTATCACGTGCCGTCGCACGAGAAACTGCCGCTCCTGCTCGGGCTCCTCCAGCGGGACCGATGGGAGCGGACGCTCATCTTCGTCAACCGGAAGACGACCGCCGCGGATCTCGTCACGACGCTCTCGGCCAACGGCTATCCCGTGAGCGCGCTCGCCGGCAACGTCAAGCAGCAGCGGCGCATGAAGATCCTGGCCGACTTCAAGGAAGGAAAGGCGTCGGCCCTGATCGCCACCGACGTCGCCTCGCGCGGGCTCCACATCGACGGGGTCACGCACGTGATCAACTACGACCTGCCGCAGGACGCCGAGGACTACGTTCACCGCATCGGGCGGACGGCCCGGGCGGGCGCGGAAGGGGACGCGATCTCCTTCGCCGACGAGGAATACGTCTTCTCGCTCGACGCGATCGAGAAGTTGATCGGGCGCAAAATTCCGGCGGAGGTCGCCGATCCGTCCCTCTATCGCCACCCGGAAGGAAGACCCCGGGGCCCCCGGCCGCACCGGCCGCCGCTCGCGCGGGCGCCGCATCCTCCGAAGAAGAAGGCCGAAGCGGAGATGTCGTACGGGCGGTCGAAGCGCCGAACCCGCCGCTGACGGCGAGGGGGGCAGGGAGCGCTACGAAGGCGCCGTGTCCCGGGAGGAAAGCGTTTCCGTCACCGTGACGCGGTCGCGTCCGGCGCGCTTGGAGGCGTAGAGCGCCTCGTCGGCCGCCCGAAAGAGCCGGGCGACATCGAATCCGATCTCTCCCGCGGCCGTCGCGACTCCGGCGGAAACGGTGACCGGCACGGGACCCGAGGAAGTCCGAACGGGACGCTCGGCGACGAGCGAACGGTTCCTCTCCGCCACCGCCGCGGCGCCTTCGGAAGATGTCCTCGGGAGCGTGAGCGCGAACTCCTCGCCCCCGATACGGGCCACGGAATCCCCCGCCCGACAGGCTTCGCTCATGCGCCGGGCGATCTCGCGAAGAACCTCGTCGCCGACGTCGTGCCCGAAACGGTCGTTGACGGCCTTGAAGTCGTCGACGTCGAAGATCGCGAGAGAAAGGGGCTCTCCGTAGCGGCGCGCGCCGGTCATTTCGCGCTCGAGACTTCGATCGAACGACCGGCGGTTCAAGAGCGACGTGAGCGGGTCGGTCGCGGCGAGCAGAGACAATTCGCGGTTCTTCGCTTCGAGCTCGGCCTGGAGCCGGCGGAGCAGGAGGCCGTTGCGCAGGCGGGCCAGGAGCTCCTTCGGCTCGATCGGCTTGACCAGATAGTCGTCGGCACCGATCTCGATGCCTTCGGCGCGCATGGCCCCTTCCCCGCGGGCCGAAGCGATGATCACGAACACGTGCGAAAGCGCGGGGTCGCTCTTGATCGCCCGCGTGACCGCCCCGCCGTCCAGGATCGGGAGCACCCAGTCGAGCAGGACCGCGTCGGGCATCCACTGCCGGACGAGAACGAGGCCTGCCGCGCCGTCGGCCGCGGTCCTCACCTCGAATCCGGCCCCCGCGAGCGCGTCGGCGAGCAGCTCGCGGTAGCTCGGCTCGTCCTCGACGATCGCCACCTTGCCCGAAATCCCGCGCGTCTTGTCGTTCATGGCAAACCGAATCGGCTCACTGTACTCGCTTTCGCGTCCCTTGGAGCGCCGCCCGACCGGGAGGGAGCTCGACGAAGATCGCCCGCCCCGGCCCCGGCGCGTCCCGTCCGCCTCCCCCGCCGCGATTCCTACCAGCGGAGGGAAAGACAGGAGAGGCCGCCGTCCATCTTGCGGAACTCGGACATCTCGAGCGCGATCGTCGGATAGCCCAGGCGGGAGAGCGCGCTTTCGATTGCCGGGAAACCCGCCGCGACCAGGATGTGCTCGTTGACGCGCACGCAGTTGGCCGCGTACTCCTCTCCGGAAGCCACGGGCACGACGTCGAAGTCCGAGAAGGCCGCATGCTCCGCCAGCGCCGGAACGGCCACGAGACGCCCGTCGCCGATCGCGCACACGCCGCTCTTCAGGTGCAATAGGCCCAGGACGTCCCGCAGGTCCACGACGACGGACGCCCGGCCCTCCGCCTCGAGAAGGCGGGAAAGCTGGAGCGCCCCCGATTCGTTCGTCCGCTCGGAAACGCCGATGAAGACGCATGTTCCCGCGTCGCAGACGTCGCCGCCGTCGAGCGTCCCCGGCGCCTCGATCGACCGGAGCTGCGGAAGCCATTCGGCGAGGCGCTCGCGGATCTCCCGCGTCTCCCCCTCGCGGCTCGGCGCGCCCGGACGCGTCACGACGGCGGTCGCGCCGACGATGACGGCCGTGTCCTCCACGAACGTCGAATCGGGGAAGCGCGAATCGGCTTCGAGCGAGGTCACCTCGAGCCCGCACCGCCTCAGCGCCTCCGCGTACGCGGCGTGCTGGGCGAGCGCGTCGTCGAGGTTCGGCGCCCCGAGATCCCGGGCCGTCGTCAGCCCTTCCGCGAAGCTCGCGGCCGGCGGCCGCACCAGCGCCCGCGAGAATCCGCCCGTGGCGGAAGGCCGGGTCACCGCTTCTTCGTCGCCGCCCCGCTCTTCAGGAAGTCTTCCATGACGTCGTCGGGCAGCCAGTAGATCTCGGTTCCGTTGACGTAATACGTCGGGGTGGAATTCACGCCCAGCATTCCGCCCTCGTTCATGTCGCGCCGGATCGCCGCGAACGATGCGTCCTGCAGGTAGCACGAGAGGAAGTCCTTGCGGGGGATTCCCGCCGCGTCGAGGAAGTCGAAGATCTGCTGATCGAGCCCCTCGAGCGTCAGGGTCTCCTGGTTGTCGTAGCAGATCTGCTTGAACCGGAACACGAGATCGGACGACGTCTTCTGGAGGCACGCCGCCGCGGACGCCGCCTTGGTCGACCAGTGGTGGCTCGCCCAGAGGGGATAGTACTTGTAGAACCGCCGGATCTGGAGCTTCGACCCGTACTTCTCCATGAGCTTGTCCATCTGCTGGCCGCGTCGTTTGCAGAACGGGCATTCCATGTCCGCGAATTCCACGATCGTGACCTTCGGAGCGTCGGCGCCGTACGACGGCGATGCCGTGAGGTCGATCAGGGCGCGGCGCTGGTCGGCGACCGGCACGTCGAGCTTCCAGAGCGTCCCCATGAAGAAGACCGAGCCGTCCGGCTCGACGTAGTAGTGCATCGGCTGGCTGAAGTATCCCGTGTCGATCTCGACGCGGACCGCCTTCAGGCCCGCCCGGTCTCCCGTCGGGTCGAGGAAGGCCCGCGCCTTGGCCCCGAACATCTTCGAGAAGTACGCGCCGATTCCCGCGATGTCTGCGTCGGTGCGGATCGTCGCCGTATCCTTCTGCGCCTGGCTGTTCTTGATCGCGTTGCCGGCGAAGATCCACTTGCCGTCGGCGGAAACGTAGTACGTCACCTTCGTGTCCAGCTTGTCGTACTTGCCCTTGCGCTCGGCCGCGTAGGCATGGAAGCCCTTCGCATCCTCGTGGGGGCTGGGGCGGGCCGTCACCCGGGATTCCGGCTCCCACGGGAGGTACTCGGCGGCGAACCGTTCGACCTCGGCCGAGAGTCCCCGCGAGGAAGCCTCCGCGGGCGCCGGCGTCGCGGCCCTCGCCATGGGCGAGAGCGCCAGCAGGAGAAAAGCGATCGAGCTCGGTTTCATCTTCACCTCAACAGCGACGCGGAAAATTCATTCCCGGCGGCGGCTCGGACCCGAAGGACCGCACCGGCGACCGATCATATCCACGGGACTCGAAAATCCAAGCCCGCCCGGCGCGCGCGGCCGCGTTCCGTCAACCGGGAGCGTCCGGAGCCCCGCCCGCGGGGACGAATCGAATCAGCAGCGCTCCCGCCTCGACCGCCTGGCCCGGCGCGCACTCGATCGAAGCGACCACCTGGTCCGCTTCGGCGCGGATCTCGTTCTGCATCTTCATCGCCTCCAGGATGAGCAGGAGGTCGCCCCGAACGACGCGGTCCCCCTTCTCGACGCGCACCTCGAGGACGCGTCCCGGCATCGCGGCGAGAACCTCGGAGACGCTCTCCGGCGCCGCCCCGGCCGCCGATTCGTCCCGGGGATCGAAGAGCGTGAGCGCGGCCTCCCGGCCCCGGGTCCGGACCCGCGTCTCCTTCTTCTCCGTGAATATCCGCGAACGGATCACGCGCCCGTGGCCGAAGATCGCGACGAAGGTTCCATCCGGTTTCGGCATGAGCTCGACCGACACGGAACGTCCCCCGATCTCCGCGCGGGCGCGATCCCCCGTGAGCTCGATCGTGATCTCGGCGTCCGGCTCCCCGTCCGCGCCGACGCGCCGGAAAATCCTCTTCATCGCAGGGCCCCGCGGCGGGCCGCCTCTCTCCAGGCGGACACCCGCCCCCGTTTCGGCGCGGCGAAACGTTTCTCCTCGCTTCGCGCGAGGACCGCGGCGGCGAGCACCGCGAGATCGTCGTCGGCCGGCAGCGGCGGGATGAAGAGCCCCGCGGCGAGGCGCCGGTCGAGCCATCCCGTGTCGAACCGCGCGGCCGCGAAATCGGCGTCGTCGACGAGGGCCTGGAAGAACGGCAGCGAGGTGCGGATGCCGACGACGTCGTATTCGGTCAGCGCGCGGGAGAGCCGCGCGATCGCCTCGCCCCGGTCCCGCCCGTGCACGATCAGCTTGCCGAGCATCGGGTCGTAGTCGATCGGCACCACCGATCCCGTCTCGACCCCGATGTCGTGCCGGACGCCCGGGCCCTGCGGCAGAACGAGCGATTCGATCCTCCCGGGAGAAGGGGCGAACTGGCGCCGGGGGTCCTCGGCATAGATCCGGCATTCGATCGCGTGGCCCCGGGGCGAGATGTCCGCCGCCGAAAACGAGAGTTCCGCCCCCGAGGCGATCGAGATCATCTCGCGCGCGAGATCGACGCCCCAGACCTCCTCGGTGACGGGATGCTCCACCTGGAGCCGCGTGTTCATCTCGAGGAAGTAGAAGTTCTTCTCCGCGTCGAGAAGAAACTCGACGGTCCCGCACGACACGTAGCCGACCGCCCGCGCGGCGGCGAGCGCCGCCTCGGACATCCGGCCGCGCAGTTCGGCGTCGACGACCGGGGAAGGACACTCTTCGACGACCTTCTGGTGGCGCCGCTGGATCGAGCACTCGCGCTCGCCGACGGCGACGCCCTTTCCCGCGGCATCGAAGACCACCTGCACTTCGACGTGGCGCGCGCCCGAAACGAGCTTTTCCGCGTAGACGGCGCCGTCGCCGAAGAACGCCACGGCCTCGGCCGTCGCCCGCTCGAACGCGGCGCCGATCTCCTCCTCGGCGGCGACGACGCGCATCCCCTTGCCCCCGCCTCCCGCCGACGCCTTGAGGAGGATCGGATAGCCCGCCTGCCGCCCGAAAGAGCGCAGGTCTTCCGCGCTCGCGGCGCGGGACATCCCGGGAACGACCGGCACGCCCGCCTCGATCATCCGCCGCCGGGATTCCGTCTTCGACCCCATCGCCTCGATCGCTTCGGGCGGAGGGCCGACGAAGACGAGCCCCGCCCCGGCGCAGGCCCGCGCGAACGGCGCGTTCTCGGCGAGGAACCCGTAGCCGGGATGGACCATCGTCGCGCCCGACTTCTTCGCCGCTTCCAGGATCCGATCGACCGCGAGGTACGACTCCCGCGCGGACGCCGGGCCGATCCGGTACGCCTCGTCGGCGTAGGACACGTGAAGCGAGCCGTGGTCGGCGTCCGAGTAGACCGCGACGGTCGGGATCTCCATCTCCCGGCAGGCCCGGAAGATCCGGATCGCGATCTCTCCGCGGTTGGCGACGAGGAGCTTGCGGCGCGTCACCGGCCGCCGGAATCCTCTCGGCGTCTCACAGCGGGATGTTGCCGTGTTTCTTCGGGGGGAGCTTGTCCCGTTTCAGCGCGGCGAACGCGAACGCCTGGATGAGCTTGCGGCGCGTCTCCGAGGGCTCGATGATCTCGTCCACGAAGCCCCGCCGCGCCGCGACGTAGGGATTGGCGAACTTCTCGACGTACTCGGCGACCTTTTCCGTCTTCTTCTCGGCCTGGCCCGCGAGCTCGCGGCCATAGAGGATCGCGACCGCGCCGGCGGGGCCCATCACGGCAATCTCCGCGGTGGGATAGGCGAAATTGAAGTCGGTGCGGAGGTGCTTCGACGCCATCACGCAATACGCGCCGCCGTAGGCCTTCCGCGTGATCACGGTCACCTTGGGCACCGTCGCCTCCGCGAAA
>Ga0207680_10001165_pt1 | contig 12400 bp, 13 predicted proteins | sample KBSS23metaG_FD_184321 | JGI IMG/M metagenome (GOLD analysis project Ga0207680, IMG submission 184321) | Switchgrass rhizosphere microbial communities from Kellogg Biological Station, Michigan, USA - KBS S2-3 metaG (SPAdes) (version 2) | ecosystem: Host-associated > Plants > Roots > Rhizosphere... | reverse complement strand
ATAGTTATTAGAATCGATAGCACGATTCTTAGTGTTCTAATAGCCTCGCCTTCGGCCGTAACCGAAGAGCGGGGCTCTTTGTTTAGTCTCTTCGTTAGAGACCTCCTTTTTGCGAGTTTGATAAACCCACAAATAACGAAAGCCATAGGAAACGCGAATTTCCGGCCGTGCCGAAAGCATCGCGAGCCCCTGGCTCTACAGGTATTAGTTTGAGGTAACCGTCCGCTTTATGTCAAGCCTTGTTTTTCAACAAATCGAAAAAAACATTTCTTGTCACAACAGCTTATGTGAGCCGCTGAAGGTAGGTTCGACGCGGGCAAATCACCCGCCCTCAGTCCCTCCCTCAAGGGAGGGATGACGGAGAATCTAAATAAAAGTCCCGAGCATCCAACAAAACCCGTCTACCATCACACTATCTCCCCGAGGGACCCTCCAATTTGACAACAAACGAGACAAGCCGAGTACAGCGCTTTCGGCAGGGCGAAGCGGGCGCGTTTAACGAGCTCTACGATGAGTTCGGGAACCGCCTCTACAGATTCTGCCTGCGACTGTGCGGCGACAAGGACGATGCGGAGGATTTGATGGCAGAGGTGTTTCTGGCGGCATACACGGGACGAGAGCGATTCGAAGGTCGCTCCAGCGTATCGACGTGGCTCTATAGAATCGCGGTCTTTCAATGGAACCGCATGCGAAGGAGCCGAAAAACAACGATGCGATTGGACGACACTCAAGAGATCGCGGTCAAAGAGCACGGACTCGGGGCGATCGCCCTGGAGCAAGCGCTCCGAACCCTTCCCGAACCGCTGGCGCACGCGTTCGTGCTTGTGAAGTGCGAACAACTTTGCTACCGAGAAGCGGCCGAGGTGCTGGGAATTCCGCAAGGGACCATCCAGTTCCGCGTGCATGAAGCGTCACAGCGATTGCGCAAAGCCCTTCACGATGTTATGCCGGACCCATCACCTGAACCGGTTCGGGGGTGCATGTAATGGACTGCAAACAAATTTCTATTCTTCTTAACGCTTTCGCAGATCGCGAACTGAGCAAGAGCGACCAGACACTCGTCGAATCGCACATTGCCGAATGCGCGGACTGCCGTGCGGAGCTGGAAGACATCCGTCGCCTTGACGCCACCATTCGTTGCGAAGAAATCGCGCCCGATTCTCTCCGATCTGCAATCGCGGATCGATTGGAAGGCGCGCGCACTGCTCGGCCAAATCGTTCCTCACTCAAGGAGAAGCTAGGCATGAAATTCAGAATCGGTATGGCGGCAATCGGGGCAGCCGCACTTATAGTTGTCCTCACGATGTCCAGTGGTGGTAGCGCGATGGCCGCGTACACGAAGATGAAGAAGGCGGTCACTCGCGTGACCAGCTCGCACCTTCACCTCGAATTCGGTCCTTCCGCGTTGGACGGAGTTTCAAAAGATATCGATCGCGATGTCGACAACGACAGCGACAAGGATGCGGACAAGGACGCGCCTTCCAAAGATGGCGATGACATGGGCAACTTGGCCGCGAGCGCGTTGGGCAACCTCGTCGATGGCAGCGGTCCGAAGTCTTTGGACGTGTGGTCGAAAGATAGCAAGTGGAAAGTCAGCGCGTTCGGTGGAATCAACGTGACGTGCGTGGATCAGTGGGTGACGGTGCAGTTCGGAGACAAGGTTTTCGCGAAAGTCAAAGCGGATAAGGCCGACCTCCCCGCCGACATGAGCACGTTCCTCTTCAACGAGATGACCAAGGCGACCGACGAGCTTAAGTCGAAGGCCAACGTTCGCAAAGTCGCGACGCTACACGAAGGCGGCAAGACGCTCGATCAACTGGAAGTCACGGGAATCGAGGATAACAACAAGAGCTTCCGCATGGAGTATTGGGTCGACCAAGACACCAACCTTCCTGCGAAGTTCGAAGTGTATGCCCGCGGCGATTCGGGGACGGAAGGTCTGGTCTGCACCATCACCTGCGACTACAACGAGAACTATCCAGACTCGATGTTCGAAGTCGGCGCGGATAAGCCTTGATCTGAACCAGGAGCGCGGACGTCCACGTCCGCACCCGCAGGCGGGACCTCCCGGTCCCGCCTGGATTTGTAGTAGGAGGAAAAACTCCTCCCCTGGATTCCGGGGGCAGATGGCTCGTCCTGCCGAGGATTGCGGGGGAGGTCAATGAATCCGAAGGAGCTTGCGACTGAAGATGAATTGGGAGGGGGTGTTTGGGAAAGGGTTAGAAGGTGAAGGGAAAACGGAAGGCTCTTAGATGGGGGCGAACTGCTGAAAGCTGTGAGCATGGCGCGGACCCAACCCGAACCACGCAACACCTGTAAAATCAATGAATGCCAACCGTCGGAGTGATCGCCATCCAGGGCGACTTTGCGAAGCACATCGAAGCTCTGCAACGGTTGGGGCGGAAGGATCTCAACGCGGTCGAAGTGCGCACTCCAGAGGAGCTGTCGCAAGTCGACCGCGCAATCATTCCGGGCGGCGAGAGCACGACGGTCGGAATGCTGATGGAGCGTTTCGGTTTGGGCAAGGCTTTGCAAGAGCGCGCTTCGCAAGGGATGCCGATTTGGGGAACGTGCATGGGAATGATCGTGATGGCCAAGATCGTCGACGGCCGGAAGGATCAGTACACGTTAGGTTTGTTAGATGTGTCGGTGGAACGAAATGCATTCGGCGCGCAAGTGCATTCGTTCGAAGACGAAGTGACTTTGAAAGGAATGGAAACGCCCGTGATGGGAGTTTTTATTCGCGCGCCGGTGGTGACGAAACTTGGAAAGGAAGTCGAAGCAATCGGATCGTACGATGGACGAGTCGTTGCCGTGCGACAAGGAAATTTGCTCGGCACATCGTTCCATCCAGAGTTGACAGATGACTCGCGGCTGCACGAATGGTTTCTTAGTTTTTAGAATTGTAAAGCCCCGCTCCTGAGGGCAGAGGAGCCGGGGCTTTGGGGGAGGGAGGAAAGAAAGTCTCGTTCAATAAATTGGACGAAACTGCCGCCAACCGAGTTCTAACCCGGTTCTAACCGGCCGTCTGCATCGGGGCGATGGGCTGATATGTAAGCCAAATGTCAGACCCGAGTTGGCGCATGGCGCGCAAATCCAAGGCGTAGGCATTGGCGAGGTGGTCGACTTGGAGTTGCACCCACGCCGGTCCGGAACCGAGCGCCTTTGGCGCGACGAACACTTCGAGCCGGTCGAGCAGGCCTTGCTTCAGGAAGTGGCCCAGCGTGATCGGCCCGCCTTCGATCAGGATGCCGGTGATTCCGCGATCGAATAGAGATTTGAGCAGCGCGGGCAGATCGATCTCGTTGCCGTTCATCGGCGCCTGCAACTGGCGCTCGTGCAGCGGCTGCTTGACGACGTGGATGGTCGGTGCTTCGTCTCCGAAGACTTTCTCCATTCCGCTGAGCGCGGAGTTTGGATCGAGAACAATTCGCGTGGGTTGATTCACGACGCCGTCGACGCGCGCGGTGAGAAGCGGGTTGTCTCTCACTACGGTGTTTCTGCCGACGAGTACCGCACCACATTCTGCTCTCAAGCGATGTCCCATCGCACGGGAATCTTCGTTCGTGATCCACTTGCTTTCGCCGTTCGGCAGTGAGACTCGTCCATCCAAGCTCATCGCAACTTTGCCAACGACGTATGGCGTCGCACGACGCATAGCGGTCAAGAATTGTTCGTTGACTTTGTACGCTTCCTCTTCAAGAATGCCGATCATGAGCCCTATGCCGGCATCGCGAAGAGCTTCCATTCCGCCTGTCGCCTTTGGATTGAAATCGACGGTAGCGATTCTAACTGATGCGACGCCCGCATTGATGAGGGCATTTGAACAGGGTGGTGTACGACCGGTGTGGTTGCACGGTTCGAGGGTGACGTATACATCGGCACCGCGTGCCTTTTCGCCGGCTTGTTGTAGGGCGACGACTTCCGCATGAGGTCCACCAGCGTGGTCGTGAAATCCTTCGCCCACTATCTCTCCATTTTTCACGATGACGCATCCGACGTGCGGGTTTGGCGCAGGAAATCCGTTTATGGAGAGTTCGATCGCGCGACGCATGAAGCGTTCGGAATCGTTAGTCATTGGAGGTTGGCTTCTTCTGGTGAGAGTGGAGAGTTGTCTCAACGAGCATCTCTAAGTTGTTGCGGGTTTCTGCTCGATACTCTTCCCTTACCTTTCGCACGAGGAGGATCGCGCAAAGGGCAGCACCAAGAAAGCAGATGATTGTGAGGATCAAGTATCCGCCGAGGACGACGGAGTAGCGTTCCAGTTGGAGTTTGTCCTGAGTGTGGGGGCGGGCTTGCAAAACCCAGAAGAATCCTCCGGAGAGGATTAACCCGAACACCATCAGGAAAGTGGTTGCCGCTCTCAGCATGCTTTCAAAAGGGCTTGAACGCCTTCTGTTATGGTACGCGACTTTGCGAGATAGCTGCCGGTGACAAAGAGATTCGCACCCGCATCGATCGCTTTGGGCAGAGTGTGGGGTTCGATGCCGCCATCGACCTCGATGTCGATATCGGCGCGCATCGTTCGGATCGCGCGGATCTTGGGGAGCATGGATCCGATGAACTCTTGGCCGCCCCAACCTGGATTCACGGTCATGACAAGGACAGCGTCGATGTCGTTGATGATGGTTTCGACGGCGGCGGCAGGGGTGGCGGGATTCAGAGCGATCCCCGCTTCAATTCCCATTCCGCGCAATGCTTGGGCGAGACGATGCGCATGAACGGTGGCTTCTGCGTGAAAGTAAATCCGTGAGCATCCGGCTTTTGCGAACGCTTCGAACTGTCGATCTGGGGTGTTCACCATGAGGTGCGCCTCGAACGGAATGTTCGTTACGTCGCGGATGGCGGCGACATACGAATCACCGAAGGTGATCGGCGGAACGAACTGTCCGTCCATGACGTCGAGGTGCACGCGTTCGGCACCGGCGGCGGTTAGCTCGGCGATTGCGTCTCGCACGCGAGAGAGGTCAAAGGAAAGGATGGAAGGGGCGAGACGACATTTCATATACCGGCTCCATTATCCTGACCCAACGTGTTGTCCCCTTGATCACCGTTGTCGTTGTTCCCGTCACCGTTATCCGAATTGTCGTTGTTGCTGGGAGTTGAAGGCGACGAGGGTTCGTCCGCTTGCTTGGTGACGGTGCTGACTTCTGATCCGTTGTAGTAGATCGTGAAGGTTGCCTGATCCCCATAGCCTTCGGTCTTAATGCTTACCAAATCGTTTGGCTGGCGCTGAGCTTCATAGATCTTGCGAATTCCATTCGCATCCCGGATATCGACTCGAAGAACGACGGGATCGGTGATCTTTGTCAAGCGAATCTTCACGGTGTAAAGGAAACGTGTGTTTGGATTTCCGGCCGGTGTCGAATCGGGTGATGGCTCTTCGTCTTGCGGCGGTCCTGTGCTCACCCAAAGACTGATATGGGTAAATCGCTCGAGCTTTGACTTGGGGTCGGGACTTTGGCGCACGACCATGCCGCTGGGAACTCTGGAGTCGGGGATCGGTTCGGTACGATCCAGTTCGAGGTTGAGCTTGGCGAGAACATCGCGTGCGTTCTCGACTGACTTGCCGCGGAAATCGGGAAGGGTCACGAGTTTGCTGCCAGAACTCACACGGACGGCGACGGTTCCTCCTTCCTTGACTTGCTGACCTGGCTGAGGCTCGAGGTCGATGACGGAATCGGCAGGAATTTTTTCGCTGGCCTCACGAATGGAGACACGCATATTCAGTTTTAGGGCGGCCAGAGCATCTTGTGCTTGTTGTTGAGTTTTGCCGCGAAGGTCTGGAACGGTAAGCGACTTCGGCGCGCTCGACATGAAGTAATACCAAAAACCGACGAGCGAGACGAGAACCGCCAAGACAAAGGTGGCGGATACGGTTAGCCAGACAGGGACATCTCGTGGTTCCCGCTCTTCCACAAACGTATGGCGCGAAGGCACCTCTTCACGAACAACCTTCTCAATCGGCTTTTCTTTGGGTTTGTCCTTAACTTTTTCGGGTCGTATTTGGGGCGCCGGAGTGGGAGCAGCAACGGGAGTCGGCTCCGGCGGTTTGGGAGCGGCAACGGGTGCGGTCTTACCGAAACGCACAGAGCTTTCGATCTTGTGGAGTTCGGTGAGCATGCGGGTCGCATTTTGATAACGTTGGGACGGATCTTTTGCGAGGGCGTGCTGGATCAAGTCATCGAGGGCTACTGGCAAACCGGGATTGATCGAGCGAACGGTGGGAATGGGCGCACTCGCATGTTTCATCGCGGTTGCAACGGCGGTGTCTGCCTGATATGGATATCGTCCCGTCAGTAGTTGAAAGAGAATGACGCCGACGGCGTAGGTATCGGAGGGTGGAGATGGCGGTCCGCCTGCAGCAACTTCGGGAGCGATGTAGGGAGCGCTGAGCGGCAGCATCACGACAGCGCCGGACTGACTTACGGCATAGGCTTCCCAGAGTCCGGCCAACTCGAGACGTGCGACACCATCCGCCTGGACAACGATGTTGTGTGCGCCGGCATCGCCGTGGATATAACCGGAGTTGTGGATCGCTTCCAATCCTTCGAGGATGCTGATCACCATCGAAACAGAAACAGCAGCGGAGTACGGAGCAAGTTTGCGGATTCGCTCGGTCAGACCCGAGCCGCGTGACGTTTCGCTAACGATGTAGTTGACGTCCTTTGCCTGCTGAAGCTCGAACATCTTCTCGACGTTCGGATGAGTGACAGAGCCCGCGCGCTTGATGACTCCATCGAGAGCTTGAAGAAACTCTTCTTCGGACGAAAAAGGCTGGCGAACAATTCGGATGATGACGTCGCGGCCAAGCACCTTGTCGCGAGCCGCGTACGCGGTAAAAATCGGTCCTTCTTGAAGGAGGACCGTGAGCTGATACCTTTCGCCGAGATGGCTACCGATCAAGCGCGGGTCTCCTCGTCTGATCGATCAGGAATAAGGGCAAGGACAATCGCGGCAAGGAGAAAGACTCCGGCGAGATGCTGTATCGGCGGGGTGTCAATCTTCGCCGTGTATTCAGGGAAGGTCACCTGAAAATACGCGATTTGGCTCGCTGCGTAGCCGGCGCAAAGGAGCACGAGCGCGGCAGCGGTTAGCGCAGTCCGCAACGTCTTCATAGGTGTTCTCGCAAGCACTCCAAGACGACCTTTTCAGGTACGTCGGGAACCAGTTTACATGACCCGTACCCGTCGAGCAGGGCAAAGGCCAAGCCGGTCGGGGCAGCCTTCTTGTCGAGGCGCATGGCTTCTATCAGTCCGGCAGGATTGAGGTCAGTTTGGACAGGTAATCCTTGGCTTTTCAGACCCGACTTCAGCCTGGTCGAAATTCCTGGGGGCGAGATACCCAAGTTCTCGCCTATCGAGGCTTCGGCTACCATGCCGATCGATATTGCCTCGCCATGGAGTAGCTGCCCATAACCAGCGACATTTTCGATCGCATGACCCACGGTATGGCCGAAGTTCAGGGTGGCGCGGCGACCGGTAGTCTCGAACTCGTCGACCTGAACTATGTCTCGCTTGATCTCCACACAACGCATAACGATTTGGGTTATGCGCTCGTCTCCCGGTCCTAGCGGTTTGAGTTCGAGGCTCTCAAAGAGTGGCCAGTCGGCGATCGCTCCGTACTTCCATATCTCTGCAGCGCCACTATTGAATTCCCTGATTGGCAGCGTGCTCAAGGTGCGGATGTCGATGATGACTTCAGAAGGCGGATAAAACGCACCAACCAAGTTTTTCCCTTGCGGAAGATTGATGGCCACCTTCCCTCCCACTGAGGAATCCACCATGGCGAGAAGGGTTGTTGGAATTTGGATGAGGGTGACTCCGCGCATGTAGGTAGCGGCGGCAAAACCAGCCAGATCGCCGATCACTCCGCCGCCTAAGGCAACAACGACCGAAGACCGCGTGGCACGAGAGTCTGCCAGCCACTTGAGCGAGGCTTCCAGTTGCTCGAGAGATTTCGATTCCTCGCCCGGCGGAAGAGAGCGGAGATTTCCCTTGAAATCGGGCAGCCAGAATTTCCGAACGTTGTCGTCTGTTATGACGAAGGCGTCGGAATATTTTTCGAGGGCAACACGGAGAGAGTCTTGCCCTACTTCGTAACTGCCATCACGGTGCTTGACGGTCACGAGACTTCACCCGCTTGTTGAAGTGCGGCATAAACCCTTCCCGCAATGCTCTTTACGTCATCGGTATTTACTTCGATGATGAGGTCGGCTTGCTCGTAGAGTGCGCGCCGTTGCTCAAGGAGACCTTCAACCCGCTCTGGCCAACTCTCAGTGAGCAGGAGTGGGCGTTTCTTCTTGCTGGCTTCCAGTCGGGCGACGAGAGTTTCCAGACTTGCGTTTAGATAAATAGTTAAGCCGATTCTCTTAAGCTCGACCCAGTTCACTTCCCTACCGACGATGCCTCCACCGGTGGCGAGGACGGCGGCGCAAGGCTCAATCGATTTCAAAACGCTTGTTTCGTGGTGACGAAATGCGTCTTCGCCATACACCTCAAATATCTGATGCACGGGTCGGCCGAACCGATGTTGGAGCAGGAGGTCCGTGTCCATGAATTCACGGCCAGAGAGTTCGGCCAACGCACGTCCTACAGACGACTTGCCCGCACCCATCATTCCGAGAAGGATCCAGCAGCGGGGCATGATTTTTAGGCTCAGGGTTGTTGGGACTAGGCTTGGGCTATCAGGCTATCGGGCTATCGGGCTATCGGGCTATCAGGCTTTCGGCTCTTTGCTCTTGGTTATTGGGTTGAGGGCTCCGGGCTATCAGGCTATCAGGCTTTTGGGCTTTTGGGCTCCTGCGATAAAAATGAAAGGGTGGCCGGATTTTATCCCGCCACCCTTCGATTCGATCACGTTTCGTTCTTACGGAGTGGACGATCCTGCGTCGGTATCGTTGTCGTCCGCAATGACGGTTGGGGTCACGAAGATGATGAGCTCGGTATCGTCTCGCGACGTGTTCTTCGAGCGGAAGAACTGTCCGATGATGGGGAGCTCACTGAGAACCGGATAGCGTCGGAAGGAGCTCAGGTCAACCTTCTTGTTCAGGCCGCCTAGCGCGATCGTTTCGCCGTCTCGAACTCGGGCGACGACACTGATCGTCTGCGAGACTCGGTCCGGGATGTCGGTTCCGTTTGGTCCGTGGCGGATCTGACCGAAGTCTTGGAGCTGTGGCGCCAAGAACATGGTGATCGTTCCGTCGTTGTTGATTCGTGGGGTCACGGCGAGACCCGTTGTGGCCGGGAAGGACACAGGGTTTACGGTCGTGATGTTGCCGGAAGGCGTGGCCTGAATCTGAGTAAGGAACAACGTGGTCGTTGTGCTTGTCGTGATGTTGGCCGGCTGGTTGTTCATCGTTCGGATCGTAGGAGCCTGAACGTTGTGACCGCGCGATTCGTTGAGAAGCGTTCTCAAGCGGAAGGCAAGGTTGCCAGTTGAGTACGCCACAAAGAATGGGCTCGAAGCGTCCGCGAACTGCGAGTTGAACAGGATGCTTCCTCGCTGGAACTGGACGTCGTAGCCGATACCGGTTCCGACCGTAGATTCCGTTGTGACGAATTCGACTTTGATCTCGACCTGCTTAGGCGCTCGGTCGAACTCTGCGATGATTCGCTGAAGAGCGTTGATCGCATCTTCAGTTCCTTCAACGAAAAGGCTGTTGTCGGTCGGGTCGAATGAAACGTTATCGATTCCTGGAGGAATGAAGCCGCCACGGAGCGCGCCGCCCTGGCCGCCGCCACCTCCACCACCGCCGCCGCCTCCACCAAAGCCGCCACCGGCTCCGCCGCCACCGAGCTGGCCAGCCGATTCGCCGGGGAGCTGGATGTCGTTGCCGGATTCGCTACCCGTCTTTGGCGCCTGATACTGATGAACGATATCCGGCTGAATCGATGGAGCGAGGTTCTGGGGGATCTGTTGATCCTCGTAGCTTGGGAACGGAAGGGGATCTGTGATGTGCTGGAATCGCCTGATCTCACGGAACATGGCCGTCGTATCGTACGGATTCATGTTGTAGAGCTGCATATAGACGTCGCGAGGATCAGCTTTTTGGAGCTGAATTCTTCGAAACACCTTGACCACCGCCGATTTGGATGCGTCGTTTGTTGCCGTTGCGGTTGGCGCTGGAGCATCGTGGCCGATTAGATACGCGCCCGACTCGTCGCGCTGATAGTAAGCGCCTGCAGCTTTGCAAACGTACGAGATCACATCGGATGCTTTTTGTCGCACCAGATTGAGGGTGATCTTGCCGTACTCGTTGCTCGCGGGCAGGAATACGAACTGGATTCCAGTTCGCGCCGTGAGCATTTGCATCGCCGTACGCAAATCAGCATCCTTTAAGACGACGTCAACTAACGTGTCCTCCGGATTCGAGATCGATTGGGCACCAGCAACTGCGTTCATTCCGAACGCGGCCGCCATGACCAATCCTGCCACTACTGGGCGAAACCACTTTAAGCGCATACACATCCTCATTCAAACACTCTCTTCAACTCTAAATAACTGGGGGGGACCGTAGCTTAGCCGACTCCGCCGCCGGCACCACCGCCGCCGCCACCGCCGCCACCGCCGATACCACCGCCGCCACCGCCACCGATGCCGCCGCCACCACCGCCGCCGCCGACTCCGCCGCCACCACCGCCGCCGCCGCCGCTGGATCTACCTTGTGAAATCTCAGGGGCGAGGTTGGTTGCGGTGCTGCCACGGATCATTCGGAAGATGAACGCGGGGTCAGCAGAGTGGATATAGATTCGTCGGAAGACCTTGGTCGTACCGGTCTTGATACCAGCTCCACCGTCGACATTTCCCTGCTGTACGGTGGGTCCGGCCTCTCGCTTGACGATCTCATAGACGCCGCTCTCAATTCGATACGTAGCATCCACCTGCTTGAGGATGTTCTGGAGCGCCTGCTCGAACAGCACGTTCTTCATGCTGACAGTGACGGTGCCCTGAACTTCCGGAGCGATCGAATAGTTGACGCTCACGTTTCGGAACAATGCGCGCAGAGCGTCACGGACGTCAGCTTGCTGCAGCTCCAAAGAGTGGACGATCTGCTGAGATGGATCTTGCTGGGCGAACGCCTTGACGGGAGCCACCACGAGTAGCGCAAGCCCCAACGCAAGGGTCAGTCCTATCCTGTTCATCATTTTCATAGTTTCTTGCCTTCGGTTTTACACCGTTTTCAAATCAAACTTAACTGGCGCCACCGTTACCGTTGCCGCCGCCACCGCCAAATTTTCCGCCCCGACCATTTCGATTGCCGCCCGGATTGCGGCCGGGATTCCCAGCGCCTCCAGGGTTTCCGTTACCAAAATCGCCCGGGTTTCCAAAGCCGCCGCCTGCACCTGGCATCTGCGGTCCTTGGAGGGTGACGATGATATCGTTCGGCTTCTTGTTTCCATCGCGATGGAGCTTGGCCTGCGTCTCGTTAATCCAGACAACCTTCCAAGGGCTGTTGGGAATTTGCATTCCCGGGCGGATCACTTGAGTGCCAGCGCTATCACCCATATCGATGATGGCCATGACCGAATCCCCGACGAGAACGCCAGCCAACCGTCGGAACGGCTGTGGCTCTGGGGCCTCTACCTTGATCACCGGAATGTTCGGAGTGAATAAGGATGGGAAGAAAGCGTTGTTGGCCTGAGTAGCACGTAGGTTGGAAGCCTTTCGTTCGTATGCCAATTCGATCGAGTAAAGAGCGAATGGGTCTGGACGAGGCCCAGCGATAGCGGTAGTGAAAACTTCGGTGTCGATCGCGGTTGGAGGCTGCTGAGGGACCGGGGGAACACCCACGGGCGACTGCATCCTTGGCATCACGATCGGCGGAAACTTCTCCTTCTTAGGAACCTTGTTATCTGCAACGAGGCTCTTGCAACCGACAGAAGACAGCAAAAGCAACCCTACGAGGGGTAGCGCGTTTCGGCCCAAGCTTTCTGCTCTTCTCATCATCCTCTTTTCAGACTGCAGTAGGTTCATTTCCGTTACGTCCATTAATTCGGTGCGGCATTGCCAGCCGGCTTGCGGACCGGCGGCTTAACCGGCGGCTGATTCGCGGCAGGCGACTTCCCTGCAGGTGCTTTACCTGCGGCTCCTTTTCCGCCTCCGACTGCCGTCTGGGCTGCGGTGCCAATTTCTTTGCCAATAGCGGCCGGGGTTGCCGGGTTAGCGACCTTTCTGCCGCCCGGTGGGATCAGCGGGAATATCGCGTGGTCGGTTGGAACCTGTACGAAGCCCACGATGGACACCGTATAAGTACCGATCAGATTGGGCGACGTTCCCTGCAATCTCAGACCGTCCGCAACCGCCAAAAAGTGCGGCATGCGCGACCAGGCGTTGATATTATCGGAGATTTGCTGGAAGGTTCCTTTGACGGTGACCTGGCCAAGGTTAAAACTAGTAC
>Ga0207680_10001154_pt1 | contig 12448 bp, 14 predicted proteins | sample KBSS23metaG_FD_184321 | JGI IMG/M metagenome (GOLD analysis project Ga0207680, IMG submission 184321) | Switchgrass rhizosphere microbial communities from Kellogg Biological Station, Michigan, USA - KBS S2-3 metaG (SPAdes) (version 2) | ecosystem: Host-associated > Plants > Roots > Rhizosphere... | reverse complement strand
GGCGACGGAATCCCACTGGAAACTCGCCAGCCCCGCGAATCCAATGCCGCCAACGGAAATCCAAATCAGAAAGCGGGACGACGCGCGAAGACGGATCACTCACGTAATGACCCAAGGTAGTGTCCCAGAGTCGCTCTTCAACGGAAAGACTATCTTTCGTACTAGAGGTGGAGGCTGAGGTCATTTCCGCGCACTATCTTTCGATAAACGCCGAAATTCTATGAGTTTGTCGGATACAATCGGGGCAATACGGGTGTCTCCTCCGAGCACCCTCCGGAAGCGGGAACGTCGGATCTATCCACGTTCCCCCTCTCCCACTCTTTGATCCACGCAAAGTTGACCCGCACTCGATTCCTGTGTTACCGTAATTTTTCGGGCGACGTCGTCGTAAACGTCTTTCTGAAGTTAGTTCCGTTCCCTTACCAAACAATCTGATGGAACAGACTCTGCACGCACTCGCTGGGATACTGCTGAAATCTATCCCAACCGTTGTCCTGCTGCTTTTCCTTTATTTCTATCTGAAGGGGATGCTGTTCGGGCCGTTGAACCGGCTGCTGAAACAGCGCGAAGAGCTGACGGCGGGCACGCGGCATGCGGCGCAGAAGAGTCTAAAAGACGCCGAGCGCAAGGTTCAGGAATACGAAGCCAAAATGCGGGAGGCGCGCGCGGAAGTGTATCGCGAGCAGGAAGAGACCCGCAAGAACTGGCTGGCGGATCAAGCGGGCCAAGTGGACAGCGCGCGCGAGCGCACAGGGCGCACTGTCCAGCAAGCCAAGGAAGAGATGACGGCTGAGATTGCGGCTGCGCGGCAAAGTTTGGCGGCATCGGCTGGGGTGCTGGCGGATCAGATCGCGACTGCCGTGCTGGCGAGGAGAGCTGGATGAGACGTGTTTCGTCCGTCGCAACGCTGCTGCTAGCCGGCGCCGCATGGTTGAGCGCGCAAGAAGGTGGTGCGATGCCCGAACCGAGCGCGGGTTGGAAGTGGGCCAACTTCGTGCTTCTGGTGGTGGGGTTGGGATACCTGATCGCCAAGACCCTGCCGCCGCTGTTCAAATCGCGCACTGAGGAAATTCAAAAGGGCATCGCGGAAGCACGTGCCATCAAGCAGGATGCCGACAAACGCGCCGCTCAAGTGGAAGCGCGGACCGCCACGCTGGGCGCTGACATCGAGCGTTTTCGCGTCGAAGCCAAGGCGGAGATGCAGCAGGAAGGCGAGCGCATCCGCCAGGAGACAGCGGCGCAGATTGCGCGGCTGGAGAATCAAGCGCAACAAGAAATCGAAATGTCCGGCAAGATCGCGCGCCGCGAACTGAAGAGCTACGCGGCGAAGCTGTCGCTCGATCTGGCCGAGCAGCGCGTGCGCGAACGGCTGGACGCGAATACCGAGCAAGGGCTGGTCGATGCCTTCATCCAGGATTTAGAGCGGGAGTCCAAAGGCTAAATGATCTCGGTCGTGGCAGCGCGTTACGCGAAGGCACTCGCCGATGTAGTGACGGAAGGCGTGCACGCGTCGAGCATAGCGCAGGCCGATCCCGCTGCGATTACGGCGCAGCTGCGGGCGGTGGACGAGATGATCGAAACGTCCGCCGAGCTGAAAAACGCGCTGGCATCGCCGGCGGTGGCGCCGTCGCGCAAGCGGGCGGTGATGGCGCGCCTGATCGCGCCCATGAATTTATCAGCGCAGGTACGTAATTTTTTGTTTGTGGTGATCGATCACCGGCGCGTGCAGCAACTGAAATCGATCATCGAAGCTTTTGAGAATTTGGCCGATGAACGGCTGGGTTATGTGCGCGCGGATGTGTCGAGTGCGCAGGCCCTGCCGGAGGCACAGCGGGCGGCTTTGGAAGTCCAGCTTTCACGGTTGGCAGGGAAAAAAACCAGACTCCGGTACTCCACCGATCCGGCGCTGGTCGGGGGCGTGGTGGCTAAAGTGGGCTCCACTGTTTATGATGGCAGCGTCCGCGGGCAGTTGGAACGTCTGCGGGTAAAACTGGGGAGCCAATAGGCTCTTCGGATCAAAAAAGGAATTATGGCTCAGATTCGGGCAGATGAAATCTCGCGCCTGTTACGCGAGGAGATCGAGAACTACGAGAAGGCGGTCAACGTCGCCGAAACCGGCTCGGTGATTTCGGTGGGCGACGGTATCGCGCGCATCTACGGCCTGGAAAACGTCATGGCCGGCGAGCTGATCGAGTTCAAGGGCGGCGTTTCGGGTATCGCCTTGAACCTCGAAGAGGATCAAGTCGGCGCGGTGCTCTTGGGCGAAGCGTCGGGCATCATGGAGGGCGACGAAGTTCGCCGCACGGGCCGCATCATGAGCGTGCCGGTGGGCGAAGCCATGATTGGCCGTGTTGTCGATGCGCTGGGCAAACCCATCGACGGCAAGGGCCCTATCGAAACCAAATCTTTCAACGCTATTGAGCGCATCGCGCCCGGTGTAGTCGACCGGCAGCCGGTGAAAGAGCCGATGCAGACGGGTATCAAAGCTATCGATGCGATGGTGCCGATCGGCCGCGGACAGCGCGAACTGATCATTGGCGACCGCCAGACCGGTAAAACCACCGTAGCGCTCGATACCATCATTAATCAGAAGGGCGGCGACGTGATTTGTATCTACGTCGCGATCGGGCAAAAGCGTTCGACCGTCGCTCAGGTGGTGAAGACGCTCGAAGATTATGGCGCCATGCAATACACCATCGTGGTGGCGGCGACGGCGTCCGATCCGGCTCCGATGCAGTACCTGGCGCCTTATTCGGGCTGCGCGATTGGCGAGTATTTCCGCGACAGCAGCCGCCATGCGCTCTGCATTTACGACGATTTATCGAAGCACGCGGCGGCGTATCGTGAGATTTCGCTGCTGCTGCGGCGGCCTCCCGGGCGCGAAGCGTTCCCTGGCGACGTGTTCTATCTTCACAGCCGGTTGCTGGAGCGTGCGGCGAAATTGTCGGCCGACAAAGGCGGCGGTTCGCTGACGGCTCTGCCATTCATCGAAACGCAGGCGGGCGACGTTTCGGCTTACATTCCGACCAATGTAATTTCGATTACGGACGGCCAGATTTATCTCGAGTCCGATTTGTTCAATGCGAATATCCGTCCCGCGATCAACGTGGGTATTTCGGTCAGCCGCGTCGGCGGCAACGCGCAGGTGAAAGCCATGCGGCAGGTGGCCGGAAGTTTGCGATTGAACCTGGCGCAGTATCGCGCGCTGGCGGCGTTCGCGCAAATGGGGTCGGATCTGGACAAGACTTCGACTGCGCAGCTCACACGCGGCAGTCGCATGGTGGAGATCCTGAAGCAGGGTCAATATTCGCCGGTTCCGGTGGAAAAACAGGTCCTAATTCTCTATGCCGGCACCGAGGGGATTCTCGACGATCTGCCCCTGGATCAGTGCCGCGCCTTCGAAGACGGCTTGTTCAAGTTTGTCGAGAACGCGCATCCGGGGATGCTTTCAACCATTCGCGAGAAGAAAGCTCTGGACGACACCCTGAAGGGACAGATGACCGCGGCTCTGGGCGAATTCAAAACCCGCTTCGTCGAGGAACAAAAGTCCAAGTAAAATGCCGAGTCTAATCGACATCCGGCGGCGCGTCCGTTCGATCCGCAACACGCAGCAGATCACCAAGGCCATGAAGATGATCTCGGCCGCGCGGCTGCGTAAGGCGCAGGAGCGCGCGCTGGCGGCTCGTCCCTACGGGAAGATGCTGCGCGAGATGCTGGCGAATGTGGCGTCAGCGGCGAGCCAGAATCCGGATGCGGGCGGGAATCCGTTGCTGGCAGTGCGGCCCGAGAAAAAGATTCTGGTCGTAGTGGTGACGGCGGATCGCGGACTCGCCGGCGGGTTCAATGCGAACCTTTTGAAACTAGCTCAGCGCTTCGTCAATGAACACCGCGATGCAGAGCTGAGCTTCGAACTCATTGGCCGCAAGGGCCGCGATTATTTCCTTAAGCGCCAGGCGCGCATATCCGGCGAACATCTAGATATGATGCGCTCGCTGAACTTGGCATATGCGGACAAGATAGCGGACGCGATCATCGACCGGTTTTCGAGGGGCGAGATCGATGCGGTATATATGTTCGTCAACGAGTTTAAGAGCGTGATGGCGCCGACGCTGTCGGAAACGCGTCTGCTACCGATTGAAGTCCCGAAATCGCAGGAGCAAGTGGATTACATTTACGAGCAGAAGCCGGAAGAGCTGTTGGGCACTCTGCTGCCGCGTTACATCAAATTGCAGGTGTACAGCGCGCTGCTCGAATCGATAGCGGCCGAACACGCGGCGCGCATGACGGCGATGGACGCCGCCAGTTCGAACGCGACCGACGTGATCGACAAACTGACTTTGTATATGAACCGCGTGCGCCAGGCGAGCATCACGCGCGAAATTATCGAAATTGTGAGCGGCGCGGCTGCTCTGGACTAAAGCGAGGTTTCTATGAGCGTAATCGGAAAAGTGATCCAGGTGGCCGGACCGGCCGTGGACGTCGAGTTCCCCAAAGGACAGATCCCCGTCATCCGCACGGCGATCCGCATCACCAGCGAAGGGTATAAGGTACCCGATCCCATCGACATCATCTGCGAAGTGGCGCAGCACATCGGCGAGAGCCGTGTGCGTACCATCGCGCTGCAGCCGACCGATGGTCTGGTGCGCGGAATGAAGGCCGAGAGCCTCGGACAGCCGGTGACGGTGCCTGTGGGTAAGGAAACGCTGGGCCGTGTGCTGAACGTGATCGGCGAGCCGGTGGATAAGATGGGTCCGGTGAACACGGCTAAGCGCTACCCGATTCATCGGCAAGCTCCGGCGTTCGATGAGCAGGCGACTGAACTGCAGATGTTCGAGACGGGCATCAAGGTTATCGATCTTCTCGAACCTTATTTGCGTGGCGGCAAGATCGGTCTGTTCGGCGGAGCGGGCGTGGGCAAGACCGTTATTATTCAGGAGTTGATCAGCAACCTGGCGCAAAAGCACGGCGGCGTGTCGGTGTTTGCCGGCGTCGGCGAGCGCACCCGCGAAGGGAACGATCTGTGGCTGGAATTCCAGGAATCCGGCGTTATCGATCCGAAGGACTGGCGGAAATCGAAGTGCGCCCTGATCTACGGGCAGATGACCGAGCCTCCCGGGGCGCGTTTGCGTGTGGCGCTGACCGCGCTCACGGTCGCTGAATATTTCCGCGACGAAGAAAATCAGGACGTGCTGCTGTTCATCGATAACATTTTCCGTTTCACGCAGGCGGGATCGGAAGTGTCGGCGCTGCTTGGCCGCATGCCCAGCGCGGTGGGTTATCAGCCGAACCTGGCATCGGAAATGGGCGATTTGCAGGAACGCATCACGTCGACCAAGAACGGTTCGATCACCTCGGTGCAGGCGATTTACGTGCCTGCTGACGATTACACCGATCCGGCTCCTGCGACCACCTTTGCGCACTTGGACGCGACTACGAACCTGTCGCGATCGATTTCCGAGTTGGGTATTTATCCCGCAGTCGATCCGCTGGCGTCGACCTCGCGTATTTTGGATCCGCGTGTGATCGGCGAAGAACACTACAATGTCGCGCAGCAGGTGAAGCAGATTCTCCAACGCTACAAAGATCTGCAAGACATTATCGCGATTCTGGGTGTCGACGAACTTTCCGATGAAGATAAAGCCACTGTGGCGCGCGCCCGTAAAGTCCAACAGTTCTTGTCGCAGCCCTTCACCGTGGCCGAGGCGTTCACGGGACTGAAGGGTAAATACGTCAAAGTGGCCGACACTGTGCGCAGCTTCAAGGAGGTTGTCGAGGGCAAGCACGACGAGATTCCCCAGCAGGCGTTCTACATGAAGGGCTCCATCGACGACGTGCTCGAGACGTGGGAAGAGATGAAGAAGAAGGGTTAACCTTCCGTGGCTGACACTTTCCAAATCGACATTGCGACACCGGAGAAGCTGGTGCTGCAGCAGCAGGCGGACTCGGCGCAGATTCCGGGTAAGGATGGCTACATGGGCATTCTGCCGGGGCACGCGGCGCTGCTCAGCGAGCTTGCTGAAGGCACGCTTTCGGTAACGCTGAAGGGCCAGACGCAGAGCTTTCACGTCACCGGCGGGTTCGTCGAAGTCCGCAATAATCACGTGCGGGTGTTGGCGGATAAGGCTGATTAAGGCTTCCGCTAACCCACTCGGCTTCCTCAGCACGTACAATAGAAGGCATGAAGGCGCTGGCGCCAGTCGAAGGTGAGAGGAATCCGGCCCTGGATGCACTACTTCAGCGGGAACTCATGCCTACTGAAGAAGACCGCCCCGCAACCAAGAAAGACTTGGACGAGCTCCGCACTGAACTCCGCACCGAACTCCGTGGTGACATGGATCGCCTGCGCGACGAACTCGTCGAGAAAATGCGGGATATGCAGACCGAGGTGCTCAGAGCCTTTCACGATTGGGCGCGCCCTATCGAGATCCGTCTGCGGTCCCTGCCGCACATCGAAGAGCGCCTGGGCATGCTCGAAGAACGGGTCACCGCCATCGAGCAGCGTGACAAGCTGAACTAGCTCCAGCTTATTTGATCGCCAGTGCGTTCGGCGGCGAAGCAATCCCGCCTTCGAGATTCATCGGCGCGGACGCGATCAGGAATTCGTAGCGCCGGTCGCGGGCGCAGTCTTCCGCCAGCGGCTCTAATACAAATAGCTCGCCGAGAGGCAATCCCAACAAAGGCAATGTTAGGTAGTGCAGGGCATTCTCATCGCCCAAATCGAAGGGCAGCGATTCGACGGCCGGGTTATCCGCGCCGATCGCGGCGACGCGATGGTCCCACAGCCAGGCGGCGATTTCGCGGCTGCGCTCGATGCCGATCGACTTGATGTTTTCAAACTTGGTCAGCGACTGCTTAAGTTCTTGCGGGGAGTTTTCGTAGGCTTCCATCCAGCCGGTGCGTACTAATACGATGGAGCCGGGCTTGAGCGTCGTGCCCTGTGCGGCGAGGACGGCCTTCAGCTCATCCAGCGTGTAGGCTTCCGGCGAGAGCGGATCGACCGGGATGCCGCGCGACTTGCGATAGCCGTAGGCGTCGATGAGCACTCCGCGGCCGGCGAATTTATCGGACCAGTGGTGGATGCTGAGACGGCCTCCCGGCCCGGCCTTGATCTCGCCCGGCTTAACGCCGCCATAGAAGCGTTCATGTTTGAAGTGTCCGACGTGGGCGAGGCCATCCCACTGGCTGCTCTCCTGCGTATTGTAGTTATCCAGCACATCATCATTTGCGAAGGGTCCCAGCGGATGAATTCTGTGCGCCACGGCATTGCGGCCGAAGAGCGGAGGCTTGGCGAAGCCGATCTTGGCGTCGAGCCGAAAGATTTTCCCGGATTGTACCAGGCGCGCGGCGTCAACCAGACCTTCGGGCGTCAGAAAATTTAGGCAGCCAAGTTCATCGTTTTCGCCGAAGACGCCCCAGGACGATCCGGGAGGAGCGCCCGGCTTGACGGGCAATTGGTGATAGTTTGGAAGCTTGTCGAAGTCCATCGAGATAACAGTATAATGCGGCGCGACTGTGAGGTGATGAGTGCAAATCGATCCTGAGGATTTTAAGCGGCATTACGCGATGCTGTCTGATGCGGCGTTGCTGGAGATTGATCGCGATGAGCTAGTGGACGTGGCGCGTGCGTGCTACGACGCGGAGTTGGCGGAGCGCAATTTAGCGTCCGCAGACCCGCAACCGAGCGTACCTGCGGTGGAGACGGCCGCTGGTCAAGCGGACGGCGAATTGCAATTGGTGGGGACTTTTCTGTCCATGGACGAGGCTAACTTCGCGCGCGGCCTGCTGCAGTCGGCCGACGTTCCCTGTTCCTTGGAAAATGAGTTCTCGGCAGGGTTTAGTGCGACTGGTGCGCTGCGGCTGCTGGTGCCGGCCTCTGTGTACGACCGCGCCTGCGAGGTTCTGGACGCGGAGATCAGCGAAGAAGAGCTGATCGCGCAGGCAGAGGCGGAAGCGGGGGAAGAGTCGCGAGAATAGCGAGCGCGCGAACCGCTATAATCTAACATCCGATGGCAATTATGATTTTAGGTCTATGGCAATAGATTGGTTCCCGTTGTGGTTGAGTTTGCGCGTCGCCGTGGTCTCGACGGCGCTCGCGTTTGCCGGCGGATTGTGGATCGCCTATCTGCTCGCTAACCGGGAATTCCGCGGCAAGGACGTGCTGGATGCAGCGGTGACATTGCCCCTGGTGTTGCCTCCCACCGTGCTGGGTTACTACTTGCTCGTGCTGCTGGGACGCGCGAGTCCGCTGGGGAAACTGTGGGAAGCGATGTTCGGATCGCCGCTGGTTTTCACATGGAAAGCCGCGGTGGTGGCGGCCCTACTGCATGCGTTGCCGCTGCTGGTGAAGTCGACGCGTGCGGCGCTTGAGAGTGTGGATCGAAACTACGAGCGTGCGGCGCGCAACCTCGGCGCATCGGAATGGAAACTGTTTTGGCGCGTGACTCTGCCGCTCGCATGGCGCTCGATCTTCGCGGCCACGGCGCTGGCCTTTGCGCGCTCTCTCGGTGATTTCGGTGTCACGTTGATGGTGGCGGGCAACATTCCTGGGCGCACGCAGACCGTGGCGGTGGCCATCTACGAAGCGGTCGAATCCGGTAACGGCGCGGTCGCGCGCACTTTGGTACTGGTGGTTTCGGTGGTGGCTTTGGTCTTGTTGACGCTAGCGAATCGGCTTAGCCCCAACCGAGTTTGAGATCGCAATGTTGCAGGTACGGCTCCGCAAGTCTTTCGCTCCTAGACCCGATTCGGCGGGGTTCAGCCTCGATCTGGAGTTCACCGCCACCGCCGGCGTGACCGTGCTGTTTGGCCCTAGCGGTGCGGGCAAAACGCTGGTATTGGATTCGATCGCCGGATTCGTGCAGCCAGACGAGGGGCGCATCCTACTCGAAGACGACATCCTCTACGACGCCGCCGCGGGGGTACATCTGGCGCCGCAAAAACGTAATTGCGGTTACGTGTTTCAGAACTACGCGTTGTTCCCACACATGACACTGCGCGAAAATCTGGCGTTTGCGGCCGAACGGAGGCCGCGCCTGGAGCGGCACCGGCGCGTAAACGAGATGCTGGAGAAATTCCGCCTGGAAGAAGCGGCGGGGCGGCGTCCGCATGAGGTATCCGGAGGCCAGCGCCAGCGTTGCTGCATCGCACGTGCATTGATCGGCGAACCGAAGCTGCTGCTGCTCGACGAGCCCGCGACGGGCCTCGACGCGGTACTACGCGCCGAGTTTTACGAAGCCTTGCGCCAAGTCCGCAGCGATTTTGCCACGCCGATGCTGTTGGTGACGCACGATCTGACGGAGTGCTTCGAGTTAGGCGAAGAGATGCTGATCCTGCATGGCGGAAGAATCGTGCAGAAGGGAACGCCGCGCAGCGTGTTGGACGAACCCGCGAATCTCGAAGTCGCGCGTTTGCTGGGCGCTTTCAATTTATTAGACAGTGAAATTCGAACGCTCGATCCCGGCCGCAACACCAGCCGTTTGCAGGTGGGCGAGTTCGAACTGGAGGGCCCCTATTTTCCCGGTCACTTGAAGGGCGATCACGTCACGTTGTGCGTGCGGCCGGAGCAGCTGAAAGTTTTCGTGCGTAACGGGAAACCCGGGCCGAATCAGATTCCGGCGGACCTGCTGCGTGCCGTCGAGCGGCCTCACGGCATGCGCTTGGAATTTTCCGGCGGCGGTATCCCCAACCCGGTGCGCGTTACCGTTTCGCGCACAGAATATCAGAACCAGCGGGAAAACCGCGAATGGTTGATCCAGTTCCCGAGTGAAGCGCTGCGGGTATTGTGAAGCAGGCTACACCGCGCGCACAGCGGCGCTCACCGGCCGCGAGCCCACGGGAATCACGGTGAGCAGCGAAGCGCGGCGGTCGCGGTTCTTGGTGATTGCGCCGACGCGCAGCACCGCGACGTCGCCCGATTTGCGATTCAGCACCAAGGCGTACTGATCGTCCGGCGTAACTGTGATAAAGCCGGGATCGGCGCCCACCGATGCTACCGCGACCACTTTGCGCGAGTTGATCTCCAAAATATTTACATCGCCCGAGCCCGGGCTCGCCACGAACAAATACGCGAGCGACGCTGCCATCGGCCCGGGCGCGTGTCCGGCCAGCACTGTCTCGGCCACTTCCGGCGTGTGGTACGGATAGACCACCACTACCGCATCCATTCCTTCGCCGGTGATGAAGAGTTGATTCGACCCGGGCCCTTCGCCGCCTGTTAAGTACAAGTGATCGGGACGAACCGCCAAGGGGAGATGCGTGATCAAGCGCGCCGAGGGCACGTCGTAAAGCGATAGCCGCCGTTCGCCGCGATCCGCCGCGATGAGTGTCCGCGAATCGGGCAAAAAACGCACCGCGCCGAATTCGCCCTCGCCGGCCGTAGCCGCCAGCTTGCGCGACATCAGATCCACCAAGCGGACGCCTGTGGTGAAACTGACGGCGGCCGTTTTGCCATCGGCCGTCAGCGCGAAATCCAGCGGATCGCGCGGCAGAGGCATGCGCCATTCGAGCTTGAAAGTATCGAGCGCGATGCGGATGAGTGATTGCGGTTCGCGCGCCAGAACGTACAGGGCGCTATCGTCAGGCGCGACCTGGATCGCGAGCGCGGAGGACGCGACCGCCAGACGGCGATTGAAACTCAGGCGGTCCACTTCGATTTCGTGCACCGTGCCATTGGCCGGGGTGAGAGCGTAGACGAAGGGACGCTTGGCGGTGGAGATGACGCTGCTGGGCGATCCGTTGAGTGGAATGTGGCGCGCTACAGCGAGCGCTTCGAGATCCACGGCGGCGATGGCTTGACTTTCCTCATTCGCCACGAAGGCATAGCCGCGAAAGCCCGCGCCACCGCGGCGGCGGCTGCATGCGGCGAGTATCGGGAATGCCAGGAGCGTGCGGCGGGAGATCACTTCTCTAGCGTATCAGGCCAAAAAAACGGGGACACCCTAACCTCTCACTCGATCGTCTGCTTGAGAACAAAGCAAAAGGGTGTCCCCGTTTTTTCCGAACGTGATCGAGACGTGGTGGGGCAAATTCCGCGTTACACCTCTACCTTATTGAAAATAAAACATAACATTGCCCCTATGTTCCTGCCTGTGGTACCTTCGGAGGGGACGTTTCGGGCCTCCCAGTACCGTCCCGTTTTTATATGAATCTGCGGTCGTTATTCAGTCTTTTTTCTTCCGATCTTGCCATCGACTTGGGCACGGCCAATACCTTGGTCTACGCCAAGGGCAAAGGGATTGTGGTGAACGAACCCTCCATCGTCGCCATCAATAAGACCACCGGAGAAGTAGAAGCGGTGGGCAAGGAAGCCAAGGAGATGCTGGGCCGCACGCCCGGCAATATCGTGGCCATCCGGCCCATGAAAGACGGCGTGATCGCCGACTTCAAGGTCACCGAGCGCATGCTGAATTACTTCATCCAGAAGGCGCATGGCCGCAAGATGCTGGTGCATCCGCGCATCATCATCGGAGTCCCCAGCGAAATCACGCAGGTGGAAAAACGCGCGGTGATTGATTCGGCATATCACGCCAAGGCCAGTGAAGTGTACCTGGTGGAACAGGCTATGGTGGCGGCGATCGGTGCGGGCTTACCCATCACCGAACCCTCCGGGAACATGGTTGTCGATATCGGCGGCGGCACAACTGACGTGGCTGTGATCTCGCTCTCAGGCATCGTCTATTCGCGGTCGGTGCGCGTGGCCGGCAATGAGATGGACGACGCCATCATGCAGTACATGAAGCGCAAGTACAACCTGCTGATCGGCGAAACTACGGCGGAACGGGTGAAGATCACCGTGGGCTCGGCGTATGAGTTGGACAAGCCGCTCACCATGGAAATCAAAGGCCGCAACCTGATCGAAGGTGTTCCCAAGACTATCACGGTGGACGACACGGAAATTCGCGAGGCGCTGTCGGAATGCGTGGCTACCATCATGAACGCTATTCGCGTCGCCCTGGAGCGCACGCCGCCGGAACTTTCTGCCGATATCAGTGACAGAGGCATTGTGTTGACGGGCGGTGGAGCCATGTTGAAGAATTTGGACAAGCGCATCCGGCAGGAGACCGGACTGCCGGTGTCGATTGCCGAGGACCCGTTGGCCTCGGTGGTGTTGGGCACCGGTAAAATGTTGACAGAGTTTAGATTGCTGCGGCGGATCGCGATCGAATAGCGTGAGGGGGCTGGCCTTCGCCGGCCGATGAAGTATGGAATTTCTCCTCAATCGATATCGCAACCTGACGGTGTTGCTGGTGGTCATCCTGGCGCAACTTGTGCTGCTGGCTTACCAGGTGAAGAGCAACGGCGAAGTGCGCCTGATTCGCGTGTGGGCGGTGAGCGCTGTCACCCCCCTGGCGCGCGTGATTGAAGCGGGACGCAGCAGCACCGTGCATTTCTTCCACGATTATTTCATTCTGCTGAACGTGCGCGAGGAGAACCAGCGCATAAAGGCGGA
>Ga0207680_10001142_pt1 | contig 12535 bp, 7 predicted proteins | sample KBSS23metaG_FD_184321 | JGI IMG/M metagenome (GOLD analysis project Ga0207680, IMG submission 184321) | Switchgrass rhizosphere microbial communities from Kellogg Biological Station, Michigan, USA - KBS S2-3 metaG (SPAdes) (version 2) | ecosystem: Host-associated > Plants > Roots > Rhizosphere >... | reverse complement strand
CACTCGGCCTGCCGTTCGATTTCTACATGGTGCCGTACTGGGGACAACCAAGCTTTGGCATTGGCAGCCGAATGGCAACCACCTGTGATATCAACGGTGACGGCAAGCCGGACATCGCTGGCATACCGAGTGATCCGCAATCACGGATTGTCATCGCAATCATCAATGTGATGGCACCTGGCGATTCGGCACCCAGTTACGGCCCCCAACAATACTTCGCGACAGGAGCGAGGCCTACGTTTGTTGCGTGTACTGATATCAACGCAGACGGCAAACCCGATCTGATTGTCGCCAACTCCGACGATGCAACCATTTCGGTGCTTCTTAATACGACGACTGCCGGCGCGACCACGCCAAGCTTCGCGTCGCAGCAGGTTTTTGCTACGGGTGCGAATCCGCAGTCTTTCTCTGTCGCCGATATCAACAGCGACGGTAAGCCGGACCTCATAGTGCCGAACCAGGACGCAAACAGCGTTTCGGTGTTGCTAAACACCACCGCCGTTAACGCGACGGTATCTACGTTTGCGCCGCAAACAGCGTTTGCTGTTGGAACGAGCCCGCGCGCAGCTGCTGTGCTCGACGTAAATGGCGACGGCGAGCCCGATATTGTCATCGCGAATACCACCAGCAATACGATTTCAGTGTTGTTCAGTTCGACAGCACAGGGTGCCGCGACTCCAAGCTTCGGTACTCAACATGCTTTCGTCATTGGCAAGGGACCTATCGCCCTCGCGACTGCCGATATCGACAGTGACGGCAAGCGGGATCTGATCACCGCGAATTACGGAGACGGTACTGTGGCCGTCATTCGCAACACGACGCCCGTTGGAGCAACGACGCCTAGTTTCGCCACGCCGGTGCTGCTTGCCACCGGGGTGGGGCCTACCGCGGTGACCGCGGTCGATCTCGACGGCGACGGCAAGCCCGAATTAATCGTTGCGAATGCGGATGACGACGACATAGCGGTGCTGCGCAACATCACGGCACCTAATTCGGCGCCGATGTTCGCTCCGCCGCAGGCATATTCCTGCGGCAGTCCTCCGTCATCGGTTACGACCGCCGACATCGATTCTGACGGGATGTTGGATATCGTTGTCGATTGTTATGGCCCTCTGGTGCTGCTCGCGAAACAATGGACATCAGCCCCTTGGAGCTATGGCGCACCCCAGACAGCCTTTCGCGGCAATGTTCCCGCTAATCTACGATACGACATGGTCAGCGCCGATGTTAACGGCGACGGGAAATCGGATATCGCCTTGTTGGACTGGGGCAGCGGTCAAGTATTTGTGTATGTCAATTCAACGGCGCAAGGCGCCGCCACTCCGACGTTTTCGGGCCCGTTTGCTTATCCTACCCAGCCGTACTCGAGTTCCATCGTGGCCGCCGATGTGAATGAAGACGGCAAGCCGGATTTGATTGTTGCGAACACGGGAAATGGGGGTGACGGAAATTCTGTCTCGGTGCTGCTCAACACGACTGCGTCGAATGCTGCCGTCCCAACCTTTGCACCTCGGCAGCTTTTTGGCACCGGCATCGGGCCGAGTATTGTCGCGGCAGCCGACATTAATGGCGATGGGCATGTTGATCTGGTCGTAACAGATTCGGGCTATTCAGATACCGGTAATACATTCTCTGTCTTGCTCAATACCACTTCGCCAGGGTCCGCCGTGGCAAGCTTCGCCACGCAACAATCATTTACTGCGAGGAGCGAGCTGGTAGGGCTCATCGCCGCCGACTTCAACAGCGACAACATGCCGGATATTGCTGTCGAGAGTGCCGGCGACAATCGTCTGTCTATTCTGCTGAATATTAGCTTGCCCGGCTCACAAACATTGAGCTTTGCTCCGATGCAGGACTTTAATAGCTACGGTTTCGAGAATTTTGTGTCCGCCGATATCAATGGCGACGGCAGGCCCGACTTAATAGATATCGACGGGGTCCAAGTGAACGCGCTGATCAATACGACCGCCGCCGGCGACGCCACGCTTAGCTTCACTTGGCAACCGGTTGCAGGCTTCTCGTCCTTCAGCGTAGCGGCCGCGGATCTCAACGGAGACAGCATGCCCGATGTGGTCGCCACGGACACGGGCGATAACACTGTTTGGGCGCTGATCAACTCGACCGTACCGGGTTCGGATGTAGCTAGTTTCATCGGTCGGTATTATGCAACTGGAGCTGCTAACCCACGGGGCGTGGTAATTGCAGACGTCAACGGCGACGGTCAGCCGGACCTTATCGTGCCTGGGGCAGCAAACTTATACACGTCGGGCGTCATCTCGGTACTGCTGCACACCAACTACCAAACTCAGATCACCGGCAGCCCCGCAACCGGGCACATCCTGCCAGACCCAATTTTTGCGGACGGCTTCGGGCCTTAGCAACTCGGCGGTTTGCACGCAAACCGCTGATCAGGCTATAATTCCGCGGTTCCCCGCTGTGGGGAACCAATCCGCACACGTCTCGATACCGTTGTCGGGGTGCTTCTGGCAGACGCTACGCCGTCCGCACGAGAGGTCGCCAACGCTGGGGACGTGGAGGTCTAACCCCGGACTCACCGCTTTCACAGCGGCTGCGTCCCTTATTGGAGTTTCACAATCATGCCTCAAGTCACGATGCGCCAGATGCTCGAAGCTGGCGTGCACTTCGGTCACCAGACCCGTTACTGGAATCCGCGCATGGCGCCGTACATTTTCGGCGCGCGCGGCAAGATCCACATCATCAATCTGGAAAAGACGCTGCCGCTGTTCACCGACGCGACGAACTTCGTCTCCGGTCTGGCGCAGAAGCGCGGCACGATCCTGTTCGTCGGCACCAAGCGCTCGGCGCGCGATGCGATCAAGGATGAAGCCGTGCGTTGCGGCATGCCCTACATCAGCCAGCGCTGGCTTGGCGGCATGCTGACGAATTTCCGCACGGTCAAGCAATCGGTCGCCCGCCTCAAGGAAATCGAGACGATGGCTACCGACGGCAGCTTCGAAAAGCTGGTCAAGCACGAAGTCATGGGTCTGCTGCGCGAGAAGGACAAGCTCGACAAGTCGCTCGGCGGCATCAAGAACATGCAGGCGCTGCCCGACGCGCTGTTCGTGGTCGACATCGGCCATGAAAACATTGCCGTGCTGGAAGCCAAGAAGCTCGGCATTCCGGTCGTGGCCGTGGTCGATACGAACTACGACCCGAGCCTGGTCGACTACGCGATTCCGGGCAACGACGACGCGATCCGCGCCGTGCAGCTGTACACGCGCGCCATCGCCGACTCCGTGCTCGAAGGCAAGGCCGCCGCGCCGATGACGGCCGCCACGGCAAAGGACGAATTCGTCGAACTCGACGCTGCCGGCAATCCGGTGACGAAGCGCGCGGACACCCGCGAGCGTGAGCGCGACGATCGCCGCAAACCGGGCCCGCGCAAGCCGGCGCCGAAGAAAGTTGCGCCCGCCCACCCCGGCCAGCGTCGCGGCCCGCCGCCGGCGAAGAAGGCTGCTGGTGACGACGCCGGAGTGGCGCGCGCCGAAGCCGAAGTCGCCGAGAACGAAGCGACCGACAAAGACGCAGCTGTTTAACCGGCCTGCGGCGGAAGCCTGCCGTCATGCCCTATCGCATGACGGCACGATTTGAAATTCACACGACGCACCCATATATACGCGTCTCCAAAGCACGAGGTTCACCATGGAAATCACCGCTAGCTTGGTCAAGGAGCTGCGCGAGCGCTCCGGCGCCGGCATGATGGAGTGCAAGAAGGCGCTCACCGAGAATGCCGGCAACATCGACACTGCCGTCGAGTGGCTGCGCAAGCAGGGTCTGGCCAAGGCCGACAAGAAAGCCAGCCGCGTCGCCGCGGAAGGCCGCATCGTGCTCGCCCAGGGCCAGAATGGCTCGGCCGGTCACGCCGTGATGGTCGAAGTCAATTCGGAAACGGATTTCGTCGCCAAGGACGAAAACTTCGTCAAGTTCTCCGATGAGGTCGCCAAGACGGCGCTGAATTCGGATGCAAAAGACGTCGACACCCTGAAGACGACCAAGACTTCGTACGGCCCGACCGTCGAGGAAGCGCGTCAATGGCTCGTCGCCAAAGTCGGCGAGAACGTGCAGGTGCGTCGCCTCGTGCGCGTCGACAGCAATCGCGTCGGCGCCTACGTGCACGGCGGCCGTATCGGCGTGCTCGTGGCAATGAAAGGCGGTTCGGACGACCTCGCGCGCGGCGTCGCCATGCACATCGCAGCGATGAATCCGCCGTATGTCTCGCCGGACCACGTGCCGGCCGAGATCGTGGCCAAGGAAAAGGAAATCGCGCTCGCGCAGATGACCGAGAAGGATCGCGCCAAGCCGGCCGAGATCCAGGAGAAGATGATCGGCGGCAAGATCCGCAAGACGCTGGCCGAATTGTCGCTGACCGGCCAGCCGTACGTGCTCGACACCAATGTGTCGGTCGCCGATGCGCTGAAGAAGGAAGGCGCCGAAGTGCTTTCTTTCCATCGCATCGCCGTCGGCGAAGGCATCGAAAAGGTCAAGGAAGATTATGCCGCGGAAGTGATGAAACAGGCGGGACTCGCCTAACCTTCCTGCCCTTCGCGTTGAGCGGAGTTCAGTTCAAAAAACCCGCGGCCCACCGCGGGTTTTTTTGTTGCCGGTTGCTTGGTCTGGGCAATGCGGCGCTGCATAATCCCGCTGCGCTCGCGCGAGGAACCGCAGCTTGCCCACCAAGTTCGACAACATCCTGGGAACGATCGGCAACACACCGCTGGTGCGACTGACCAAGCTTGCGCCCGCGCAGGTAAACCTGTTCGTCAAAGCCGAAGCGTTCAATCCGATGGGTTCGGTCAAGGACCGGCTCGCGCTCGGCATCATCGAAGACGCCGAACGCCGCGGCACGCTGCGGCCGGGACAAACCGTGATCGAAGCGACGAGCGGCAATACCGGCATCGGTCTGGCGATGGTATGCGCGGTGAAAGGGTATCCGCTCGTGGTGACGATGGCGGAGAATTTCAGCATCGAGCGCCGCAAGATGATGCGCTTTCTCGGCGCCAAGGTCGTGCTCACGCCGGCCGCACTCAAGGGCAGCGGCATGCTGGCCAAAGCCGTGGAGCTGGCGCAGAAGCACGATTGGTTTCTGTGCCGGCAGTTTGAAAACGAAGCGAATGCCGATATCCATTCGCGCACGACCGCACAGGAAATTCTCGGTGCGTTCGAGAACGAGCGGCTCGACTATTGGGTCACCGGCTGCGGCACTGGCGGCACGCTCAAGGGCGTCGCGCGCGTACTCAAGGCGCAGCGCCCGCAGACGACCGTGGTAGTATGCGAGCCCGACAATTCGCCGGTGCTCGGCAGCGGCGTCGCCCAGGTGCGCGACGCCCACGGCGCGCCGCTCGACAGTCATCCGACTTTTCGCCCGCACCTGATGCAGGGCTGGACACCGGACTTCATTCCGAAGTTGACCGAGGATGCGGTCGGGCTGCAGCTGATCGACAAGATCGTGCCGATCAACGGCGCCGACGCGCTGCGTTGCGCGCGCGACTTGGCACGAGTCGAAGGCATATTCACCGGCATCTCCGGCGGTGCCACGCTGGCTGGCGCGCTGCAAATCGCAGCCGCCGCTCCCAGCGGCGCCAACCTGGTCTGCATGCTGCCCGATACCGGCGAACGTTATCTGAGCACCCCATTGTTCGAAGGCGTCGGCGCCGACATGACCGCCGAAGAACTCGAAATAGCGCGCTCTACACCGAGTGCACGCTTCGATGCACCTCGATCCGCCGAGATACCGACACCGATCGTGCAGCAAACCCAGCCGGCAACTGAACCGGTTGCGTCGGCCGAGATCGTCGATTTCGTCACGCGCGTGCTCGGCGATGCCGAGCAGCCGCTCGTATTGTTCGCGCTGGAGTGGTGCGAGTTCTGCTGGGCAGTACGCAAGCTGTTTGCGGCTTGTCGAGTTCCGTATCGATCGATTGATCTGGATTCAACGGCCTACCAGCGTGACGATCGCGGCGGACAGATCCGCGCCGTGCTGCGTGCGCGCAGCGGCAGCAAGACCATCCCGCAGGTTTATGTCGGCGGCGAGTTCATCGGCGGCGCCACCGAGACCTTCGACGCATTCAAGGATGGGCGTCTGCAAAAGTTGTTGGTTCAGCGCGGCGTAGCTTTTGATGCGAACGTCCCCATCGATCCCTACAGCATGCTGCCTGGCTGGCTGCATCCGCGCTGACCACAAATCGTGCGCACGGTGACCTATCGGCTTGGCGCCGGCATCATCGACAACCCGTTTTTCGCCAGAGCCGCCGGCAACGCCGCGCGCATCTGTGCAATCTGTTCGCGTTGCTCGGTGAGGTGCTTCACGACGCGCGCGTCAGCGGCCAGGCCGAGCATGCGCGCACTGCCTTCGCGCAGCGGCAGATTGCTTGCGGCGGTATCGCGCGGCAGGTAATAGGCGATGATCGCTTGCGCGTCGTTGCGCAACTCCACAGCGACGTCCTGCCAATCATCCTGGTTTTCCCAGTTTGGGCCCACGACTTGCGCGAAGATCGCGCGCAGCTGGTCGCGGCGCGAGGCATCGGCCGCACTGGCGGAGAAGACGCAGCGGCGTAGCCCGACAAGGTCGCGCAGCTTCACAACCGGCGATGCCGCGGAGCCGACCCAGTCTTTGAAACCCGGCAACGTCAAATCGCGCGGCAGTATCTGCGCTTCGACGAGCGCTGCGCGCATCTGCAGCGTACGCCCGAGTTCATCGGCCGCGAGACAGCCGAACACGACCGCATCGTGCCAGTAATCGTGATGTTCCTCGGCGCGGCGTGGAATCAGCTCGACGGCTTGCGCGAACGCCGCGGCGCGATCTCCGCGCGCGTAGCGCAGCGCGATCTCGCTACTGGCCGCCAGCAGATTGCCGGGTTTGCGCCGTGATGATTCCGCCAGCCACGCATCTGCGGCCGCCGCTTCGCCGAGTTCATCGAGAATCATCGCCAGATCCGCAGGCCCTTCCGGATCCACCGGATCATGCGGATTCTGCTGCAGTTCCCATATCACTGCCTGCACGAAATCACCGCGCCTGTAGGCAATGCGCCCGAGCATCCAGTAGTTCGACGAATTGTGCGGATTCAGTTGCAGCGCATGCAACGTTGCCGTCTGCGCTTCGTCGAGGCGGTTGAGCGCGAGGAGGCGCACGGCACGCAGACGCACCGCGTTGTCATTGAGCGGGTTCAGCGCAAGCACCTGATCCATCTCCTTGAGCGACGCCGGTGTGTCACCCTGGAACACGTAGATATCGGCGAGCACTTGGTGCGTGCGCACGTCGCCCGGTGCGGCGGCGACGCCGCGCTGCCCGAACTGCACGGCCAGCACATGCTCGCCGCGCTCCTGAGCGATTTCGCCGCGGTACGCGAGCAGCCTGCCATTGGCGGGATCGACCGCCTCGACACGCGCGAGCAGCGGCTCGGCGCGCTCGCGATAGTCCGCTGGCGCGATCTCGCCGGTCTGCGCCATCGCATACCATGCGCCAACGAGCGCGAGCATGGCATCGACGTCATTTGGATCGCGCGCCAGCGCCTGCTGCAGCAGGGTTTCGGCTTGTCGATACGAATCGAAGCTGTTGAGTTCGACCTGCAGCAACGCGCGTGTATAGGCGTCATACGCGGCAAGGTCTTTGGTGCCGCCCTTGGCGAGTATCTCCTTGGTCTGCGGCAGCAACTCACCGACCAGCGCCGTCGTCACCGAACCGGCGATTTCATCCTGGATCGCGAACAGATCGGACGCCTTGCGATCGTAATGCATGGACCACAGATGACTGCCGTCCACCGCGCGCACCAGCTGCGCGGTTATGCGCAACGTATCGCCGGCCTGCTGCACGCTGCCTTCGACGAGGCTGGCGACGCCGAGCTGCGCGCCGATCTTGCGTACATCAGTGTTGGTGCCCTTGAAGCTGAAAGACGAGGTGCGCGCAGCGACCTTCAATTGCGGCACCTGCGCGAGGCGATCGAGCAGCGTCTCGGTCATGCCGTCGGAAAAATATTCGTTGCCCTTGTCGCCGGACATGTTGACGAACGGCAACACTGCCGTGGACCACGGGCCGAGCGGCGCGTCCGCAGTGGCCGATTTCGGCGCGCGCGAATCCGCCGGCGCGAGATACCACAGTGCCGCGCCGCCGAGTGCGAGCAGCAACGCGAGAATCGAAAGCTCCATGCCGTTGGCGCGTTGTGCGCCTTTCTCGCCGTGATACCAGGCCAGCACGAGCGCAACGAAAAAACCGACCGCAAGCGCGATCGTGATGCCGCGCCGCACGCTCTCCGGCCAGCCGAACTGCTGGCCAACGATGTCGAGCGCCTGCAGCAGCGCAAACGCGCCGGCAACGTAGGCCAGCGCCCACTGCACGAGCTTGCGTTCCTTCAGGCGCTTGAGGAATTCGTCCACGTTAGGTTTGTCGCTGCTGCGGCGCCCGGAAGTGTACCGTTTGTGGGGCGGCAGCTTGCAAGATGTCGCGATCACGAGCAGCCCGAATTTCGCCCGCATTCGACCCTGTTTTCGACCCAAGCTGCGCCAACCCTTGGCACTGCCCATCCAGTGAGGAATCCATCGTGACGCACCGTGGAATATTGCTTGTTCTGCTGCTGATGTTGCTTGCCGGTTGCGACGCCATTTTCGGCGGCCCGTTCCGCACTCCTTGGCATGCTGAGTCGCTGCCATCGGGCAACACGATCAAGGTCACTTCATTCAACCTCGTCTGGGGCGCCGAACACGACGAACACACCCTCGGCAAGGACTGCTTCGCGATCGAATACGTGACCTCGTATCCCAACGCCGATGCGAAGCAGCGCGAAGCCGAAGCGGCCGAGGCTTTCGAGCTCGTGCGTCCGGCCTCCGAACAATGGGGATTCCGCGAGGCTACAGTGGCGGCGATCCCCACGCTCGACCACAGAGGCCTTTACGATCTCTACTGGTATCAGCGGCAAGCCGATGGCCATTGGTCACAGAAGATTGTCGTTAGAAAGGGTGAATGGCTAAAAGACTCGTTGTCTGCACCGCCTCAGTAAGAATTCCTATGCCCGAATTCGGCGCCGTTTCAGTGCGCCGGCGCCGCAGCGTAGCGTGGCAGGAACTGCCGCTCTACCGCGTCGGCCAGCTGATCCGGCGGCAGCAGACCCTGGGCAAGAATGAAATCGTTCAGCGCCTTTAGCTCGAACTTCTTGCCTGCGACAATTTCGACGTGTTCACGCAATTGCAGGAGATGCGTGTAACCATAGAAGTAAGCAGTAGCCTGCCCCGGCGAGCGGAACGTGAAACGGTCGAGTTCTTCCTTGGCGAATGCCTCGGACAGGCCCACGTCGTTGACGACGATCTCGTGGGCGCGCTCGTAGCTGATCTCGCCGAGATTCAGCATCGGATCCAGCATCGCGCGCGCAGCGCGTTGCAGGCGCAACTGCAAGGCGATCATCTGGCCGTCGGCGGGTTCGTACGGCACCATCATGAATTCCGCATACAGCGCCCAGCCTTCGACGTTGACGCTGTTGAACGCGAACAGCGAGCGCGCCAGCGATACACCGTGCTCGACCATCGCGGAGAATTGCAATTCGTGGCCAGGACGCCCTTCGTGCGCAGTCAGCGTCCATGCGCAAGCTTCGCAAGTGAAGTCGTCGTATGCCGCTGATTTATCGCCGGACTTGCCGGGATTGCCGAGCGGCAGGATGAAACTGCCGCGCTCGCCGTGATTGTTCAACAGCGGCGGCGGCATCATATGCGGCGCGGGCTGCTGCGCGGTCTCCGCTTCCGACGCCAAGCGCATGATCATCTCGCGCTGCGGCAAGCTGACGATGGCGTGCTCGCGGATGATCGCTTCGATCTTGCTGATCACCCCGTGGTAGTACGGTTCGATCGAATCCTTGCTGAGCTGTTTCTTTTTCAATTCCTTGAGCACGTCGCGATAGTCGCTGACATTGCTGCCGATCGCCTTGGCGACGGTCGGCGCGAGCATTTGCATTTGTGCGCGCGTCTCGACGAACTCGAGTTGCGCTCTGCTCACTAGCTCGTGCGGATCGATATCGATGCCGACGTTCTTGAGATTGTTCGCATACAACTCCGGCGGCAAGCGGAAATCGCTGCGCGCATGCGGCAGGACGGTCGCCTTGACCCAGGCATCATGCTCCTGCAACTGTTTCTGCAGCGCGGCTAGCGCCGCATCAGCACCGTCAATCTTGAATTTTGCGTACAGCTCGTGCACGCCCGTCGCATAACGCTCGCTATTGGCCAGATGCTGCTCGACCTCGTCCTTGAACGGACCGAGCAAGTGCTTGTCAGCTAGCTTCTCCTCGAATAGCGCTTCGGCCAATTTCGTCACCGGCGTGCAGCTTTCGGCCATGCCGACGTAGCACTTCAGGCGCGACAGCGCTTTTGCGCGGCGTTCCGGCGCGATCTGATCTTGCAACAGCAGGAACTCGCCCTGGAAGATCAACTCGCCGACATCCTGGTACGGCAACAGGTACTTTTCGTCGAGTTTGCTGGTCTCGATACGACGGTCAGCCGATTTGATAAGTATCGCCAAATCCTGCTTTACGTCCGCGTCGTTTTCCGCGGTAAGTCTCTTTTGCAGCTCGGCGCGTGCGGCTTCCAGCGCAGCGCGTTCGCGCTGCTCGACACCGGGCTTGAGGTCGGCGGATTTTTCATCGTAGCCGGGCAGACCGACATACGAGGCGTACTCCGGCGCGAATTGTGCGATCGCCTTGAGCAGCGCTTGCGCATCCTCGTTACTCTTGGCGACCCATGCCGGCGTTGCACTCGTGGATGCGGACGGCGGCGCGGTCGCAGCGGACGCCGTGATCAGCGCAAATGCAGTACACGCGGTAATGAGCAGTAGCTGTTTGAACATGCGAATCCCTCCGTCAATGCCCTCGGCGAGAGTGTAAACGCGAAGTAGATATTTTTTGTGCTTAGCCCGGCTTCTGGCAATGTAAAAGTTCGTTGCATGCCCGCCATTCTGTGCTCCGCGCCAGACAAATCCACTGCGCCTTGCATTTACCTATAATCATGGTCGCGTGGGGCAGGACACATCTGGCTGTATTCCGAGATGCATCGCCCGTCATTTGCCTGGCTGCCTTGAAATGAAACGGATCATTATTCTTTTCGCCGTGCTGTGCCTTTCACTGTCTTCGCGCGCTCACGCCGGCAACAGTGCGCAAGTCATGGCCGATGCTTGCGCCACCGCCGATCCGGGAATATTGCGTCTGTTCGATGCGACGGCCTTCATGCTGAATCGCGGTGCCCAGCAAGTCGTCGAGAATCCCGATCACACCTATGCGATGGTGCCGATGACCACCTACACCGTTTCGCCGTATGGCCAATCGTTGGATCCCACCTCAGCCTACTATGGCCTGCCGCAAGCGCCGACGGGTCGCACTGCCGTACTGATATCGAACAACACGCTATTGACGGTCGCGCATACCGACCCATTTGCCTACACGAACTACATCTACATTTTTGGACTACGCGCGCAGAATATCGGCGGGGTTTGCCAATACCCCGATCCCGCGCATATCCCGGCGGAAAACGTGTATTTCGCATCGAAGGATAGCGCTGGCACGTACAACGGCGTCGTGTTGAACACGCGCTCGACGACCCCCGGCGACTATGTCGTCATCACGTTGGACCGGACCGTCGTCGGAAGAACACCATTGGCTGTGCGCAAGAGCGGCTTCGCCTCGCCAGAGGCCCGCTTCGCCGGCGTGTCCTTCAGTCAACGGCTCATTCCCGCCAAGGCGGATCTGGCGATTCAGCATACCAACGAAAATTCGCCCAACGGCGTCCGCATCGCAAATGTAGCGCTGCTGCCGGGTGCCTCGGGGTCGCCAATCTACAATTTGGACGAAGGCGTCGTCGAAGTACTCGGCGCCACGATCAATTCGTGCGCGTACTTCGCCGGCCAACCGAACGGGCTATATCTTTTGGAAGAAAATTGCCCGGGCTATTTCACGTCTGTCAACGGACCCGTGACCGCGATATCGACACTCCCTGCTTTTCATGATGCCGATCTGATTTTTCGGGCGGCGTTTGAGCAATGATTGTGTCATCGGCGCGATCGAAACCCGGCGCCAATGTACGCCGATTTTTGGGATGAGATGGCCAACTTGCGCGATCACGATTGCGCTCCGAGCCCGGGGACATCTTCGGCACGCGCGTCGCTCTAGGCTATGGCGCAAGCGCGCGAGTACTTAATTACAGGAAAACGCTGTGAATATTGTCCCGGTTTGCGGGGTGAAGTTGGAAAAAATAGTAACAAAGTCGCCGGCGGAAAAGGGCGATCCAGTTGCGGAACAGGTTGCAGGAACCGTTTTGCTAGTAGACGTGATTGGGCCGCACTGAGCGGTAAGGAACCCTCCAAATGTGTAGCCGCCCGCAACAGCGGTCACGCTCATCGCGAAAAATGTGACGGGGACGGAGTCACCTGTGACCGAATAGACGGACAAGCTGGGAATACAGTCGCTCGGAATATAGGCTACCAAGTCAGGCGTGATCGAGGCGCTATAACTTTCTATCGCGGGAGTAGTCGCGCCAAAGAACTCAGACG
>Ga0207680_10001137_pt1 | contig 12571 bp, 13 predicted proteins | sample KBSS23metaG_FD_184321 | JGI IMG/M metagenome (GOLD analysis project Ga0207680, IMG submission 184321) | Switchgrass rhizosphere microbial communities from Kellogg Biological Station, Michigan, USA - KBS S2-3 metaG (SPAdes) (version 2) | ecosystem: Host-associated > Plants > Roots > Rhizosphere... | reverse complement strand
GCAGCAGGATGCAAACCGCAAGTTCGGTTTCTCGGCAGACCGCACGATGCGAGTTGCGCAAACCCTTTACGAAGGCGTCTCCCTTGGGGGTGACCCTATCGGTCTCATCACCTACATGCGTACGGATAGCCTTACGTTGTCCTCTGAAGCCTTGGCGGGCATCCGTGGCCTCATCGGGCGCGAATACCCAGACTGCCTGCCCGATTCGCCCGAGCGCTACTCATCGAAGGTCCGTAACGCACAGGAGGCTCACGAAGCGATCCGTCCCACGGATGCCGATCGCAAACCCTCGCAGATTTCGAAATTCTTGAACGAGGACCAGAACAAGCTTTACGATCTCATCTGGAAGAGAACGGTAGCGTGCCAGATGAAACCGGCCCGTGTTCTCAAAACGGAAGCGCAAATCGCCGTTAACGTGGATGGCGAGAAACTGATTTTCGAATCGAGCGGAAAACAGATCCTCTTTGACGGTTACCGCCGCGTTTACCTTGAGGGCGTCGATGATCCTGATGCTGAGCGAGACGCAATGGAGCGAAGACTTCCGCGATTGACAGAAGGAATGGAAGTGGAGCAACGAGCAGTTGACGCGCAGGCGCACCACACGAAGCCACCAGCTCGATACACCGATGCAACTCTCATCAAGAAGTTGGAGGAGCAGGGCATTGGGCGCCCAAGCACGTACGCGTCGATCATCTCCGTGATCGTCGATCGCGGCTATGTGCGGAAAGCAGGCAAGCAGCTCATCCCGACGTGGCGCGCTTATCTGACGATGCAAGTTCTCGAAGGCAGCTTCCACGAGTTCATGGACCTTGGGTTCACCGCGAAGATGGACGAAGCCTTGGATGATATCGCCGACGGAACTGCGAAATCCCGCGATTACCTGCGCGACTTCTTCATGGGCCACAACGGAAGTCAGGGCCTGAAGACAATCGTTGAAGAACGAAAGAAAACGATCCCGTATCCGGTCGTCGTCGTTGGCATGCATCCGGAGCTGAACGAAGAGATTTACGTTCGTACGAACAAGACGGGAAATCCATTTCTTCAAATCGGCCCGGCCGAGACGAAGCGATTTGCAAATGTGCCTGATGAGCTTGCGCCCGCAGACTTAACTGTTGCGAAGGCGTTGGAGCTTTTCGAGAAGAAGATGGACGCGCCGGAATCGATCGGAGACGATCCGGTCACCGGTCGTCGATTGATCCTCAAGAACCGCGGTGGTTACTATCTGGAAGTCGAACGCACGCCGGAAGAAATCGAAGAGAAAGTCAAACCGACCTGGGTTTCTCTCCCACCCGATGCGGACCCTCGGGCTCTCGCCGAGGAGGACTTGCGCTTCCTCCGATCTCTTCCACGAGAGGTTGGTAAACATCCTGAGAACGGCGAAGACATCCTGTTTAAGATTGGAAAGTACGGCGCGTATTTGGAAGCCGGTACCGAGCGAAGAACCGTCGAGAATTGGCGTCAGGGCGAGACCATGACCGTGGAAGAGGCGGTCGAAATCCTCGCTCAACCGAAATACAAAAACGCGCGTACATCCACGCCGAAGACGATTCTCGAATTGGGCCAGCTAGAGGGCGCTGCGGGCCCCGTAAAGGTCTTGAATGGCCGCTACGGCCCCTACGTGACCGATGGCGAGACCAATGCCACCCTTCCTCGCGGCACCGATCCAGCCACGATCACAGCCGAGAAAGCGAAAGAGCTGCTGGACACGAAGCGCGAAGCGGGTCCTTCTAAGCGTCCCTTTAAGCGCCGTGGCGCTACAAAGGGCAAGGCAGCGACGACGAAGGCGAAGCCAAAGGCAGCGACAAAGGCCAAGAAAAAAGCATAGTTGCGCGAGAGCGCCCAACAGTGATGGATTTCAAAGTCGCCGACTTCGCATCTCCCGAGCAACTTGCGTCCATCGAACTTCGCCGCAGAGTGCTGCGATGGCCGCTCGATCTCGACTTCACGCCAGAGCAACTCGCAACAGAAGTTCACGAATTGCATCTCGTCGCAATGAACGGTGACCAACTACTTGCTTGTCTCGTCCTTACGCCTCAAGGCAAAGATGTGATCAAGATGAGACAAGTGGCGGTCGAACCAGATATTCAAGGAAAAGGAATCGGTCGCCAGCTGGTCGAGTTCTCAGAAGCGGTTGCCAAAGAGAAGGGATTCTCAAAGATGGTTCTCCACGCCCGAGACACCGCCGTCCCGTTTTATTTGCGGCTCAACTACGAGATTGAAGGCGAACCGTTCGAAGAAGTTTCGATTCCTCATCGTAAAATGGTCAAGGATCTTTGAAGGCCTTTTGTCATCCCGAGGAACGAGCTCTGCTAGTAGTCGACTCGACGTTCCGTCGACGGGTAGAAACAAAAAAAATCCATCCCGCTACTCGAAAAACCGACGAACTGCTGCGTCCAACATCTCCTCCGTCAATCTTCCCGTAAACGTGTTCTGCTGGCTGGGATGATAAGAACCGACGATCCGAATTCCCGGGCATGTGTTCACTTCCGCCAAATGCGAAAAGGGTCTCCGTCTCTCGCCTAACTCTCGTAGCACCCGCTCCCACGCGATGCTCCCGAGGCAAAGGACCGAAATCCAGTTTCTCGAAAGCAATAGTTCATGCAGATAGTCGCCGCAGTTGCGAAGTTCATCTGGAGTTGGCTTGTTGTCCGGCGGCGCGCAATGGCAAGCCGCGGTAATCAGCACGCCCCTAAGCGTAAGCCCATCCGCTATGGACTCTGCCTTTGAGACATTGGCTGCACCCGCTTTGTGTAGTGCGCGGTATAGCCAATCTCCGCTCCGGTCTCCGGTGAACATCTGACCTGTTCGATTCGCGCCGTGTGCTGCAGGCGCCAACCCAACGATGAGTCGCTCGGCAGATGCATCGCCAAAATCAGGCACGGGTTTCGCCCAATAATCCCATTTCTCGAACGACTTTCGCTTGATCTGACCGATCTCTTCGCGCCACGCCACTAGCCGCGGACACCGGCGACAAGCCACGATCTTCGCGTTTCTTGTCGAAAAATCCAGGCTCGTTTTGTTCGAATCGTCGCGCATACCGGTAATGTGGAACGTCTTAAGAAGAAGTCATGCCGACCTATGAATATGAACACGCGGACAAGAAGGGTCCAGATTGCGAAGACCCGTTCGAGGTGGTTCAGAGCATCAAGGATGATGCGCTAACAGTTTGTCCTACGTGCGGCAAAGCCGTGAAAAAGCTTATCAGCCGCGCAAGTTTCGTGATGGCGATCCAAGTCAATCCTGAGTCTGCCGCCTCGAAAGGTTTTACAACCTATCGGAAATCCGGCTCCGGAACTTACGAGAAAGCTGGCGGCGAAGGACCCGACATCATCAGCGCCGGCGATGATTAGATCGCAACCACAGCTTTCCGAAGCGACCATCGCCTTCCTAAACTCCGAAGCCGCCAAGTTTGCATCTGCCACGGGGTTCGAACTGCGTGAACTACGTCTTGTCGAGTCTGTTTATAGTGAGACCGACGCAAGAAAGAAGGGCTTCATTCCAATTTGGACCAAGCTGTATGCAGGTCTCGATCCTAAAGAACAATCGTTCGCGATAGCGCTTTACTATGCGTCTAAAGCCGACGAGGGAAGTCAAATAACCGAGATTCTAAAAGTCTGTGGGTTGACGATCTGCTGCGTGTTTCTAGCCCTTCCATTTGTTCGCTATCCGCTGATCTCCTTTGCGCTTCTAGCCGTGAGTCAAGTTATCTTCTGGGGAGGTCTCTTTCGAATGATGCCCAGAGTGATGAGAACGGCATTTCAAAGTGCGGTCGACTTAACTGGAGACATGGCGTCTGGTCAGAGCTACTTACTGAAGCGGCGAGCAGTCATGATGGGATCTGATCCCAGCGACGTCGTAACGAATCCACGCCGTTACGTCAACTGGCTCTACCGTGCTTGCGTACCCCCCGAATATCGGGTTGGTCTTTAGACGCTCTTAACCTATGGAGCGATCCCCAGCGTTTCTTCGAAGCCGGCCATGACGTTCATGCAATGAACGATCTGGGCTGCACCACACTTGCCGTCGACGTCCCCCATCGCTTGAATGCTGAGCAGGCTGGTTGGCTCTTCCGGAGATATGCGCATTTTGTACGCGCCAAAGGCTTGGCTGTGAACGAGCCCGATGTCCCACGCATCCTCTTCTCGGCGAACAAAAAATGATCGTCCATAGGCTTCGGCGAACAGATCGTCGATGTCATCCAGTCGCTTAGGAGTGTGGATCGCTATGATGGCGGATCCCACTCGAACCGGCCCTAGATCGACCGGCTCACACGCGTAGGTGACGCCGTCGCACCACCCTTCTCGTGAAAGAAATGCGCCTATCAAATCGGCGTCTGCTTCGAAATTCGTGATGAAGGTGGGCGCCTCATAGATCAAGCCCGCTCGAACAAGTGGCCCAAGTGCTATCAACGCCAGGGTCGATCCCGCATCGGGAACGGAGGCGTGATCTGCGCAAACCAGCGGATTGTTATCCATCAGCTCGACGAGTCCGCAAACGTCCATCGTCGCATCACCGATCGTAACGGATCGATGCCAATCCCGTTGCTGGAATCGAACGCCCGGGCCGCCTCCGTCGACGACGGAGGATACACGCGGATGCTTGCGTAAATAAGAAAGGAGGGTTGGATCAGTGGCCTCCGCTCTATCGATCATAAATCGATTGTGACAGGCTACTTAGCTGGCACGATGCTCGTTGTGACTTTCATATCAGGGCCGCCCTGCGGATTCGAGAGCGTGAGGTTGAGTGTCATGCTCACCAACGACCCATCGACAGGCGAAACGAACACTTCGCCACTACCGCTTTTCACCAGTGAAAACGGCGTCATAGCGAGAGTGATATCAGCCAGCTTCTTCTTGTTGACCGTCTTAATCCCCTTGAAGCGATAGGTGGTCTTCGCTGATCCGGTCCCGCCCATCGTGCCTGGTAGAGCCGCAACTGCGGTCCAAGTTCCGTCGATCTTCACAATCTCTTTGGGGAAGTGGACGCCAAATCCGCCGCCCTGTTTTTGCGCCCCAACGATATTGCCAAGGGCATCCATTTGAAAAGTTGCCGACTGCGCTGAACTTGCTTCCGTCTCCGTCCCTTTCAGCGTGAACGGTCCAACATTCGCAGTGATCGTGGCTACTGCTCCGGCGACGCTTTTCACCGCCTGAACTAGAGGACCCTCGAGGATCAAGACTCCGTTCTCAGAGCCCGGCGCATTCGAAGGCAATCCACTGACCTGAGTGGTCACCGTGTATTTCTGCGTCGTTCCTGCCTTGAACTTCAAACGGAGCAAATAACCGCTCCCGGACTTAGAGACTTGTGAGAAGGCAAGCCCGGGTAGCACGGCAATTGCAGCCGCAAGAAGGAGGTTTCGCTTGATCATATTGTTTCTTTACGCAAGGGCCGCGCCAGAAAGCGCGCGGTCGGCGGAAACGTAGTCGTATCCGAACTGAGTCGCAATCGCTTCGAGCGTGACATCGCCCATGGCGACGTTCAAGCCCTTCATCAGGGCTTTGTCCTCGCGAAGCGCGTCGAGGCCCTTGTCGGCAAGCTTCAGGACGTATGGCAGCGTTGCGTTCGTTAGTGCGTAAGTGCTCGTGTGAGCAACTGCGCCAGGCATGTTGGCTACTGCATAGTGCACGACTCCATCGACGACGTAAGTGGGATTGCCATGGGTCGTCGGCTTTGTTGTCTCGAAGCAGCCGCCCTGATCCACGCAAACATCGACGATGACCGAACCCGGCTTCATCAACGAAAGCATGTCCTTCGTGACGAGGACTGGTGCTCGTGCGCCGGTCAGATAAACAGCGCCGATCAAGAGATCGACTTCTTGCAGCACCTGTCGAATCGTTCCAGGATTGCTGTGCAACGTGATGACGTTGCGAGGGAAGATGTCGTCAAGATAACGCAGTCGATCGAGATTGACATCGAGAACGTAAACGATCGCGCCAAAACCAGCCGCGACTTTTACCGCGTTAATTCCAACGACGCCTGCACCGATAACTCCAACCTTGGCAGGGTGTGTTCCAGGCACGCCGCTCAGAAGAACGCCGCGACCACCCATTGGTCGCTCCAGATACTTCGCTCCTTCCTGAATGCTGAGTCGTCCCGCAACTTCGCTCATCGGAGTGAGCAAGGGAAGGGATCGATTCGGAAGCTCGACGGTTTCATAGGCGATGCAATAAGCCTTGCTCTTCACCATCGCGTGCATCAAGTCTTCGCCTGCCGCAAAGTGGAAATAAGTGAAGACGAGTTGGCCCGGCTTGATCCGAGGGAACTCGGCCTTCTGCGGCTCCTTGACCTTCACAATCATGTCCGCCCTCGCCCAGACGTCGTCAACGCCTAGGATTTCAGCGCCTGCCTCTCGATACTCGTCATCGCTGATGTGGGTGCCTTCACCAGCGCCCTTCTCAACAAGCACCTTATGGCCACTGGCACAAAGGGTGATAACACCGGCAGGGGTAAGAGCAACGCGATATTCGTCTGCTTTGACTTCGCGTGGAACGCCAACGATCATGGAATGAGAACCTCTTCAGCTAGGGGAATAGCCGATTTTACCGGCACCTGGGCCGGTGCCTAGAGCCCAAAGCCTAGGGCACCAGCCCTAGGCTTCGAGCTTCAAGCCCTAAAGCACATCGAGAATTTTGATGTGGAAGATCAACGTGCTGTTTGGCGGTACGCCCTCAACGTTCTTCACATCGTAGGCAATGATCGGCGGGAGCCTGAGCCAGCGCTCTCCACCCTTCTTCATACCGGTAACCCCCGCTTCCATTCCTGAAATGACTTGCGGCGGCTGGAAGCCGATCGTGAACTGATAACCATCCTTTCCTTCGTTGCTATCGAAGACAGTTCCATCCAGCAAATATCCCGTGTATTGGATCGTGACCGTGTCGCCCTTCTTAATGGGCCGACCTTCACCCAGCTTCACGTCCTTGAAGTCATAAATCGCTTCTTCGTTGGGTCTGACGATGTCCAGCAACTTCACGTGGAAGTACAGATCTGAGTTCGCTGGGATCTTGTCGCCCATCGCGACCGGACCGTAACCCATCTTGGCGGGAATCGCGAGATCACGCTCGCCTCCGATTTTCATTCCGAGGATGCCTTGATCCATACCGGGAACGACGGAACCTGTGGACAGCTTGAAAACGAGGGGGATCGCGTGCTTAGTCTTTGTCTTCGGATCGTTCGTGTCGAAGACCGTGCCGTCCGTAAGCTTGCCCGTGTAAGCAATGGTCACCATGTCGCCGCCGGCCGCTGGCTTATTGGATCCGGTTTTGATCCCCATTTCGGTACCGTCGCCCACGACCGTGTCTTTGATTCCAAGCTTCGTGAGTTTGGCGACCCCACTCTTGACGGGAACTGGGGCACCAGTCGTGGCGCCGGTCGTGCCTGCCGCCGACTTTGAACCGTTGCATCCGGCGAGGACCAAGCAAAACGCGAAAGCAGCCAACGAACTAAATTTCATCATTGCGGAATGTACCCAGGCGGGTTCAACGCATATCGCAGAGAGATCGCTCCCAGGTATGCAAAAAGAGCCTAGCCCACCTCCATCGCGCTCGGTAGACTCCCCGTCCCATGGCCAAGAAAAGCCAAGCCAAGGAACCGGAGGGTCCACGCACAATCGTCAACCGCAAAGCGCGGCACGACTATGAGCTGCTGGATTCCTATGAGGCCGGAATCTCCTTGCAAGGCTCCGAGGTCAAGAGCGTGTTCCTGGGTCGTGTGAATATGACCGACGCCTTCTGCCAGGTTAAAAGTCGAGAGATTTGGCTCGTGAACCTCGATGTCGAGCCTTACACGCACTCCTCGGTGTTCCAGCCTGAACGACGACGGGAGCGCAAACTTCTGCTTCATCGCAAGGAGATCGATATGATCCAGCGAAAATCCCAGGAAAAGGGCCTCACCATCGTCCCCACCAAGATTTACTTCAAGAATGGGCGGGTCAAGGTTGAAATTGCCCTTGCCCGAGGTCGGCGCGAGTATGACAAACGCGACAAAATTGAAGCTGATCAGACTCGCCGTGAGGCTCAAGCGGCAAGATCGATGCGCTAAGCCAAATTGCCTGAAGATTCTGGCCCGAACTACCGAGATTTAGGCTGTGGATGCGAACACGGGCTTTTTGAGCACAGTCGGGAGAGCTGTGACGGTTGTCTTCTACTCGGAGGGCGATCCGTGGGTCATGCAGGCGCACGTAGCTAAAGTCTCCCCAGTCACTATTGAAACCGCGGATGAATCTGCGATTCGACTCCAACCAGGCACAAAGCTGGTTTTGATCGTTCAGGAAGGTGGCTCGACCCTGAAGGCTCAAGCTGAGGTCAGTCACTTTACGAAGACTGAGTCAGGTGTCCGCGTCGAAGTCGACGCGCGAACTTGGCAGACCTCGGATCGACGTCGTTATCCACGGTATGGATTTAAGATTCCCGTCACGATTCGCCGCATCGATGAGCGAGCGGATGGTGAAGCACGCTTCGTTGAAGTTCGCGGCGAGACCGAGGACATCTCCTTGGCCGGCGCATGGATCAAGTCCAATGATCTTCTGGAGCGAGGAACGCTTGTCGAATTTAGAGCGATCCTTTCCGAAACGGAGAGCATTCGCACGCTGGGCGTCATCGCTCACGCGAATCCTGTTCGCGGTGGAATGGGTCTTGAATTCGTTGAGTACGTCGGCGGCGCGAAGAAGAATCTTCGCAGCTTCCTCAATCGCTTAGCAGCGTGAACAATTCTAAGAAACCGCTTTCGCATTCGTAATCGATGCGAAGGCGGTTTTTGCTTTTTCTAGACCTGCGTCATCGACGTCAGCGTGAAAGACCAATCGGATTCGATTCGGGCCATATGCCGCGCACCAGACGTCGTGCTTGTGTAATTCATCAACCCACCACGCACCAGGTTCTTCAGTCGTGATGAACACCATGTTCGTTTGGACCGAATCCAAATCGACTTCAAGTCCGTGCATCTTTGAGATCTCGTCGGCGATCGTTTTCGCGCGACGGTGATCGTCCGCCAATCGATCGACGTATTGCGTGAGACTGACGATTCCGCACGCTGCTAGGAGTCCTGCCTGGCGCATTCCACCGCCCATCCTCTTGCGCCAGAATCGCGCTTCCTTAATGGTCTCTGCTGGACCACACAACAACGATCCAACCGGAGACCTGAGCGCTTTGCTCAAACAGAAATTGACTGTGTCCGCATATTGAGCGATATCTCTCACTGGAACGCCCAACCCAACTGCCGCATTGAAAACTCGAGCGCCGTCGAGATGAAATCGCATGCCGTGACGATTTACGATCTCCCGATATTTAGCCATCGTGGCCAGAGGAATGATCGTCCCGCCTTTGCGGTTATGCGTGTTCTCGGCACAGAGGAGCGTGGTGCCTGGCGTGTGCTCGCTTCTCTTCAAGATATGACTCTCGATGAGGGCGGGGTCGACTGCTCCAGATTGAGATGGAAGGGTCCAACTCACGACACCGGAGTGCATGGCGGGCCCGCCTGCCTCGTAGTACAAAATGTGGGCTTCCTCTTCGATGAGGATCGCGTCGCCCGGCTTTGTTTGGACCGCGATCGCGATCTGATTGCCCATCGTTCCACTTGGAACGAAGAGGGCGGCCTCTTTGCCCAACATCTTTGCGGCGAGAACCTCTAGTTCGTTAACGGTTGGGTCGTCGCCGTAAACGTCGTCACCGAGTGGCGCTTTTCGCATCGCCTCGTACATCGCTTCAGAAGGGCGAGTTACCGTGTCAGAGCGTAGGTCGACGATTGACATCTTCGAGAGATTACTCGGACCGATGCTAGATGCTAGTTGCTAATTACGATCTCGCTGAGAGAAGCCCGAATCCAGAATCCAGAGGATCCGCGATCCGAGATCCGCGATCCGAGATCCGCGATTCAAGATCAGGCCAACGTCTTTCCTAGAAACTCCAGCGCGGTCTGCGCGAGGAATGGCCAAGCGTGTTGACTGAACGCATGCCCTTCGCCCGGCATGCGAACGAATGCAACTGGTACTTCGTTTCCTCTTAGGGCCGCCGCCATTTTTTCTGATTGGTCGATCGGGACCACATCGTCATCCTCACCGTGGATGATCAGGAACGGAGCTGAATGTCGGTCCACGTGTGAAACCGGCGACGCCAGTCGAAACTTTTCTTCATTCCCTTCGTAAGGCACTTCCATCAACTGTTCCAAGAAGGACCACGCGATTGGGTTGTGATGTACGCGCGGGTCGTTGATATCGGAGATTCCGCACAGGTCGACAACAGCCTGCACGCGACCGGATAAGGTTTCGGGTGGCTCTTGAGGAAACTTATCTACGACGCCAACCATGGAAGCCAAGTGTCCGCCCGCGCTGTTTCCAAACGATGCGATCTTCCTAGGATCGATGTTCAACTTCGTCGCCTGCTCTCTGGCGTACCGAATGAAGTTGAGACAGTCGATGATCGCAGCGGGGAAGGGATAGAGAGGGGCGAGCCGGTATTGGGGTGCGGCGGCTGCATAACCGTTGGAGGCGAACAGCGAGACGATGTCGTCCATGTCTTCTTTATCGCCCGAGATCCAGCCGCCTCCGTGGATGCAAACCACTAGGGGCAAAGGCCGATCGCTCTCGGGAGCGAGAAGATCAAAGCGCAAAGGCACGCCCGAAGGATTACTGTAGACCTGGTCGCGAATGCGCATGAACCCAGAAGGATACCGATCTCAGGGATGATTGAATGATAGGGTGATCAGCATGATGTCTGTTGAAATGGATCATCCGGATCAAATCATCACCGAATCATCCCTATCAGACTGGACGGAAAGCCAGCTACGGTGTACGCTACAGCCATGCCCTTACCGGTCTACCGGGCGCCGGCCTTCGATCCCAATTCCAGCGAGCCGCTCAAGATCAATGCGAAGCTCGCCGCAGATTGGCTCGTGCAATTCCTTCGCGACGAAATTACGCGCCGCCGGGGTATGTCAAAAGTGGTTCTCGGATTGTCTGGTGGTGTAGATTCCGCGGTCGTCGCCTATCTCAGTGCTCGAGCCTTCGACCCTAAGAACGTCTTTGCCTTCCGCATGCCGTACAAGATTTCCAGTTCCGAAAGCCTGACCCACGCCCAACTCGTCGTCGATGATCTCGGTATCCAAGAACGGACCGTCGATATAACCGATATGGTGGATGGCTATGCCTCGAAAGCTGGAGAAATCTCACCGGCGCGAATTGGCAACATCTGCGCCCGCTGTCGCACAACGATTCTCTTCGATCAATCGGCGGCAATCTCTGGTCTACCAGTCGGCACCGGGAACAAGACGGAGCGCCTTTTTGGTTACTTCACCTGGCACGCCGACGATGCCCCGCCGATCAATCCACTGGGTGATCTCTTCAAGACCCAGGTTTGGCAACTGGCAGAGGAGCTCGGCGTTCCGGAAGTGATTGTGAAAAAGCCGCCGACGGCCGATCTGGTCAAGGACCAGACCGACGAAGGTGAGTTCGGCATCACGTTTGCGAAAGCGGACCGAATCCTCTACTACATGACGCAGGGCTATACGCGAGACAAGTTGATCGAGTTAGGTTTCGATATGGCCGAAGTCGATTTGGTTTGGAAGAAAGTGGACTCCACTCACTGGAAACGAAAACTCCCAACCGTTGCCATGCTAAGCTCCAGCGCAATCGGTGAATACTATCTCCGGCCGGTGGACTATTAGGGAATGCTTAGGAGTTGGGGGGGTGGGTGAATTGGCGTCACATACTTTTTTTAGCGCGGCCAAACGCATCTAATCAATGAACGCGCTTACCAACTTGTTGTCCGTAATTGCGATACTCCTCTTCTGTGGAGTGATCGCCACAAGGGTGTACACATTCACCTCAAGGTGGAAGGACACAGACCCCAGTCTTCGTTTCGGTCTTGCAGGACTAACAACTCTTGCATCACTTGGCACGCTCTTTCTATTCGTAGGACTCGTGTCGACAACGGCGATTCCAATCATTGCCATCATCGTTCTCGTTACTGCTTTAGCACCACCGAAACCCCTGTTTGGCGAACTGATTGCGATTGTCAATTCATATAAGACAAACGGGCCCAAAGGCAAAGAGTGGGCATTCCTCGCAACGATCAAACTATGCGAGATCATTGTTGTTATTGGAGTCCTCTGTCCACCGAGCATGCAGGAGTGGGATTCTCTCGCCTATCATCTCGCGGTTCCCAAGCTTTGGATGTCGCAGGGGCACATCACGTACGTACCCTTCATCCATCAAAGCAATTTTCCCGGCGCGTTCGACTACCTCTATCTCTTCGGCCTCATCTTCGGATTCGCTGGCGCCAAAGCTTTCGTATACGCGGCCGCTAAATTTGGCGGCCTTGCCATTTTCGGCTTAACGAGACAACTTTACGGACGACAAGCAGCATGGTGGGCAACCCTCGCGTTTGCAACTGTTCCCGTCGTTCTGTGGCTGAGCGGCACTGCCTACATCGATGTCCCAAATGGACTTGCCGCCGGCCTTGGTATCGCGATGGCTGCGCTCTATTGCAAGACGAACGCTAAGAAACATCTTCTCTGCGCTGCCATCATGCTGGGCATCGCAACCGCGAGCAAGTACACCGGACTGCAAACAATTGGCGCG
>Ga0207680_10001135_pt1 | contig 12580 bp, 10 predicted proteins | sample KBSS23metaG_FD_184321 | JGI IMG/M metagenome (GOLD analysis project Ga0207680, IMG submission 184321) | Switchgrass rhizosphere microbial communities from Kellogg Biological Station, Michigan, USA - KBS S2-3 metaG (SPAdes) (version 2) | ecosystem: Host-associated > Plants > Roots > Rhizosphere... | reverse complement strand
CTCTCGCAATTGAAACAACAATTAAAAGATATAGAAAATGGTTAAAAGGTTTTAACAGCTCTGGCAGTTTAGCCCAAAATGGACTAATATTGCACGCATAAACAAACTTTTAACAGTCAGCATGAGAATAATACACCAGCTCCTTTTAATGTTATGTTTAGCGGTTTCCATATCTTCCTATGCACAAGACACCCTTCCACGCACCGTTACCCCGGCCCCGGTGGATTCCGCGTATGTTCCGCTCCGTATCATTAACCTGAACCCCTATTTTACCATTCATTCAGACTCTACGCTTAGCTATAATCTTGAGGTAAATAAGGATGAAACAAAGTATTACTGGTTTCTCCGCAATTCGCCGGTTGGGCTAAGAATTAATAAAGATGACGGGGTACTTACTTTTAAGGCAGAAAAATCGTTCTTTCTTTCCGGCAAATTGAAATACGACGTAGAGTATAAAGTCAATATCGGTGTACAAAACCTTTTTAATCCCAATGAAAGGGTTGATACCGTGTTCACCATCGTTTTCTATAATACCGATATCATAGCATCAAAAGTAAAACCTTCGGTAAGTTCCACGCTTACGGTTGACGAAGGTGATACAATAAGTTTTAAAGTTCAGTGCGAGAACGGCAGTTTCCCAATAGAGAATATTACATTTTTTGCCAACCGCCCACTGAAAAATTTCACCCTGGTAAAAAAATGTGATGATGATTTTACCTGGATGCCGCCTTTTGATTTTGTAAAAGAATCCGATTCTGCCAGGGTAAAAGTGCTGCTGTTGAGTTTCGTGGGTACCAATAAATTCCAGATAAGGGATACCGCAACAGTACGGATTATTGTGCGCGATGCATTGAATTACCCCATGGCCGAAGAAGATTACAGACTAACGGTTAAAAACATCAATACTTATGTGCTGCACCTGAAGTACACTTTTGTGCAGCTTGATAAAACTGTGAAAAACACAAAGAATACACGCACCACATTCGATATAACCGGTTCCACTACTGCTCTAACAGGCAGCATACTAGCCTCTTCTGCCAATGCCAGCACTCAAAAAACCGGGCAGATATTGCCGGGTGTAGGTATTTCGCTGGTGCCAATAAAAGAGGCCATTGCGCCGCAAAAAGCAATGGATCAAAACCAGGCCTCGCTGGTTCGCGGTTCCATTAAACGCCTAGATTATATGGTAAATGACAATGCGTTGATAGGCGAAAGAGATCCGGATATTGCTAAAAAAACGGCTAAACTGAAAGATGAATTAAAACAGACGCAGGTGCAATTAATTGACGTACCCATAGAACTTTCCAATAGCATGTCGGAAGATGAATTGAACCAGTATTTTAACAGCCCCAGGGTAAACAAGAAGTACCGTCTGAAAAAGAAATAGACCCCGGCAAATCCAGGTCTATTGCCTTTGCAATTCAATTTGCCCTGCATCAGTAAATTCACCATCCACCACCCTTATTCCATCTTTCACCGCATTGCGGTATGGCGGGGCTGCTTCCACCAGTAAATTATAATTGCCCGCCGCCACGTTTGAAAATTGAAACGTGCCGCTGCTCACAGTGGCCGAAAGGGTATCTTTTCCAGAAAATAAAAAGGCATGCAAACCCGCTTCAGCAGGAATTACATTACCCCGCACCGTTCCACCGGCTGGCTTTCTAAATGAAAAAAACATAGCAATTAATACCAGCAGAAAAGTTGCCGGCACAACACCAGGCTTCATACTATTCATGGCTTTAATTTGAGCTTGTTTGATAATGCCTGCACCTGGTATAGATGACTGGAAAATTTGTGCCAGACAAATAAACACCGGAAATTTATTCAAAGTGCATTTAATGGGTAAATACATCCGCAAAAAATGAACTGCTAATAGAATACCCCTACGGAAAACAAGAAACTCAAAATTCCACCTGTGTTAACGATATATTAGAAAAATAATGTAATTTAAATACCAGTATCACCCCAGGCTCTACACTTCAGCCATGCTTTTTGGATTTATCTAAACCATATAAAGCAGCGGATATTTCCTTGTTCATTGTATATATATCATATGAAACCATTAACAAGTAAGTCCCTAAAATTTGGCATATTCTTCACCTTACTTGCTATTCTGGCAATTATTTTTATTGCAATACTGGAGTCGAATCATACGAAACGTGTATCAGCTTATCTATCACACACCAATGACGTATTATTCCAGAGCGAACAAGTAATTTCAACTGCAGGAAAAGCCAAAATTGTTCTGCGCGATTACATGCTTGGCGGCGACAGACAACAACTGCAGCTGCTTGACAAAACCAATGAGGCGATTTTTATAAGCGTAAAAAAACTGCAAACACTTACCGCCGGCAATCCTTCACAGCAAGTGCGTATTGATTCGCTGAACCAGTACTTGCACAAAAATATTGAAATGGCTAACCGGATAATCGCGATACGCCAGAAGCGGGGCCTGGCAGCAGCGGCAACAGCTATGAAAAATAGCAATTATTATGCAGCGCTGGCCCAACTGGTTATCCGCCAAATTGAAGAGCAGGAGAATATTTTGCTTGCTGCCCAAAAAGATGCCAGCCAGCGTTCGGACAAACGTTTAGACATTATCCTGCTGGCACTGATTGGCGTCGTATTGGTGCTAACAATAATTATTGTACAAAATATACGGCTTAATCCACCCATATTCAGCAATAGTGAAAAAGAGAAGACCAGGAAACAGGAGGAAATCGCCCATTTATCCAAACTGGTAGAACAAATCAATGACGCTATCTTTTCAACAGATAAAAATCTCATTATAAAAAGCTGGAACAAAGCCGCTGAAAAATTATATGGCTATACGAAAGGGAAGCCATTGGCCGGCGGGCGGGTGAACTGATAAGAAGCCCTTTTTCAGACAAGCAAAGGGAACAAATCATTGAAGGGCTGGAGAAGAATGGTTTTTTTCAGTTTGAATCAACCTATTTTACCAAGGAAGGTAAAGCCATACGTATACTGGCTTCACTTACCAATATAAAATCAGACGATGGCCGGGTAGCGGGTTATGTAAGTGTACACAAAGATATTTCTGCGCGGAAAAAACTGGAAGATGAACTGGTAAAACTTAATACTGAACTGGAAGAAAAAATACAGGTAAAAACCACAGAGCTCACCGGCATTTTTGAAAGGCTTACAGATGCATTTGTTGCTTTCGACAAAAACTGGTGCTACACCTATGTCAACAAAAAAGCGGGCGAGCTGTTAAAACGGGATCCCGAGGCCCTGATAGGCAAGAATGTATGGGAAGAATTTCCCGACGCGGTTGGTTCGGCTACCTATAATATCTTTCATGCAGCGCTGAGAGATCAACAGTATGCTTTTAATACAGACTACTATGCCCCGTTGGATCTATGGCAGGAGAACCATGTATACCCTTCTCCCGAAGGCATTTCAGTCTTTATAAAAAATATCACTAATCAAAAAAAGGCCGAACAGGAAATAAATAAATTTAATGAACGGTTTCAACTGGTGGTTAACGCCACCAATGATGCCGTGTGGGACTGGGATTTGATTAATCACACTATATGGTGGAACAGAAACTATTATTCCCAGTTTGGTTATACAAAGGAAGAAAGTACACCGGTTAGTTCCCGTTATAATGGTATTCACCCCGAAGACAGGCAAAGGATAACGGACGGCATTAACCGCGCCGTTGAAAGTTGCCAGCCCTACTGGTCTGATGAATACCGTTTCCTGAAAGCAGACGGCAGCTTTGTATTTGTTCTGGACCGGGCCAATATTCTGTATACCAAAAACAATGAACCGGCCAGGATGATAGGCGCCATGGTAGATATTACCGGTATTAAGAAGGCGGAAGAAAGGATCATCAATAATGAAAAACGCTTCAGGGCGCTTTTGCAAAATAGTACCGACGGACTTACACTGCTGGATGCAGATGCAGCTGTGATGGATATCAGCCCGTCTGGCAATAAAATACTCGGTTATAGTTACAACGAAATGATCGGCAAAACCCGCTTTGACCTGATTCATCCTGATGATGTACAGGAGATACGCCGGATTTTTAACGCCATTATTAAAATACCCGGCGAGATAATAGTACGGGAACACCGCCATAAAATGCCTGATGGCAGCTATAAATGGCTGGAATGCAGTTATAATAATCTTTTGGAAGAGCCCTATATAAACGCCGTGGTGCTGAACTACCGCGATATTACAGAGCGCAAACTGGCTGAAGATAAACTAAGGACCAACGAACAGATGCTTTCGCGTGCACAGGAGATTGGACAATTTGGAAGCTGGGAGTTCGATGCTTTTACAAATAAGATAAAGTGGTCAGATTCTATGTATCGCATATATGGGCTAAGCAAAGAAACGCCTGTTACACAGGATCTATTTTTTCAGCGCCTGCACCCGGATGACGTTAAAAAGGTAAAACACATATTCAAAAACCTGCAGGATAAAGAATCAAGGTTCAGGGATGAATACCGTTTTATTAAAAACAACAATGATATCCGCTTTGCATTGACCACCGTTGATACTATTTTTGAGAACGGCAAATTAAGGAAGGCAATGGGCGTAATACAGGACATAACCGATCTGAAAAACACTGAAGAAACCCTGCGCCAGAGCGAAGCCAGGTACAGAAAGGCCCAGCTGCAGGGCAGACTGGGGCACTGGGAATTTGATATTGCCAGCAACACATTGTTCCTGTCTGATGAGATTTGCAGTATGTACAATCTGCAGCCCGGTGAGGCCGCCTTTGGCTTTAGCGATTTAATTGCGCGCATACATCCTGAAGAACAATCAGTATTTACCAAAGAGATAGAAGCTGTGTTAAAAGGGGAAAAAAATCTTGATCTGATATACAGAATTACCGGCAGCGACGGTACTATTCAGTTTATGCATGAAATTGCGGAGCTGATAAAAGATGAAACCGGAAGGCCATTGCGGCTGGCCGGCATGGCGCAGGATATAACCGGTCAAAAACTGGCCGGCGAGCAATTACAGCGTTCAGAACATAAATATCGTTTGCTTTTTGAAAACAATCCCATGCCCATGTGGATGACTTCTATAGCCGACCTGAACATTATTGATGTAAATGAATCTGCACTGAGACAATATGGTTATACAAGGGAAGAATTTCTTCGGCTCAATTCAAAAGACCTGCGCCTGACAGATGATATGGACGCATTTTTTAGTCACCCGGAATATATAATGCCCGGCACAGGCACATCAATGCAATGGCGTCATAAAAAAAAGGACGGATCGATTATCTATGTTGAAATTTTTAACTACCAGATTATTTACGAAAGCAAGCCTGTTTGGCTGGGGCTGAGCATAGATATCACTGAAAAGATGAAAGCGGAAGCCCTGCTTAAAAAATCATATGAAGATATCCGTGAGCTGGCATCACACCTGCAGGAAGTGCGTGAAGAAGAAAGGGCACATATAGCACGCGAAATTCATGATGAACTGGGACAGCAGTTAACCGGTCTTAAAATGGATATCTCGTGGCTGGGTCGCAGAAAAGAGATCGATGAAAAACAAAGAACCCAGAAGTTCAGGGAAATTCTCACATTCATCGACGGAATTGTAAATACGGTAAGAAAAATGTCTGCTGAACTGCGCCCAAGCATACTGGATGATCTTGGCCTGGTAGAAGCACTCGAATGGTGGAGCAATGAGTTTGAAAAACGGGCGGGAATACCCTGCAGCTTTCAACGGCCGCTTACTCCGCTGGAAGTTCCATCCAATATAGCCATTGGCCTGTTCAGGATTTACCAGGAATCACTTACCAATGTGGCCCGTCATGCCAATGCAAAAAAAGTTATTGCACAACTTGAAACAGAAAACAATCAGTTGGTCCTGAAAATTACGGATGATGGCAAGGGCTTCGACACAGGCAATGCCGGGCAAAAAAAGACCCTGGGCTTGCTGGGTATGAAGGAGCGCACATTAATGATGGGTGGCAGTTATGAAATAAAAAGCCAGCCGGGTAAGGGTACAACCGTAACAATAGCAGCACCATTTATCAGTCAGCATAACCTTATACCTCAATAATATAATTATTATCTCTATGATCCGAATTTTAATAGCCGATGATCACACAGTTGTACGGAAAGGACTTAAGCAAATACTGGCAGAAGAATTTACATCCGTTCATATTGAAGAAGTAGCCGATGCAGAAAGCCTCGTAAAAAAAGTACTCGGCGAAACATGGGATGTGGTTATTACCGACCTGTCTATGCCCGGCAGAAGCGGACTGGATGCGCTGCAGCAAATTAAACAATACAACCCTAAAATACCGGTGCTGATTTTAAGCGTACACCCCGAGGAACAATATGCATTGCGCGTTTTAAAAGCCGGGGCCGCCGGCTACCTGAATAAAGACATGGCCACTGAAGAACTGGTAACCGCTGTAAAACGGGTACTCTCGGGAAGAAAATACATCTCTCCGTCGGTAGCAGAGAAGATGGCCGTATCGCTGGATAAAGATGCCGATAAATTGCCGCACGAATATCTCTCAGACAGGGAATTTGACGTATTAAAACTTATTGCATCCGGTAATTCAGTAAGCCAGATTGCTGAAATATTATCGTTAAGCAGCACCACCGTAAGCACCTACCGGGCACGTATAATGACTAAGATGAACTTGAAAAACAATACCTCGCTCACTTTATATGCCATAGAAAACAAAATTATATAACCATTGCAGGCAAACCCCTGTTTTACAAAGGCCTTTTAGTAGTTACTATTCTACAACCATCCTGCTTTTAACTACATATATATCACTTTGCAGCTACCTTCCGGGAGTTTTGCGTGGCTTACATTTACTGTTCAAACCAGTAAATGAGTACCGATCTAAAAACAATACTTATTGTTGACGATTCGCCCATAATAGTGAAGCGCATAACAGAAATGCTGCTGGAGATGGGCAACCCGGTTTTCATTACAAATGCGGGTAACTATGCAGAAGCTGTTCAATTCATTAATAACAGCCGTCCGGATATTTTATTGCTGGACATTAACCTGCCCGATAAAAGTGGCATTGATATCCTGCGCACCGGCAAAGAAAAAAATCCTTCCCTTAAGGTAATAATGATAACCAACCAGGCAAACGAATATTACAGAAGACTCTGCCTTAAACTGGGGGCCGATTATTTTATTGATAAGTCTAAAGAATTTGAAAAGATAGCCGAAATAATAACAGGCATTACCTAATCACGACAAAGACGGCACATCGCCATCACCGGACAAGCTCTTTTACTGCCTTATCAAATGCTTCCATTTCTTCCGGTGTACCCATGGTAATGCGGCACCATTTTGCCCCGTAAGCATCGCGGTATTTTACCTGGATATTATTCCGTTGCATGCCCTGTACAAATTTATCCTTTACTTTATCAATATTCAGCAGTATAAAATTGGCAGCAGATGGAATATATTCAAGCCCCGTTTGCCGGAACAGTCCATAGCAATGTTCTTTTGCCGCCCTGTTTTTTTCAAAACAATCATTTACAAAAGCAGTATCATTTAAAGAAGCGATGGCCGCGGCAACAGACACGGTACTAAGATTAGCGGATAACCATGGCTGGTAGCTGGCCAGCGCCCGGATGGTTGCCGGATGACCGATGGCATAGCCTATTCTGGCACCGGCAAGTCCATAAATTTTTGAAAAGGTTCTGGCAACAATAATATTTGGATTGGTTACAGCAAGGGGCGCCATAGAATCCAGCAATGCATATTCTGCATAGGCTTCATCAATGAAAACCAGGGTTGTAGCCGCTGCTTTTGTTGCAAAGGCGGCCAAAGCCTTTCCATCCAGCGCCATGCCCGTGGGGTTATTGGGATTGCAGATATAAATCATCCTGGTGCCTGTAGTTACCGGGCCATATATCTTGTCCAAAACCGGCTCACCGGTCTGGGGCAAATAATTTTTTTTAAAGCCCAATCCAAAAGCAGCGGCCTGCCCGTTCCATTCTTCGTAAGACGGATCTGCAGAGATAACATGTCCTTTTTCTTTTGCCGCCAGCTGGCATGCCAGCCCGATGATTTCTGAGGAACCTGCACCCAATACAATATTTTCTGCAGCTAACTGCCAGTGATCCGCAACCGCTTTTCGCAAAACAAGAATGGCATCATCCGGGTACCGGTTGCTTTGCAGGTAATTTTCTACGATGGCCCTGCGGGCCGCCGGCGAAGGGCCATAGGGATTCTCGTTGTTTGCAAGCACTATAGCAGCAGCTGGCTGGCCAACCGGTACCGGCCGGTCAAAACCCGCCAGTCCCAGCCCTGCCATTGCCAGCGCAGTTTGCTTTAACCATGAACGCCGGTTTGTATAGTTAACCATGACAGAAAGTTAAGCCAATTCTTTCTATAACAAACCGGAGTTTACCCTGTATCAGCCTGCCGCCAACTACAGCATCATACCTCCTGAAACTTCTATGCGTTGTGCATTTATCCATTTGGCATCTTCCGTACACAAAAATGCCACAACAGATCCTATATCATCGGGCAAGCCAACACGGCCCAGCGCTGTGGCGGCGGCAACGGTCTTGTTCAGTTCTGCATTATCGCGCACGGCGCCACCGCCAAAGTCGGTTTCAACAGCGCCCGGTGCTACTACATTCGCTCTTATCTTTCTTCCGCCCAGTTCTTTTGCCTGGTACCTCGTCATGGTTTCAACAGCCCCCTTCATAGAAGCATAGGCGCCATAACCCGGAAAAGAAAAACGCGCCAGCCCGGTAGAGATGTTTACAATGCCACCGCCATCGGCCATTATCGGCAGCGCCTTTTGTGTTAAAAAGAAAACACCTTTAAAATGAATGTTTACCAGGTTATCAAACTGCTCTTCTGTGGTTGTTTCAAATGAGGCATGAAGACCCACGCCGGCATTATTTACTAAAAAATGAAATTTATCCGCACCGAAATGGTTGATCAGCAAAGCTTTTAGCTGGTTAAAAAATGTATCAAACCCATTAGTAGCGCCTGTATTCAGCTGCAACGCTGCGGCTTTGCGTCCCATCTTTTCGATGGCTGCTACTACGTTCTGTGCTTCCTCTTTTTTACTGTTGTAAGTAAGGATTATATCTATCCCTTTTTGGGCCAGGGCAAGGGCCATTTCCTTTCCGAGGCCACGGCTTCCGCCAGTAACCAAAGCAATTTTGTTTGTTGTACTGTTATTCATTGTTGTATCATTTTTTGATACAGCAAAGCTACTGTGGCAAGCCGTCGCGCCAGTTGCGAACATCAATCCAATGTTTGCGAAATTCAAATAATTAATTTCAGCCCCGGAAACTCAGCGGGGCAAATGAAGTTTGTTTCCTGAAGAAATTGGAAAAATGGGCTATTTCTTCAAATCCCAGGCTGTAAGCTATTTCAGAAATATTCCAGTTGGTTTGTTTTAAAAGAATCTTGGCCTCCTGTACAATTCTGTTGCTGATTAGATCAGTGGTGGTTTTGCCTGTATTTTCCCTTAGTACTTTGTTGAGGTGATTTACATGAACAGCCAGTCTTTCTGCATAGTCACTGGCCGTACGCAGGGCAAGGCGCTGACGCGGAGATTCAATGGGAAACTGTCTTTCAAGCAATTCAATAAATAAGGAAGACACCCTGGCCGAAGCGGTATGCGCGGGGTACAAAGCAGAAGCGGGTTGCAACTTCTGGCCGTAGTGAATCAATTCCAAAGTATAGTTGCGCAGCAGATCATATTTATACGCATAATCAGCAGACAATTCCCTGTACATTTTAGTGAAAAGAGATGCAATTTCAGCAGCCGCTTCGTCGGTAAGCTGGAAGACGGGGTAACCACCGGGTTTAAAAATAGGCAGTTCATCCAGCACAACGCCGCTCTTTTGCTGCATTAGAAAATCAGCGGTAAAAATGCAAAAATAACCAGCCTGGTTGTCGTCCATCGGCACATAATTATAGGGAATACCGGGTGTGCCAAAAAGCAGCGCGTTTTTTTCAATGTTTATTACTTTGTCAGCATATTCGGCCCTGTTTCTGCCATTAATAAGACTGATTTTATAGTAGGCCCGCCTGTTATATGGCATGGCACCGGTTTTCTTCACCTTTGCTACTATCTCTGCCGTATTAAATACATTGAAATGGCCTATTTCTTTATTAATACCATCGGGAATTAATGCGGAAGTCTGTTTATAAAATTCTTCAAGTGTGGTAGTGCCGTTCATGGTCTATTTGCAAAAAACAAATATACTCAAAAAACAAGATGGCTCAATCCACGGGTACCGCCTTCAATCTGTCCATATAGTACCAATAAAATAAGTCTTTGCCCGACCACTAATCAATACCCGGTCGCCTTTGTAAACGCAGTCCAGCTTCCCCCCACGTTCAGAGAGCTGTAAAGCGGTCATTGTATTTTTACCCATTTTTTTTGCCCAGTACGGAATCAGCGAGCAATGCGCCGAACCGGTTACCGGATCTTCCAAAATACTGGCCTGCGGCGTAAAGAACCTGGATACAAAATCAGCTTCATCGCCTCTTGCCGTAACAATTACACCACCCGGATCAATGTTTACCTGGTCGAAATTGTTCCTGTTAATACGAATATTCATAATATCTGCCTGGCTATTGTATACCAGCATATAATCGCGCGATTGCCAAACCTCCGCAGGTTGAATATTCAACGATTGTTTAATGAAGGCTGGCAGCACCGCTGCAACAGGTTCCCTTGCAGGAAAATCCAGGGAGTATACTTCGTTATCTGTGCGCACTACTAAATTGCCAGACAGGCTGGTAAAAACAAATTCATTTTTGTTATAGCCCAAAATGGCTTTGAGGCAATGGGCGGTGGCCAGTGTTGCATGGCCGCATAAATCCATTTCAATCTCTGGCGTAAACCATCGCAGGCTGATGGTTGGGCCATTGTCTATAAAAAAAGCCGTCTCTGCCACCGCATTCTCCTTCGCAATTTTCAACATCAGTTCATCCGGCAACCATTCGGCAAGCGGCACAACACAGGCGGGGTTGCCGCCAAAAACAGCACTGGTAAACGCATCTACCTGGTAAAGATCCAATCTCATATTTATTTCCCTTGTTAAGTGGCATTAAAAATGTAAAGTTAATGAAGGCAGCGAATGAATATTTGAGGGCTATTTAACAATTATTGTTTAACCCACAGCCCCAAAATAATATCTTACATCTATGAAAAAGACCCGCACAATATTACTGGGTGCAATTATTTTATTGATTGGCGCAACCTTGCATGCGCAGGACAGCACAAAACACAATGCTTTTAAACAGATCAGCAAGGGCAGTGAAAACGCAGACAACCTGTACGGAAAAAAAATACAACAGCAAACGCTTTCGAAAAAGCGTTTTGAAAAACTAGATACCATTGTCCCGGGACCGGTGAAGAAAAAAAACACAAAACACAAACATCACAATAAGACGGCCGGTAACAAAACAATGCAGTAGCCCTGGAAAAGAGCCTGCTGAATTTCTTACAGTGAACTCCTGGTAAAATCAGTGGGTGTTGTTCACAAACATGCCGGTAAACTTATTGTTATACAGCTGACTGTTCAATGGCTGGTATTGCTTTTGTACTGTTAAAAGCCGGGCATTCTGTTCTTCCAAAGTATTCATGGTCCTTGCAAATGAGCCTGTGCTGATATAATGCAATGCAGCGGCCAATGATGGTTCGTTTACATCGCCCCAGTTCCTGTTTACACCATCGGCTGTTAATTTATCGGGCGCAAATCCATCATAATATTCAGCACTGCCTGCACTGTTTACCGTTTTAAAAGATATGGGGTAAATGGCGTAGTTAAAAATGGAAATAGGGAAAAAACCAACCGGTTTGCCGTAGGTCGTATCGCCTACCAGTTTGACATTCATATAGGGGCGCAGGTTATTTATCAGCAACTCACTGGCAGAAGCTGTTTCACCGGTAACAATAAAAATCACGCTGCTTAGATTAACGCTCCCCGCTTTCTGATAACTGATGGTATTATTGGCAGGCTGAAATGCAGCAGATGAATAATTGGCCTTTCTTTTTAGCAATTTAAAATTACCCGCAATCAATGAGTCATTGAAGATATATGTATACATGGTTTTGCCCGTTGCTGATGCCGGCGCAATAAGGTTGGCCAGCGCATTTTGCGTAGTAGTGGAACCGCCGTGATTATAACGCAAGTCTACCACCAGTTGATTAATGCCTTTTGATGCAAAATCACTAAAGGCATTGGTTAGCTCTGTAACAGAAGTCTGACCAAAGAACTGGTTAAATACCAGGTAGCCGGTTTTATTGGTACCATCTGAAATTACATCTGTATATAAAACAGAATTGGCAGTAAAACTGCTTTTGGTAAGTGTAAGTGCTACTGTGCTGCCGTCTGTTTTGATAAATGTAAAATTTGCGGAACTGCTGGTGGTGCCAAAAAAAACATCGTTTAATACAGCAATGCTTGCATTGTCTGTACCTATAGCGGTGTTGTTTATTTTACTGATATACCAACCCCTTTGAACACCTGCTGTTCCTGCAGGTGATGCTTTGTAAACATATTCCACAAACCAATACACCGAATCGTAGGGCAGCGCCTTGTCTACAGAAGCAGATTTAATAAAAAAG
>Ga0207680_10001132_pt1 | contig 12588 bp, 10 predicted proteins | sample KBSS23metaG_FD_184321 | JGI IMG/M metagenome (GOLD analysis project Ga0207680, IMG submission 184321) | Switchgrass rhizosphere microbial communities from Kellogg Biological Station, Michigan, USA - KBS S2-3 metaG (SPAdes) (version 2) | ecosystem: Host-associated > Plants > Roots > Rhizosphere... | reverse complement strand
CCGCGATTTTCTAAAGATTTCTGGCATTGCGGCCGCGGTCCCGGTAGTTGTAGGCACGCCAACCGTCATGGCTGCGGACACGAAGCTGCCTGTCCACGGTCCGGGTAAGGTGCCGATGGAATTCAACATCAACGGGAAAAGCTATAAAGCCGAATTGGAACCGCGCGTCACTCTGCTTGACGCACTACGCGACCAATTTGAACTCACCGGTTCGAAACGCGTTTGCGACCGCGGGGAATGTGGGGCATGCACGGTTTTTCTGGATGGCAAACTCGTGTATTCGTGTTCCACCCTCGCGATCGAAGCTCAAAGTAGGCCGATTCTCACGGTTGAGTCGATAACGACAGAAGGAAAGCTTCATCCGGTTCAACAGGCGTTCGTTGAAAATGACGCGTCCCAGTGTGGATTTTGCACTCCTGGATTTGTGGTCGCTTGCAAAGCAATGCTTGACCAAATCCCATCTCCCACGCCTGATGAAATTCGCCATCACATGAGTGGCAATCTCTGTCGTTGCGGTACCTACGAGGGAATCCGCAAAGCGATCGCGCAAGTTGCGCAGAAGGGAGCTTGATCATGCCCGACTATGGGTGGCCAAAAGCTGAAGACCGTACATTGATCGGTAAACGCATTACGCGCGTCGACGCGCCGCTAAAAGTTTCCGGACAAGCGAAGTACACGTACGACACGCACCGCCCTGGCATGTTGTACGGGAAAATTGTCAGATCGCCGTACCCAAAATCCAAAATCGTCAGCATCGACACATCTGCGGCGGAGAAAATGCCCGGTGTAAAGGCCGTTCACATCATTCAAAAAGTCGGGAGCACGATTCATTGGGCTGGAGATGAAGTGGTGGCCGTCGCGGCGGTCGATGAGCGCGTTGCTGAGGATGCAGCACGTGCCGTTGTTATCAAGTATCAACAACTGCCATTTTTCGTCAGCGACGCCGAACCTCCTGCGGGTGCAGCTGAAACGCCCGGACCCCTGAGTTACGACGATTTGGCGGACATGGCAGACAATCAACTTCCAGACCCTCAGATAGTAAGCCAAGTCCAGCAGTATGGCATCACCTTCAAACCCGACGCGGATTCTGCAAAGTCGATGAAAGATGACGGGTTTTCAGAGTCTGTGATTAAGGCAGTTGCTGGCGCGACTGTTCACCCGGGTGCCGACAGCAAACCAAAAAGCAATTTTCAGAAGGCAGCCGCACAAACAATCGGAGATCCGGACAAGACATTTTCAGAGGCAGAAGTTGTGAGCGAAGGCCTCTATGGGATCGCGGCGATTACACACTGCTGCCTGGAGAGTCACGGCTCCATTTCTGAATGGCCCGAGGCAGACAAGTTGTTTGTGCACATGTCTACACAGAACGTTTCGGGCATTGCAGGACAAATGGCAGAGCCACTCAAAATGCCTGCGGCAAACATTCGAGTACATCAGGACCACATCGGAGGAGGGTTTGGAAGCAAATTCGGCCCTGACCGCTGGGGTATCGCGACGGCCGAGATCTCCAAGAAGGCGGGAGGCAAGCCGGTTAGGATCATGCTCGAGCGCGATTCCGAACTCGAAGTCGCTGGAATGCGCCCTTCAGCATTTGCACGAGTAAAGCTAGCCGCCAGAAAAGATGGCACTTTAACCGGATGGCAGTCGCAGTCCTGGGGTACAGGCGGTCCCGGCGGCGGCGGCATGCCACCAATTCCTTACGTTTTAGCGGTCCCAAATCAGCGAAAAGAACACACCGCGATACGGACGAATCAGGGACCGGCACGCGCCTGGCGCGCTCCGAGCCATCCGCAAGCGGCGGCGCTCACGATGTGCGCGTTCGAAGATATGGCGGCAAAACTCAACATGGATCCTGTTGAGTTTTTCCTTAAGAACATTGAGTTGGCGAAGCCTCGTCAAGGAATTTACAGCGAGGAACTTGGTATTGCCGCCGACTTGATGGGATGGAAGCAGAAGTGGCAACCGCGCGGGAAGAATCGTTCCGGAAACGTTGCGAGGGGCCTCGGCCTTTCCATGCACACTTGGGGCGGGCGCGGACATAACAGCGACTGCGATCTTACGATTCATCCGGACGGTTCTGTCGAAATCAAGATGGGCTCGCAGGATCTTGGAACGGGAACACGAACATGCATTTTGATCGTGGCCGCCGATAGCCTCGGAATTCCGATGGACCAGATCAAGCTATTGATTGGTGATAGTTCGTATCCGGTCTCAGGTGGCTCTGGTGGCTCCACAACCATTGGCGGCGTTAGTTCGTCCACTCGCCGGGCGGCGGTAGACGCGCGTGATGCGCTCTTCGCAAAAGTTGCGCCGGCGCTGAGTGTGCAGCCAGACCAACTGGAATCGGTCGGCGGAACTGTTCGAGTCAAGGGCGACTCATCCCACACGTTGAGTTGGAAAGAAGCCTGCTCGAAGATTGGTGCAATGCCAATCACGGCGCGTGGTAAGAATCCTGATCGAGCCAAACCGCCCGACTTAACGAACAGCGGAGTTGGTGGCGTGCAGATGGCTGAGGTGCAGGTCGACACTGACACAGGCATCGTAGAAGTGAAGAAAATGGTGGCCGTTCAGGATTGCGGCTTGGTCATCGACTTGAAGACCGCCGAGAGCCAAGTGTACGGCGCGCTCATCATGGGCGTGAGCTACGCCCTATTCGAAGAGAAAATCATGGATCCTGTAACGGGGCGCATGCTGAATCCGAATATGGAGTTCTATCGACTGGCAGGGTTGAACGATATTCCCGAGCTTGTCGTTCACATGATGACAGGCAAAGGCTATGACGAACGCGGAGTAATTGGACTGGGTGAACCACCTGTGGTCTCGCCTGGTGCAGCGATTTCAAATGCAGTTGCAAATGCTCTGGGAGTCCGCGTGCCATTTATTCCTCTTACCCCCGATCGTGTTCTCGAGGCACTCAATAACCAGGACACGAAAAAGGCAGGTGCCTAATGCGACCTTTTGAATATGTCAGCCCGGAAACTTCGAAACAGGCAGTCAGCTTGCTTGGGGCCGCTTGGGGGCCAACTGAAATTTTGGCGGGCGGCACCGATCTGCTGGCCTTAATGAAAGAAGATGTCATTGCCCCCAAACGTCTCGTCAATATCAAAAGTGTTAAAGACTTGGGGGGTGTGACGTCCACTGCTCAGGGACTTCGCATCGGTGCCCTAACCACCTTGGGACAATTGGCAGACGACAGCAACGTGAAGAAGAGCTATCCTGCGCTCGCCGAGGCATTGATTGAAGCGGCCAGTCCACAGATTCGCAATATGGCAACAATCGGAGGCAATCTGTGTCAACGCCCGCGTTGCTGGTATTTCCGCGGCGGAATGGGGTTGTTGCCGAAAGACGAAGCCGGAAAAGATGTCATTAACATCGGAGACAATCGTTACCACGCTATTCTGGGCAACAAGGGTCCTGCGAAGTTTGTCAGCCCCTCAACAATTGCGCCCGTTCTGATTGCATATAACGCACAAGTGCGGATCGAGGGTCCAAAAGGCAAGCGGGAACTTCCGCTTGAAAAGTTTTTCATCACGCCTAAGACAGCAAGCGAACGGGAGCACGATCTTCGTCCGAACGAAATTGTAACGGAGATTGTCCTTCCATCGGCGGCGGGTTGGCGCGTGGCTCACTACGAGATTCGTCAAAAAGCTGCTTTCGATTGGCCACTAGCCGTGGCGGCTGTGGCGCTTAAAGGAACAACTGCCAGTGTGGATTCGGCTCGCATAGTCCTCGGCTATGTGGCACCAGTTCCGTGGATGTCTCCGGAGGCCGAAAGAGCGCTCGCAGGAAAATCGGTGAGTGACGAAACTGCGAAGGTTGCGTCGGAAGCTGCACTCGCGGCTGCAACGCCGCTGTCTCACAATGCCTACAAAGTTCAACTTGCGCGTGTAGCCCTGAAACGCGCGATTCTGAAAGCCGCCGGAGGTGCCGCGTGATGGGCGCAAATCAGAAAGAAGTTTCTGAGCACGATCGATTTAACACGAATCGGCCTGACCTCTGTCCAGCGCTGCGCTGGAAGGGACAGTTCATTCTTGCCGATGACGATCCAACTGTGCCGCACTCGATGAAGGTCTGTTTTGGTGTTTGCACACTCAGACCTGCATTGGTCCCGATGGAGAACTTGCGGAGCCTGGCAATTGCTGTTCGGCTGGACGCGCGTGCCACAAAACCGGAAACTGCGAATAGTTTTATCGATTCGACGGGCGGAAATGGCAACAGCGCTCACTCTCTGCTAGCATTTTGTGGTTCGTCAGAGGTGAAGCTGTGTTGCGTCCGCTTGTTCTTCTGTGGTGTTCCCTCTTGATCGTTCAGATCTGTGTTGCTCAAACTGCCACTTCATCGCCTACAGATCGCACGATAACGGTCCCGACCAACCAGCCGTGGACAGATACCGGCATCGATCTTAAACCCGGTGATGTCGTTAACGTCTCCACGACGAATGCAGGACAGTCGGACGCTTGCAATCCTGCAGGTCAAGGCGAAGCCAGTGGCAACTTACCGGTACCGACATCCCCGCCGGGCGCGTTGATCGCGAAACTTTCTGCACAAGACACCGCCCCGGTTGTCGTGGGCGCAGTCAAATTGATTCCGGTAAACCAGCCTGGACATCTGTTTCTCGGCGTAAACGCAACCGGCGAACCTCCGTGCAAGGGTGTCTTCAACGTCAAGCTGCGTATCGGCGGAGTTACCGACGCTTCAAACATGAAATCGAAGTTGGCGAATGCTGCGCAGATTTGGATGTCGGGGCAATTCGGCAACCCCGCTGCTCAACCTGCTTCTACAGCTCAACCTGGAAGCACCGCATCAATGTCCGACGCGGGGGCTGCTGATAGCGGTGCGGCACCCGCTTTGGGTACACCGCTCACTCCCGTGAAGGCGCTCACGATCTTGCCCGACCCGATTGATCAGAAACTTGCCGACGGCATTAACACGTTGCCGCGTCGCGTCAATGATGAATTCAAGAACCTGGGCGATATGACGAATTTCGTGATCGTCGGCGCTGAGGACCAGGTGAAGAAGGCATTCGATGCAGCGAAATGGCATATCGCTGATTCTGATACCAAACAGTCGATCGCAAAAGCAGTGCTTCTCACGATGCAGAAACAGGACTACATGACAATGCCGATGAGCCAGCTCTATCTGTTCGACCGTGTGCAGGATTTCGGTTATGAACAAGGCGAGGCGTTCGCTGTGGTCGCGGCCCGGCATCACTTCCGTCTTTGGAAAGCCCCGTTTCAATGGAATGGACAGGATGTTTGGATTGGCGCAGGAACGCACGACATCGGTTTTGAAAAAGACCAGCGTAACGGGAAGGTCACGCACAAGATTGACCCTGCGGTAGATGGTGAGCGAGATCACATCGGTTCTACCCTTCAGGAGGCAGGGGTAGCCAAGAGCCTGCACTATTTCACTCCATCCAACTCGATTACAGAGGCGCGCAACGCGACGGGTGGCGGATATCACTCCGACGGGCGCACGTTGGTGGTATTCCTTCAGTGAATGGCGAGCGAAAAACGGTCGGTTCTACTTGATCTTTTCGTACTCAACTTTTGCGTCCCGCAGGATCGGAATGTCTGGGTCTGCGTCTTTCCAGAGCGCTAGAAAATTTTGATATTCAATTCGTGCGCGCGACTGGTCTCCCTGCTGTGTGTACGCGCGCGCAAGTCCGAGGCGTGACAGGGCCATAACAGAATCGGGTTGCAGGAGTTTCAGATCCAGCACTCGCTGGAATGCCTGCACCGCCTCAGCACCCTTTTTCTCTTGCAAGTATGCCAAGCCGCGCGCGTATGAAACTCCGGCGTCGGCTCGCGCGTACACCATTGCGCCATCGAGAAGATCGATCGCCTTGGCGGGCTGATTCTTTTTCAATTCAACGACCGCCTTGACGACCGGCACCTGAACGTATTGCACGATGGTGTCGAAAGGTCTTTGCAGAGCGACGTCTCCGGCCAGCTTCAAAGCGCGCTCTTCATCGCCGATTAAAGCAAGTGTGCTGGCGGCAGCAACTGCCACCTTCGAAGAATTCGAAGCATTTAATGCACGAGTGGTGGCGACACGAGCCTCATTCTTAAAACCCACCAAGGCTTCCCAGAGTCCTTCTTGCGCTTCGATCGATGCCGCCACTTCTTTCAAGCCCATACGGCTGGCGGTCTCTTGCACATGTTTCGTTAACTCACGCGACTCGCGGGCCTTACCGTGGTAACCCGCGAGCGACGCTCGCATCGAATGGGCCGCGAATTCGCCTTCGCCGCCAGCGCTCTCAGCAGCTTTGAGCTCTTTCTCCATCGTGTCGAGGTCATTTTGTTCCCAGGCTATGCCGGCCAAAATCGAGTGAAAGGAACTGTTACCCGGAGAACGTTTCAAGCCGTCGTTGATCACCGCCTTTGCCTCGTCCAGTCGGTTCAGACCAGCGTAGGCGGCGGCCACATTCGTATACCCGCTCATACTGTCAGGGTCGAGCTCAAGGGATTTCCGGGCATTCTCAAGAGCATTCTCAAACTGGCCCAGTTGACTGTAGATGTTCGCAAGATTGTTGTAAGGAATCGAGTCGTGCGGGTACGTTTGCTTATAGAGTTCGAGGGCTGTCAGACCCTTTTCCAACTGGCCCGAGTCCGCGTAGTAGTGAGAGGTGATGTACAGCTTCTCACGCTCGCTGGCACGGTCGCGCAACTCAAAAGCTTTCTTCCGGTTGTCTTCCGAAAGCTGGCTCTGTCCGAGATTGAGATACACAGTTCCAAGACGCGCGTACGCCATCGCAAAGTTGGGGTCCAGTTCGATGGCCTGTTGGTAATGAGGGATTGCTCCCAGTTCTTCACCCTCCGCGTGTTTCATGTCGCCGAGCGTCAACGCCTTCAAGGCATCCATTGAGGATGTGGTCGCTTGCGCCAGCGGCTTGTCATATTTCTGGACCGACGAGATCGACTCGCCCAGCTTGCTCCGCAACTGGCTTCCGGCTTTGTGGAGGGCATTCAATACTTCTTCCTTGCTGTTCGCCTCCACTTGTTCCCGCGCTAGCGACTCGCCCGTCGCATTGACGGCCTCGAGCGTGATGACGTATTGCTTTCCTAAGTTCGCGATGGTGCCGGTCAACATCGCTTTGATGCCGTTACGCAGGCAAATCTCGCGTCCAACGTCAGTAGTCACCCGATCTTCCGGGGAGCGTCCCATGTACTGCAAAGTCTGCCGAACCTTTTGATCGGGGAACACGTTCAGGAATGGCGACTGTCCGAGATCTACGGCAACCGCTTTCTTCAACGTTCCGTCGAAGACCGGGTCAGCCGTCGTATTAACGAAATCCGTTACGAGAATCGCATCGCGTTCTCCCATGACTGCTTTCGTGCGATGCGAATACAGTGCAATGCCCCCAGCGATTAGCAATGCCACCAACGCGAGCGCGGCGGCAATCTTTCCCCAGTTGCTCTTCGGCGGCCTGAGGTTGGGAGCCCGCAGGGAGGTGGAAGATGTAATTGCGGGAATGGCTCCAGACTCGGTGTCCCGTTTCAGTCGTTTCAGGTCTGAACGCACTTCGGTCGCGCTTTGGTAGCGCAGGTCGCGGTCTTTTTCGAGTAGCTTGTCTACCACTTCCTCGAGCTTCGTGGGAATGTCAGGGTTCAGTCGAACCACAGCCACTGGCTCGCGGTTCAGAATCGCGTCGAAGATGACGGCAGAAGTGTCGCCTCGAAATGGCAAGGTACCGGTTGCCATCTCGTAAAGAACAGCACCAAAGGAGAAGAGATCCGTCCGGGAATCAAGGTCTTTGCCACGTGCCTGTTCCGGCGACATGTACGCCACCGTACCGACAGTGGATCCGGGACTGGTCAAGAAATTCGTGTCGATTGTGGCTGCAGTGCCAAGCGTCGTGCCGCCGAGTACGGACTGCGCTTGCAACACTTGTTTCGCGAGACCAAAGTCCAGGATCTTGGCTTGGTTGCGATTCGTGATCAAAATATTCGCGGGCTTGATGTCCCGGTGAACGATGCCTTTTGCGTGCGCCGCTTCCAGCGCATCCGCGATCTGGATGCCAAATTCCAACAGTTGCTCAAGTTCGAGCGGTTTGCCGTTGATGCGGTGCTTGAGCGTCTCACCTTCCAGCAACTCCATGGCGAGAAAGTGACGTCCTTCCGCTTGCCCAATCTCGTAAATTGTGCAGATGTTGGAATGATTCAGGGCTGATGCCGCCCGGGCTTCGCGCTGAAATCGTTCCAGAGTGCCGGGGTCATTTTCGGTCTGAGGCGGAAGAAATTTTAGTGCGACATGGCGTCCCAGGTTCAGATCCTCGGCTTCGTAAACGACCCCCATGCCTCCGCCGCCAAGCTGTCTCAAGACGCGATAATGGGAGATAGTTTCGCCGATCATTAAGGACCTCAGGACGGATGCCTTCGATGGTAGAGTGCGTCGTTTCGCAAGTCAAACATGTGGCTTGGATGCGAATTTCACGCAACCTCACGCATTGAGGATGAGTGATTTTTCTTTTATCTCGCCTTTCGTCAACACCTGTCGCGGCCTCACCTTCGGCGCGCTGATGCGATTTATTTGTAACGAAACTCGCTGCCAATGTTGTGACGGTGCATCGAACGCACAAAACTGCCTAGATCTGAATCGAGTAAGGATACGTCAGCGGGCCTTGCGGTGTTCCCTTGCAAGGGGATCAATAGTCCAAATACGGCGGCCGAGACTCCGAGACGCTTCCCCACGTCCCAAAATCTCAGCCGCTAACAGGTTGTCCGGCCGGCCGGACTTTGAGGGGGTCCAGTTCCGGGTCAGGCCTGTCGAAGGAGAATAACGAAAATTGGGGAGTTTTTCCTCTTTATTTTGCAACACGCTCGTTACCGGTGTTGCACCGACTCGACTTCGGATCCCGGAACTCCCGGGCGCGCTCGTCGGCCCCTTCCCCTAACCCACCCTCATGTTCGACAATAGGGGAAGTCAATTCTTGGTGAGGAGTACCCATCATGACGCTCCACAAGTTCGCCAGCATCAGCTTCGTCGTTCTATTAACAGTCCTATCGGCCGCGGCTCAGCAAATTCAGGGTGACTACATCGAGACCCGATCGGCCGATGTTTATACCGGACAGTGCTTTGCGAACGGCGAAGTGAACCTGGTAGGCAACGAAGCCATCTTGGCTTGGCGCGTCCAAAACGGCGCTTGGGATGGCGTATCGCTCGACGGTCTGACTATCGCAGCCGCGGTGCGTGCCAACGCGACGCTAGGTGATCCGTATGCAAGCCCGTACCCTGCAACCGCGGTCCTGCTGGTAGACGATCAAGCCACCGAGCAGCAGCGCGCTGCTCTCGTCAGTTTTGCGAAACACATGGGCGGGGAACTGCTGAAAGATGCCGACCGTGTAATTGCCGCGCCGATGGAACTGGTCGTTAGCAAGGAGCATCATGGAACAGCCTCATTTCGAGCCGGCCATTTCGCGACCGTCCAGACTCGTGGCATCGGTGACAAAGACCACCTGTGCGGAAACGAAGAGACCTTCTATCCGCCGCTCACAGAAATGGCACACTCAATGCCGGCTGTTGCGTTGACTGATTCTTATCGTGGTCCCGGTCTTGACACCTCGTGGGATTTGCACGGGAAACGCAGCGCGTTTGTCGGAACCTTCTCGCGATAATCGTGCTGTGCTATCGCGTTGCGCTTAACTCACTGCTTTCTTGTGGAATTGTCGCAAACCGACAACGAGCAGCAAGATATCGAACAGCGTTAGCGCCGCGAGAATAAGCGGCAGTGATAGGTGTGGGAACTGCGGAACAAGCGTGGCCCTCAGCCCCTCACTCGCGTAAGCAAGCGGGTTGATGAGAACAAACTTCTGCAGGATGGGGAAATTACTGAGCGCACTCCACGGATAATAGGTGCACCCAAAGAAGATCATAGGCGTGAGGACCATGCTGAACATGAGGCCAATGTGTTGCTGATCCACACTGCACCCGAGCGCAAGTCCTCCACAGGCTGAAAAGCCCGCCACCAGCAATGTGATGCAGATAAAGAGGGCTGGATTTTGCAGCCGCAATTCAAGCCCAGGACGCAGAATGATCCACGCCATCGGTATAACGACCAGGCCGGCCACCAACGCCTGGATCAATCCCGCGACCACTTTTTCCACGGCGACCCAAGAGATATCAATGGGCGCAAGTAGTCGGTCCTCGATCTCTCGAGTAAATTGAAATTCTCCAATTAGCGGCATCGCAACAGCCCAAATTCCGGTGAACACCATACTGATCGCCATGATGCCCGGAAGCAGTAGGCTCTTATAGGTCGCCGGAAGATAGCCGCTGCCCACCATTACCCGCCCGAAAATAAAAACAAACAGCAAGGGCTGGAGAAATGTCTGGAAGAGCAGAGGAATTAAGTTGCGCCGGGCCACGTGCGCATCGCGGGCCAATAGGGCGAGAAACGCTTTACCGTTCATTCGCGCAAACTCCTGCCGGTGTGATGGAGAAACAGATTCTCCAAGCTAGGCTCGGAAATATGAACGTCAGACAATTCCACTCCGCAGCCGGCAGCGGTATTGACGACTTCTGGAATCAAGGAGCCACCTCGTCCGGCATACACGTCCACCCCAGTGTCGCCGGAGGGCCGGACTTCCGTTACACCCGACAATTTTCCGAGTCCATCAATCAACGAGTCTGGACGTTCTGCAAAGCGCAAGCGAAGGAGAAACCCGCCAGGAATCGAAGCTTTTAACTCTCGAGGCGAACCAGCCGCGATAATTTTGCCATGATCGATGATGGCTAGTTGCTGGCACAGGGCGTCTGCCTCTTCCATGTTGTGAGTCGTGAGCAGGACTGTGCGTCCTTTTTGGTTGTAATCGCGAATAATTTCCCACAGCAGCAGTCGCGTCTGCGGATCCAGGCCGGCGCCTGGTTCATCAAGAAATAAAACTTGCGGATCGTGCATCATTGCGCGAGCAAGCGACACGCGTTGCATCATTCCACCGGAAAAACCGCGTACGAGTTGATCGGCGCGATCCGTTAGCTTGAAGCGTTCAAGCAAAACCTTTGCTCGCTCCGACCGCTCCTGTGAATTGAGGCCGAAGTAGGCCCCATGAAAAAGCAGAATTTCTCTTGCAGTGAGTGAGAAATCGAGATTCGGGCGCTGCGCAACAACCCCAATCAAGCGCTTCGCGGCCGTCTGATCGCGCCACACATCGTGCGGCCCTATCCACGCCGTGCCGCTGGTTGGGCGAACACGCGTAGTCAAAATGCCGACAGTAGTTGATTTGCCCGCGCCGTTGGGTCCGAGAAGACCGAAGATCTGTCCGGGCGCAACGTCAAGATCGATGCCATCGAGGGCTATGATTTGTGGTTTCGATTCTTTCTTGCGCCGACTTTGATCCTGCGAATCGGATCGTCCGGCCGCAGCTGGTGGTTGCGCGTTGTAAACCTTGCGGAGATCGCGGGTACGAATGGCTGAGTCCATTGCGATTATCGGGGGTCGAAAGCACTTCATGCGCCTCGACGTAGGAGAATCTCAAAATCTTACCGGAGTATACCTCCCTTGTTTGTAAACTAGAGTTGGTGGAGGGTACGTTGCGCAAATACAAATCATTTTTTCAAGCGGCAGTTTTCGTGATGTTTGCCTGCGCTCTTTGCGTAGCACAGACGGGCAAGGTTGAATCTCTAGGCGCTCTCACCGACTCATCCGTCGCGGATAGCGTACGCAGTGGGCTCGAAAACAAGGGCTATCGTATTACCCTCGAAGATGGCTCTGTGGCATGCGAGCTATGGTTCATGAAGGGGATTGCAGGCCAGTCGAAGGAAGTAGCTGGGGCGGTCTACTCTGAACTGGCCGAGTCAACGTTAGTAGGCGTGTTACATTTCTCGCAGCCGGGCAGCGATTATCGAGGTCAGCCGATCGCCTCCGGATATTACACATTGCGATATGAGCTGCTGCCCAATGATGGCAATCACTTGGGTGCAGCAGCAAATCGCGACTTTCTCTTGCTCGTTCCTGCCGCTGCAGACAAAGATCCCGCTACAAATCCCAAGCCCGCAGAAGTGATTGAGCTTAGCCGCAAAGCTTCGGGAACCCACCACCCCGCGCCTCTGAGTCTTGTTCAGCCCGACAACTCGCCCTCACCCTCGGTGACCAAGGCTGAAGAAGATCATTGGATCTTTACAGGTACGACCAAATTGGCCTCGGGCAGAGAGATGCCAATTGCGCTTGTGGTAAAGGGACAAGCCCAGCAATAGATGCTAGCCATTAGAAGATGAGTTCCTCGAGTCCGTTGTCTTTCGCATCGATCACTGTTGCGTTTTGCCAAGGGGCCTCTCCTTCTCGCTAAGCCATCTCGCTCCAATGGTTTGCAACGGGCCCGACTCCCGGAGGGAAGAAAACGAGTGAAAGCGTCGTTGTCATTTTCAACGCCGGCACGTTGCAAGACACCATGACGAAATTCAATGCCTTGTGGCTGCCTTCGTCTATCTTTCTGATTTCAATCGACCCACCTCTCCGAGAATATCCCGACACTAGGAAATGCCGATTTGGTTCGTTGATTGCCTTTAGGGATGTTGGCGAGCGGCCTGAAAACAAGAGAGCCCTCGAACGAGGTGGGTTATGACAGTCATCCTGGTTCTTCTCACATT
>Ga0207680_10001131_pt1 | contig 12603 bp, 15 predicted proteins | sample KBSS23metaG_FD_184321 | JGI IMG/M metagenome (GOLD analysis project Ga0207680, IMG submission 184321) | Switchgrass rhizosphere microbial communities from Kellogg Biological Station, Michigan, USA - KBS S2-3 metaG (SPAdes) (version 2) | ecosystem: Host-associated > Plants > Roots > Rhizosphere... | reverse complement strand
TGGCGAGGACCGTCGCGCCGCGTTGCTTTGCGTGCTCATATTCCTCGAGCACGAAAATGCCGGCGCCTTCGCCGATCACCATGCCGCGGCGCTGCTGGCAGAACGGCCGGCAGGTGTCGTCGGCGGTGACGCGCATCGCTTCCCAGGCTTTGATCGTGGGCACGGTCACGCAGGCCTCGGCACCGCCGGTGACGGCAAAATCCACTTTTCCACTTCTCACCATCTCGAACGCCTGCGCCATCGCATGATTGGCCGAGGCGCAGGCGCTGACCACCGCGAACGACGGCCCGGTCAGGCCGAATTCCATGCCGACGTGGCAGGCCGGCGCATTTGCCATCACGCGCACGATCGCCAGCGGGTGTACGCGCGGGTTCTTGTCGCCGTAGAAACGCTGCGACTGCTCATTGTGCGAATTCTCGCCGCCGATGCCGGTGCCGACGATGCAGGCGGTGCGCTCGCCGAGACCGCTGACGCGGAACTCAAGGCCGGATTGCGCGATCGCTGCCCGCGCCGCTACGAGCGCGAACTGCGTGACGCGATCGTAAAACACGATCTTCTTCGCATCGAAGTGCGCGGCCGGATCGAACCCGCGCACTTCCGCGGCGATCTTGATGTTGAGCAGATCCGTCGGGATGTTCGCGATGGGTCCGATGCCGGAGCGGCCTTCACGCATTGCCGCCCACGCCAGCGGCGCGTCGTTGCCGAGCGCGCAAATCGCGCCCATGCCGGTGATGACTACGCGGCGCATGCGTGATTTCCCGTTCAATCAGCTTGCGGCGGTTGGCGCTGTGGCCTGCTTCTCGGCAACGAGCTTCTCCACGGCGTCGATCAGACCCTTGACCGATTCGGTGTCGAAATTCGGATCGCGGTCGGGCAGCGTGATCTTGAAGTGATCTTCGATCTCGAAAATGATCTGCACTGCATCGAGCGACTGGATCTGCAATTCCTTCAACGTGGAATCGGGCGTGATCGTCGCGCGATCGATGCCGGCTTCCTTGGCGATGATATCGAAAATCGTGTCCTGCACGCTGCTCATGAAACTCTCCCGCGAGGCATAAGTAAGTAGATTAACCGGTGTGCGCGGTCGCGTCATCCGCACCGAGCATCAGAATGCCAGTGACAATCACGGCCGCACCCAGCAACTGCATGGCGCCGATGTGCTCGCCGAACACCCACCACGAGGCGAACATGACGGCGACGAACACGATAGCGCTCATCGCGAACGCGGCGGACAGTGTGGACTTGCGCAGGATCGTCATCCAGGCGAAGAACGCGCCGATGTAACAGCCGATGCCGGCCCACAGCGCCGGCGTCGCGATCGCCCGCGCGAAGGCCACGGGCGAGAAGTCGAAATCCGCATTCGCCAAGCCGGCGTATTTCAGCGAGATCTGGCACAGCGTCTCGAAGCCGAGCAGCAGACCCCAGGCGATCCAGGTGCGGAATGCGCTCATGCGGACGACTCCTCAAGCAGCGCGGCGAGTTCGGGATCATGCCGGTCCAGGCGCGCGAGGCGTTCCACGAGCGCGAGGACCGCGTCGAGACCGCGATTGCGATGCCGATACCATAACCAGTTCGGCGCCAGGCGGCTGCCGAGGCGACGTTTGACGCCATGCAGACCTTGGCCGCTCTGGTACAGCGGAATGCGGTGCTCGATACAGTAGCGCACGTTCTCGATCCAAGTATAAAAGTATAAATTATAATCGCGGGCGACGGCGTAATCCATGCCGAGGAACTTGTCGAGCAGACGCTTGCCATCGTGCAGCACGAGGTTGAACGCGACGAGTTTTCCGCCGAGCCAATAAGTAACACAGCTCGCGCGGCCATCTAGTTCGCGCAGCACGTTGCGAAAATATCCCGGCGTGAGTTCCTCGAAACTGAATTGCGCATTCGCGTAGGTGGATCTGTACAAGTGCATGACGTCGCCGGCGATGTCGTCGATGTCCCTGCGCCATTCCACGCGCAGATCCGCCGCAGCCTTGAGTTTGCGCCGCATGTCTTTGCGCGTGGCCTTGCTCAAGCTTGCCAGATATTCGTCGATGTCCGCGAACTCCACGTGCAGATATGCGGTCGGCAGTCCCGGCTGGCGGCGCAGGCGCTGCATTCGCGCAACCTGTGCCCAGACGTCATCCTGGGCCGCAGCGCTGTCCTTCGCTGCGAACATCTGCACGCGCTGTTCCTGCGCAAAGCTTTCCGCGCGGCTGAGAATCGTGCTGAGCAAACGCTGCTGTTCGGGCGCCGGCGTGCCTGGCGCGAAACCGAGATGACACACTTCCGCGACCGGCGAGCCCAGGCCGAGCATGCGTTGACGCAGCAAACGCGGGAACCAGCCCGACAGGACATTCGTCACGCGACGCAGCGGCCCCCCGAGTGTGGTGTCGAGTTCGTAATCGGTGAGGAATGCCGGGATCGCTGCGCGCAGGTTTCCGTTTTCGCGCACGCCGAAGTACAACCAGCGAAAATCCGGCAGGCCGGAGCGTTCCACCGCCCGATAGTAGTTCCAGTCCTCAAGTTCATCCGGAAACAGGCGATTCCATTCGGCGCGGCTGAACGCTTCGATGGAATCGGCGGCGACCGCTTCCATTAATCGGCGGCAGCCGGCATCTGCGCGGCCTGCGGCATCTCGACGAAACGCGAATGCGCCACTTCGTTGAAAAAGCGCGTCGTGCGCTCGATGACCTGATCGCGTTCCTGGTCGACCGTGATCATGTGGTAGCTGTTTTCGAGCAGGACGGTTTCGACCGGACCACTGACGCCGCGCACGACCATGCGCACGTTCTTGAGACTGGCGACGTCGTCGTCTTTCGCGTGCACGACAAGGCATGGCGTGCGCACGCTCTTGAGCTGCCGGCGCACGCGGAAACTCAAGCGATAGAACTCCGCAAGCGAGGGCCACGGATTGCCAGGCAGGCCGGCCGCGGCGCTGTCGCCGCTCAACATGCTGCCGGCAATGCGCTGGCGTATGCGTTCGTCCTTGATGCCGTATGGGAAGCATTCGTGGAATTTCATGCCATGGCCGAAACCGAGCCCACACACGAGCGGCAGCATGAATGAAAGTTTGCCGATCCACGGAATCGTCCAGCCGTCGTATAGGAAGGTGGTGCCGTACAAACCCAGCCCGTCGACTTTGTCCGGGTGATCGGCGGCGAGCTTGAGCGCCAACAGCGCGCCCATCGACAAGCCGGCGACGAACAGGTGATCGACTTCCCGGTGCAGGCGCTCGGCCGCTTCGACAACGCTGCCGTACCAGTCGTGCCAGCCGGTCTTGAGCAGATCGGCTTCGTCGCCGCAATGCCCTGCGAGCTGCATGCCGTGCACAGTAAATCCGTTGCGGTTCAGACCTTTGGCAACGAAACGCATCTCGGTCGGGGTGCCGGTCAGGCCATGGATCAGCAGCACGCCGTTGCGGCCACCCGGTAGATGGAAATCGACTTTCTTGATCATCGGAACGTCACTGGTTCGGAGCGGCAATTATGCAAAACAAAAGTTTACGAATATCTGAAATCCGTTTAACGGCAGTCTTAAATGCCGGGCCAGCAAACGAGAGCAACCCCAAAAGCCACCGCGAATGTGGCCAGCCAGCGCCGCCTCGACACGCGTTCGCCCAGAACGAACCTGCTGGCGATCACGACCCCGCAATACGACAAGGCCATGAACGGAAATGCCGTGCTGAGTTTGGTCATCGACAGCGCGGCGAACCACAGCGTGAACTCGACGACGTAGATCAGCACCCCGGCGATGATCCACGGCGAGCCGATCAGCCCGCTGAGGAATGCCGGTACGCCGTGCATCGGCATCGATTCGGTTTCGTGGCCGACGCCCAGCTTGAAGCACACCTGGCCACCGACGTCGCATAGCACGGTGCCGAACAGCAGCGCCAGTGCAAACCACATCATCGCGGCGCCGCCCGTTCGATAGCCACCAGCAACTCCCTGTTCGTCGCTTCGTTGCGCGCAAGCAGATGGGCCGCCGCTTCGCGTTGCGGCTGATCCATGCGCGCTTCCCAGCGTTTGAGCCAATTCGTATGCACGGAAGCGGAAAATTCACCGCAGATATCCGCGCCGGCAATGCGTTTGTGCGCGCCGATGCCGCGGATGATCTGCAGCACTGCCGCGAGCGGCATCTGCCCCTGGTCCCAGTTCGTCAGCGCTTCGCTTTCGGCCAGCACGTCCTTGTCGATGCTGAACCAGATCGCCGCAGTTTCTATCATTGGAATTATAGCATCCAGCGCTTTTTCGACTCCGATTTCGGCGAGATTCGTCCACACCAGATGGCCGTCGCAATAGCGATGTCCTAAGCCGTCAGAGACGCGCCGCCATACGCGCGAGGGAGCATGTTGCCACGGCAACAGAACGATGCGGCCGGCGGCCAGCGCCGGCAGATTGCCGCCTTTCAGATCCGGCCGCACGAGGTCGTCGCTGCACGGTCCGAGCGTGATCACGCGGTGCACTTGCGGCAGCCGCAGGGCCCGGTTGACCCATGAGCCGCAATGCCAGCGCGGCGCCAGACGCACCCAGTCCGGATGATTGTCGATATGGATGATCGTGATCGGCTCAGGCGCGGTTTCCATCAACAGCACCGCCAGGTGATGAAAGTCGCCGGAACCGAGCAGGTGCAAAGTCGGTTCTGCGCGCGCCTGGGCGGGGATCCGCGCACGCGCGGCGCGCATGGTGCGCTCGCGACTCCACAGGCGCAGGCGCGGGCCGAGATCGCGCAACGCGATCGTGCTGACCGAATCCCAAGGCGCGACGGCGCGCAGTGAAGTTTGCGCGTCCAGCGCGCCATCCAGGTCGAGGATTTGTAGGTGCATGGCTGCGATTATGGCAGCCGGAAATCCTTTCCGTTCGCGTTGAGCGCAGCGAAACGAAGTCGAAACGCCGGCGACCCTTCGACTCCGGCGCTTCGCGCCTGCGCTCAGAGCGAACGGATTTTTCGAGCTACAACTGCTGCAAATTAAACGTCACCGGCACCAGCGCCCACGCGCTTTGCGCCACGCCATTGCGCAGGGCCGGATGGAAGCTCCAGCTCTTTACGGCGTCGCGCGCGGCGCGGTCGAGCCGAAGGTAGCCGCTGGTCTTTTCGATTTCCACCGCCTGCACAAGACCTTCCGCGCTGACCATTACTTTCAGGATTACGGTGCCCTGTTCGTGGTTGATCAGTGATTCGCGCGGGTAGGCGACCCGAGTCTGGTGGCCGTAGGTGATCGCGCTTGGTTCGGAGTCGGGCGTCGTGGATTTCGTTTCGATCAATGGCGGCGTGGTATCGACCGTCGTGGCGATCGGCATCGTCGTTTTTATTTCGCTGACCGGGGGCGCCACTGGCCGCATGATGGGCTGCACCGGCACGCGCTTGTGCTGCACGACGGTAGGCATCGCCGGTTCGGCAATCGGTTCAACCTTGTTGATGATGTGTGCCACCGGATCCGGCGTTTCTGTGCGCCGTGCTAATTCGATCGCCACCGGCGGTATCAGCAGCACGGCTAGGATAAGCAAATGCAGAGAAATCGACCCGGACCACGCACCGACGCGCGGCCAGCTCAAATGCGGAACGTGTGCAGTGTGCGAAGCGTGGACAGCCAGTGCAGTCATGACGTCTCTCCCCTGCGAGTGAGCCACCGAAACACCGTGGCACTATTCATAACGCGCGCAGAGTAAAGCCGGGGTTAAGACGCGTGCCGCACGTCGGTGGATTTCGGCCGATCGGGAGCGTTGCCTGATTGCTGCAGAAAACGAATCAAGCCATCGCGCTGCGTCGGCGTCAGCAGGCGCAGCAAGGGCAGCAGGCGCCGCAGGATCAGCGGCATGCCGGCAATCGCTGCCTGCGGATTGCCGCGGTCGATCTGCTCGAGCATCGCATCGACGCGCAACGGCGCAGGTGCAGGGGACAGAGCAGACGGAGCAGGCGGAGTTGCGACAACCGCCGGCACCGCTGCGGCCGGAATAATGCCGGTATCGGCCGCGATTGGAGCGAGTTTCGCCTGGCACTGATCGAGTGCCTCTTGCGCCGTCAGTACCGTCTCAAGCGGCGGCTTGTAAACCGCCGCACTGAGTTTTACCGGAAATGTTGCACCGACGATGGCCGTCCATTGTGCAGCCACGTCGGCGCGTACGCGGCTGACCATGCGTGCCACGCCGCTCGGGTCGCCGGCCGGCAGCGACAGCGCAAAGCCGCCAAGCGAGATGCGTCCAGCGGTGTCTTCCTTGCGGATCGTCGCGCGCAGCAGCTTGGCGACATGAACCAGCAGGTGTTCGCCGACTTCCTTGCCGCGCTGCAGGAATATCGCGCGGAAATCGTCGAGCTCGATGCGCACCAGGGTCAATTCCTGGGCATGCCGCCGCGCGTACGCCATGTCCTGTTGCAGGCGGTCGAGAAATCCCGCCCGGTTGGCAAGACCGGTCAGCGCGTCGAGCGTGGTCTGCGCGCGCAACTCGCTCGTTTCGCGCTGGTGCGTCGCGTGCGCGCGCGCCCGCGCGAGCAGATCGATCGTAGTGAATGGTTTGGTGATGAAATCGGTCGCGCCGAGTTCCAGCGCGCGCACGCGCGCGACTTCGTCGTCTTCGATGCCGGTGACGACGATGACCGGCAGGCTGCGGACGCGTGCGTCGGCCGCGGTACGGATATCGCGTAGCAGTTCGTAGCCGTTCATGCCGGGCATGACGAGGTCGGTGAACACGACCTGGATCGATGCGTCGCGCTGGATCTGCGCCCAGCCGTCCTCGCCGTCTTCCGCCGTGACTACGTCGAATTCCGCGCCGAGCATCTTGCGCGCCGCGTTGCGGATCACCTTGGAGTCGTCGATGACGATGACCCGGGTCATGTCGGTGCGGCCGTTGCTCGCATGTTGCTGGTGTCCCGGCTCGAACGGGTAGAGGCGAATGTATCCTGCAATCGGCGGCTCGGGAAGGCCACGCGATGCAGTGGCCCAATAAAGCTTGCCGCAGGTGGCTCTTCTGGGAGCGTACGACGCGGCGCAATCATTGCCTCATTCTCAACTCCAAGGATTCGCCGTGAAACCGACAGCGCCCCACAAACCGGGTTCGTTCCGCGGCAGCATCATGCGCGCGTGCATCGCGATCGGCGCGATAGCCAGTACGCCATTGTTCGCGCAAGCAGCGCAGGACGCGATTGCGGCGGCGCTGGCAGACTCGGCACGGCCGGCCACGGACACGGCACGCGATGCCAATCGCAAGCCAGCACAAACGCTGCAGTTCGCCGGCGTGAAACCGGGCGACAAGGTTGCTGACTATGGCGCGGGCTCCGGCTATTTCACGCGCCTGTTCGCCGGCATCGTCGGTGACGGCGGCCACGTTTACGCGAGCGTGCCCAGCGGCCTGCTCAAGTATCCGAATATCGTCAAGGGCATCGCCGAGGTGCAGGCTTTCGCCTTCACGCATCCAAACGTGACGGTGACGTACGCGTCGCCGCTGGATGCCGCGCGCTATCCGGAAAAACTCGATGTGTTCTGGATCTCGCAGAACTACCACGACCTGCTCGACAAGTTCATGGGCCCGGTCGACATGGCGGCGTTCAATCGCGCCGTTTACGCCGCGCTCAAGCCCGGCGGCGTCTACATCGTGCTCGATCACGTTGCGGCCAAGGGCGCGGCGGCCGACGTCACCGAGACCTTGCATCGCATCGAGCCGGATGTCGTGCGGCAGCAGGTCGAAGCAGCCGGTTTCGTGTTCGCTAGCGAGAGCAAGGTGCTGGCGAATCCCGCCGATCCGCATACGGCGGACCCATTCGATCCGACGATCCAGGGCCGCACGGATCAATTCGTCTTCAAGTTCAGAAAGCCGCGGTAAATGCTTGTTTCGTGCGACGCGGCGAGCACACCACCCATACTCAGGACTGCCTGAGCGGGCATCGCAGGATTGCAGTGTTCGGGCACTGTGTCACGGTTCTCACGGCGCATCCGCGGCATATTCTCCAGTACCGCAAACCGGGTGCGGTGTGCAGCAGATTTTTCTGGAGATAGAAAATGAAGTTTCGACAATACGACACAACGTCCGTCGAACCGCAGCCGCCGGAGGCGGCCGACGTCACTTCGAACCGAATAGAAGTTGTCCGTCGCTTGCTCAGGACGCGCGCAATGCTGCAGGAATCGCGCAATCGCTCGGCCGAATTGCAGGGCGCGCTCGAACGGTTCAAATACCAGCAGTCCAAAATCGACGGGCGCTGAGGCGCGCGAATCTCGACTTCTTGGACTGGATACTCAGGCCGGCGCTATGGAGTTATCGAACACAATCGCCTTCCATTCCGGTTCCGGGTTTTGTGCGATCACTGCCGAGATCGTCTCGCCTACCAGGCGTTGCGCCTCTTCCAGCGAAGGATAGACCGGCTTTGTTCGTACGACGGCCGTGATCGCGTTGCTGGGGCAGAAAACCTGCACGTAGTACTTTCCCGATTCCGGATCGGGAAGCGCCTCAATCCGATAGTCCGCCATTTCGCTCCCTCAGACCTGAGGCAGTGCCGCGTGAGGGGCTTCTACCTCGTGCATTCAAGTCATTCTTCGTCGCATTACGCAGCCAACGGGGCGAGTATAGGCAAAATGCTGGCGCAATAGCTAAGCCCACCCCTATGGCGCTCACGAAGAGGCTATTCGCAGAGTAGACGAGGCCATTGGGAGCGGTTTTCCCCATAACGCCTTAGACGCCAAAAAGTATACAGCCGAAATCGTCGTAAACGATTGATCTGGAATGGTGGCCGGGGACGGAATCGAACCGCCGACACGGGGATTTTCAATCCCCTGCTCTACCAACTGAGCTACCCGGCCATGGGCTGCGGCAGGACGCCGCGAAAGGCCGCGTATTACAGCGGCTCGTAGCAGCTGAGTCAAGGGAATGGCCCGGGTTCTGCAACGAAATCTTTCGTCGTTGCGTCTATAAACATTGGAGTCCTTCATCCGGAGCCGTCATGTTGCGCGTTGTGTTGTTCGCCGCCCTTTCCATTTTGCCCGCCGCATTCACGCAGGCCGACACTCGCGCCACCGAACAGAAGAATCTCGCCCATTTCGAACAGTTCGCCGGAGCACCGGTGGAAAGCTTCGACATGTGGCAGATGTATCAGTGGCAGAGCCTCGGTCCGGACCGTCTAGCGGTGTGGTCGGCGGTCAACAAGGTATGGCTGCTGAAGGTTTCCCAACCGTGCATACGGCTGGAAGAGACGAATGCGATCACGATCACCTCGCAGATGACCCACAAGGTCACGACGCGCTTCGACTACGTCGACTTTGCCGCGCAGCATTGCCAGATCCAGGAAATTCGTCCGGTAGATTATCTGGCCATGCGCAAGGCTGAGCCGGTGAAGAAAGGGCACAGCTGACATAATCTCCGGCTCGTGCGCTGTGGCATGCTGTGCGTGTGCGCCGCGCGCTCGACATCGGCATCATCGGTTACGGAACGGCCGGTCAAGCCGCTGCGCTGTTCCTGTCGCGCGCCGGGCATCGTCTGCAGGTATTCGAACGCACTCCGACGCCCGGCCCTGTCGGTGCCGGCATTCTCCTGCAGCCCACTGGCCTCGCCGTTCTTGCTGAACTAGATCTGCTCGACCGCGCATTGGCCTGCGGTGCGCGCGTCGACCGGCTTGTCGGTCGCAACCTTGCCGGTCGCAGTGTCATGGACATGCGCTACGCGCAGCTCGATCCGCTGTGGTTCGGTCTGGGTATTCAGCGCGGCACGCTGTTCGAATTGTTGAAGCAGGCTTATGCGGGTGCCGCCAACGTCACAACGAGCTGCGAAATCACTGGCGTCGATGCGGAGGCGGGTACGCTGAGCGACGCTTCCGGCCGGCGCCATGGCCCTTTCGATCTCGTGATTGTCGCAGACGGTTCGGCATCGAAGTTGCGCGCCGCCAACGGTACTGTGCGGCGCGACGTGCAGTATCCCTGGGGTGCTCTGTGGTGCCTGTGCGCAGATGCCGAGCGGCGCTTCGATGGCCAACTCTGGCAACGCTACGACGGCGCCCGCCGCATGGCCGGAGTGCTGCCGGTCGGACACCTGCCCGGGCAGTCGGCACAGCTGCATCGCGTGAGTTTTTTCTGGAGCCTGCCGCTGGCGGCGATGCAGCGCTGGCGCCAAGCTGGCGTCGCGACCTGGAAGGAGGAAGTGCGCAAGTATTGGCCTGAAGCAGCCGAGCTGCTGACCGACATTGGCGAACCGGAGCAATTGGCGCAAGCCAGCTATCGCGATGCGATCCTCGGCCAGCCGTGGCGCGATCGCGCCGTGTGGATCGGCGATGCCGCGCACGCGATGAGCCCGCAACTCGGGCAGGGAGCCAATCTTGCCTTGCTCGATGCCCAAGTGCTCGCCGGCACTTTGGCACAACAGCAAGACGTCCGCGCGGCGCTGGGAGCGTACGCGCGCGAACGCCGTCGGCATGTATACATTTACCAATTCATCAGCCGCTGGCTGACGCCCCTGTTTCAGTCCGAGCATGAACTGGTTGCGCGGCTGCGCGATCTCGCTTTCGGACCACTCGGTCGTATGCCGGGCGCGCGCGGCGAAATGCTGAAAGTCCTCAGCGGAGTCAAACGCGGCTGGCTCGGCCGCCTGCGCCTTCCGCAGCGTGAAACTGCGCGTGTGCGCAGCGCTCAGGATTCCGGCGGAACATAGCCTGCTGGTGCCACTGAACCCTCGCCAAAAAAGAATTTCTCCATCTCGCCTTCGAGGAATTTGCGCGCTTTCGGATCGAGCGGCGAGAGCCGGTTCTCATTGATCAGCATGGTCTGCTGCGCGAGCCACTGGCGCCAGGCTTCTTTCGAAACCTGGTCGAATAGCTGTTTGCCGAGCGCGCCCGGATACGGAGCGAAATCCAGACCTTCGGCTTCGCGTTGCAGTTTCACGCAGAAAACGGTGCGCGGCATCAGCTTTTCTCCACGAGTTCGATGAGTTTGCGCACTGGCGCCGGCAGGCCGAGAGCGGCCGCTTCGCGCAGATGCACCCAGCGCCGATCCGGCCGATCTTCGACGCGGCGCGAGTGGTCGATTTTGCCCGCGAATGGGGTGACGCTGAGCTTGTAATGGCTGAACGAGTGCACGAACGAATTCAACTCGCGCAATTCGGGCGCACGCCCGGCAATCTGCTCGCGCCGGGCACGAATTCGCGCGGCGGCGAGATCGGGCGCTTCGGGCAGGCTCCACAATTGCGCCCAGACGCCGGTATGCGGGCGCCGTTCGAGCAGGATGCGGCCGTGCCGGTCGCGCAACAGCAACATCAGCGTCGCGCGCGTGGGTACGCTGCGCGCGGGCTTGCGCGCGGGCAAAGTACCGGTCAGCCCGTCACGATGTGCAACGCAATCGCGCGCCAGCGGGCACTCGAGGCAGCGTGGTCGCGCGCGCGTGCACAAGGTTGCGCCGAGATCCATGATCGCCTGCGTATATTCGGCGCTGCGTGTTCGCGGCGTATGCAACTCTGCAAATTTCCACAATTGGGTGGAAACCGCCGCAGCGCCAGGCCAGCCGCGCACGCCGTGATAACGCGCGAGCACGCGTTTGACGTTGCCATCGAGGATCGCAAAACGTAAGCCGTGCGCCTGCGCAAGGATCGCTCCGGCTGTGGAGCGGCCGATGCCCGGCAAGGCGGTGAGCGCGTCAAAATCGCGCGGCAGAGAGCCGCGATGACGTTCGACGCAGATCTGCGCGGTTCGATGCAGATTGCGCGCACGGCTGTAATAGCCGAGCCCCGACCACAACGCGAGCACATCGTCGAGTTTTGCGGCGGCGAGGCCACGCAGCGATGCGAACTTTTCCACAAAGCGCAAAAAGTATGGGACGACGGTCGCGACCTGCGTCTGTTGCAGCATCACTTCCGACAGCCACACACGATAGGGCGATCGCGGCTTCTGCCATGGCAGATCTTTGCGGCCGTGCAAGTCGTACCAGCGTAAAAGGCGGGCAGCGAACGCTTCAGCCATCACCGAGACTGGCCGGCAACAGGGCATCGACGAACGCGCCCGGCTCGAACGCGCGCAGGTCTTCTATCGTTTCGCCCAGGCCCACGTAACGGATCGGCAGGCCGAACTCCTTGGCGAGTGCGAACACCACGCCGCCTTTTGCGCTGCCGTCGAGCTTGGTCACGACCAGCCCGCTGACGCCGATGGCCTGACGGAACTGGCGCACCTGGCTGATCGCGTTCTGGCCTGTGGTGCCGTCGATCACGAGCAGCGCTTCGTGCGGCGCGTTCGCGTCGAGTTTGCCGAGCACGCGGCGGATCTTCGCGAGTTCGTCCATCAATCCGCCCTGTGTATGCAGACGCCCCGCTGTGTCGGCGATCAGTACGTCGATGCTGCGCGAGCGTGCCGATTGCAGCGCGTCGAAGATCACGCTCGCCGAGTCGGCGCCGGCGCCCTGCGCGAGCACGGTCACGTCGTTGCGCTCGCCCCAGCTCTTGAGCTGTTCGACGGCAGCGGCGCGAAACGTGTCACCGGCAGCAAGCATCACCGTGTGGCCGTCGGCCTGCAGCCGGCGCGCGAGCTTGCCGATCGTGGTCGTCTTGCCGACGCCATTCACGCCCACCATCAATATCACGAATGGCTTTTGCGCCGTATCGATGCGCAATGGCTGCGCGACCGGTGTGAGCAGCGCGATCAATTCGCCACGCAGCGCGGCGA
>Ga0207680_10001130_pt1 | contig 12611 bp, 15 predicted proteins | sample KBSS23metaG_FD_184321 | JGI IMG/M metagenome (GOLD analysis project Ga0207680, IMG submission 184321) | Switchgrass rhizosphere microbial communities from Kellogg Biological Station, Michigan, USA - KBS S2-3 metaG (SPAdes) (version 2) | ecosystem: Host-associated > Plants > Roots > Rhizosphere... | reverse complement strand
GCTGAAGGCCTGCTGACGCGTCAGTTCACGTACATGAACATGCGCGTGACGAACGAGACCTGGTAGATGAGGTTCAGGGTCGCGAAGGTCCAGTGATAGGCCTTGTTGCGGGTCCACATCGCGATGCCGGCGAGCACGACATAGGCCGGCGCGCGGATCCAGTATTCGAGACCGAAGGATTCGAGGTGCTCCTTGCCCTTCATCACAGTGTCGGCGAAGTCGAACACGAAGGTCAGCGCGAACAACCCGAAGAACCAGCCGCGGCGGGAGTAGAAGTAATCCTCGTAGCCTTTGTACTCGGCGAGATTGTCGGGATAGAGGATCGTGGTCAGCAGGTAGAGCACGACCGCGAACGCCACGAGGAAGACGTAGATTCCGAAATTCCACTGAAGCAGGCCGGTCAGCCAGAATTCCCACCACCAGAAATGGACGAGCATCAGCAGCACGCTGACGCTCCAGACGAGGTGGACGGGATAGATCTTGTCGAGCGACGGATGCTGCACGAAGCGCGAGGCGCCAGTCAGGATGCGTGCAATCGACAGGCTGATGATGAAGCCCATGACCAGACGGACATGGACGAAGACATCGGATGCGGCGCTCTTCATCAGCGCCCGCGCGCTACCATGTCCAGGTCCAGGCCGCGATGCGCCAGCCCTCGGCCGTCTTGTCCAGAGCATAGGTGATGGTGCCGTGCTCGACTATCGGCTTACCCTTGCGCTTAAAACTGAAATTGGTCTTCACGACGGCGTAAGCGTGGTCACCCTCAATCAGCACGCGGCCGACCTTCACGATGTCGAGACGCGCATCGGTGTCGCCGTTGGCGGCGGCAAACTTGCCGAAATCGGCGCCCCAGCCCGCGAAGGTGGTCCAGTGATGTGCCGGAAACTCGTCGACAATCGATGGCGCGGCGATATGGGTCGCGGCGGCAGCGGCCATATCGCCCTTGTCGATCGCGGCGACGAATGCCTTGATCGGAGCCAGAACCTCGCCGTTGTCAGCAGCAAGAATCGGTGTTGCCACGAGCAGCGCGACAGCTGCGGTGGAAATCAAAAGGCGCATGTTCTTTCCCCAGGCAGAAAACAGCGCACAACATAACAAAAAAGGAGACGGGCGCGCACCCCCATGCGCACCCGCTCCACCACGTCAGTACAGGGAGGGCTTAGTACCAGCCGTGGTAACGGTGACGATTGTGATAGCGCCAGCCCCAGCCGCGATCGGACCGGTCGTGGCGATCGAAGCGGTCATGACGATCGTTGTCGCGGCCCCAGCCCGAGTCGCGGTCGTTGTGGTAGCCGCCGTGGCGGCCGTAATCACGCGCGCTGGCCGGCGTGACGGCTGCGAGGCCGGCGACGCCGACGAGAGCGGCGATGAGCGTGGACTTGAGAAGCTTGGATTTCGACAGCATTGGATATCTCCTTGTTGAGTGCATCCATGCTGAGGCCCGGCAGATGAACGGCAGGCGCTACGCGCCGTTCATGAACGCGGTTTGATTGGGGCGAACGCCGCGAACCGGGATGCTTTGCGACAGTCGGCGCGATCGGACCAAAAATGGCCGGGCAGCGCGCAAAGAAAAAGGCGCATCTCGCGATGCGCCCTCTTCGTCCGTGTACGTATGAATCGGCCTAGTAACCGCCGCCGGCCGGCGTGCGAACCACCTGGTGGACGACGTGATGGTGGCGGTAGTGATGGCGGACGTAATGGCGATGGCGCGCCTCGGCTGCCGTCGCTGCGAGCGTGGCTGCGGCCACGATCAGGCCAAGCACTGCGGCCTTCCACTTGTTCGATGTCATGACTCTCTCCCTCTGGTTTGCAAATCAGGCCTGAAAGGGCCGACAAAACCAAGCCCTTCGCCGGCACCCTGGGCGGGTCCAACGGCCAAAATAGGGCGGGAAGCGGCCAGAAATGGCCCCCGGCGTTGTGGTTTTGCGCTATAGTGGAACAACGACGGCGGCAGAGCGCCGCCAGCCACCTCGCAGAGCCCCTGCCCGCACCAGCGGACCCGGACCCGGCGTAAGAGAGGAGCCCGGCATGGTCGAACTCACCAAGGACATTGCCCGCAAGCGGCAGACGACGGGGTTCACCGCATCGGAAGCGCGGGATGCGCTGGTCAAGAAAGAGCTCGAAGCCGAGCGCAATGCGTTCGAGGCGAAAACGCAGAAACTGCGCGCGCTGCGCCTGGCCAAGGAAGCGGCGGACGCCGCCGCGGCGATGAAGCTGGCGGCCGAGCAACCTGCGAAGAAAACAGCGCCGGTGCGCAAGAAGAAGGCCTGACGTCAGCTCTTCTTGCACGCCATGTCGGCGTCGACGGCGAGGCCGGAGCTCGGATAGTCCATCGTCATCTCGCGATAGCGATCGATCGAGCCGCGGTCGTAAATGCGGACCAGCAGTTCGACCTTGAAGTTCTTGGTGCAATCGACCGCGAACCATTGGCCTGACGCGTCGCTGCAGTTCTTGGAGGTCCAGTAGGTCAGCCCGTCCGCCTTGGTCGTGACGCTGTCCTTGTCCATGCACATCGGATCGCCGCTGGCCGTGTCGCGGCTGTGCACCCAGTTCTCCGCCCGGGCTGCCGGACCGGCAACCAGCAAGGCCAGACCGGCGGCAAGGCAAAGGATTGATCCCGAACGCATATCGGACCCATCAGCAACGCTACGGAGTGACAATTACAACCGAAGGCGCGATTTGCCAAAGGGTGGCGGATCACCTGAAAATAGCTTCATGACTCCCGACAAGACCGATCCGCCGGCAGGGCCTGGTGGCTTTCCCCGCCGCCCCGGAATGCCGGGCGGCATGGCCGGCGGGCGGCCTGGCTTCGGCGGCCGCGCCTTCGACCCGCGGCTGCTGGAAGGGCCGATCCCGCGCTCGCTGTTCCTGCTGGCCTTCCCGATCATGGGCGGCAACATCCTCCAGATCGCCTACCAGCTGGTGGACGCGTTCTGGGTCGGGCGGCTGGGCGCTTCCGCGGTGGCGGCGGTGTCGGTGTCGATGCCGATGATGTTCCTGCTGATGTCGGTCGGCATGGGCTTCACGATCGCGGGCTCGACGCTGATCGCGCAGTATGTCGGGGCGCGCGACCGCAAGATGGTGGACCATGTCGCCGGGCAGACACTGCTCACCACGGTTGCGGTATCCGCGGTGCTGGGTACATTCGGCGCGATCATCGCGCCCTATCTCCTGGAGCTGATGGAGGTCGCGCCCGACGTCTATCACAACGCGCTTGGCTTCCTGCGCGTGCAGTTCCTGAGCCTGCCGATGGCGTTCGCCTATTTCTGCTTCCAGTCGCAGATGCGCGGCGTGGGACAGGTAACGGTGCCGCTCTACATCATCGCGGGATCGGTGCTGGTGAACTTCCTGCTCGATCCGCTGTTCATCTTCTATTTCGGCTGGGGCGTGACGGGCGCGGCGCTGGCGACCGCAGTAAGCCAGACGATCTCGGCGGTGGTCGCGATGATCCTGCTGGCGAGCGGGCGCTACGGCATCTCGCTGAAATTCGGCGAGCTGAAGCCCGACTTCGCGTTCATCAAGCGGGCGTTCAACCTCGGCTATCCCGCGGCGATCGAGGGATCGGCGCGCGGGCTGGGCGTCACGGTGCTGATGTTCCTGATCACCAGCTTCGGCACGGTGACGACGGCCGCCTATGGCGTGGGCGGCAACGTGATGCAGTTCGTGGTGATCCCGGCGATGGGATTCTCGATGGCGACCTCGACGCTGGTCGGCCAGAACATCGGCGCCAACAACATGCCGCGCGCCGAGGCGGTGGCACGGCTGGCGGCGACGATCACGTTCGGCGCGCTGACCACGTTCGGCATCTTCGCCTTCGCCTTCGCCAATCACATCGCGGCGTTCTTCGTGCCGCACGACAAGGCGGTGATCCATGAGGCCAGCGTGTTCATCCGCACGGTGTCATGGAGCTTCGGATTCATCGGCCTGCAATTCGCGCTGATGGGCGTGCTGCGCGCGAGCGGCAACATGATCGCGGCGATGGTGATCAGCCTGGTGTCGCAATGGATGCTGACCTTTCCGCTTGCCTTCGTGCTGTCGCATCGCGCCCACCTTGGGGCGCACGGCCTGTGGTGGGCGTTCCCGATCGCCAACGTGATTACCGCGGTCATCACGGTGATATGGTTCAGCCGGGGCGACTGGAAGAAGCGGCGCCTGCTGATGCCGCAGACGGTCGAGGAAGAAGAAGCCGAGGAGATCGCCGAACAGGTGGTCGTCTGAAGGAAAAGGCCCGGCGATGGCCGAGCCTTTTCTTCGGCAATCTGTTGCGATGCTTTATTCGTTCGCCTGGAAGTCCGGGAAGCGCAGAACGACACGCTGCGTCGGGCCGTTGCCCATGTGGAACGCGGCGTTGGCCGGCCTGGCGGCCGAGCCGTTCATCGCGGCCGTCACGTTGTATTTTCCTGACGGGCCCTTCACGAGCACCCAGGGACCGGCGCAATTGAGATCGGCGACCTCGTGGCCGCCCTGGCTGAGCGTCACATGCGCGCCGGACAGGTATTGCGCGCCGTCGTTCGAGAATTCGATACGGATTGGATACTGGGTCCATTGCGGATCGTCCTTGGCGGATCCCACACCGGTGCAGACTGCCTGGACATTGCCGAATGAAACCGGGGTGTCCATCGACATCGGTTGGGGCATGACCGGCGCCGTCATGGCGGCCGCCAGAACAATGGCTCCGTGAAGGTTCATCATCGAAATCTCCTCAAAATCGCCGAAGAGCCTGCACGGCCCGCGTGGCAGAAACGTGGAGGTCCGGCGTTTGTTCCGTCAGGAGAAGCGTTCCCACGCCGCCTGGCGCGAAACGCCAAGCGCATCGCCGATCTGCTGCCAACTCACCTCGCGCTTGCGCAGGATTTCGATGGAGCGCTGGAGCCGGGCGGCGACATCCTCGTGGGTACGCTCCTGCGCCTTGAGCAGGCTGAGCAGCTTGTCGGTCTCCATGTCGGACGGCCAGTCGAGCTTGGGCGCCGCGGCAGGGTCCACGTCCGGCGTGTCGGCGACGATCTTGGCGCAGAGAGCCGAGCATTCGTCACAGATGAAGACGGCGGGGCCCGCAATCAACTTCTTCACGTCGTGCTGTGACTTGGCGCAAAACGAGCAAAACAGGGTGCCGGGCGGGTACGTCTTGGCCTCGGCGGCAGGTTTGGAGCTCACGGGAACCTCTCTGTCAGGATTACCCTGACAGTCAAGCCTGTCCTGACATCAATGTCAAGGCATACCTGACGCCCGGCGCAACCGATTTCGGCTAGGCTTTGCGAAGGGGAGATTTCCATGAAGCGCATTCTGGCAGGCGTGACAGCGGTGGCGCTGATTGCGAGTGGTCCGACGATCGCGGCGGCATCGAAGGCCCGCGCGATTGCGAAGCTGATCGGCATCGACGGACAGCCGGCAGGCACGGTGAGTTTTACGGCCACCTCGCACGGCGTGCTGATGGTATTCGACCTGAAAGGGCTGACGCCCGGCGCGCATGCGATCCACGTCCACACCTCGGGCAGCTGCGATCCGAAGGTCGCCTTCACATCCGCCGGACCGCATTTCAGCGACGATGCGAAAAGGATGCATGGCTATCTTGCGGGGCACGGCATGCACTCGGGCGATCTGCCCAACCAGTTCGCAGCGAGCGACGGCACGCTGCACGCGACGGCGATCAGCACGGCGTTCGCTCTGGGCAACGGCAAGAAGTCAATCTTCGACCGCGACGGCGCATCCATCGTCGTGCATGCAAAGGGCGACGATTACATCAGCCAGCCTGCCGGCAATTCCGGCGATCGTGTCGCCTGCGGTGTGATCATGCGCACCGTCGCGCCCGGAGCACGCCCCCGTCACGGACGCTCCCACTGACGGATTGTCAGCACACCGCCGCCGCTCGCATCGCACGCGAGCGTCGCCTAAACTTTTGACATGGATGAGACAGCGCTCGATTCTCCGCGAGCACTCGATGCGATTGCAAGGCCTGACGGCGAACGCCTTGGCCTTGCCTATTGGGCGCACGGGGTGCGCGGCAAGGTACGCATGGAAGGCGCCTCGCTCGCCCGGCTGGTTGCGCATCCGCGGTTCGGCGAAGCCTGTCTCCAAGTCATGCGCGATACGCTCGAACTGAGCCGCACCAATCCTGCGCTGGTGCGGGTGCTGATCGACATACGCCGCTCCATGCTTGCATTCTTCGTGATGTACCTGAACGCGCGTGGTGGCATCACGCTGGCGGCCGTCCACGATCTGTGCCGCGAACTCGGACTCGCGAGCCCGGGCCGCGCCACCGCGCTGCTGATCAATCTGCGCATGATCGGATATGTGGTTCCCGATCCCGTGCAGGTCGACAGGCGCTCTCGGCGCTACGTTCCATCCGCCGCGATCCAATCGACGATGGCGGAAAGCTTCCGCAATCGCGGGCTGGCCTTCGCGCTGATCGAACCGGAAGCAACGCGTCTTACGGGCCGCTTTGGCGATCAGCGGATCTTCGATGCCTATGTCGTCGAACTGGCGGGCGGTCTGTCGGCCATTTTGAAGCGCGGCGACAGCAGCGCCTTCACGTTTTTCGCGGAGAGAAACGGCGGACTGGGAATCCTGTATGCGCTCATCACGTCTGCCTCGGCGGATGACGATTTCCCGCCTCGCCTTCCGCTCCCGCTGTCGAGTCACGAACTCGCATCGTCGTTCAAGGTTTCCCACACGCATGTGCGCAAATTGCTACGCGATGCCGAGAGACTGGGTTACGTGACGCGCAACCGCGATGAGATCACACTCGAGCAGCCGCTGCGCGATGCGATCGTCGAATTCCAGGCGGCGAATTTCTTTGCCTATGCGAGCTGCGCCTGTGCGGCGCTCGCAGCCGTTGGCGAGGAGCCCTGACGCAGCGCGCACGATTGCGCATCGGGGCAACGCAGCGCGTGCATAAGTCAGGCGCGACGTTTTGTGCATGATCGCCAAACGGCCCTGGAGCGTTCGATCATGCTTGTCCTTCACCAGATGCACATCAGCGGCAATTGCTACAAGTGCCGGCTGACGGCCAAGCAGACGAACACGCCGATCGCGCTGAAGGAATACGGGCTGCACGACGGCACGACGCGCACGCCGGACTATCTGACCAAGAATCCAAACGGCCGCGTGCCGATGCTGGAATTCGATGATGGGCGATTCCTGCCCGAGAGCGGTGCGATCATCGCGTATCTGGCGGATGGTTCGAAGCTGATCCCACAGAGCCGGTGGGATCGCGCGCAGATGCTGCAATGGATGTTCTTCGAGCAGTACAGCCACGAGCCGTATGTCGCGGTCGCGCGGTTCTGGCTCGGCTTCGCGCCCAAGGAACAGCTGGAAACCAAGAAGCACCTTGTTCCCGAATGGCACGCGAAGGGAAATGCCGCGCTGGGCGTCATGGAAACGCATCTGAAGACGCACGATTGGTTCGCCGGAAATGCTTACTCCATCGCGGATATTGCGCTCTATGGCTACACGCATTGCGCGGGCGACGGTGGATTTACGCTGAACGATTACCCGGCGGTGTCACGCTGGCTGAAGCGCGTGGCGGAACAACCGGGGCACGTAACCATGGCGGAACGCTGGTGACTTGCGCGCGAAGGACTGAGCGCCTATATCGCGCCCATCAAGGCCGCGCACGCCTTTGGAGAAATTGCTTTTGCTTACCCATGCGAGGCTCCATTCCACCGGAGCGCGGTGCTGGCGTTAAGACTACGCTTTTCCTGAAACAAGTCGCGGTGTTGATGTCGCGCCGGACGCGGTGTCCGAGCGACCAGTCATCAGCGTTCAGGAGAAAGCCGTAATGATCGGTCAAGTTAAGTTCTTCAACACGACGAAGGGTTTCGGATTCATCGCCCCGGAAAACGGCGACAAGGACGTGTTCGTCCATGTCACGGCTGTCCAGGCGGCGGGTCTGCGCGGCCTCAACGAAGGCCAGAAGGTCAGCTTCGAAGTCGAAGCCGACAAGCGTGGCCCGAAGGCCGTCAACCTGAAGCTCGTCTAAGCTTCGGTCTGAAGGACTAGAGACAAACGGCGCGGGAGCAATCCCGCGCCGTTTTCTTTTATGCGCGAGGCCTCGTTTCGCATCGCACAAGATTGCCCGCCTGCCCCAAAGCCGTATGGACAGGACTCCCGACGCGCCGCAGGATGATGCGACCGAACAGGGGGATCACATGAACGGTTCAAAGAAAATCGCAGCCGAATTCATCGGCACGTTCTGGCTGGTGCTGGGCGGATGCGGCAGCGCGGTGCTGGCGGCGGGCGTGCCGGAGGTCGGCATCGGCTATCTCGGCGTGGCGCTGGCGTTCGGCCTGACGGTGGTAACGGGCGCGTACGCGTTCGGACACATCTCGGGCGGGCATTTCAATCCGGCGGTGAGCTTCGGCGTGTTCGTCGCCGGGCGCATGAGCTCGATGGAGATGATCACCTATTGGGTGTCGCAGCTTCTGGGCGGCATCGCGGCGGGCGGCGTGCTGTACCTGATCGCGAGCGGCGGACCCGGCTTCGACGCGCATGCAGGCTTCGCCTCAAACGGCTATGGCGATCACTCCCCGCAGCACTACACGATGGTCGCGGGGCTGATCTGCGAGATCGTGATGACGTTCATCTTCCTGGTGGTGATCCTGAACGTGACGCTGGGCGCGCCGGGCATGGCGCCGCTGGCGATCGGCCTGACGCTGACCTTGATCCATCTGATCTCAATCCCGGTGACCAATACGTCGGTCAACCCGGCCCGGTCGATCGGCGTGGCGATCTTCCAGGGCGGCTGGGCGCTGGAGCAGCTATGGCTGTTCATCGCGGCGCCGCTGATCGGCGCCGGCCTGGCGGGCATGTTCCAGCACTGGTTCGTGGCGCATCCGGCGAGCCAAACGTCGCAGAAACTCGCCTCTTAAGGCTTTGCATGGCATCCTCACCCGGCGCCGGCAGGGCGCCCGGTGAGGTTTGTCCTTGGGTTACGAAGGTTCCGCGATCGGTGAACTGTTGGACGGCGATGCGCTCAGGCGCGCGCTGACAGCGCTGGCGCACGATTCGGGCGACAGAAGCGCGCTGCGCAAGGACGCCACCGCCCTGATCAAGGCCGCGTTCCAGGACGGACGGGCGCGCATCAAAGCGGGCGTCGAGAACGGCACGCTGAGCGGCCTGATCGCGGCGCGGGCGCTCTCTGCACTCCAGGATGCGATCATCCAGGTGATCTATGATTTCGCGGTCAAGCATTTCTACTATGCGCAGAACCCGACCGATGCGGAGCGCATCGCCGTGGTGGCGACCGGCGGCTATGGCCGCGGCGAGCTGGCGCCGGGATCGGACATCGACCTTTTGTTCGTGCGGCCGTTCAAGCAGACGCCGTGGGGCGAGAGCGTCATCGAGTTCATCCTCTACATGCTGTGGGACCTGGGGCTGAAGGTCGGGCACGCGACGCGCTCGCTGGGCGAATGCGTGCGGCTGAGCAAGCAAGACATAACGATCAGAACCGCCATCCTCGAGGCGCGGTACCTGTGGGGCGACGAGCAGCTCTACGAGGAACTGCGCAAGAAGTTCTGGAGCGAGGTCCGCACCGGCACCGGACAGGACTTCGTCGATGCCAAGCTGGACGAGCGCAAAGAACGGCACGCCCGGCAAGGCGAGAGCCGCTATCTCGTCGAGCCGAACATCAAGGAGGGCAAGGGGGGGCTTCGCGATCTCCAAACGCTCTACTGGATCGGCAAGTATGTCTACCAGGTGGACGACGCCGCCGACCTGGTCGAGCACGGCGTGTTCACCAGGGACGAGTACAAGATATTCCAGAAGGCCGAGGCATTCCTGTGGGACGTGCGTGTCCGCCTGCACTACCTGGTTGGGCGGGCGGAAGAGCGGCTGAGCTTCGATGTGCAACCCGAGCTGGCGGCGCGCATGGGCTTTACCGGCGACACGCCGCGCCGCGCCGTGGAAGCGTTCATGAAGGCGTACTTCCTGGTGGCGAAGGACGTGGGCGACCTGACCCGCATCTTCTGCGCCGCGCTGGAGGACCAGAACAGGAAGCGCCGGCCGTCGCTCGCCTCGATGCTGCCGGGCTTCCTGCGGCCACGCGCCAGCGGCGATGATTTCTATGTCGAGAACGGCCGGTTGAACGCGCGCGACGGCATCTTCAGCCGCGATCCGGTCAACATGATCCGCATCTTCCACATCGCGGACGCCAAGAAGGTCGATGTGCACCCGAACGCGCTGCGCCGCCTCACGCGTGCGCTGGACAAGATCGACGACGGCCTGCGCCGCAACCCCGAAGCGAACAGCCTGTTCCTGGACATCCTGTCGTCGCGCAACGATCCGGAGCGGGCGCTGAGGCTGATGAACGAGGCCGGCGTGTTCGGCAAGTTCGTGCCCGAGTTCGGCCGCGTGGTCGGGCTGATGCAGTTCAACATGTACCACCACTACACGGTGGATGAGCATCTGATCCGCGCGGTGGGCTATGTCGCCTCGATCGACCGCGGCGAGCATCGCAACGAGCATCCGCTGGCGACGGACATCATCAAGCGCGTGAAGTCGCGCGAGGCGCTGTATGTCGCGATGCTTTTGCACGACATCGCCAAGGGCCTGCCGGGCGATCATTCCGACGTCGGCGAGGCCATCGCGCAGAGCCTGTGCCCGCGGCTGGGCCTGTCGCCGGAAGATACGCGCGCGGTGATGTGGCTGGTGAAGAACCATCTCGTCATGAGCGACATGGCGCAGAAGCGCGATATCAGCGACCCCAAGACAGTGCGCGATTTCGTGGCACAGGTGCAGACGCCCGAGATGCTGCGCCTGCTGCTGGTGCTCACCGTGGCCGACATCGCGGCGGTGGGACCCGGCGTGTGGAACGGCTGGAAGGGCCAACTGCTGCGCGAGCTGTACTATGAAGCGGAAGCCGTGATGTCGGGCGGCGATGCGGTTCCGGCGCGCTCGGCCCGCGTGGCGCATGCCAAGGAAGAGCTGGGAGCCCGGCTCAAACGCATGCCGGACTCGGCGCGCGAGCATGCGCTGTCGCGGCACTACGACAATTATTGGCTGGCGTTCGATCCGGCGGCGCATGAATGGCATGCGCGGCTGATGGCGGAGGCCGATGCGAAGGGCGAGCTGTTCAGCCTGGCGGCGGAGAGCAACGACTTCCGCAGCGTGACGGAGATCGTGCTCTACACGCCCGATCATCCGGGCCTGTTCTCGCAGCTCGCTGGCGCGGTGTCGGCGTCGGGCGGGACGATCGTGGATGCCAAGGCCTTCACCACCACGGACGGGTTCGCACTGGACGTGTTCTCGATCCAGGATGCGGAAGGCGGGACGTTTGGCGATACGTCGCGGGTCGAACGGCTGCGCCAGTCGATCGAGAACACCTTGCGCGGCGTGGTGTATCTGCGCCAGACCATCGCCAAGCGGCCGCCGAAGAAGAAGGCGAGTGCCTTTCGCGTGACGCCACGCGTCGATTTCGACAACGAAGCGTCGAACACCGCGACGGTGGTGGAGGTCGAGGGACTCGACCGGCCCGGCCTTCTCTACGAAGTGACCGATGCGATCTTCGCGTCGGGGCTGTCGATCAGCTCGGCGATGGTGTCCACTTATGGCGAGCGCGCGGTCGACGTCTTTTACGTGCGCGACGGTTTCGGCCACAAGGTACGGCACGAAGAACGGCTGAAGGCCGTGCGCCAACGGCTGCTGGCGGCACTCACGCCGGAGACGGCTCCGGCTTGAACGGACGGCCCGCACGGATGGGATCATGCGGCGGGCGCGACGGAGCCGTCATCCTGGTGAACGGCGGGAGCGGAATTTTCGTCACGGGCGCTCGAGATGATCGGCGATCAGCCCGATATCGCCGCCATTACCGGCAACTCGTCAAAAGGCACTACCAGGTCACGATGGAGCCGCTTCCGTCGGGGGGCGCCCTGACACCGCCGCCGGCCTGGAGCTGCCACGGGCGACCTCTTCCGCTTCGTCCCCTAAACGGGTATACCCCTGCCCCTGAGATTGAAGGCGCTTGCCGTGAAGCACGCAGACACATTGCTCCGGTCGCACCCGCTTTGGCGGGTTTGGTGGCGCGCGTAAGCCGTTTGGACTTTCGCGAATCCCTTCTCTTTGACTTTCGGAAAACAGCAGCATGACCACGAGCCATAAACAGCGCGTCCTGTCCGGGATGCAGCCAACCAACACTCTTCACCTCGGCAACTATCTTGGCGCGCTCAAGAACTGGGTGCGGATGCAGGGCGAGATGGAGTGCCTGTTCTGCGTCGTCGACATGCATGCGATCACGGATGCCGGCTACGGCAAGCCGGACGAAGTGGCGCGCGCGACGCGCGAAGTCGCGGCGGCCTATATCGCGGGCGGTATCGACCCCAAGAAGTCGCCGATCTTCAACCAGGCCCGCGTGCCGGCGCACGCGGAACTGGCGTGGATATTCAACTGCGTGGCGCGGCTCGGCTGGCTCGACCGCATGACCCAGTTCAAGGAGAAGTCCGGCAAGCACAAGGAACGCTCGTCGGTCGGCCTCTACACCTATCCGGTGCTGATGGCGGCGGACATTCTTGTCTACAAGGCGACGCATGTGCCGGTGGGCGAGGATCAGAAGCAGCACCTGGAACTGGCGCGCGACATCGCACAGAAGTTCAACAACGACTACGCGAAGCCGGATTACT
>Ga0207680_10001127_pt1 | contig 12622 bp, 8 predicted proteins | sample KBSS23metaG_FD_184321 | JGI IMG/M metagenome (GOLD analysis project Ga0207680, IMG submission 184321) | Switchgrass rhizosphere microbial communities from Kellogg Biological Station, Michigan, USA - KBS S2-3 metaG (SPAdes) (version 2) | ecosystem: Host-associated > Plants > Roots > Rhizosphere >... | reverse complement strand
CTTCGGCGAAGTCTGTCTCGGCCCTCATCGCATCGCTCCAGCTCATGCTGTATTCGTCCACGGCGAGCTCCACGTGTAGGAATGGTCGAAGCCTAGGAAGCAGTGATGACTTGCCGATGACAACGGCGGCCAGCTCTAGAGAATTGGCGACGAGACTGGCCCGAAAGCGCCGCCATTCCACAGGGTGGAAGTCCATGTCCTCGAGCGGACCCTTGAGGGCAACCTGCTGCGGTCCCGAAGGCGGACGTCGCAAGCGAACGAACTGGCGGACCTACCCCGGCCCTGAGCTGCCCTAGTCCGAGCAGAGGATTACGCCGAGGCGTCTGACGCCTACAGTGGCACGATAGATGCTGCCCCGTCTCCCATGATCCCGCCTCCTGACTCCGACCCCACCGCGCATCGAGTGCATGAGCGCGCGTTGCGTCCGCCTGAGCCTTCCAACTGGCGGCGCCACGGACCGTACCTACGCGCGCTAGCAGTCGCCATGGTGCTCACGGTCGCGGCCGCCTCTGCGGGCATGCTGATGGCGTTATTGGGGGACTGAGCAGTCGGGCAACCCCGCGGTGCGCCGGCTGCACCTCTATTGGGCCAATCAAGCGGATCGTCCAACTGTTCGCAGAATCGGGCATGGAGCCCAGTGAACTCCTTCCCAGACTGGTGGCGGTACTAGCGGCCGACGCGGTGAACCGGCGCGCGAGGTCTTCCGGCGCCTCCCACTTCTACGACAAGCTATTGCCCGATTGGGAGCGAGCTGGCTTGCCTTGAGCGCTCTGCACGGCCGCAAGTTTCGACGACGTTGCGGACGCTCGTGAACATCGGTCGCCGAGAGCGGCCGTTGACTTCCGACTGCTTCCGTCCCGAGAAGCGCCTTGAGGGGCTGCGCGCCGGCGAATGCCCTTGCGGGGTAAGAAGCGGACGTCGAACACCAAATCCGATCCGGCTGGCCGTTCGGTCGCGCGCCACCTGCTTCATTCGGCGCACTGCATAGTCGCGAGCTCGGCCGTCGAGCTCGTCCTCGAACGACTCGGTGCTGAGCTTCCGGCCTCGAGCGAGGGCTGCTCGCCTCACCCTGCGTGCGACCGCCGTGCGACGAGACGATCGTCGACGAATAGCGGGATCCGAGGAAGCCCGATCCGCTCGCACGCGGCGAGGCAGGCGACGCGTCTTCCTCGCTCAAAGCGGTGTTTCGCTTCCCTGCGACGGTCAGCGGGTACTTGGCCATGTCGATCTCCGGCGCAGAAACGTGCTGCGCTGTCGGCCGGCCAACACAAGGGCTGCCGACAGAGGTGACTGTCGCAGGATTGAAGGGTGCGTCGGTCTTCCCTGGGTTTGCCCCATGGACCGGTGGTGGACCGCGCCGCCCAATGGAGCACTACATGCGCCATCCCGGAGAGGAGACAACGATGTCCAAGCTGCTCGATTCCACGACACCTTCCCTAGCCGCAATTCGGCGCCCCTGCGTCCCTCGCCTCGCTCCGCTTCCTCTCGCGCTTGCAGTCGCGGGCGCCCTGCTGTGCGTGACGAGCGCCCAGGCGCGCATCACCAAGATTCAGGTCACGACGGCCGAGTCGCCGACCTTTGGCGGCTACTCCTGGCCCGGCGTTGGCCAGTACGAGAAGCTCGCCGGCAAGGCCTACGGCGAGGTCGACCCGCTTGACCCGAAGAACGCCGTCATCGTCGATCTCGCGCTCGCGCCGCGCAATGCTCGGGGCAAGGTCGAGTACTCGTTCGACTTCTACATCCTGAAGCCGATCGACCTGAAGAAGGGCGCACACAAGGTGATGTACGAGCCGCCGAACCGCGGCGGCAAGACGTGGAACTCGATGGGCCGGGTGACGAGCGGGCCCGGCGGCACCAACGACCCGGGCTCGATCGTCGACCCGGACGTGCTGGCGAACGCGTTCCTGATGCCGCGCGGCTATACGATGGTCTGGAGCGGCTGGGACAGGTCGGCCGGCACGAGCACCGCGAACTTCAACACCACCATCACGTTGCCGACGGCGAAGTACGCCCCGACCGCGGCGAACCCCACCGGCACGATCACCGGTCCCGGCTACGAGTACATCGTGACGGGCGGCGCCACCTACACGCTGAGCTATCCGGCGGCGACGACGGACAAGTCGAAGGCCACCCTGACCCATCGCGTCCACCTCGACGACGTGCCCGTGCCCATTCCCGCGAGCGGCTGGGATTACACGAACGCGAGCGGTACTGCGATCCGCCTGGCGAGCGGCAACTTCGTCAACAACGACATCTACGAGTTCTCCTACACGGCCAAGGATCCGACGGTCAACGGACTCGGATTCGCAGCGGTGCGCGACTGGAACGCCTGGCTGCGCTCGGCGACGAGCGACGATTTCGGCACTGCCAACCCGTTGGCGGGCGACATCCAGCGCATCTACACCGAGATCTCGTCGCAGCCCGGCCGCTTCCTCAACGACTTCCGCCATCTCGGCTTCAACCAGGCCGAGGACGGTAAGAAGGTGTTCGACGGCCTGATGCAGTGGATCTCGGCGGGCAGCGGCATCAACCTGAACTACCGCTTCTCTCAGCCGAACCGCACGGAGCGCAACCGCCAGGATCATCTGCACGTCGAGAACGTCTTCCCGTTCGCCAACGTAATGACGCAAGATCCGTTCACCGGCAAGGTCGACAGTCGCTACGCGAAGTGCGAAGCCACCAACACCTGCCCGGTCGCCGTCGAGATCTATTCGGCCAACGAATACTGGGTGAAGTCGGCCTCGCTGCTGCACACCACGCCCGACGGCCTCGCCGACTTGCCGGATTCGCCGTATGCGCGGAACTACTTGATCTCGAGCCATCAGCACGGCACCGGAAGCGCGACGACCAAGGGCAACTGTCAGCAGTTCCAGAACCCGCTAAATTCGGCGCCGATCCAGCGCGCGTTGTTCCTTGCGCTCGATGACTGGGTCAACGGCATCGCGCCACCCCCCAGCCGCGTCCCGCGCCTCGCCGACGGCAACCTCGCGCCGCCGCTGCCGCAGGCGGCGATGGGCTTCCCGAACATCCCCGGAGTCACGTACACCGGCCTGAAGACCACGCGCTACCTGCTCAACTTCGGGCCGAACTTCTACGAGACCGGCATCGCGACGCTCAATCCGCCGCTCTTCAGCGCGCCATATCAAGACAACCCGGCCAACGGTCCCATCTACCCGAGCTACATCCCGAAGACCGACAGCGACGGCAACGACATCGCCGGCGTGCGGCTGCCCGACGTGACCGTGCCCCTGGCGACCTACACCGGCTGGGCCCTGCGCTCCGGCGCATGGGCCAACGACGGATGCGAAAGCGCGGGCCAGTACATACCGTTCGCGAAGACCGCGGCGGAGCGGCAGGCCTCGGGCGATCCGCGTCCTTCGGTCGAAGAGCGCTATCCGTCGTTCGGCGAGTATTACGCCAAGGTCAAGAATGCGATCGACGGGCTCGTGAAGGATCGGCTGATGCTCTGCGAGGATGCCGACGACGCGCAGGCGCGCCTGCTCGACGCGGGGTTGGCCGCTGGCGTTCCGGCGCCGACGGGCAAGCTACCACCGCAGACGACGACCCCGCAGTGTCACAAGGGCCGCTGAACGACGGCAGCGGTCAGGCATCGTCCCATGCGCCTGGGATGGGGGCTGAGGCCGCCGCGATCGACCGAGACAGGCTGATGGAGAATGCGGGCCCGAAGTGGACCTGCTCAGGCGAGCGAAATTCGCGGACTCGTCGTGCGCGACGACATGGTGGCTCCGGGGCCGAAGGTCGTTGCGACGATGGACGACTCCACCGACGAGGCAGCTGGAGACGCCGAGCCGGTGCCATGTTCGACTGCGACATCGGAAAGCGCTTTCGGCGGTAGTGTTCCTGGCGGTGCCGCATGATGCAGCACCGCCAGCGCTCCTAACCCAGCGTTTACCGGTTCGGCAACATCAAACTTCGCTGGCTCAGCGAGTTGCGGACGTTCACGAGGTCGCTGCTCGTGACGGCGCGATCCTTCAACGTCGGCGTCTGGCAGGAGAAGTTCGCCGCGTCGTTGACATCGCCCGAGCCGGTGTAGACGGCTTCAGCCGGATAGGCGCACACCGGGCGCGAGCGCGTCAGATTGCCCGCGCCGTCGAACTTGGTCGCGACAATCTTCTCGGGCGCAACCCCTTGCTCGACCCATTTGATGACGGCGCTGACCACGTGGTGGTCGGCGTCGCGATACGCTTTCGGGGGCTCGGGCATGCCGCCGCCTACCGAATTGGGTCCGGTGCTGCCGCCGCAATGGCCGGTGGCCGGCAGCATGAACAGGCGGTGGTACTCCTGGACCTGCTTGCCGAATGCGTTGGCATGGGCTGCGACGATCTGGGGCGTCAGTTTGTCGATCTGCTTGTCGACCTCCTTGCTCGGCAGGTTCTGCAGACGCTCCCACTGCGTCAGCGCAAAGAAGTAATCGACCGAGCCATCCGGCGGCACGACCGAGTCGTTCCAGCCCGCCATCTGGATCAGCTTGCCGCCCCGGCTCGTGAAGCGCCGAATGTCCGGACTCGGCGCCGCAGTGACCGGCGTCAGGACCGCCTTCGCGTGATCGTAGACGCCGTCCCAGTTGATGTCGCGGCGCCAGTCATAGGGAGGCGACAGCAGCGAGTAGACGTAATGGCCGATGAAAGGACCATATCCCCCGTTGTCGGCGAACAGCGGCGACCAATCGGCCTCTGAGCCGAACTTCGCGCCGGTATAGCGCTGCTCGGAAGCCAGGTCGTCCCAGTTCCGGTGCGTTCCGCCGTACATCCTCTTGGCGACCGTCACCTCGTCGGCAGTGAGCGAGCCGTCGCCGGACGGGCCCATCGTGTCGATGTCGAAGGTGCAGGCGCGTGGGTTGGTGATCTGCCCGTCGACGAGGCCGTCGTTGGCGTCGCAGACCTGCAGCGCGCGCTGTGTGATCAAGCTGCGCTTGGCGACCGAGATCGAGGGCGGCCCTCCCGCCGTCGGGGTCAGGGTCTTGCCGGTCCACAGCAGCCACATCAGCAGGTCCGGATACCACTGCGACGGTGCTCCCGCGACGATGCCGTCGAACAGTTCGGGATAGTTCTGCGCCATCATCATCGCCTGGCGGCCGCCGTTCGAGCAGCCCTCGAAGTACGAGTGCTGCACCGGAGCACCAAAGTACGTCGCGGCCAGCGTCTTCGCCGCCGTCGCCACCGAATAGTGGGCGCGCAAACCCCAGTCCTTGACCTTTTCGGGGTGGCCGAGCGTCCAGCTCGCCGACTCGCCGCCGTCGTGGCCCATATTGCTTCCCGCCGTGACGAAGCCGTCGCCGATATCCTGGGCAAGCCGCGGGTAAGGAGTGGCGCCGGCGTACCCACCGGTGCCGTTGACCTTCATTCGCCCGGTCCATGCCGCCGCCGTATCGGGTAGCCAGACCTCCCATTTGATTTCCGAGTCGCTGGAAGGTCGGGCCACGCCTTGCACGCGACACATGGCCACCGTCACCACGCTGCCGCTGATCACCGCCCCAGCGGGAACCGCCGTCGCAGAGGTCACGGTCGAGTCCGCTGTCGTGACCGCTGCGAGGTCGGCGCAGCTGTAGGCCGCATGGACAGAGCCGCAGACTGCTGTCAACCCAAACGCCAACGCACGCGCAGTGCTGACGATGGATGATTCTCCGCAGTTGGTTTTCCCGCGAGGGGCTTTTGTCATCGTTGTGTCTCCTGTTTGTTCATATGCGCCAACACATCGAGCCAGCGCATGAGACAAGGGAATGACGACAATTCAGCCCCCTGGCATCGAGCACTACGCTACAACTAAGGCAGCCCGAATCTACGCTTGTAAGTTCCGACACACAAGGCGGCCACTGGTCCAATGATCGCCGGTGACGAGGTCCTGCGAGTGCACACCGCGCGACATTAGGCCACCCCGCGCGCGGGTCAGGACTGCGACGAGTCCAAGGGCGGGCCCGCAAGCCCGTTGCTGAATCCGCGGCCGAGCGGCAAGGCCGACATCAGAAAAGTAGTCTGTTCCTCGTTCATCGCATATCGCCCTCGACTGCCGACCCAACGGCAACAGCGAACACAACGCGCAATGACTTGACTAGCGAGGTAAGTTTGACTAGCGAGGGACGTCCCACCAGCAGAGTTAGGCGCGTCGTCACCGAAGGCCACTCCGACCTTTGGCTTGTTGGTATGGAAGCCCTCTCTCCGCACATGCGCGAGGCGATCGCTCGCGATCGGCGATCCATGCAAGGTTCGTCGTGGGAACGACGCGAACCGAGTGGCCCGCGTCGCGTCGCGTCTCATGGATTCAGTACGTCGCTCGCGATCGCCTGGTTGACCAAGGCAGCCCAGTCATCGGCGACGCCGGGCGGCAGCGCGGTAGTGCACTGCGCACCCATCGACGCCGCGGCGCTTCCTGCATTGAGGTATCCCTTGCACGCAGCGTTGTCCGCAGCCGCGCGCACCTTGGCCACGTAGCCGACGTGCGAACCGTAGCGCTCCTCGAGCGACAGGCGCGGATCGCCCGTCAGAACGCGCTGTGCCTTGGTCACCGCGAACGGCACCATGCCGCCCACATAGTTGCACACCTGGCCAGCATGGAACGGCTGGGGATTGCCTGTGTTGAATCCCTTGTCCCCGGGCCCGGCGGTGATATTCCAGCCGAGGTACGTGCCGAGCGGCGCGTCGCGCTGCACCGTGGGAACGCCGCCCATCTCGTTGCCGTCGGCATCGACGCGGGGCACGAGCATCCTGATCACCGACTTTATCGGTGGCGGCTCGTTGGTTGGCACGCCGGTCGCGTTGAACTCGTCGAACAGCGGCCCCCAGTCGTAGTCGAAGATAGGAAAGACGAAGTTCTCCGGCGCGAAGATCGAGTCCGGAATGCCGGGAACGCCGCTCGGGAAGCCCATTGCCTGCTTGGTCGCATCGACGAGGTCGCGACTGCTCTTGGGGCCCACGAGGTGAGGCCAAACGCTGTCGGGCGGCGGCGTCTCTTTCGTCACCCAGTCGCGCAGCGCGAGCCGCATGCGATTGACGAGGCCCGTCGACGGAACCGGGTTCGCGCGTAGCGTGCCACGGCCCCAGTTGTTGCCCGGGCAGTTCAGCGGCACAGTCGTCACGTCCGGAGGGTTTTGGGTGGTGGCGCCGTTGCCGCCGCCGTGAGTCGAGCTCGGCAGGTAGTAGCGGCGCACATTGTCAGGCAGCGGAATGTCGTTTTTTGGGTCGGTGCCGACCCACGATGTCGTCATCTTCAGCGCGAACACCTCCGAGCCCCCGAACGTCTCCACGATCTTCGGGCAGGTGCTGCTACGCATGCAGCGGTCGAGAATGCCGCCGGGCTGTACGTCGCGCACCTTGTCTGGGAAGCTGTGCCACCACTGCGGCCCTTCGCTGCCCATCTGGTAGAGCTCGAGCACGCCGTCGGGCTGCCCCCAGCGCGAGTTGTTCGCCACGCGACGCCCAGCGATCAGCGGCCAGGCGCCGTCGTGCACGATGCGCCCCGCCTCGTCCGCGTTCATGCCGAGGAAGATGAGATGGCGAACGAAGTTGCCCGACTGCGAGACACCGCGCACGATCGCCGAGGTGATGGCGGTGCCCAGCGGGTTGGGCTTGCCGAAATCGTCGGCACTCGAGTAGCGGAAGAACGACTGCAGGTCTCGGAACGCGGCAGTACCGACACCAAGCACGTAAGGGTTCACGACCGTGTACTCGAGTTGGTATAGCTTGGTCGGATCGAAGCCGCTTCTGAGGCACACGCCGACCGGAAGCGTCGTCACCGGCGCAGCTGGCTTCGTCCAGTCGCTAGTCTGGCCGACTGCGCAGTACCTCCAGTCACTCGAGGGCACGACACCGCCGTTGGCGCTGTCGAGCGTGATGACGCCGTTCACCGTCTCGTGCGTGTGCACGCGCAGCACGTCGCCAGCGTGGTTGCCGAGGTCGGCCGGGAAGTACGGGATCGGGTTGCCCATCACGTTCAGCGGCGCTGAAACCTGCCCCGTGCGATTGACGATGCGGCCGATGACGCGTCCCGTCACCCCCTGCAGCACTGGCACCTGCACGTAGTGGTGTCCCGGGAAGGTCACGCATCCGGACACGGTGCAGGTGACGTTGGCGGGCACCGATGTTCCGCCCGCGTTGTCGCCCTGCCAGGCGCTCACGAGTTGGATGTCGTTCGCGGCGAACGAGTCGGCCGGGAAGCCGACGTCGCCGCCGCGATTAGGCACGTCGTGCCACATCACGCCGCTTGCGGTCGACATGTCCTTCGGCTTCCTCAGTACGAAGCTGGCGACGTAGGTGATCTTGCCGGTCACGGGATCTCGCGCGAGCGGGTCCGTGATGTCGGTGATGAGCGCGTTTTGAGGGTTGGCGGGATCGATCTCGCCGAATGCCCGGCCGATGAGCTGTTCGTAGGCTGGCTGATTGTTGATGGCGGCGGTCGCGTCGATCACGATGCGCGTGACGCGCGCCTCCACCGGACCGACCACGGCGAGCCCCGCCGCAATCGCCAGCACCGCAGGCAGGCGCCGACGCGTCTGGCCCAGACTCGAATCACACATGGAAGTCTCCTCACGTGCTTGCGCGGAATCGCCGCGCGCTTGTCAACCGCCCCGCCGTTCGCGATCGGGAACGAGATCTTCTGCACGAGGAGTCTAAGGCCTGTATACCTCTGTCAACTTAGGGTATACGTCATTTCGAGATCAGGCACCGGCTGGGATGAGCGTCGGGGCAGCGCTTGGGGTCGGCGCATCCAGTTGCGACAGGCTCGCGATGAGGTCGGCGAAGCGCTCGCCTTGCACCAGCACGTGATTGCGAACGCTGGTCATCAGGTGCTCGGCATTGCCGTCACGCAGCGCATCGACGATAGCCTGGTGCTCTTCGAACGAGCGCTGGATTCGGTTGCGAACCCGCAGCTGCAGTCGTCGATAAGGGCGCAGCTTGCGCTGCAGCGCGGAAGCCTCCTCGAAAAGAAAGCTGTTGTGCGAGGCCGTGTAGATAGCGTAGTGAAAGCGCTCGTTCGCATAGAAATAGGCGTCGGCATCGCGTGCGGCTACAGCGCCCTGACACGCCGCATGAGCAGCCTCGATCGCCCCGAGCTCCTCTTCCGACATCCGCCGGGCGGCCAGCCGCGCGCACATGACCTCGAGCTCCGCCATGACCTCGAACATTTCGACCAGCCGTTGCGGCGTCACGCGCGTGACAAGCACGCCACGTCCGGGACGGTTCTCGATCAACCCCTCCCCGAGCAGCAGGTTGAGCGACTCGCGAACCGGCGTACGCGACACGTTGAAGCGCTTGGCGAGCTCACTCTCGTCGAGGCGTGAACCGGGAGGGAGCCTCCCGGTTGTGATCTCCTCTTCGATAGCTTCGCGCAGTCGGTCTGACATTCGACTCATGGAAATTCATTGTAGGAGCGTGTCGCCGCGCTTGGGCGCTCGTATGCCGAAAGGGTCAAGTCTAGGGTAAACGCCATGGTCTGTGCGTACAAAAGTACTGAGCATGCATCCAATACGCGCGCCCTCTAGGAACTGGAGTGATGGAAACGGTCACGCGACGCAGACGGATCGGAGCTCTAGGCTTGGCCACGCTAGGAAGCGTCGCACAAATGGCCAGCCCGAGTCCGTCGCGGCCCGAGGACGCCAAGGGCACGAAAGCGCGGCGGCAACCGCGAGATGGACATGATGCTCGGGCAGGCCGGAGTCTCTGTCATCTCGCTACCTTCGAATGAGATCTACGCGGCGATGCAGCCGGGCGCGTTGGAGGCTGCGATTACCTCGTCGACCAGCTTCATCGCCCTCAAGCTCGAAGAGATTGCGAAGAACCTGCCGGAGCGGCCACAACAAGGCGTACTCGTTCATGTTGGAACCGCTGATGATGCCCAAGGAGGTGTTCCCGAAGCTTCACACCGCGCATCAGGCCATCCTGATCGCGGTTGGCGTCGAGCAGGAGAAGTTCGGCACCGAGGCCGGCAAGGCCGAAGATGGCAGCGAACGTGTTCGCCAAGGCGGGCGCAAGGGTCTGGGATCTCGACGACGCGGTGCGGCAACAGTGGCAGGCGATCGCGCGCGACACCCGTTGGAAAGAGTACGCGGCGCGAAGCCAGCCCTGCGCGTCTCAACTCAAGACGGCACAGAAGCTGGCTTGAATCATCGCAGGCCCCCGGCGTATGTCGCCCAATCCCGCTCCCGCCACGGAGAAACCCGCTCGAACTGCGCGTGCCAGGCGGAGGGGACTTGCACGATGAGCCTGCGATGAGATCCAAGGAGCAGGGCTTCTTCGCCGAAATGGCTCGTTGGTGGAGCAACAGGGCGGCGTGCGCTGAGGGCGACTTCGAGTCGATGGCGTCGATCCTTCTTTCCGGCAAGGGTGAAGCGTCCGGAGTCGCGCTCGCGTCGCACCTTCTTTTGGCGTACCACGCCCTGCCCAGCGCGGACCGGCCTCGCTTCTTCACGCTGCTCGCGACCCGCTTCGGACCCGACCTCGAGCTGGTGCAGCGCGCGATCGAAGTCTTCCAGCGCTCACCCGAAACGACAGCCGCTGCCCGCCTGCATTTCTCGGCCGAGCCACGACGTCAGGAGTTGATCCGGCGCATGAATCTCGCGCCGCGCGGCACCAGTCAGCTGGTTGCGATGCGCGAGGACCTTCTGACTGCGATGCAGCAGGACGCGTCGCTCGCAATCGTCGATGCCGACTTCCGGCATTTGTTCGCCTCCTGGTTCAATCGCGGCTTCCTCGAGCTGCGACGCATCGACTGGTCGACGCCAGCGCACATCCTCGAGAAGATCATCCGCTACGAGGCCGTCCATGCCATCAACAGCTGGGAAGACCTGAGGCTGCGTCTCGAACCCGCCGACCGCCGCTGCTTCGCCTTCTTTCATCCGGCGCTTCCCGAAGAGCCGTTGATCTTCGTAGAGGTCGCTCTGACCACGGCGCTGCCTGGGTCGATCGCGCCACTTCTGCGCAGCGGCCGCGCTGCGATCCGCAGCCAAAGCGCCACGGTTGCGGTCTTCTATTCGATCTCGAACTGCCAACGCGGGCTGCGCGGAATCATGTTCGGCAACTTCCTCATCAAGCAAGTGGCCGAGGACCTCAAGCGCGAGCTGCCGACACTGAACACGTTCGTCACCTTGTCCCCGCTCCCCGGCTTCTGTCGATGGCTCTCGGCCCAGCCCGACACAGCCGCTGCTTCGACGGACGGAAGCGCTGACTGGCCTTTGGACGAGATGCGCCGGACGAACTGGCACGAAACGCCGACACGGTCGCTGCGCGAGAAGCTGTTACGCGCCGCTGTGCGCTATCTGTTCCAAGCCAAGGACGAGATGCGCAAGCCAATCGATCCGGTTGCGCGCTTCCACTTGGGAAACGGCGCTCGCCTCGAGCGTCTCAACTGGATGGGCGATTCCAGCGCAAAGGGACTGAGTGAGGCGGCAGGCTTCATGGTCAATTACCTCTACGACCTTGGCTCCGTCGAGCGCAACCATGAGGCTTACGCCAACAAGGACGAGATCGTCGCGAGCCCCGAGATGCAGCGCCTCGAGCGCGCTTTGCTTCGCGCCTGACGCGAACGCGCACTGCACACCCTCAACCGCACGAGCTGTTCTTTCAGTACTCGAATCCGAAGCACGCTCATCGCGAACAGCTCCTGCGCCATCGCTTGCCGACGGCAAGGCGGTCGACTAGGAAGCATGTGAGCTGACGCCGGAATCGGAGGATCCGGATGGGCAGCGACGCGCCGTGAATCGTCGTCCTCTCCGCTGAAGGGCAGGTTTCGGGCGCCGATTGCGCGACATGTAGGACCGGTGTGGGTCCCAAAGCAGCCCTCTGGCTCGGCGACTTCAGCGTCTGCAAGCGGACACCTCAGCAGATCAGGGCCGCTTCGCCACCGAGAGCGTCTCAAGTCCTCGTCGATGGATCCATCTCTTGGACCAAGTGGCCAAAATAACGTTGTGCGATACCGACAACGCGGTGGCATCGTCGTCATCTCGAGCCAGACGCCAGGGCCTTGACGAGCCGGTAAAGATACTCATGACCATCGTGAAACGACCGAACAAGCACGCGCTCGTCCTTGCCGTGAGCACGAACATCGTTGACATCACCGGCCAAGCCCGAGTGCCCATACGTCGGAATGCCCGCGTTGCGCAGGAAGCTGCCGTCAGTGGCGCCCGCGGACATCACGGGGATCACCGGGATGCCGGGCCAGATTTCGGCGGTTAGACGCTCGACCACGCGCACGATCTCGGGGTTCAGTGGCGAAGGGGGACTCGGCACCGGGGCGCTGTTCAGCGTGACCGAGATCTGCTCGTCGTCGAGCACACGGACGAGCGTGGCGCGAACCTCGTCAAGCGGCTCGCCAGGCAGCACTCGACAATTCACTCCGGCACTCACTGTTTGCGGCAACGCGTTGATGGCATGACCGCCTTCCAACATGGTGGCGACGCACGTCGTGCGCATCTGGGCGTTGTAGCGCACGATCTTCGACAGCCGCTCAACAGCGGCGAGGTCGGGGCTCGGTGCGACGATGGCACGCATGTCGGCCGCAATCGGTGGATCCACGAGCGCGGCCGTGCGCTCGAAATAGCCACGCGTCGTCTCGTTCAGCTTGAAAGGAAAGTCGAAGCGAGCAAGTCGGGTTAGGCCGTTCGCCATGCGGT
>Ga0207680_10001125_pt1 | contig 12632 bp, 15 predicted proteins | sample KBSS23metaG_FD_184321 | JGI IMG/M metagenome (GOLD analysis project Ga0207680, IMG submission 184321) | Switchgrass rhizosphere microbial communities from Kellogg Biological Station, Michigan, USA - KBS S2-3 metaG (SPAdes) (version 2) | ecosystem: Host-associated > Plants > Roots > Rhizosphere... | reverse complement strand
GTCGTCGGAGGCGGACCAGGCGGGCGGCGTCCACGGCGCGGCGACCAGGTCGGTGCCCTCGACCGGGCCGAGGTAGATGCCGAAGCCGTCGTCGTGTCGGGCGCGGCCGCAGACGAAGCAGTGGTCGAAGGTGCCTTCCGCCGGCGAGGCGAATCGCGCGGCCGCCGCACGCGCTTCCTCGAGGCTCACCGCCGGCGCGTCCCAGGTGGCGAGCGGCGGCGCGGCGAGTGCCTCGAGGACGAGCTCGTCGTTGACGAAAGCGTGCGCCGCATCTCCCTCGACTCGCACCTCGAGCTCGACGTCCAACGGCACCGGTCGTCGTAGTGAGACCGACGCGCGTCCATCGACGTGCGCAGCCAGCGCACCCGCGGAGTAGCCGCCCTGTCCGCTGGCGGGCGGACCATTGAAACGCGCGGGGACGAGGACGCTTGCCACGGTGCGATCTTAGGCGCCATCTCCTGATGCGCCTATTTTTGGCTCCTGAAGCGGGTTTGCGCGCCATGCGACTCGCCCGGCGCAACCGCGAATAAGAGGAGTGCAAACTCCGCTAAAACGAAGCGCATACTCCGGTAGGTTCCGAGGCGCTGATCGAGAGGCGGGCGGATCACTCCAACTTGGCTCCGGGAGCCACATTCCGCCGACCGAACGGTTACGGTGCGACCGCCCCCGGAGACTCAAGGAGCTAGCTATGCCAAGCAAACCCAAAACGACTCGGAAACCTGCCGCGAAAAAAGCGGCAGCTACCTCGTCGAAAAAAAGCAAAAAAGCGCCGGCCAAAGGCGCGAAAAAAACGGCGAAAGTCGCTGCTAAAAAAGCAACGAAAGCCGTGAAAAAAACGGCGACGAAAGCAAAAGCGAAAGCTAAAAAAGTCGCCAAAAAACCGGCCGCGAAAAAAGCGACGAAAGCCAAACCGAAAAAAGCCGCGGCTTCAACGAAAGCCAAAGCAAAAGCTAAACCAAAAGCGAAAGCTAAAACGGCCAAAGCTAAAACGGCGGCGAAAAAACCCGCCGCTAAAGCAAAAGCGAAAGCTAAACCGAAAGCGGCGAAAAAAAGCGCGAAAAAATAGTTCGGCTGCGATAAGCAGCAACGCCGGCAGGGACATCGGCGCCGCGGGGAGGGACTACGGGCTCTCGTCCGTTCCCGCTCCGCGAGAGCGACCGATCACCTGGCGCGGGCCGACTGCCCGCGCGGCTTCAGTCCCTGCCGAGCGACGGCCGGGTCGTCGACTTTCGTTCGGCGATCCGGCCGTTTCGCGTCTCAGGACGCGAGGGAAGGGACCGATTCCTCGCCGCTCGCGTGCTTCGCGCTCGCCTGCATGCGCTCCGCGTTCGCTTTCGCGCGTCGTCGTCCCCAGGCGCCGGTGGTCAGGCCGCCGACGCTCAGCGCGACCAAGCCGCAGAGGGCGATGATCGCCCAGCTCACCCGCTGGGCCGAGGTGAAGGCCGGGCCGGCGGCGACCTTGGTGACGTGGTCGGCGATCACCGAGCCGATGATCGCGACGCCGAGCGCCGAGCCGAGCTGGCGTGAGGTGGAGGCGACGGCGGCGGCGACGCCCGCCTGCTCGCGCGGCATGCCGGAGACCGCGGTGTTGGTGATCGCCGCGTTCACCCAACCGAGGCCGGTGCCGAGCAGGGCGTAGCCGAGGTAGAGGCGCAGGTTGCTCGGTTCGCCGGTCGGGATCGCCGAGACGAGTCCCGCGGCGAGCACCGCGGTGCCGCCGATGACCAGCGACGGGCGTGGCCCGCGGTGGCCGACCAGGCGTCCCGACAGCGGCGAGAAGACCATCATCAGCGCCGCCATCGGCAGCAGCGCGACGCCTGCGTGCAGGGGTGAGAAGTCGCGGACCTCTTGCAGGTAGAGGGTGTTGAGGAAGAGGAAGCCGCCGAGCGACACGAAGGCGCATACGGAGACGATCGCGGCGCCGCTGAAGGGCGGCGAGCGGAAGAAGCGCAGGTCGATCAGCGGCTCGGGGTGGCGGCTCTCCCAAAAGATCAGGCCGAGCAGGCTCGCCGCCGCGCCGGCGAAGCAGGCGAGGATCAGGTCCGAGCCCCAACCGTGGTTCGGCGCCTCGATGATCCCGAAGACGAGCAGCCCGAGCATCAGGATCATCAGGACCTGCCCGATCGGATCGAGGCGGCGCGCGTGGGCCGCTTTCGATTCGGGGACAAACTTGTGGGCGAGGAAGATCGCCGCGAGCCCGACCGGCACGTTGATCCAGAAGACGGCGCGCCAGTCGATCGCCTGCACCAGCAGCCCGCCGATCAGCGGTCCGCCCGCGATGCTGATCCCGGCGACGCCGCCCCACCAGCCGATCGCCCGGGCGCGCTCTTTCGGCTCGGTGTAGACGTTGGTGACGATCGACATCGCGACCGGGTTCAGCATGCTGCCACCGACCGCCTGGACCGCGCGGAAGGCGATCAGCCAGCCGAGGCCGGGGGCGATGCTGCAGAGCAGCGAGCCGACGGTGAAGGTGGCGAGGCCGACCTGGAAGGTGCGGCGCCGACCGAACCGGTCGCCCATCGACCCGGACAGCATCAGCAGGCAGGCGATCACCAGCGTGTAGGCGTCGATCGTCCACTGGGCGCCGGAGACCGAGGCGCCGAAGTCCTTCTGGATCGCGGGCAGCGCGACGTTCAGGATCGTCACGTCGAGGCCGACGATGCGGATGCTCATGCAGCAGATGGCGAGCACGAGCCCGCGGCGCACGTGTCCAGAATTCGACATCGCGTCCCATCCTTTCAACCCGGACGCGTCGGCTCGGGATCTCTAGGCTGGGCCCATGGCCACCGCCGACCTCACCGTGATCGGGCTGGGACGACCGGACCCGAGCGCGGGTGCCTACATCGCCGCGATCCAGCGCAAGCTGGCTGAACAGGACACGGTCGGGTACCGCATGCACGCGATGGGCACCTCTCTTGAAGGATCGACCGAGGACATCCTCGCCGTCGTCGGCGAGCTGCACGCGGTGCCGTTCGAGCTCGGGCTACCGCGCGTCTACACGGTGCTGAAGCTGGACGAGCGCCGCGATCGTCCCGAGCAGACGCTCGACGACAAGGTCAGCTCGGTCGAGCGCCGGCTGGCCGAGGGCGGCGACCCAGGATGAGCCTCGAGGCCGCCGGGGTCCGTCGCGCCGCCGTGCTCGGCACCGCCACCGGCGCGCGCACCTTCCTGGCGCCGGCGGCGCTGGCGCTGCGCGGGCGGCTCGGCAAGGTGGCGAGGTATGCGGTGCCGGTCCTCGCTGCTGGCGAGATCGTCGGGGACAAGCTGCCGATGGCGCCGCCGCGGGTCGAGGGCCCCGGCCTGGTCGCCCGCGTCGTCTCCGGAGCGGTGAGCGGCCGGGTCAGCGCCGGCGCCCGCGGAGCCCGAGTCGGCGCCGCGTTCGCGTTGGCCGCGACGTACCCGAGCCAAGCGCTCCGCGGCGCGATCGTCAGCCGCACCGGCGCCCCCGACATCGCCATCGCCGTCCCCGAAGACCTCCTCGCCGCCTCAGCCGCGGCAGCGGCCTCCACCGAGCCAAGGCCCGATGTTGACGGGCCGAAAAGCGACGATATACGTGGTTTTTCGGCCCATCAACGCGGGATGCTGGCCGCGGCCGGGTTGGGGCTCGTGGCGGGGGCCGTGGGGACGGCGGCGATGACCTCGGCGCAGAAGTGGGTCTATGGGTTCACGGGGGCGGAGGGGTCCGAAGCGCCGCGGGAGGTGGGGGAGAAGATCCTCGGGCACTTCGGCGTCAAGGTGCGCAAGGAGCAGCGGCCGGCGTTGAACACCGCGACGCACGCTCTCTACGGCACGAGCTGGGGGTTGCTCTTCGGTGTCGTCTGGGGTCGGGGACGCCCGCCCGGTCCCGACAAGGGCGCGGTCTTCGGCCTCAACGTCTGGCTCGCGAGCCTGGTCGAGCTGCCGGCCCTCGGCATCGCGACGCCGCCGTGGAAGCAGTCCCCGGTCGCCCTCGCCCAGGACCTCGGCTTCCACCTCGTCTACGGCGCCGCGACCGCGGCCGCCTACGAGGCCTTCTCCGCCTGAGCGGCGATCGCCGCGACGAGGGAGTCGACCAGCAGGTCGAAGGAGCGGTCGAGGTCGAGGCGCATGCCGAAGCCGCCGCTCGTCTCGATGTTGACGAAGCCGTGCAGGGCGGAGCGGACGACGCGGACGAGGTGGATGGCGTCGTCGCCCTCGATGCCCCAGCCGCCGATGATCGCGACGATCGGGTTGACCGCTCCGACCGCGGCCCTCCTGGCCTCCTCGTCGTCGGGCGCCGGCGCGCGGACCGTCGCCGCGTAGCGGCCGGGATGCGCGAGCGCGTAGGCGCGGTAGGCGACGGCGACGGCGAGGATCGCGTCCTCGCGCGAGCGGCCGACCGCGGCACCGGTGATCGCCGCCGCGAGTTCGCCCACCGACTCGATCGCGACCAGGCGCATCAGCGCCGCGTGGTTCTCGACGTGGTTGTAGAGGGAAGGGGGGCGGACGCCGAGCTCGGCCGCGACGCGGGAGATCGTCGCCGCCTCGAGCCCCTCCGCGTCCGCGATCCCGCCGGCCGCCGCGACCACCGCACCAGGGTCGAGGCCTTTCGCGCGCGTCGGGCTCATTCGGCGCGTTCGATCGCGGCGTCCATCGCCGTGCCCGGGGACTCGACCACGTTGCCGTGGCCGGGAGCGATCCTCGCCGGCTCCAGCGCGCGCAGCGCCTTGGCGCTCTCGACGGCCGTCGGTTTGTGCCAGGTCGCCATCGACACCAAGGGGAACAAGGGCCGGCCCTTCGCCGCGGTCGCGACGCCGCCGAGGGTCGAGTAGGCGTCGCCGGTGTAGAGCGTGCGGTCGCGGAGGTCGAGGAAGGAGACGTGGCCGGGGGTGTGGCCAGGCGAGGCGACGACCTCGAGCGATCCGACCCGCTCGCCCGGCGCGACCGTGCGAGTCGGCTTGGTCTCGGCCCCGGGCCAGCCGCCGCGCAGCTTGGCCTGAGGCTCGCCGGGGTCGAGCGTCATCACCTTGTCCAGGTAGCGGGCGTCCCGCTCGGAGACCACCACGGCCGCATCCGGCAGCGCCGCGTGCAGCTCGTCCAGCGAGCCGACGTGGTCGGTGTGCGGGTGGGTGAGAAGGATCGTCGTGATCGGCTTGCCGAGCTTCTCGGCCGCGGCGAGGATCGACTTCGCGCTGCGCGGCACCATCGTGTCGATGACGGTCAGCCCGTCCTCCTCCTCGACGAGATAGCTGTTGACGAAACCAAAGCGGGAGACGCGGTTGACGGGCATTGGAACCTCCTGAGGCGTAGGACTAATGCCATTAGTCTATCGGCTATTGTCCTTAGCCATGAAGGCCGCCAACCTCACCCTCAAGTTCCTGCTCGAGCTCGCCGCCCTCGCGTCCTTCGCGATCTGGGGAGCGGAGAGCGAGTCCGGCGCCCTCGCGGTGGCCCACGCGATCATCGCCCCGCTCATAGTGGCCCTGCTCTGGGCCCGCTTCGCTGCTCCGCGCTCTGCCCACCGCCTCCCGCGCGCCACCCGCATCCCCTTCGAGATGACGGTCTTCGCCGCGGCCGTCGTCGCGCTCGCGGTCTCCGGCCACGGCGCCTGGGCGATCGGCCTCGGCGTCGTGATGGCGATCAACGCGGCCCTGATGACCGCCTGGGATCAGTGGGACGGATGAGCCAGGTCCAGCAGCAGGTCAAGATTGGCGCGGCTGGGCTCCAGCTCGCCGCGCTCGATCCGGTGGGCGACCTCGACGATCGCGCCGTTCACAGGGGCCTCGGCGCCGAGCGCCGCGACCACTTCGCCGTTGATGTCGTCGACCTCGCCGCGCCGTCCCTTCCGCCAGTCGTGGAGGACGGTCGAGGTGGTCTCGGGGAGGACGAAGCGCTCGACCAGCGTGTCGAGGAGGAGCTCGGTGAGGTCGTCCGCCGCCTCCATCTCCGCGGCACCGAGGCCGAAGATCGGCACGTGGGAGTAGCCACGGGCAGCGCCGGCGGCCAGCGCCTCGCGCCCGGCGGCCAGCATCACCTCGCGCATCGGCTCCAGTTTGGCGCTCGCCGCGATCGGCATGCCGAGGATCGCCGAACCGACCAGCGTGGTCGAGTTGCTGACGATCTTCATCCACTTCGCCGCCTCGATCTCGCCGACGTCGAGGGCCTCGACCGTGTCGGCCGAGCGGGCGAGGACGGCGGCGACCTCGACCTCGCGCCCGGCCGCCGCCGGATCGACCGCGCCGACCGCGAAGTAGGAGGCCGACGGTCCGGAGTGGCGGTGGACGATGCCGGGCTCGGTCATTTCCGAGGAGATCTCGATCACGCAGCCGATCGCCCGCGCCGGGCCGACCACATCGGCGATCGCCCCCTGCGTCATGCCGTTCTGCACGCCGGCGACGAGGGCGTCGGCGGCGACCCAAGGCTCGATCAGCTCGCAGGCCCAGCGAGTGTCGTAGGCCTTCATCAGGACCAGCACCAGGTCGAAGGGCTCCCGCAGCTCCGCCACCTCACATAAGTGTCTGGCCTCGACGGCGATCTCAAGCGTGCGCTCGGGCATCTCGATCCGCACGCCGCGCTCCCGCATCGCCTCGACGTGGGCGGGCCACTGGTCGATCAACGTCACGTCGAGACCGGCCTCGGTGAGGTCGGCGCCGATCGACGCCCCGTTCGCGCCGCTTCCCAGGATCGCGATCTTCATCGCCGCCAAGTGTATGCTCTCGTTGAACGGTGACGGCGAACGCCACAGGGAAGCTGCCGGAAACCTGGGAGGACCCCCGGGTGGTCGAGGGCACCCGCCGCCAGCTCGCCGCGCGCGACCGGATGCTGACCGAGGGGGCGAACCGGCTCGGCTGGAAGCTCGGCCTCGGCGCCCCGCCCGCCCGCGAGAAATGGGAGCTCAAGGGCCCCGCCGTGGGCTTCATCACCGACGCCACCCTGCTCGCCTCCGGCGCGGACCAGTCGCTGTCCGGCTGGGAGAAACCGGTGCTCGAGGCCGAGGTCGCGGTGCGGGTGGCGGTCGACTCCGACGGCGCCCGCCCCGGTGCCCTGGGGCTCGCGATCGAGCTCGCCGATCTTGGCTCTGGGCCTGCCGATCTGGCCGAGATCGTCGCCGGCGACATCTTCCACCGCCGCACCGTCCTCGCCGCCCTCGAGGTCGACCCCTCGACCGAGGTAGGCGCGATCACGGTGCGACGGGACGGCGAGACGATCGACGTGGCCGAGGATCCGACCCTGCTGGTCGGCGGCACGCCCGCCGAGATGATCGCCTACCTCGACCGATATCTCACCGGCCTGGGGGAGGAGCTACGGGACGGCGACGTGATCATCACCGGCTCCACGATCCCCTTGGTCGACTGCTCGATAGGCGGCCATTTCGCCGTCGGCTCGCCAGGTTTCCCGCCGGTCGTGGTCACTCTCACCTGATCTGCTGTTTAATATGAGCGCACACTAGGTGCGTGGGACGCACCGCCGGGTTAAACACAGAAGGAGGACGCGTGTCGGGGAAGCGGATCGCGGTTGTCGGGACTGGTGCGAATGGCGCGGCGATCGCCGCCGACATGACGAACGCCGGGTTCGACGTCACCTGCATCGAGCAGTGGCCCGCCCATGTCGAGGCGATCCGCGAGCACGGCCTTACGGTCCGCACGCCGCAGGGTGAGGAGACCGTGACCATGCTTCGCATCCACCACCTCTGCGAGGTGGCCGAGATTCGCGAGCCCTTCGACCTCGTCTACATCGTCACCAAGGCCTACGACGCCCGCTGGCATTCCGAGCTGATCAAGCCACTCTTGAAGCCCGACGGCCTCGCGGTCGGCCTGCAGAACGGGATGACCCTCGACGACATGGCCGACGTGCTCGGCCCGGAGCGCACCTTCGCATCGGCGATCGAGATCGCCGGCAACTGCTTCGAGCCCGGGGTCGTCGAACGCCAGACGCCGCCGGCCGGCACCTGGTTCGCGCTCGGTCCTTATGACGAGCGCAGCCCTGGCGGCCGTGTCGAGGAGCTCGCCGAGCCGCTGCGCAGCGCCGGCGCGGTCGAACCGACCGACGACCCGCGCTCCTCCAAGTGGATGAAGCTGGTCGCCAACGCGGCCGAGATGCTGCCCTCGGCGATCCTCGGCGTCCCCTTGGTCGAGGCCCTCCACGTGGAGGGGATGCGCGACGTGATGGACGCGGCCGGCACCGAGGCCCTCGACACCGCGCTCGCGCTCGGCAACAAGATCGTGCCGATGTTCGGGCAGGAGGGAATCGACGACCTGCCGCCGGAGCGTTATTCCGCCGCCCTGCTCGACGCGGTCCTCGCCGGCTGGTCGTTGGAGTCGACGAAAGTGGCGATCCTGCAGGACTGGCTGAAGGGGCGTAAGGGGGAGGGCGAGGAGATGAGCGGCCTCGTCGTCCGTGAACAGGAACGGCTGGGCGGCGACGCGCCGGTCAACCGGATGCTGGTCGAGCTGTCGCGCCGGATCGAGTCGGGCGAGCTGGAGCCGAAGCTCGAGAACGCCTCGCTGATGTTGGAGATGTTCGAGACGGAAGGGAGTGCCAAATGAAAGCGCTGATGTTCCAAGGGCCGAACAAGGCCGAGGTGGTCGAGGCCGAGCGCCCCGAGATCGGCCCGGACGAGATCCTGGTCGCCTCGCGCGCGGTCGGCGTCTGTCACTCCGACTTCGACCTGCTGTCGGGGAAATACATCATCCCGATCAGCTTCCCGACGATCCCGGGCCACGAGTGGTCCGGTGAAGTGACCGAGGTCGGTCGCGAGGTCACCTCGTTTGCGCCCGGCGACCGGGTGGTCGGCGAGTGCGTGATCGGCGACGACCACTTCGGCTTCTCGATCTCCGGCGCCGCGGCCGAGTACTTCAAGGTGCGGCCCGAGTGGCTGCATAAGCTGCCCGACGAGCTCTCGTTCGCCTACGGCGCCCTGGTCGAGCCGTTCACCGTCGCCTACTACGCGGTGCAAGAAGCCGGGAACGTGAACGCCTCCGACCTCGTCGCGGTCCTCGGCGCCGGGCCGATCGGGCTCTGCTGCCTCGCCGCCGCCAAGGGCCACGGGGCCGACGTCGTCGTCATCGATCCGGTGCCGGAGCGCCGCGCGATCGCCGAGTCGATGGGCGCGATCGCGACCCTGGAGCCCGGAGACGGCCTCGAGGAGCGCCTCGCCGCGGTCGCAGGCGAACCTCCGCAGGTGATCATCGAGGCCTCCGGCAACCCGACCGCGATGGCCTCGGCGATCGACCTCGCCGGCTTCAAATCGCGCCTCGTCTACGTCGGCATCGAGACCGGCGACAGCGCCCCCGCCTTCCTCGGCCAGATCCAGTCGAAGGAACTGAGCATCCGCGGCGTGATCGGCTCGCCCAACGTCTGGCCCGCGGCGCTGCGCTTCCTCGCCCGCACCGGCATCGACCTCGACCCGGTGATCACCGCGAGCTTCCCGCTCGAGCAGGCGACCGAGGCCCTCGATGCCGCCCGGCGCACCGACGAGAACGTCAAGGTCCAGATGGTGAGCGAGGTGAGCGCCTGATGAAGGCCGCCCGCTATCACGGCGTCAAGGACATCCGGGTCGAGGAGGTTCCCGAGCCGAGCGGCGACCTCGGCCCGACCCAGGTCCTGATCGCGCCGCGCCAGGTCGGCATCTGCGGGACCGACCTGCACGAGTACGTCGCCGGTCCGATCGTCACCCCGTCGGAGCCGCACCCGCTGACCGGAGCGCAGAACCCACAGATCCTCGGCCACGAGCTCTCCGCCGACGTCGTCGCGATCGGCAGCGAGGTCACCAACGTCGTCCCCGGCGATCGCATCTCGGTGATGCCGCTCGTCTTCTGCGGCAAGTGCTACTTCTGCCGCCGCGGCCTCAACCATCTCTGCGTGGAAATGGGCTGCTTCGGGCTCTCCTGGGACTGGGGCGGGATGGCCGGCCTCGGCGTCGTCGAGAACTACCAGGCCTGGCCGCTGCCGGACGAGGTCTCCTACGAACAGGGCGCCCTGGTCGAGCCGGGCGCGGTCGCCGAGTGGGGCGTCAAGCAGGCGGGCGTGGGACCGGGGGACAGCGTCCTCGTCGCCGGCGCCGGGCCGATCGGCGCGCTCACCGTGCTCGCCGCGCAGGCCGCCGGCGCCGGGCCCGTATATCTCTCCGAGCCCAACGCACGGCGTGCCGCCCGCGCCGCGAACCTCGGCGCCGCCGAGATCCTCGACCCGACCGCGACCGACGTCGCCGCCGAGCTGCGCGAGCGCCACGAGGGGATCGGCGTCGACGTGGCGATCGAGTGCGCGGGCAACAACGCCGCCCTGCGCACCTGCCTCGACGCGGTCCGCGCCCACGGCACCGTCGCCCAGGTCGGGTTGCACGTGAAAGACGCCTCGATCGACGCGATGGAGCTGAGCCACCGCGAACTGACGCTGGTCGGGACCTGGTGCTTCTCGGTCCACGACTGGCCGCGGATCATCGGCCTCGTCGCCTCCGGCGCCTACCCGGTGGAGAAGGCGGTGTCCGATCACGCGACCCTCGACCGCGTGGTCGAGGACGGCTTCGAGCAGCTGATCGACCCGGCAGGGGACCAGATCAAGATCCTCGTAGAGACGAAGTAGTAGGGAAGGAAGAGACACATGGGAAAGCTGGACGGCAGGACGATCGTGATCACCGGTGCCGCGCGCGGCATCGGCCAGGGGGTCGCGCAGCGGCTCGGCGCGGAGGGGGCGAACGTCGTCGTCGCCGACCTGAACGAGGAGGGCGCGAAGGCCACCGCCGCCTCGATCGCGGACGCCGGTGGCAAGGCGATCGGCGTCGGCTGTGACGTCGGCGACCGCGACAGCGTGAAAGCGGCGCTCGACGCCGCGGTCGCGGAGTTCGGCCGCCTCGACGTGCTCTTCAACAACGCCGGCATCTCCAAGACCCAGCACTTCATGGAAGTGACGGAGGAGGACTACGACCGGATCATGCGGGTCAACGGCAAGGGCGTCCTCTTCGGCATCCAGGAGGCGACCCGGATCTTCCAGTCCCAGGGCGACGGCGGCAAGATCATCAACACCGCCTCGATCGCCGGCAAGGAGGGCTTCCCGCTCTTCCCTGCCTATTGCGCGAGCAAGTTCGCCTGCGTCTCCCTGACCCAGTCGGCGGCGCGCGACCTGGCGGGCGACCACATCACCGTCAACGCGTTCTGCCCCGGCGTCGTCACCACCGAGCTCTGGGACCAGCTCGACCAGGACTCGCGTGACGTCGGCGAGACCGAGACCGAGGGCCAGCTGATCAACGAATTCAGCGAAAACATCCTCGTCGGGCGCACCTCGACCCCGGAGGACATCGCGGGCCTCTGCGTCTTCCTCGCCTCCGCCGACTCCGACTACATAACCGGCCAGGCGATCAACGTCGACGGCGGCATGCTGGTCCATTGAGACGCGACGTCGAGTTCCAGAGTGGCGGCGAGACGGTCCGCGGGTGGCTCTACGTCCCCGACGGGGCCGACGGGCCGGTGCCGCTGGTCGTCATGGCGGGCGGCTGGTGCTACGTCAAGGAGCTGGTGCAGCCGCACTACGCCGAGCGCTTCGAGCAGGAGGGCCTGGCGGTCCTCCTCTTCGACTACCGCAACTTCGGCGCCTCCGACGGCGAGCGTCGCCAGCACATCGACCCGGTCGCCCAGGTAGAGGACTACAAGAACGCGATCTCCTACGCCGAGACGCTGGAGGAGGTCGACTCCGATCGCATCGGCGTCTGGGGCCTCTCCTACAGCGGCGGCCACGTCCTGATCGTCGCCGCGACCGACCCGCGGGTGAAGTGCGTCTCCTCGCAGATCCCGGTGGTCGACGGCTACCGCAACATGCGCCGCGTCCACGGCACGCTCGGCTTCCGCCGCTTCGAGGAGGCGATCCTCGCCGACCGGCGGCGGCGGTTCAACGACGGTGACGAGGGCTTCTTCCCGCACGCCGCTCCCGACAACGTCGCCGAGATCTCGAGCTGGCCGTTCCCGGAGACCTACGCGACGTTCAAGGAGCTGAAGGCGCGCGAAGCGCCGGCCTACGAGAACCGCTCGACGATCGAGTCGGCGGAGCTGCTGATGTCCTACAGCGTCTGGCCGTTCGTGCCGCGGATCCTCGACACGCCTACCCTGGTGATCGTGGCCGAGCGCGACGACCTCACCCTGTGGGACCTCGAGATCGAGGTCTACAACGCCTTGCCGACGACGAAGAAGAAGCTGGTGACGATCGGCGACTCGACCCACATGACGCTCTACAGCGACCGCTCCCTGCTGGCGCAGGCGAGCGAGGCATCGACCGGATGGTTCGCGGAGCACCTGCTTTCGAGCCCCTGACCCCGACGTCGTTCCTGCGCCGGGCGGCGGTGGTGCACGCCGACCGCCCGGCGCTGGTCGACGGCGAGCTCCGCCTCACCTACGCGGAGCTGGAGCGCCGGGCGCTCGGACTGGGCGGGTCGCTGGCGGCGCGGTCCGGCGGGCCGGGGGAGCGGATCGGCATCCTCGCCACCAACTCGGCGCCGCTCTTGGAAGCCCACTACGCGGTGCCGCTGGCGGGGGCGACGATGATGCCGCTGAACCAGAGATCGATGATGAACGTCGTGCCGATGCCCGCGCGCCAGTCGGAAAACGGCGCCAGCACCATCGTGCCGTAGCTGGTGATGAGATCGCCGGCGACATGCGCGCCGATCGCCATCGCCGTGATGCCGTAGA
>Ga0207680_10001123_pt1 | contig 12635 bp, 11 predicted proteins | sample KBSS23metaG_FD_184321 | JGI IMG/M metagenome (GOLD analysis project Ga0207680, IMG submission 184321) | Switchgrass rhizosphere microbial communities from Kellogg Biological Station, Michigan, USA - KBS S2-3 metaG (SPAdes) (version 2) | ecosystem: Host-associated > Plants > Roots > Rhizosphere... | reverse complement strand
GTGCCAAACTGTTCGAGATGGAGCGCGAGCGCATCGACTCAGCCCGCGCCAGCGACCGCAAGTCCATGGTCGGCTCCGGCGATCGCTCCGAACGCATCCGCACCTACAACTTCCCGCAGGGGCGCGTCACCGATCACCGCATCAACCTGACGCTCTACAAGCTCGACCGCATCATCGCCGGCGACGACCTGGGCGAGATCATCGACGCGCTGGTGTCACAGGACCAGGCCGACCGCCTCGCCGCGATGGAATCCGAAGGGTGAGTGATCCGGTCGCGGCCGGCGTCCAACGCCTGCGCGAGGCCGGCGTCGACAATCCGCGTCTCGACGCGCGCCTGCTGTGGGATCATGCCGGCCGCCTCCAGCAATCCGCGCTCGTCGCCTACGATCGCCGGGCCCATATCTTCGACAAGCTCGTCGCGCGCCGCGCGGCACGCGAGCCGCTCGCCTACCTCACCGGCCACAAGGAATTCTGGAGTCTCGACTTTGCCGTCGGCCCTGGCTGCCTGATCCCGCGCCCCGACACCGAGACGCTGATCGAAGAACTAAAGCGCGTCGTTCCGGACAAGACCGCACCGCTTTCCGTTCTGGATCTTGGCACCGGCTCCGGCTGCATCCTGATCGCGGCATGCACCGAATTTCCAAACGCGCATGGCGTCGGCATCGACTCATCGGCCGAAGCCCTCGCCTGGGCCATCCGCAACGTCGCCACGCACAAGCTTCAAGACCGCGCTGCCCTGATCGAAGGCGGCTGGCTGGAAGAGGCGAGCCCGGGCTTCGACGTCGTGCTCTCCAACCCGCCCTATATCCCGTCCGCCGACATTGCTGCGCTCGAGCCCGAGGTTCGGGACCATGAGCCCCGCGCCGCGCTCGACGGTGGGCCGGACGGGCTCGACGCCTACCGCGCGTTAAGCACCCGAATCACCCGCCTGCTGCGTCCCGGCGGACACGCCATTCTGGAAATCGGCATCGGCCAGGCCGAGGCCGTCTGCGGCCTGCTTGAAGGCGGGAACCTGCAAGTGCTTCGGACGGTCAAGGACTTGGCGCAAATCCCGCGCGCAATCGTCGCGCGGAGGAACCCGCCCGAATCCTTGTAAAAAACAGTTGGAAACCTACATGTGAGGTTATAGCTTCCGGCCCGTGGGGACAAAGGACCCTGCCGGCAATCGATCCAACGGGGGATCGGGGGGAGCCGGAGCGGCAAGGCCGCGGTTCTTATAGCGAAAGACGAGCCCTGCGTTTGCTGCGCCAGCCGGACTCGCGCGTCCATGGAGACGTGTCGCACCCGATGCGCATGCAAAGGCAAAGCTCGACCTAGATAGGGGCAGAAGTGAAGCGTTCACGCAGAGGCGGCCGCAGGCCGCAACACAGTGGCGGCGGCGGTGGTGGCAATCACGGCGGCGGCCACAACAACAATGGCGGCGGCTTTAACCCGAACCGGACGTTCGACTCGAACGGGCCGGAGGTGAAGGTCCGCGGTTCGGCCACCAACATCTACGAGAAGTATCTTCAGCTCGCCCGCGACGCGAACTCGTCGGGTGATCGCGTGATGGCCGAGAACTACCTCCAGCACGCCGAGCACTACTATCGCATCATGGCCGCGCAGCAGGCGCAGCTCGCGCAGCAGCAGGCCGCCCAGCAGGCACAACGTGCCGCGCAGGGTGGGGGTGACCAGCCCAACCCGCAACAGCAGGGCGGCAATCAGAGCTCTCCCTCCTTCTCGCTGACCGAGAACGAGGAAGAGAGCGAAGAGGAAGCGGCGGAATAATCCCCGCCTCCTGTAACCGGCCCATCGAGCCGCGCGAACTGGTCCAGGGAACCGGTTCGCGAGGGGCACGATGAAGACTGCGTTGCTGATTTTCGGGATTCTGATCTTCGTCTACGGCTTGCATTGGATCGGGCAGGGCACCGGCTGGCTGCCTTGGCCGGCGGGCACGGTCATGGACTACAACATGGCCTTCACCTGGTATGGCCTTGGCCTGCTGGTGATCGCGAGCGGCATGATCTGGTTCGCCCGTCGCCGCTGAGTTGCGCGTTGCTGGGTTCCGGCATAGCTTCCGCGCCCCATCCCTCGAAGCCGGGATCGTCCGGCAGAACAGGCAGTGCCATGAAGGTGCTCGCTACCGCCTAGGTCTTCCCGTCCTGATGGACGGTTGAAGGACCCCGCTCCCGCTTCGCCTGCGGGCGCGACTGGCTATGTTCATTTTCATATGGGGGAATCCGTGCGGATTTCATTTCCTTCCGGTGCGCTGTGGAGGCACGCCGGCTTCATGCGGCTCTGGGCTGCCCAGACCGTTTCATCCTTCGGCGCGCGGATCACGCGCGAAGGCCTTGCCCTGGCATCGGTGCTCACCATCGACGCCAAGCCGTGGCAACTCGGCATCCTGGCAGCATTGGCTCTCGGGCCGGGTCTTCTGGTCGGTCTCGTAGCGGGCGGCTTCGTCGACCGCTCGCGCAAGCGCGGCATCATGATCGGCTCCGACCTCGCGCGCACCGCCGTGCTTGCCACGGTGCCGATTGCCGCGTGGCTGCATGTGCTGTCGATGAACCAGCTCTACGTCGTCGCGCTTGCGATGGGCGCGCTCAGCGTGTTGTTCAACATCGCCGATCGCGCCTACCTGCCGCATCTCATCGCACGCGAGCACCTGATGGAGGGTAACACCAGGCTTTCCACCACGGACTCGCTGGCGGAGATCGGCGGTCCGGCCTTGGCCGGTGCGCTGGTGCAGGCGTTGACCGCGCCCTTCGCCATCGCAGTGAATGCAGGGACCTACCTGTTCTCAGCCGTCTTTCTGTTCCTGATCCGGGAACGTGAGGATCTCACGGAGGAGCACAAGACGCGCGCAACGATGCTCAGCGACTTGCGCGCCGGGTTCGCGGTCTATCTCGGCAACCCGCTGATCCGGCCGCTGATGCTCATGGCGGGGCTGAACCCGCTGTTCGGCGGCGTATTCAGCGCGCTCTACATCGTCTTCGCGATCAGGACGCTGGGGTTGCATCCCTGGCTGCTCGGCTTGGTCATTGGCGTCGGCGGCGTGGCATCGTTGGTCGGCACTTGGATGTCGCCATTGCTGGTCCGCCGCTTTGGCATCGGGCGCACCATTGTCTACGGCTACCTGATTGCCGGCGCCTCGGCGATCTGCGTGCCGCTCGCGGCGTCGCCGACCTGGTTTGCCGTCGCGATGTTGACGACGGCCCAGCTGTTCGGAGACTCGTTCGCGGTGGCCGGGATGATCCCGTCCGCCAGCCTCCAGCAAAGCATCATCCCACGGCGCCTGCTGGGCAGGGCGGGGGCGGCGATGTCGGTTGCCGGGGGCGCGCCAGCGGTGGTGGGTGCGCTGTTGGGCGGTCTGGCCGGGAGCTTTTTGAGCCCGCGTTTGGCGCTCCTGATGGCAGCGTCCGGAATCGTCCTGACGGCCTTGCTGGGCGTGTTCTCGCCCCTGCCAGGACTGACGGACATCCCGGCGGCGGAACCCGATGCGCCGCGGATGCCGGCGGCCTTCCGGGAGGGTGATATGCCTCCCGGCGTGCCCGAAGTGCCCGAAACCCCTTGAAAAGCACGAAAGCGGAACCAGATAAGTCCCGTGGAACGGTGCTCGTCAGGGGCCGTATTCTAAATCCACGGGACTTGTCCGGGCGGCCCGATACGGGGGCTCGGATTAGGGCTAGAGAGGCACAATGGACGTCGAGAAATTCACCGAGCGTGCGCGCGGATTCATGCAATCCGCCCAGGGGTTGGCGCAGCGCGAACACCACCAGTTCTTCACCCCCGAACATCTTCTGAAGGTTCTCATCGACGATGAGGAGGGCCTCGCCACGCGTCTGATCGCGGCAGCCGGTGGCCGGCCGGAACAGGTCCGCGACGGCGTCGAAAAGGCGCTCGCGAAGCTGCCGAAGGTACAGGGCCAGTCCAGCCAGGTGTACCTGAACCAGGACGCCGCGAAGATGTTCGACAACGCCGAGGCCATCGCCAAGAAGGCCGGCGACAGCTTCGTCACCGCCGAATACCTCTTGCTCGCCCTGACGCTGGCGCCGGGTACCGGGAGCGCGAAAATTCTCAAGGACGCCGGCGTGACCGCGCCGGGCCTGAACAAGGCCATCGCCGATCTGCGTCAGGGCCGCACCGCCGACAGCGCGACGGCCGAGAACGCCTATGACGCGCTCAAGAAATACGCCCGTGATCTCACAGACGCGGCCCGCAGCGGCAAGCTCGATCCTGTCATCGGCCGCGACGAGGAAATCCGCCGCACCATCCAGGTGCTGGCGCGCCGCACCAAGAACAACCCCGTGCTGATCGGCGAACCCGGCGTCGGCAAGACCGCCATTGCCGAGGGCCTTGCGCTGCGCATCGTCAACGGCGACGTGCCGGAGAGTCTTCGCAACAAGAAGCTGATGGCGCTCGACATGGGCTCGCTGATCGCCGGCGCCAAGTTCCGCGGCGAGTTCGAGGAGCGGCTGAAGTCCGTCCTCTCCGAAGTCACCGCCGCCGAAGGCAACATCATCCTCTTCATCGACGAGTTGCATACGCTGGTCGGTGCCGGCGCGTCCGAGGGTTCGATGGACGCGTCCAACCTGCTCAAGCCCGCGCTCGCCCGCGGCGAGCTGCATTGCGTTGGCGCCACGACGCTCAACGAATATCGCAAGTACGTGGAGAAGGACGCGGCGCTGGCGCGCCGCTTCCAGCCCGTCTTTGTCGGCGAGCCGACGGTGGAGGACACCATCTCCATCCTGCGCGGCATCAAGGAGAAGTACGAGGTCCATCACGGTGTCCGCATCACGGACAGCGCGATCGTGGCCGCGGCGCAGCTTTCCAATCGCTACATCACCGACCGCTTCCTGCCCGACAAGGCCATCGACCTGATGGACGAGGCATCGTCGCGCCTGCGCATGCAGATCGACTCCAAACCCGAAGCCCTCGACGAACTCGACCGCCGCATTATGCAGCTGAAGATCGAGCGCGAGGCGCTGAAGAAGGAACCCGACGCCGCGTCTCGCGACCGGCTGAAAACGCTGGAGCACGACCTCGCCGAGCTCGAAGAGAAGGCCGGCGTCCTGACCGCCAGGTGGCAGGAAGAGAAGAAGTCCGTCTCCGACGTGCAGAGCATCAAGGAGCAGCTCGACAAGGCCCGCGCCGAAGTCGAGGTCGCGCAGCGCAAGGGCGACTTCGCCAAGGCCGGTGAACTCTCCTACGGCGTCATCCCCAGCCTCGAGAAGCAACTCAAGGCCATCGAGGACAAGGAATCCGCGAACCTCGCCAACGAGGCCGTGACACCCGAACAGATCGCCGCCGTCGTCTCCCGCTGGACCGGCATTCCGGTCGACAAGATGCTGGAAGGCGAGCGCGAGAAGCTGCTGCATATGGAGCAGTCGCTGGAGAACCGCGTCGTCGGTCAGGACGAAGCCGTCCGCGCCATCGCCAACGCGGTGCGCCGCGCCCGCGCCGGTTTGCAGGACCCGAACCGTCCCATCGGCTCGTTCCTGTTCCTCGGCCCCACCGGCGTCGGCAAGACCGAGCTGACCAAGGCACTCGCCGCGTTCCTGTTCGATGACGACACCGCGCTGGTGCGCATCGACATGAGCGAGTTCATGGAGAAGCACGCGGTGGCTCGCCTGATCGGCGCGCCGCCGGGCTACGTCGGTTATGAGGAGGGCGGCGTGCTCACCGAAGCGGTGCGCCGGCGTCCCTACCAGGTGATCCTGTTCGACGAGGTCGAGAAGGCGCACAGCGACGTGTTCAACGTCCTGCTGCAAGTTCTCGACGACGGCCGCCTGACGGACGGTCAGGGCCGCACCGTGGACTTCAAGAACACCGTGATCATCCTGACGTCCAACCTCGGCACCGAACTGCTCTCGACCGGCGAGGAAACCCGCGAGGCCAAGGCCGCCGTGCTTCAGGCCGTCCGCGCCCATTTCCGCCCGGAGTTCATCAACCGCCTGGACGAGATCATCCTGTTCCACCGCCGCACCCGCGCGAACATGGACAAGATCGTCGAGATCCAGATCGGGCGTCTGACCAGGCTGCTCGCCGACCGCAAGATCGACATCACCTTGGACGAGAAGGCGACGCAGTGGCTGGCCAATGCCGGATACGATCCGGTCTACGGCGCGCGCCCCTTGAAGCGCGTGATCCAGCGCCGCCTGCAGGACCCGCTCGCGCAGCTCCTGCTCGAGGGCAAGATCCTCGACGGCAGCCACGTGAAGGTTTCGACCGGCAAGAACGGCCTGACCGTCAACGGCGCCGAGTTCGCGGCGTCCGACGACGACGTGGACATCGACCACACCCCGCAAGTCAGCCGCGCGGTGCACTGACAGCAAAGGCCCGGAGCGATCCGGGCCTTTTCTTCATCTCCATGCTATGACAGCGGAATGGGGAACCCCTCTCTCGACTACTACAACAAGAACGGTGCTGCGTTCTTCTCTGGCTCCGTGGACGCCGACATGCGCGTGGACCGCGCACGCTTCCTTGCACACCTCCCGCGCGGAAGTTCAATCCTGGAAGGCGGCTGTGGTTCGGGGCGCGACGCACTCGCATTCAAGACCGGTGGTTACCTTGTGACGGCCATCGATGGCTCAGAGGAGATGGTCCGTCTTGCCCGTAAGCATACCGGTCTCGCAGTTCAGCATCTCCGCTTTGATCAAATCGAATGGCGCGATGCGTTCGACGGCATCTGGACCTGCGCCAGCCTCCTGCATGTTCCGCGCGCCGATCTTCCCGACACGATGTCCCGTCTTGCTCGGGCGCTGAGGCCTGGCGGTGTCTGGTACATGTCGTTCAAGTATGGCGATACCGAGCGTACGACCGAACACGGCCGCCATTTCACCGACATGACCGAACCGCTCCTTTCCACGGCGATTGAGCGGACAAGCCTGTCACTTGTCGAGATGTGGGGCTCGACCGACGTTCGTACCAGCCACGCGGGCCAGCGCTGGATCAGCGCCATCGCGCGCAAACTCTAGCGAAGCCGGGCATGAAACAGCCGGCGCATGCGGTCTGTTGGTATGCGATAGCGGATATCGTTGGCATAAAGATCCGTCAGAGCCTGCAGCGTATGCGGATCGGCATGCGCGATGTCGCGGACGCCGACGCGCGCCCCGATCTGCGGTAGGTTGTAGTCCCGCCCCGCATTGCCGAGCGCGCAATAGGCCGACGCAAGCCGGTCGCGATCCGCCATCACTCTGAGCCAGTAAATGCGTTCGGCATATTTCATTTGCCGTTGAAAGTGCGACGGGTCCTCAACATTGAACCTCTGTGCGACCACGAGCGCAGCGATGTGGCGGCCGGCCTTTGCGTTGTCCAGGGACCGGTTGAGAGCCGCCACCACGACGGGCAGGTCGCAGTCGGGCTCCGACCGTGCCTCCCTGTCCATCATGCCGAGCAATGGGCCGATGGAAGCCGTGTAGTAGCTCACGCCCAAGGCCGGCGCGATCAGTGCAACGACAAGCAGCAGGGCAGTGCGCATCGTGGCCCCCTTCGTCTGCGACGATGACGGGACAATCCGGCGAAAGCGTGTTCAGCGCCATCCCCGCCACAGCCATTCCAGCGCGTGCGGCAGCGTCTGTTCCGTCACGCGCGGGTCGACGTGCTCCGCACCCTTCGCGAAGACGTACTGGTAGTCATATCCCTTCGCCTTCAGCACCGCCGCCATCCGGTTGTTGGCATCCGGCCAGTTGTGCCAGGTCTCTTCGGGATCGTCGAAGTGCAGGTCCTTCTCGCCGACTTCCATCCAGATGCGGATCGGCTTGCGCTCGGCGGCGGGCACGATGGTCGCGTGATACTCCCACGCGCCGCGCGGTGTCTCTGGGTTCGGCGGCGACTGCTGGTTCACGAACGTGCCCGAATACGACAGCACGCGCCGGTAGCGTTCCGGGTGATACCACGCCATCGTGAAGGCACAGGCCGCGCCCGAACTTGCGCCCATGGTCGCGCGGCCTTCGGGATCGGCGGTCAGCCGCACGCGCGCCTCCTTCATCACGCGCGGCAGCACTTCGGTCTCGATGAAATCGGAGTACCGGCCCGACAGCGTGTCGTATTCCAGCCCACGCTCCGATCCCTGGGCGTCGCCGCTGCCATTGTCGACGAACACCACGATCATTACCGGTACGCGTTTCGCCGCGGTCAGGTTGTCCAGCACGCGCGGCATCGTCCGCATGTAGCCATAGCCGTCCTGCACCACCATGAACGGCGCCGCCGTGCCCGGCACATATTGCTTGGGCACATACACCCACACCGTGCGCAGATAGGGCGCGGCGGCCGACTGCTCAGGCTCCTGCGCCGCGATGCGGTTGCCATACGCATCGCGCCGCTTGGTGACGTCGTTCTCCAGCCGCCTGATGCCGGGATAAAACTTGCTTCCCGTTGACGACATCACGAAGGCATGGAGCGTGCCTTCCGGCACGCCAGACTGCAGCGCCGTCTCAGGCGCTGCCTGATAGCTGGGGCCGATCACATAATCGCCGTTGTCGAACGGAAGGGTCTGAGCAGCCACGGGCACCACGATTGCAAGCGAGAGGAGAGCGAACCCGAAGGTACGCACCCGCCGCGCGATCGTCTAGCGCGCCTTCGCCTGGCGCAGGTCGGTCGGATTGTCCGCGACCTTCAGCTCCAGCGGCGCCGACGCCAGCAGCGCGTCGATGTGCAACCGCTCCAGCAGGAACTCGCGCAACTGCGCACCCGCCAGCTTGTTCCCCTGCGTGATCTTCATCGTCAGCGGATTGACCTGCACATTGTTCTTCAGGATCTCGTAGTGCAGGTGTGGGCCGGTCGACAGGCCCGTGTTGCCCGAATAGGCCACGACCTCGCCCTGGCGCACATGGCTGCCCGCGTGCACGCCCGGCGCGAAGCGCGACAGGTGGCCATAGGCGAAGCCCATGCCGTTGCCCATGTCGATGCGCATGTAGTTGCCGTAGCCGCTGGAGCGTCCGGCGACTTTCACCGTGCCGTTGCCCGACGCCATCACCGGCGTGCCCACCGGCACCGCGAAGTCGATGCCCTTGTGCATGCGGCTGTAGCCCAGCACCGGATGGAAGCGCATGCCGAAGCCGGATGAGATGCGCGCACCGTCGACCGGCGTGCGCATCAGCATGCCCTTCAGGCTCTCACCGTGCGAGTCGTAGTACTGCGCCGCCTGGTCCGGATCGGGCTGGAAGCGATAGACCGCGTATTCCTTGCTGTGCGTCCGGATGACGGCGTAGTCGATGTTGCCTTCGCGCGCCGGCAACCCGTCGGTCGTGTAGTAGAAGCTGTAATAGACCTCGAAGCTGTCGCCGGGGCGAAGGTCGCGCTGGAAGTCGATCTTGTAGCCGAACATCTTGATCATATCGACCATGATGCCGGCCGGAATGCCCGCCTGCATGCCCGCGAGATAGAGCGAGCCGTCCAGCGTCGCACCGGCGCGGTGAACATGCTCGACGAGCTGCTTCACCTCGTCGTTCGCGGTAAAGCTGTTGTCGGCGTTGCGGCTGATCGTGATGTTGTGCTCGACGGACGGGCTGAAGCTGATGGACAGCAGGCGTCCGACCGGTGTGTTGTCGTCCGTCACCTCGTCGGCGCCGGCGCCGTCGGTGTCCGCGTCTTCGTTCGGTGCGGTCGAAGCGACGACCACGGGCTTGCCGTTCACGTGAACAACCGTCGTGCCGGGCTTCGCGGGTGCCTTCGGCGGAGGCGGCGCAACAGGCTTGGGTATCGCTTCGAATGTCAGCGTGATTTCAGTGCCCGCCCGCAGCTGCCGGACGTCGTATTTCGCGTTGAGCGCCGCAATCGCGGCCTGTGCATCGGCGTCGTTCGCCCCGCCGTCATCCATCAGATGCGCCAGCGTCTCGCCCTTGTCGAGTGTGACGGTGCGCGACTCCGTGCCGGGCTGGGCGTTACCGTTGTCGGCGGCCTCTTCGGCAAGGTTGCGGTCAAGCTGCGCCGGCGGGGCGGCGCGCTGCGCCGGCCGTCCCCCAACCAGGCGGCCACCGGCGGCAACGAGTTCGGTGAACATGCGGTAGGGCAGGAAATTCGCCGAAGCCTCTGCGGTGCGGGCGTGCAGCGGCGGCATCGCGCTCGCGGCGAGCCAAGCCATCGATCCGGCGACCAGCGCGGTGATGGAGGTCGACACCATGGCCCAGCGGCCATCGGTGGTCGAAAGCGCGGCGGATGCCGAGCGAGCCCGGCGGCGCAATCCCAATAGGATGTCCTGCGTCGAAGGACGACGATCCACGTCGGCTCCTGTCTTTCAGGCGACGCGAAGAAGGGAAGCGCCAACCCAGCCCAGTGTTTTGCCCCGGCCAAGAACCGGCGTGCCGGGGCATATAGCCGGGTTAAGCATATGCGCGTCAACCTTTCGGTTTGGTTAAGGAACTCTTGCGAGTCGCGGAAACCTCGATGGAATCGGCCTTGGATGAACGTTCGCGCGCGCGCCGATAGGGGAAAATCCGTAACGACGGGCATTGGATCGAACGCTCCTCCCATGTGTCATGGCCCGCGACTGCGGGCCACCCAGTTGGTTTTGCCGCGCGCTTGATAGGTTCGCGATCGTTTCGATTCTAAAGAGGTCAGCGCAGATGTCATCTGGGTGGCCCGCATTCGCCATGACAGTTGGTGGTGACTTGAAGAAACTGCCCGCAACGACGCCACTGCGGGGCCGGTGAATGGGCACAAAAAATGGACCGCGATCAGGGGGATCGCGGTCCAGAAGCCGGCTCCAAGGGGGACTCACAGCCGGACGAGAAGACCTTCCGCGATCTTGCCGTGCACCCAGCCGATGGCGCGGGCGACGTGCAGCACAAGGAAGAAGAGAAGAATGCCGCACAGTCCGAGCACGACAAGGCCGGGCGCGGTGTGCAGGAAGTGTTCGAGGTACGGCGCGTCGCTGATCTGGATGTGCGACTCGCCGGTGACCAGGCTGTAGATGCAGCCCGCGGTCACGCCGAGCGACAGCGACAATCCAACCACGCCCACGACAAAGTATGTGATGCCAAGCGGCAGCATCAGCAGCATGTAGAACATCGACGACCATGTACGCAGGTCGGTGAACGCTTCGCGGATCTTGCTGACGATGCCCTCGTCGGCGGCCGGACCGGCCGGGAGGCGGCGCGGCATGCGCACGCCCAGCAGCGCCTCGACGATGCGGCCTTCGACATGGCTCAGCACGCGAATGGACGCAATGAAGAGAAGGAAGAACGGTATGCCGATGATGAGGATCGCGAAGCCGAGCGACATCGCGATGCCCGTCACGGTCCAGGTGAAATAGAAGATGCCCGTCGCGAGCGACAGGAGCATGTAGAGCAGGGCGCTGTAGGTGCGCGGGTCCGACACGACGTTGAAGAAGCCGAATTTGCGGTCGTTGACGTTCTGCTCCGGCTGCGGGAACGGCGTCTGGACGGTTGCAATTTCCATGTCTCGATACTCCTCGGCGATCTCTTCCGGCGTGCCGTAAGTCTCCACGACGCCGGCCAGGATCTGCTGTTCTGTCTGGTCTGGGTTTTGTGCGATCTCGTTGTTCAGATGGTCTTCGCAATCCGCGAGCGCGTCGGCGATCAGTCCCGCGGGCGCTCCCTTGAGCGCCGCGCGGAGTTCCCGCAGATAGGCTTGGACGGTCTCAGGCGGCTGCGCCGGCATGACCATCAGGCGTCACTCCTGCGTTCAAGGCGTCGTCGACGAACTCGCGCATGTCGCGCCAGGCGAACTGCCATTCGCTGAGCGCTTTGCGGCCGTCGTCGGTGATGTCGTAGTAGCGCCGCGGCGGTCCGAAGGCCGAAGCTTCCACCCGGCTCTTCAGGAGACCCGTCGCGTTCAGCGAGCGGAGCACCGGATAGATCGCGCCTTGCTTGAAGATCAGTCCGCCTTCGCCTTCCGCCTTCACGGCCTTGGCGATTTCGTATCCGTACATTTCACGGCCGGCGCGTGCGAGCACGGCCAGCAGAACGAGCGATGAAAGCCCTGCCATCAGTTCTTTACGGAATTTGCGTGTGAATTGAGATTCCTCGGTCACAACGCGTCTTCTCCGCCTCCCATGCTATTACGAAGTCCTATCTAGCATGGAGTTCGTACTATGCAAGGGTGCCCTCTACCGAAGTTGAAAATAAAATGGACTTCCTACGATATTATTACTCTACGAGCCCCTTATTCTCATAAAGTTCACACCTATATGGGACCAGAGTCTGATACGAGGGGATTTATTGCGCAAGAAGATTTCAGCCGCCAAGCGCTTGGCGCGGCGGCCGGGCCGGAAGCGAAGCAGGGAAACGAAGGCGATTCGCCAATGCAGCCAACCGTTTAACCCCCATATCCCCGAATTGAACCCGAAATTTCGTGAGTCCCCCCACCCCCGGGGTGGCGCGCCGCTGGGCAACAAGAACCGGCTGACCCACGGCGGGTATACCCAAGAGCGCCAAGCGCTCTGGGCCGACGTGAGGGCTTTGGTGAAGGAGGGCAGGACACTGGTTCGGGAGGTGCGGGAACTGTTTGCGGTCACGAAAAGCGGCCCCGGCGCGTCTTATCCTCAAGCCCGCACTATCGAGAGGATCGAACGATGACCCTGCGCCTCAACTTTTACACCGCCAGTCCGGAGGGCACGAAAGCCATGCTGGCGTTCGAGAACTACGTGGCCCATTGCGGCCTCGAGGAGTCGCTGATCGAGTTGGTGAAGATGC